>Ga0136617_10000270_pt1 | contig 41527 bp, 35 predicted proteins | sample AntDrymUQ3222106_2_FD_129672 | JGI IMG/M metagenome (GOLD analysis project Ga0136617, IMG submission 129672) | Polar desert sand microbial communities from Dry Valleys, Antarctica - metaG UQ322 (21.06) | ecosystem: Environmental > Terrestrial > Soil > Desert | place: Antarctica: Dry Valley... | reverse complement strand
TATGCCATGGCGCTCGACCCGATCTGCTCGGACTCGAACGGCTCGAGCAGCTCCCCCTCGTGCTGCAGCAGTCGGAGGTCACCAGCCAGCTTCGCGGCCGATTGCGCGATCCCGCTTAGAGCGTCAAGGACATTGCTGTCGACCTTGCGAGTGTAGGTCTGCCCGGTAATCATGAATGCCGCACCAAAGCCGAGCCGGGATGCCACCCGGCGATCCAACTCGCGCACAGTGTCCTGATTGTTGCCGAACAGCTCCAGGAATGAGGCCTGGGTGCCGGTGGTCCCTTTGCAGCCACGCAGCCGCATGGTCTCGATGCGGCGGCAGATCTCCTCGACATCCAGGGCGAAGTCCTGCATCCACAGCGTGGCTCGCTTACCCACTGTGGTGAGCTGGGCCGGCTGGAAGTGGGTGTAAGCAAGGCACGGGAGGTTTGCATAACGCGCCGCAAAGCGCTCCAGGGCGCCGAGCACCGCGATCAGCCGGCCGAGGAGAAGGCGGAGACCGTCGCGCATGACCATCAGGTCGGCATTGTCGGTGACGAAGGCGCTGGTTGCGCCGAGATGCAAATAGGCGCGGGCCGCGGGGGCCTGGTCGCCAAAGGCATGTATGTGCGCCATGACATCGTGGCGGAAACGGCGCTCGTAGCGCGCAGCCTGCTCGAGGTCGGCATCGTCCAGGTGATCACGCATCTGCGCGATAGCCTGTTCCGGAATATCGAGCCCCAGCTCGCGTTCGGTCTCGGCCAGCGCCAGCCAGAGCCGGCGCCAGAGTCCAATCCGGTGGCGCTCACCCCAAAGCGTCTGCATGGCAGGCGAGGCATAACGGGATCCCAGTGGGGAGCGCCAGCGATCGCCGCTCATCGGAACATCAGATCGGTGAAGGTGACCTGTCCCTCTCGCTCGACGTAAATCCTCAGCACCTGGCCGGGGCGCACGTTCAGCAGGCCCGACACCTCGGAGGCATTGCGGACCGGCGTTCGATCAACCGCCAGGATTACATCTCCCGGCCGAAGTCCGGTGGCGCGGCTGACCGCGGGCGAGAGCCGAAAGATGAGGGCACCCTGGTCGCTGCGGATGGAGCGCTCCGCCTGCACGGCGGGTGTAACGTTGATCAGTTGCAGGTCCTGGAGCACGGTGATCTTTTCCGCCGTGACGGTGGGAAGGTCCCCGGTCACGATACGCCGGGAGCTGGCGACGCCTTCCCCCCGCACCGCCACCTGCACTGCGTCTCCCACGTGTAAGTCGAGCTTTACCGCCTCCCAGTCAAGGTAGTTGCGGAGCCGGCGTCCGTTGGCCTCGATAAGTACGTCGTTCTTGCGTACCCCAGCTCGCGCCGCCGGGCCGTCGGGGGCAATCCCGGCCACCACTACGCCGCCCTGACTTTTCCAGTCGCGCATGGCTCGGGCACCCTGCACATCGAGCCCAACCCAGGCGCGCCGCACCGAGCCGCGCTTGATGATCTCATCGGCGACTCTCACCGCGCGCTCGATGGGAATGGCGAAGCCCAGGCCAACCGAACCGCCGCTGCTGCTGAAGATCGATGAGTTTACCCCTACCACCTCACCCAGGGCGTTGGTAAGAGGTCCGCCCGAGTTACCGGGATTGATGGCCGCGTCGGTCTGGATCATGTCCAGATAGAGTCCGGTCTGATCGCCACCCGGCAGAATGTTGCGACCGGTTGCGCTTACCACCCCGACGGACACCGATGGTTCGGCATTGCCCAGGAGATATGCGTACGGGTTGCCGAGTGCCACGAGCCATTCGCCAATCATCAAATCGGTGCTGCGGCCCAACGCCACGGTCGGAAGTCTGTCTCGCTTCACTTTCAGGACGGCGATGTCGGTGAGGGGATCTTCTCCCAGCAACGTCGCCGGCAGATCGCTGCCATCCGGTAGCGTCACTACGACGCGCTCAGCGTTCGATACCACGTGCTGATTGGTGACGATGATCCCATCAGGCCTGAGTACGAACCCAGTGCCGTAGCCCTGAACGACCCGGGCGCCTTCCGGGACGAAGAAGAAGTCCCAGGGAGAGCGGCGGCCAGCGTGTTGTCTTGAGGTCACGTTGATCGACACGACCGCCGGCCCCGCCCGGTCCGCCGCCGCTACCAGCGCCGTGTTGCGGGAGGAGCCGGTGGCGTTCTGCGCTTCAGTGATACGGGCCGAGGTCTGGGCCCCGGCGCTGGCCACTACGGAGCGCAGCGGCTCATCCCGGCATCCTGCCAGGGCAAGGACCGAGGTACTCACCAGGAGGCTACGCCGGCTGTACTGCGGCATGCGGCTCTTCCGCCGGCTCAGTGAAAAGTTCTGGTGGATAGACTACAGAGACGAAGTAAAGTCCCTGCGGTGGTGCGGGGGCGCTGGTGGTTCCGTTGTCCTGGCGCTCGAGAAGGGCAGCCATGTCACTGAGAGGGCGCCGGCCCAGGCCTATGTCGGTCATCGTTCCCACCAGCATTCGGACCATGCGCTGGAGGAACCTGTCGGCTTCTACCTGAAAGCTCACGCCCCGGCCTTCCGGCCGGCGTTCCCAGTCAGCCTGCATTATGCCGCAGCGATAATGCGGCTTGTCGACCTTGGCGGCAAAGGCGCGGAAGTCGTGCTCGCCACGTATGACCTGCGCCGCGGCCTGCAGCAGCTCGAGTTCGAGCGGCCTGCCCAGCGCCCACTCGAACGGACTTCGAAAGGGAGACCCCGAGGCCCCATCCAGGCCGATGTCGTAGCGGTATCGCCGTGATAGTGCCGACTTCCGCGCGTGAAAGCCCGACTGCGCCGGGTGCACGGCGGCCACCCAGCAATCCCTCGGCAGGAGGGCGTTGAGTGCGCGGTGCAGGGCGGAATCAGTCCAATTGGCGGGTGCAGTGAAGCTGACGCCTTGCCCAATTGCGTGCACTCCGGCATCGGTTCGCCCGGCCGCGTGGGCTATCGTGCGGCGCGCGAAGAGGCGCTCCAGAACGCGCTCGACTTCAGCCTGAACCGAGCGCCCGGCGGGTTGGCGTTGCCAACCAACGAAGCCGGTGCCGTTGTACTGTAGGGTGGCGAGGAAGGTCCGGCTCACGGCCGGAATCTAGTGGTTCCATACACCTCGGGGCAAGCTACGCAAATCCTTGTCACGATTGACAAAAGCAGCTTCGGGCGAGTACAATTTTTTCCCCCAGACACGTACCCATTGTCCCGGCTTCGGTGCCCGTGACCCACGACGCCGCGCTGCGGTTTGCTATCCAGCAGCTATCCCAGGGCGCGCCGCTCACTCGTGAGGGTAGCGCGGCGGCTTTTGGAGTGGTTATGCGGGGAGAAGCGACCCCGGTTCAGATCGCGGCACTTCTCATGGGACTTCGATCCAAGGGGGAGACGCCCGACGAGGTTGCGGGAGCGGCCCTGGCGCTGCGTAGCGCAATGCTCCGGCTCGACACCGAGGATCCGCACCTCCTCGTAGACACCTGCGGCACCGGTGGCGGACGGGTAGGGACGCTCAACATCTCCACCGCCGCCGCGTTCGTCGTTGCAGGGGCTGGAGTGGCGGTAGCCAAACACGGCAACCGAAGCTACACCTCACGTTCAGGGTCGGCAGATGTTCTGGAAGCGCTCGGCATCGATATCGATCTAGCTCCCGACGCTGCCCGGGACGCTCTGGAGTCCACGAAACTGACGTTTCTGTTTGCCCCCGCATACCACCCGGCCATGCGCCACATGGGTCCGGTGAGGAAAGAGCTTGGCGTTCACACCATCATGAATCTCCTCGGGCCGCTGGCCAATCCGGCCGGAGTGGTGCGCCAGGTCGTGGGTGTCTCGGAGGCGGCTCGGGGGAAGGTGGTGGCGGAAACGCTGGCCATGCTGGGAACCAGTCACGCGCTGGTTCTCCATGCCGCCGTGGGAATGGATGAGATCAGCCCTTCGGGGCCAACGCTGGTGTGGGAAGTGAGAGATGAACGGGTGAGCACCTGGGAGCTGGAGCCGGCCACATTCGGGCTTGAGAGCGGAAATTTGGAAGATTTGGCTGGCGGTGAGCCAGCCGAAAACGCAGTTCGAATCGAGCGGCTGTTTGCCGGCCAAGGGAGCAGAGTGGTTCGATGCGCAGTGCTGCTGAACGCCGCCGCGGCACTGTTCGTCTCGGCCAACGGCTGGCAGATGGACGAAGCGGTAGAACGGGCTGCCAATGCCCTTGATAGCGGAGCCGCGGCGGGCGTCCTGGAGCGATTACGGCTGACAGCGAGGCGAAAAATACGCAGTTAATATTTGCGTATGACCCCGACCACAACGCCCTGGATCAGCACATCGTGCTCCTGGAAGCGCATAGGTTGCATGGTTGGATTGGCCGGCTGGAGCCGGATCCACCCGCCCGCCTCGCGGTAGAACTTCTTGACTGTGGCCTCGCTGCCGTTGACGAGGGCGATTACCATCTCCCCATTCTCGGCGGTTTGTTTGCCGTGAACGACGACGATATCGCCGTCTACGATGTGCTCGTCGACCATGGAGGTGCCCTGCACCTTGAGGGCATAGTTTGGCCCCCTCCGGGGCAGCATCTGATCGGGGACCGAGATGGTTTCCTGGTGCATGAGCGACTCGATCGGGGTACCGGCAGCTACTCTACCCAGTAGGGGAATTTCGGTGGCGGCAGACGTGCCGCGTGGTGGCATCACCTCTATCGATCTGCTCTCGTTGTAGGAGCGCCGTATGTAGCCCTTGCGCTCGAGATTGGTCAGATGCTCGTGCACCGTGGCCAGCGACTGAAACCCAAAGTGCTCGGCGATTTCCTCAAAGCTGGGTGCGTAGCGCTGCTGGTTGATATGGCCTTGCAGGTAGCTGAGTATCTCGCTTTGGCGCTTGGTCAACGGCATCAGAGTTCCTCACGGCGGCGTGTAAGACCGAATAGAGCCCGAACCAGAATACCCGAATACCGGCCGAAGGACAAGATGCAGGTGACGCTCGATCAAATCCTGAGGTCCACCAGGGGAGGTCTCGAGGATCTGCGTACCCGGCGCGCCACCCTGGAGCTGGAGGCTGCCTCCGTTCGGGAGCCGCCGTCTTTGGCAAACGCGCTGCGGAGGGATGTCGTGGCAGTGATCGCGGAGGTGAAACGCCGCTCGCCATCAGCCGGAGCGATTCGGGAGGACCTGGATCCCGCCGAGCGGGCGGCCCTATATGCTGAGCACGGCGCGGCCGCGATTTCGGTTCTGACTGATGCGGTTTATTTCGGCGGATCCGTCGATGATCTGCGGTTGGCTGCCGTACGGTCACCGGTTCCCGTACTGCGCAAGGATTTCATCCTGGACGAAGTTCAGATCCTGGAAGCGCGGGCCGCGGGAGCCGCGGCAGTCCTTCTCATCGTCCGGGCTCTTGGGGACCGTCTCAAGTCACTGCTCAGCTATACCGAGAGTCTGGGTCTGGCTGCTCTCGTTGAGGTTCATAACGAGAACGAGTTGGGAACCGCGTTGGATGCGGGGGGTTCGGTCATCGGAGTGAACAGCCGGGATCTGGATACGTTCAGGATCGACATCGAGGCAGCGTTGCGGATCGTGGCCCGCGTCCCCCCCCAGTGCATAGCCGTTGCTGAGAGCGGCATGGCTCATCGAGCGGATGTCATACGAGCCTCGGAAGCCGGCGCCGATGCGATCTTGATCGGAGCGGCGCTTTCCGCGGCAGCGTCCCCCGCCAGTCTGCTGGATGAGTTGACTGGGGTGACCCGACGTGCTCGCTAAGATCAAGTTCTGTGGCATCGTGCAGGGCCGTGATGCGGCCTTTGCTGCCCACGCTGGAGCAGCGTATCTGGGCGTTGTTTTTGCCGGTGGTCCCAGAACCGTTACCGAGGACGGTGCCCGTGAAGTGGTCGCTGCTGCCGCAGGGGTTCCCGTCCTGGGAGTTTTTGCGGACCAGTCGCCTGATGAGATCCTGCGGATAGCTGCTGTTTGTGGGTTGGGCGGGGCACAGCTGCACGGGCCTTATACGCCGGCCGACGCCGCACGGCTGAAGACCGAGGGGCTGGAGGTCTGGCGGGTAGCGCGCATCGCCGCTTCTTCGGATCTGGACACAGTCGAGAAGACCGATTTCGAGTCTGATGCGGTGCTGGTAGAACCCCAGGTACCTCACCTCCCCGGCGGCGCCGGGGTTCCTCTGGCTCTGGCTCTGGCCTTCGAAGCGCGGCGCCGGCTCGCAGGGCATCGAATGGTGCTGGCTGGAGGTCTCCGACCCGGCAACGTGGGAGCGGCGGTGTCCCAGGTGCGGCCGGAGATAGTCGATGTGAGCTCAGGCGTAGAAACCAGTCCGGGAACCAAGGACCCCCACCAGATCATTCGCTTTGTGGAGGCGGTGTTTGCCCATAGCTCAGTCACCTGATCAGGCCGAGCTGGGCCGGTTTGGCCCCTACGGTGGCAGGTATGTGCCGGAGACTCTCGTTGCCGCACTCGATGATCTCGCAGCGCTGTACGACACCGCCAGAGAGGATCCCACGTTCAGGTCGGAGCTCGAGCATCTGTTGGTGGAGTTCGTCGGCCGCCCCTCGCCCTTGTCGGAAGCTCCCCGTTTCAGCGAGTCGGTGGGCGCTCGCGTCGTCCTCAAGCGTGAAGACTTGAACCATACCGGTGCCCACAAGATCAACAACACCGTCGGCCAGGCTCTGCTGGCGCTGCGGATGGGAAAACGCAGAATCATCGCTGAGACCGGCGCGGGACAGCATGGAGTGGCCACGGCAACGGTGTGCGCGCGCTTCGGGCTCGAGTGTGTGGTCTACATGGGCGCCGAGGACCTCCGCCGGCAGCGTCTGAACGCCTACCGCATGGAGCTCCTCGGGGCCACGGTCATCCCGGTCGAGTCGGGCACCCGTACTCTCAAGGACGCCACGAACGAAGCGCTGCGGGATTGGGTGACGAACGTACCCAGCACTCATTACATCATCGGGTCGGTGGTGGGCCCGGACCCATTTCCGCGAATGGTCCGTGACTTCCAGGCGGTGATCGGTCGCGAAGCGCGGGAGCAGATGCTCGCGCGCTACGGCGGGTTGCCCCATACCGTGGTGGCGTGCGTGGGGGGTGGTTCGAACGCCATGGGAATCTTCAGCGGCTTTCTGAACGATCCCGGGGTGCGCCTGGTGGGAGTCGAAGCCGCCGGTGAGGGACTTGCCAGCGGTCATCACAGCGCCACGCTCACGGCCGGCACCCCCGGCGTCCTGCACGGGAGTCTGAGCTACCTGCTTCAGAATGCAGACGGGCAGGTAGCGCCCGCGCATTCTATATCGGCCGGTCTGGACTACCCCGGCGTGGGACCGGAGCACAGCCAGCTGCGAGACTCCGGCCGCGTGATCTATTCGACGGCCACCGATGCGGAGGCGATCGAGGCGTTCCAGGCGCTGTGCCGGCTCGAAGGCATCATACCGGCACTGGAGACCGCTCATGCCTTTGCCTGGGTGCGGCGGTCCGCGGGCCAGTGGGTGGGGAGCGATACTGTCCTGGTTTGCCTCAGCGGGAGAGGCGACAAGGACGTGGCTCACGTAGCGGATCTGTTGGGGAATCCAGCGTGACTAGCGATCCGACCTCAACCCAGCTTCTGCCGGCGTCCCAGGTCTCGGAGCTGATCCAGATCATGGCCAAGGCGCTCCGCGCCTTTCAGATGTACCTCCCGAACAATCCGATCTATCAGCGAGCCATCCAGAATCTCCGCGCGGCATTCCGTCCGATCTGGGCGGCCACGGACGAGCTGGTGCTCAACGTGAGTGAGACGGAGCTGATCTGGGAGGATCAGGTGGTGTATCGCCAGATCAACAAGAGCGACAGCATCGCATGGACTCTGTTCAAGGACGGTATGCGCGCGCTCACCCTCTACAAGGGCGCCGAGGAACTCGAGCTCCACCGCTTCCTGGAGACCATCAACAAGGCACGATTTCTCGCGGCCGACGCGGGAGACGACCTCCTGACCCTCCTGTGGGCACTCGAGTTTGAATGCATCAAGTATCGCTTCATCGACTTTTTCGCCGAAGGCGGCGGAGAGCTGCCGGGACCTTCGGGCACCGCGGGCGGAACCGCCACGGCGGAGGAGCGCAAGGCGCTCGTAGCCGAAGAGGCTCCTCCCCGGCCCAAAGGCGTGGTGGATCTCGATGAGGTCGATTCAACGCTGTACTTCCTCGACGAACAGGAGATCACCTACCTGGCCGGTGAGCTGGAAGGAGAGTACCAGCGGGACGTTCGAGGAATCGCGCTCAATGTGCTGTTCGACCTGATGGAAACCCAGCCCGAGGGCGGTGTACGCGATGAGGTCCTGGGAGTGCTCGAGCAGCTCTTCCCCAATCTTCTCACCAGCCGGGACTTTCGCAGCGCTGCCGCGGTTCTCCGCGAGTCCAAGCTCCTGAAGGACCGGGCGGCGAATCTCCGCCTGGAGCAGATCCAGCGGTTGGACGGCTTTGTGGTGCGGCTGAGCGAGGGGGCTATTCTGGGTCAGTTGCTGCAATCGCTGGACGAGGCGAGCGGCCTGGGTCTGGATCCGCATGCCGGGGAAGTGCTGCGCGAGCTCCGCTCCACGTCTCTCGAGCCACTCGTCAGCTGGCTGCCGAATCTCTCCTCCGATCCTCTCCGGAAGCTGTTGGAAGGCGTTGTCGACAAGCTGGCCAGCAGCAATACCGCCGAAGTGCAACGGCTGCTTCGGATACCCGACTCGGAGGCGTTGCCCGGCATTGTCGCCATGTGCGGGCGGCTGCAACTGCACCATGCGGTGCCGGCCTTCACCGAAGTCATGGCTCACTCCGACCCCGCTGTCCGGCTGGCCGCGGTACAAACCCTCGGGGTGCTCGGCACCCCGGGCGCTATGACCCTTCTGGAGCATGCCATCGAGGACGCCGACCGGCAGGTCCGGATCGCCGCGGTGCGTGCCGTCGGCACCCGGGGGTACAAGGGCGCGCTCCGCCGGGTAGAAGGCGTGGTGCTCGGCAAGACGGTCAAAGATATGGACCTGACGGAAAAAATGGCCTTCTTCGAAGCGTACGGCTCCATCGCGGGAGCGAACGGCCTGAAAGTGCTGAGCGCAATTCTGCTGCAGCGCGGCCTGCTCAAGATGAAAGAGCCGCCGGAAACCCGCGCCTGCGCCGCCGTGGCGTTGGGCCGCATCAAAACAGCCGAAGCTCGCGAGCTTCTCCAGCGCGCCGCGGATGACAAGGAGCTGGTAGTACGCAACGCCGTGAATCGGGCGTTGAGAGGTGCCACGGCATGAGCCAGCCGCCGATCACCGAGGCGGAACGCGCGCCAGAAGGACAGCTGCGCCAGGGGGGGCGTTCCCTTCTGCTGGCCGTGTACACCGTTCTCCGCAGCCTCAAGATGTACCCGGTTGAAAACGCTACGGTTCAGAAAGCCCTCGATGACCTCGATGTCGCCGCCCGCACCCTGCTCAAGTCGGAGGTCGAGCTGGAGATCCGCATGGCGGGCGACTTTCTCTTCGTCAACGCCACCCGGCTTCGGGTCGAGCTCGACAACTACGCCTCGTTCAGCCACATCCTGGCGATGCTGCGCGCATTCGACATTGGCGTGCTGCACGTCAGGTCGGGCATGGAACGGCGGGAGTGGCAGATCTTCCTGAGCCTGCTGCTCAGTCTGAGTCAACAGGGTGAGCCGGAAGAACGCCTGGAGGAGCTTCAGGATCGCCTCGAGGCCGCCAAGGTGACTCACCTGGAGCTTGAGCGGGCTCAGGCGGAAGGGGGAAGCTCGCAGGAGTCCCGGCACCAGGCCAAGCGGGTCTACGCCGAAGGTGTGGCCGTCACCCGGGATGTGGTCGCCGGCGTCCGGCTCGGCCGCGGTCCCCGACTCAAACGGGTAAAGCGAGCGGTGCAGCTCGTGGTCGACCAGGTCCTCAACAACGAAATGTCCATGGTGGGCATGACCACCGTGAGGGATTACGACGAATACACATTCACCCACTCGGTGAATGTCTGCGTATTCTCGGTGGCACTGGGTAAGAAGCTGGGATTCTCCAAGCTGCAGCTCTACGAGCTGGGGATGACCGCGCTGCTGCACGACGTAGGCAAGGCACGAGTCCCGGCCGAGATCCTGAACAAGGTCGGCGGCCTGGAAGACCGCGAGTGGAAGTTCATTCAGCAGCATCCCTGGATGGGCGCTCTCACGCTGTTCGGCATGCGGGCTTACGAGGAGATCCCCTACCGCTCCATCCTGGTGGCGCACGAGCACCACATGAAGGTGGATCTTACCGGGTACCCGAAAGCGATCCGGCCCCGAACCCTGGGCATCTTCTCTCGCATCGTGGCGGTGGCGGATGGGTTCGATGCCGCCACGACCCGTCGAGTCTACAACACCACGGTCATCGAGCCGGACCAGGTGCTCAAGGAGATGTGGGACAACCCCAAGCGCGGCTACGACCGGGTGGTTGTCAAAGCCCTTATCAACCTGATCGGTGTCTACCCGGTGGGTACCTGCGTCATTCTCGACACCCTCGAAGTTGGCGTTGTGGCGGCGCCGAATCCGGACGGGCAGCAGCTCAGCCGGCCGCTGGTGCGCATCGCGGTCGATGTCGATGGCGCTACCGTGCCGCTGCCGGGCAACCAGGTGAGCCTCACCGAGAAGGACGAGAGCGGCGCGTTCAAGCGCTCGATCGTGAAAGTGACCAACCCTGCCCGGTTCGGACTGACTCCTGGCGACTATTTTGTCTGAGTCCCGGCTCGCGCCGGGCTGGGCCGCGCTCAAAGCCTCCGGGCGAACCGCTCTCATTCCCTACCTGACAGCCGGCTACCCGACCCCCGCCACCAGCGCGGCTGCTCTTCGTTCCGCTGCCGAGGTAGCTGACGTACTGGAAGTTGGAGTGCCGTTCAGCGACCCGCTGGCGGATGGCCCAACTATTCAGCGCTCCAGCTTTGAGGCACTGCGGCACGGGATGACGCTGGCCGGCACACTCGATCTCATTGCGCGGTCTGAGCTGACCCCACCGGTGGTGATCTTTAGCTATCTGAACCCCATCCTTCAGTACGGCGTAGAGCGATTCCTCCGGGCAGCGGAGGAGCTCCGCATCGGTGGCCTTATACTCACCGATCTCCCCGCCGGCGGCGATCCGGAGTTGGAGTCGGCGGTGCAACAGAGCGGAATCGACCTGATCCGTCTCGTCGCGCCCACGACCCGGGCTGACCGTCTCCGCCACGTCCTGGCCGGCGCACAGGGGTTTGTATACCTGGTGGCGCGCCTGGGCGTCACCGGCGCAAGGTCCGCGCTCGATTTCGATTTGGGGGAATCAGTGCAGCGGGTGCGCCAAGCCACTTCGCTGCCGGTGGCGGTCGGGTTCGGGATCTCGACGCCGGAACAGGCCAGAACGGTCGGCAGGATGGCGGACGGAGTGGTGGTGGGGAGTGCGCTGGTCGATATCCTGGGGCGTGACGGGGTAGCGGGGGCCCGACGCTTCCTTGGCTCGCTGCGCGAGGCCCGTGACCTCCGAGACAGATAGTGACGGTCAAGATCACCGGACTGCTTTCCCGCTACACCACCGGGCTGTGGGTCGGCGGATCCATCCTGACCGCCGCCGTACTGCTGTCGGACCGGCGCTGGATGGAGCAGCCAATCTCCACCCTGCTCCTCATGATCAGCATCTTTGTGCTCCGATCAGTACCGGTCCGGCTGAGCAAGTACTCCTACCTCACCCAATCAGGGATTCCCACACTCGTGGGGTCGGTGTGCGTCGGCCCAACTCCTGTCGTGGTTGCCCTCTGGGCAGGTGTGGCTGCCGCCGACGTCTTCTGGCTGCGCAAGCAGCCGCGGGCGGGCATCGTCAACGGCGGACGCGAGGTCATCGCCTTTGTGGCGGCCTACGGGCCGTACGCGGCGATTCTGGCGCTGACCGGCACCGAGGAGACCGCGGTTGATTTCCTGCCGGCTGCCGCCGTCCTGGTGTCGCTGTATTTCTTCATCAGCCGGGCACTCTTCTACTTCAGCCTTCTGATCCGGAACAAGCTCGAGGGAGCCGAAAAGGTTCTGATCCTGCGCTGGGAGATCACCTCGTACCTGGTGACCCTGATCGGCTCGGCTTTAGTCGCCGCCACTCTGGTTTTCACCGTTCCGGTCGGGTGGGTGGCTGTGGCGCTCGTGCTGGGCGTCGTCGGCATGCTTGGCCGGCAGATTTTTGACGAGGCAATTGGCGCCGAGGACCTGAACAAGGTTCACCTGATGGAGGCGGCGATCGCCAGCAACGCCACTCTGCAGGGGTCGTTTGGCCAGATCGAGCGTCTGGCATACCGCCTTCTCGATTGGGGAGATTTCCGGGTCTATCGGGTGGCGGGCTCGGAAGCGACGCTGGTCTATCGCAGCTCGATCGGACGGCCCAATCGGAGCGATCCATCGCCGGCCCTGGCGCCGCTGCGGCAGGAGGCGGTCGAGAGCCGGGAGCCGGTGATCGTCCGGGATGCAAAGCACGAGGGACGTCTCGGAGATGAGCTCGCTGAGGTGAGGATGCTGGTCATTCATCCGATAAGGTTTGGCGACGAGGTTCTGGGCACGCTCGAGGTGGAACACCATAAGCGGCACGCCTACGGGGCCAAGGATCTCCTGGCCATGAGCACACTCGCCGGCCAGATGGCAACGGCATTTCACATCGCCGAGCTCCGGCGCCCGCTGGTGCTCACCGTGGGTCAGATCGGTGAGCAGGTCACGGCGTTGGCACGAGTAGCGGATTCACTTCGGGCATCGGCCACCGGGCTGGCAGACGTCTCTCTTGGCATGCGCCAGGGCGCAGTCGAGCTGGAGAAGTTTGCCACCGGCGGTCTTCGAGCCACCGGGTCGCTGGCCAGCGCCTCCCAGGAGATGATGAATCAGGGCGCACAGGCGGCCAATGCCAGCGGGACCGCGGCAGAAGTCGCCACGCGTAACCGGGTGGTCATTGGTAACGCGATCGATCGCCTGGTGGAGCTCAAGGGATTCGTCGCGGTCGGCGCGGACCGGGTAGCGGCTCTTGGGGCGCTCACCCAGCGCATCACCGGGTTCATCGGCACGATTCGCGAGATAGCGGATCTCACCAACCTCATCGCCCTGAACGCCGCCATCGAGGCAGCGCGCGCCGGCCGCGAGGGGCGGGGCTTCGCGGTGGTTGCGTCCGAGGTGCGGGATCTGGCTGCCCAAAGCCTCCACGCAGCTCGCGAGGCGGGCAACCTTCTGGGCGAGATCACCACCCAGGTCACGGCTGTATCCAGTCAGATGGAGCGGGGCCGTGATGTGGTGGCGGGCGTCGAAGAGCTCAGCGCCAACGCCGCGAACGCGCTCGATGCCATCGTGGGCACCACGGGCGAGGCCGGAGGATACGCCAAGGCCATCGCCGCAACGGCTGCCCAGCAGCGGAGCGCCGTAGATAGCCTTACCGATCAGATCGAGCAGGTAGCCGCCAGCTCAGCTCGCAGCCGGGCAGATACCGACACGCTGGCCCGGCGCGCCGGGGACGCCGCGGCTGGCCAGGCCGACCTCGAGCGTGCCATCCAGGAGCTGGGTGGGCTCGCCGCCGATCTGCAGCGGATCGCAAGCCACTTTGCCGTCGAAGCTTGAGAGCCGGCCGCCCCGGGAGCGTGCCTACGTCGCGCTGGGCAGCAATCTCGGCGATCGTGCTGCCCACCTTCGGAAAGCCCGCGAAGCACTGGCATCCCTGCCCGATACCGAACTGGTGGCGGCCTCGGCCATCGAAGAAACCGCGCCCCTCGGCGGTATGCGGCAGCCTTCCTACCTCAACCAGATGGTTCTCCTGGAAACCGGTCTCGAACCCCGGCGGTTGCTCGAGGCTTGTCAGGCCATAGAGCAGCAGGAGGGGCGGCAGCGTACCGAGAGGTGGGGTCCCAGAACCCTCGACCTCGATATTGTTCGGTTCGGCGACCGGCGGGTAAGCGACAGCGACCTTATCATTCCTCATCCCGAGCTGTCTGATCGCGACTTCTGGCGGCGAGAGCTGGCGGAACTGAATTCCCATGAGCGCTGAAGCCCGTCCCTTGTCGGTACTCGACCTCGCCGCCATGAAGGCGGCTGGCCGGCGCATCGTCATGCTCACCTGCTATGACGCTGCCTTCGCCCGGCTGCTGGAGCAGGCGGACGTGGATGTGCTGCTGGTGGGCGACTCCCTGAACCAGGTTCTGGCCGGGCACGAGACTACCCTGAGCACCACCTTGGACCAGATGATCTATCACGCCGCCGCGGTGCGGCGTGGTTCTCGCCGAGCCCTGGTATTCGTCGACCTGCCATTCCTCACCTATCAGGTGTCAGTGCCCGAAGCGATTCGAAACGCCGGCCGGGTGCTGCAGGAAAGCGGAGCCCATGGAATCAAACTGGAGGGCGGAAGTCATATGGCCGAAACAGTCGGCGCGCTGGTCGAGCGTGGAATCCCGGTGATCGGCCACCTGGGATTGACACCGCAATCGGTGAACGCCCTGGGTGGTTATCGGGTGCAGGGAAGGGAAGCCAGGTCGGCGGACCGGCTTCTGGCTGACGCCAAGGCCCTGGAGGCGGCAGGCGCCTGTGCCCTGGTGCTTGAGCTCGTCCCCGCAGCCGTCGCCGGCCGCATCTCGAAGTCGCTCACCATCCCCACCATCGGCATCGGGGCGGGCCCTCAATGCGATGGCCAGGTACTGGTGCTGCACGACATGCTGGGGCTGAATGAGAAGTTCACCCCGAAGTTCCTGAAGCATTACGCCAAGCTCGGTGAATCGGTGCGGTCCGCGGTGCGGTCCTTTGCGAGTGAAGTGCGCGATGGGACGTATCCGGGTAAGGAGCACAGCTTTGAGTGAAGTCGGGAGTCTGGTGTGAGTGTCATTCCGAGAAATTTCAGGAATCCCAGCGCAAAGCTTCCCGCGGATCACTGACTCCGGTCTCTGACTCCGACTCACCCCCCCATGCTCGAGCTCAGTTCCATCTCCGACCTTCGCTCCTGGACCCGTGCCGAGCACGCCGCGGGACGGCGCATCGGCCTGGTGCCCACCATGGGGTTTCTCCACGACGGACACCTGGCTCTGGTCGACGAGGCTCGACGGCGGGCCGACTCCGTGGTGCTCAGCATATTCGTCAACCCGCTGCAGTTCGGGCCCGCGGAGGATCTGACCCGCTACCCGCGAGATCTTCCCCGCGACCGGGCGTTGACTTCAAGCCGCGGGGTGGACCTGATCTTCGTACCGGAGACCTCCGCCATGTATCCGCCGGGGTCCGAGGTGCGGGTGATGCCCGGCTCGATCGCGGCGCGCTGGGAAGGCGCTGCTCGGCCCGGCCATTTCAGCGGCGTCCTTACCGTCGTTGCCAAGCTGTTTCACCTGGTGGAGCCCGACGTGGCGTGCTTTGGTCAGAAGGACATCCAGCAGCTGACCCTCATCAAACGTATGGTGCACGACCTTGACTGGCCGCTGGAGATTGTCATGGTAAAGACGGTGCGGGAAAACGACGGGCTGGCCCTCAGTAGCCGCAATGCCTATCTCGACCCTGCCGACCGCCAGCGAGCTGTGGTCCTGAGCCGGGCATTGCAGGCTGCGCACGAAGCGTGGCGTGCCGGGGCCACTCGCCCGCCGGATCTGGAAGCACGAATGCGGCAGGAGCTCCAGCGGGAGCCAGCGGTTGCGGCGGAGTATATTGCGATGGTAGACCCCGAGAGACTTGCGCCGGTCGAGACGGTCGATGCCCTGACCATTATTGCCGTTGCGGCCCGGGTCGGGGGCACCCGTCTTATCGACAACATCGCCCTAGGAGAGGGGATCGGCTGATGCACAGCCCGGTTTCTCCGCCCAGTATGCCGCCGCCGGAGTTGCGGCCCACTCTGCCTGAGTGGGCCTCGGTCTCGCCGGCACGAATACAGCACATCCAGCGGGTGGCTGAGCTGGCTGCCCGCTGGGCCGAGCAGATGGGCGTCCCCCATTCGGAGCGGAACCGGTGGCTTCGCGCGGTCTGGCTGCACGACGCCTTGCGGGATGCGCCGCCGGAGGAGTTGGCCAGGTGGGCAGCCACCACTCCGGGCCCGCCGGCCCTCTGGCACGGCCCCGCGAGTGCTGCCCATGCCAAGGCCCAGGGAGAAGTCGACCGCGGGGTATTGGACGCGGTGCGGTATCACTCCGTGGGCCTCCCGGAATGGGATATGGTGGGGCGGATTCTTTACTGTGCCGATTACCTCGATCCCGAGCGGCCGTTCGAGCGCGAGGCCCGTGCCCTGCTCGCCCAGCGCCTGCCGACCGATGTCGGCGGTGTTCTCCGCGACATCGCCTGCTCACGCATCCTCCATCAGATCAAGAGCGGATGGCCGATTCTCGATCCTACGGTTCGGTTCTGGAACAGCTTGGTCGCCACTGGCTCTGGCTCACACTGAGCGCGGGGGTCATCCTCCTCGCGGCGGTGAGCGGGTTCCTGATCCGGGCTGAGCGCAAGCCCGATGTGAATCACGCCTTCGCCATTCCGCCGGTGCAGGGCCGGCTGATCGTCGAGGTTCTGAACGGCACCGGCAGGCAGGGGGTAGCGCGAGCGGCCACCCGAATGCTGCGCTCGCACGGGGTGGATGTGGTCTTCCTCGGCAACGCCGATTCGGCTGAGGGAATCACTCGGGTGATCGTTCGCCGGGGTGATCCCGAACGGGCGCGTACCGTGGCCGGCGTGCTCGGTGCGGGAAAAATCGTGGTGCTGTCCGACACGTTCCGGCGGGTGGATGTGAGCGTGATCCTGGGGAAAGATTTTCGTCCTAAGCTGGGCATACACCCGTAGGCCAACGGCGTGAGCGGGAAAGCGTAAGCGCGCTCCGCCCGCTACCGCTCACGTTTTTTGTTACCTGCTCACGCGTTTCCCAAGGCAAATCCCGATCACGATATCCATGACATTGGTGCCGGTGAGTCCCGGCCTGAGCAGCGCTCCCACCGAGTCGAGCGCCGGGTAGGCGTTGTGGCGCGCGAGGTCCTGACCAGGGTTCCGCCCCCGCTCCGCGATGGCGCTCCAGGTGTTCCCGTCTATGATGGCCCCCGCGGCGTCGGTGGGACCATCGCGACCGTCGGTTCCGGCCGCCAGCAAAGCGGCGGCGTCGGTAGCGGCTAGGGTCCGGGCGGCGGCGAGCGCCAGCTCCTGCGAGCGTCCGCCCATTCCAGCCGGACCTTCCCCCAGGCTCACCGTCGTCTCTCCTCCCCAGATGAGGCAGGTTGGAGGTGGTTGCGGCGTAGAAAGCTGAACGCAATCATTGAGAAGACTCCGGGCTACTCTCGCTCCCGCCTCTGCCGCCTCCCCAGCCAGCGGCGTCTCCGCCACCCGAGGAGACAGACCCAGCTCAGCCGCTCGCTGGGCGGCGGCTTTGAGGGCCAGGCTGTTGCTGGCAACCACCTCTAGGGCAACCCGCTCAAAAGCCCCGTCTCCGGCCTTGGGCGTTTCGGCTGTCTTGCCCGACTCCGCTGAAGCCACGAATCTTCGCCCTGCTTCGGGAATTCGAGACCAGAGAGCGGCCCGCTCGAGCAGGGCTCGCACCTCCGACGCCATTGCATGATCCGGAACGCAGGGTCCGGAGCCAATCGATGAAAGATCGTCGCCAATGACGTCGGAGACGATGTAGACCCGCACCCGCGCGGGGGCGAGTGCACGGGCCAGCTTCCCGCCGCCCCACCGTGAAAAGCGTTTTCGTATCGTATTCATGGTGGTAATGTCGAGACCGGAGCCGAGCAGCAGGGTGTAGATGGATTTGAGGTCGGTTGGCGCCAGCCCGGGCTCGGGAGCACCGATGAGGCTGGTGGTACCGCCGGAGAGGAGCACCCACGCCTCATCGTCCGGACCGATCCGGGAGACGACTGCGCCGAGAGCCTCAGCCGCGGCGAGTGAGCCCGGGCCCGGCTCCGGGTGATCGCCCTGCACAAACGTGAGCCGGGAGTCAGGACTCGGATTTCCCTCGGGAGCTACCACCAGGCCACCGGCGGGATCACGGCCCCTGGTTCCCAGGACCTGAATGGCTGCGGAGGCCATCGGCAGCGCCGCCTTGCCCAGTGCCAGAATCCAGATGCGGCGTTCGGGCTCGAGCTCCAGCTGCTGAAGTCGGGGCCAGAGGGCGGGTCCCGGTGCCGCGGCGGCGACGGCGGCCCGGTACAGCTCGGCCAGGAGGTCACGGGCGACCGGTGCACGTGGGACCCTCAAGACGGACCCTTGTGAAAAAGTTCACAAAGTGTTAAAGTGGCGGGTCGTATGAATGTTCGGCGAGGGTGATCAGGTCTAGTGGCCAAGGTCTAGCGTCTCCACCACAACGAGGTCCAGATGGCCGGCCGCAATTTTCTCTTTGTTCCGGGCCCTACCAACGTGCCCGACCGGGTGCTGCGCGCCATGCACCGTGCCATGGAGGATCACCGCTCTAGCGACTTTCCGGCTCTCGCCGCGCCGGTCCTGGAGAACCTGAAAAAAATCTTCAAAACAAAGTCGGGGCACGCAGTGGTTTTCCCCTCCAGCGGTACGGGAGCTTGGGAGGCATCGCTGTCCAATACCCTCTCACCCGGGAATAAGGTACTCGCATCTCGCTTCGGCATGTTCAGCCATCTATGGATTGACATGGCCCAGCGGCTTGGGCTGCAGGTGGAGGTAATCGACGCCGAGTGGGGTGAAGGCGCTCCCATCGAGCGCTACCAGGAAGCTCTCGTGGCCGACAGAAGCCACGCCTTCAAGGCCGTGCTCTTCACCCATAACGAAACGGCCACCGGCGTCACCAGTGATGTCGCCGCTATCCGCCGCGTCCTGAACGACGCCGGACATCCGGCGCTCCTAATGGTGGACGGAGTCAGCTCGATCGGGAGCATCGATTTCCGGATGGATGAGTGGGGCGTGGACCTGGCGATCACCGGCTCTCAGAAGGGATTGATGCTGCCCGCCGGACTGGGAATCGTCTGTGCCAGCCAGAAGGCGCTCGCGCTCTCAGAAAGCGCGAAACTTCCCCGGGCGTTTTTCGATTTCGGCGATATGCGTAAGGCAAATACCACGGGATACTTCCCCTACACACCCTCGCTTCCCCTGCTTTACGGTCTGCGCGAGTCCATTGACATGCTGATGGAAGAGGGACTGGAGAACGTGTTCGCCCGCCACCACCGGCTGGCCCAGGGCACCCGGCTGGCCATCCAGGCCTGGCAGCTGGAACTTTGCGCGCGTTCACCGCAGTGGTACTCGAATACGGTAAGCGCAATCATGGTTCCGCCTGGATTCAACGGCGCTGAAGTGATTGACGTGGCCTACCGGCGGTATAACCTGTCCCTTGGCGCGGGACTGGCCCGCATGGCCGGTAGACTTTTCCGGATCGGCCATCTGGGCGATGTAAACGAGCTCATGCTGATGGGCGCCATTGCCGGCGCCGAGATGGCGATGCGAGACGTGGGCATCAAGGTCACGCCGGGGAGCGGCGTTGCCGCCGCCGGTGAATACTGGCGCAGCACGGCGGCGCCCCTGGCCCGGCGCGAGCTGCCCCCCCGCGCACCCGACAGCCAGCCGGCGCCATCCCCCGGAGCCAAGGGAAAGGCCACCGCGGGTGCCGGCCGATGAGCCACACGCGCTATGAGCCGGCCCGAGCCCGGCTACAGCGCAGCGAGCTCGCTGTACCAGGCTCACAACCGGCGATGTTCCCCAAGGCGCTCGAGGGCGAGGCGGACTACATCTTCCTCGACCTCGAGGATGCAGTGGCCCCGGCGGACAAAGAACAGTCTCGTCGCAACGTGATCGCGAGTCTGCTGGAGCACGAATGGCGTGAGCGCGGCAAGACGATCTGCGTCCGCATCAACGGGATCGACACCCACTACATGTATCGCGACGTGGTGGACGTGGTGGAACAGGCAGGGCACCGCCTCGATACCGTCCTCATTCCGAAGGTCGGTGTTCCGGCAGATGTTTACCTGGTGGATGCACTGCTGACCGGGATCGAAGAGGCGAAGGGCATATCCCACCGTATCGGCATCGATGTCCTGATCGAGACGGCGCTCGGAATGGCCAACGTCGAGGCCATTGCGCAGTCGAGCCGGCGGCTTGAGGCCATGCACTTCGGAGTGGCGGACTACGCCGCGAGCTGCCGGGCACGGACCGTAAACATCGGCGGTCTAAACCCCGACTACCCGGGAGATCAGTGGCATGCTGCCCTGTCCCGGATGGTGGTAGCCTGCCGGGCATACGGTCTCCGCGCCATCGACGGACCTTTCGGCGACTTCAAGGATGCCGACGGGTACAATGCGGCTGCCCGCCGTGCCGCCGCTCTCGGCATCGAGGGGAAGTGGGCGATCCATCCGTCTCAGGTGGCCCTGGCCAACGATGTGTTCACACCCCCGCCCAAGGAGGTTGACCGGGCCCGTCGGATTCTGGATGCGCTCGAACAGGCTGCGCGGGAAGGCCGGGGGGCGGCCCAGCTCGATGGTCGCATGATCGACGCGGCGTCGGCCAGGATGGCGCAGAATGTGGTGGATGCGGATACGGCGATTGGCAGGCTGTCGAGGGTCAAGGGTCAAGAGTCTAGAGTCAAGGTAGGTTCGTAACCTCGGAGCGTTCCCTATACGGGGACGATCGACCCTGGACTCCAGACCCTAGACTCCAGACCCTAGACTCTAGACCCTAGACTCTAGACCCTAGACTCTAGACCCTAGACCCTAGACTCTAGACTCTAGACTGTCATCGTCCCCTGACTCAATTCCCGGAACCAACATGGACATCCACGAATACCAGGCCAAGGAGCTCCTCGCGGGATTTGGCGTCGCCATCCCTCGTGGCGGGGTGGCGTACAGCCCTGAGCAGGCGGTCTACCGCGCAACCGAGATCGGTGGCTCACGCTGGGCCGTCAAGGCACAGATCCACTCGGGCGCCCGAGGAAAGGCCGGCGGCATCAAGCTCTGCTCCAGCGAGGACGAGGTGCGTACCGCCGCCAAGGCCCTCCTGGGCAAGCGGCTGGTCACCCATCAGACTGGCCCCGAGGGGCGGGTGGTTCACCGGCTCTATGTCGAGGCGGCTGTTCCGATCGATCGAGAGCTGTATCTGGGTCTGGTGCTGGACCGAAAGACCGAACGGATCATGATCGTCGCGCATCCGCAGGGCGGTATGGAAATCGAGGAGATCGCGAATGCCGCGCCGGACTCGATACTCCGGGAATCGGTCGAGCCGGCCATCGGCCTGAGCGCTTTTCAGGCTCGCGAGATCGCCTACGGACTTGCCCTGGCTCCGGCGCAGGTGAGTAGGGCAGTGACCACACTGCTGGGCGCGTACCGGGCGTTCCGCGACCTGGACGCCACCATGGTGGAGATCAACCCGCTGGTGGTGACCGCCGACGGGCAGGTGCTCGCCCTCGACTGCAAGATGACGTTCGACGACAACGCCATGTTCCGCCGTCCAAACGTCAGCGAGCTCAGGGACTACGCCGAGGAGGACCCCCGTGAGGCCCAGGCCGCGGAGCATGGCCTCAACTACGTCGGTCTCGACGGCGACATCGGCTGCATCATCAACGGCGCTGGACTCGCCATGGCCACCATGGACATGATCAAACATGCCGGGGGTCAGCCCGCCAACTTCCTCGATGTGGGTGGCGGGGCGTCCGCCGAGCGGGTTGCCGCGGCGTTTCGCCTGGTGCTGTCGGATGGAAAGGTGGGCGCTATCCTGGTGAATATCTTCGCGGGGATCAACCGGTGCGACTGGGTGGCGCAGGGTGTGGTGCAGGCTGCCCGTGAAATCGGCATGAAGGTGCCGCTGGTCGTCCGGCTGGCCGGCACCAACGTGGAGGAAGGGCAGCGCATTATTGGGGAGAGCGGCCTGCCCATCATCTCCGCTGGCTCCCTCTCCGAGGCCGCCGATCTCGTTGTTGCCGCGCTGAGAAGCTCTCGCGCGCAGTCCACCGTATCCGGCAATGGTGCACCATGAGCATACTGATCGACGAGCGCACCCGGGTCCTGGTTCAGGGCTTTACCGGCGAGAAGGCCACCTTCCATGCCCGGGAGATGATCGGGTACGGAACCCACGTCGTGGGCGGGGTGACACCCGGCAAAGGCGGCACCCGGCACCTCGACCGCCCGGTATTCAACACGGTGAAGGAGGCGGTGCGCGAGGTAGGTGCGGAGGCGAGTATCATCTTCGTGCCGGCGGCGTTCTGCGCCGACGCGATCATGGAGTCGGCCAATGCCGGGATCCGGCTGGTCTGCACCATCACGGATGGCATTCCGGCCCAGGACATGATGATGGTGAAGCGCTACCTGTTCCGGTTTCCCCGGGAGCGGCGCACAACGTTGATCGGTCCCAACTGTGCCGGCATCATCAGCGCCGGGAAAGCCATGCTCGGCATCATGCCGGGTCACATCTATTCCCGGGGAAGCGTCGGAGTGGTCAGTCGCTCCGGCACCCTGGGCTATGAGGCCGCGGCGCAGATGAACAGCCTTGGCATCGGGCAGACCACCAGCGTCGGCATCGGCGGTGACCCGATCAACGGCAGCTCCTTTGTGGACATGCTGAAGCTGTTCGAGGAGGATTCCGAGACCGAGGCAGTGATGATGATAGGCGAGATCGGCGGACCCCAGGAGGCGGAGGCGGCGCTTTACGTTAAGGAGAACATGACCAAACCGGTCATCGGGTACGTCGCCGGATTGACCGCGCCGAAGGGCCGCAGGATGGGACACGCCGGCGCCATCATTTCCGCGTTCGGAGACACGGCGGCGGAGAAGGCCGAGATCATGCGCTCCGCCGGGCTGACTGTGGCGCCGAGTCCCGCTGAGCTCGGGTCCACCGTAGCCGCGGCGCTGGCCAAGAGGCCGTCACGCAAGCGAGTCGTCGTGAAGTGAGCACGCGGCCCAGGGTAGTCGTTACCCGCCGTCTCCCCCAGCCGGTCGAGGAGGAGCTGAGCCGCGACTTCGATGCGCGGCTCAACCGGGACGACCAGCCGCTGGGACCTGACGGTCTCAAGGAGGCGCTTCAGACCGCTGACGCGCTTCTGTGCACGGTCACTGACCGGCTCACAGCGGAGGTTCTGGGCGCCGAGCCGCGGCGTGCAAGAATGCTGGCCAACTTCGGGGTCGGCTTCAACCACATCGATGTCCAGACCGCTAAGCATCTCGGACTGGCGGTGTCTAACACTCCAGACGTCCTCACCGAAGCTACGGCGGATCTCGCAATAACTCTTCTGCTGATGGTGAGCCGCCGAACCGGGGAAGGGGAGCGCCACGTGCGGAGCGGGAGCTGGACCGGCTGGCGCCCCACCCACATGCTCGGATCCCAGGTGAGTGGGAAAGTTCTCGGGCTGGTCGGCATGGGCCGCATAGCGCGGGCGGTGGCCCGGCGCGCCCACCACGGCTTCGGCATGCGGGTGATCTTCCACGATCCCTACCCGCCCTCTCCATCTGAGGCCGCCAGTCTGGGAGCCGAGCCGAGGGCTAGCCTCGACCACGTGCTGGAAGAAGCTGACTTCGTCTCGCTGCACTGCCCGGCGACGCCGGAAACCCGGCACCTGATGAACCGCGAGCGGCTGGGGCGGATGCAACGCAGCTCGTTCCTCATCAACACCGCGCGGGGCGATGTGGTGGATGAGGCGGCGTTGGCGGAGGCGCTTTCCGAAGGCACGATTGCCGGTGCTGCACTCGACGTTTTCGAGAAAGAGCCTCAGATCTCGCCCCAGCTGCTATCCCTGGAAAACGTGGTTCTCCTTCCCCACCTCGGCAGCGCCACCCACGAGACCCGCATCGCCATGGGCATGCGGGCCCTGGAGAATCTGCGCCTCTTCTTTCGTGGTGCACCCCTCCGCGATCCGGTCACATGACCCATACCGCCCTCGAGCCCTTCTCCACCGACTCACTGCCCGAGTCGGCGGATCCGGCAGCTGCCAGTGCCGCGGCTTACGCCCAGGAGGTCATGGAGCTGCTGTCCGGTCTGCTGCTGGGCCTGGTCCGTGAGCGGCAGCCGGAGGTCGAGTCGGTTCTGCGGGGCGAACGCAACGCGGCCAGTCTCAGCCCCGAGCTTCTGGCCCGAACGCTTCAAGTGCAAGGGATCTGGTTCCAGCTCCTCAGCATCGCGGAGCAGAACGCGGCCATGCGCCGCCGGAGACAGGTCGAGATCGAGCGCGGCTACGATCAGCTGCGCGGAACTTTCGCCCAGGTTATTTCCAGCGCAGCGGCCAGTGGGGTGCCGGCCAGGGAGGTCGCGGAGCTCCTGAGCGTATTGCGAATACGTCCGGTCATCACCGCGCACCCCACCGAAGCGCGAAGAGTCACCGTGCTGGAAAAGCATCGCCGGATCTACCGCCGGCTGGTGGACCTGGAATCCACCCGCTGGACCCCGCGCGAGCGCCAGGCTCTGGTTGGCCGCCTGCGAAATGAGATAGAGCTTCTCTGGACCACCGGCGAGCTTCGCCTGGCCAAGCCCACGGTGCCGCAGGAGGTATTCTGGGGACTTCATTTCTTCAACGAGACGCTGTTCGAGGCGGTGCCCGATCTGCTCGACAAGCTGGAGCGCGCGCTGGCACACGCCTATCCCGGTGCCGGGCTCCAGGTACCCCCGTTCTTTCAGTTTGGGTCCTGGGTCGGGGGTGATCGCGATGGCAATCCCTATGTTGTCAATCAGGTCACCCGAAGCACCATTCTGGAGAATCGTCTGACGGTGCTGCGCCGCTACCGTCACCGGCTCTCGGAGCTGGTGCGCGCGCTCAGCGTTACCGATCGGTCCGTCGCCGTTTCGGGAGACTTCCGGCAGGCGCTCGCGCGTGAGCTCGCCGCCACCGGAGCTGGCGGGGAAATCGCCGCTCGCAATCCCGGTGAAGTCTTCCGCCAGTTTTTGGCGTGCATGAGCCGCCGGCTGGAGGTCATGATTGCGGCGTCAGAACAGGGGCGGACCTTGCCGGAGCCGACGGGGTACGCGTCCGCGGAAGCACTGATCGCGGATCTCCGATCGATCGAGAAGGCGCTCGAATCCGCCGGGAGCACTTCTCTGGCCGGGACCCTGGTGCGGCCGGTCCGCCGGGAAGTGGAATCATTTCGATTTTGCACCGTGCGGCTCGACGTGCGAGAGAACACCACGAGACTGAACGGCACCCTAGTCGATCTATGGAAACAGGCGGACGGGCGGGCCGGCGGCCAAGCGCCGGAATCGACCTCCGGCGCGTGGCGGCAGTGGATTGCCGCCGAGCTGGCCAAGCCACTCCCTTCCGGAGGCCAACCTCCAGCATTGCCGCCAGATTCGGCTGAGACTCTGGGCATGTTTCAGCTGGTGCGCCAACTCCGGGACCAGGTCGACCGGGAAGCTTTCGGCACGTTCGTGCTCAGCATGACTCGAAGCGTGAGTGACATCCTCGGCGCCTATCTTCTGGCCAAGCATGCTGGGCTTTTCGGCGATACCGCCGGCGTGGAGAGCTCCACCCTGCCGATCGTGCCGCTGTTCGAAACCATCGAAGACCTGCAGCGGGCCCCCACGATCATGAAGGAGCTGCTCTCGGTCCCGCTGGTGCGCCGGAGCGTCCGGGCCCAGGGCGGCGTCCAGGAGGTGATGATCGGCTATTCGGATTCCAACAAGGACGGCGGTTTCCTCACCTCCAACTGGGAGCTGAGCAAGGCGCAGATCAAGCTCACCCGGGTGGGCCGGGAGAGCGGCGTGGCAATCTCCTTCTTTCATGGACGGGGCGGATCGGTAAGCCGGGGAGGCGCCCCGACGGGACGCGCCATCGCCGCCCAACCGGCCGGGTCCATCAACGGCCGCATGCGGATCACCGAGCAGGGCGAAGTGGTCTCGTTCAAGTACGCTAATCGGGGCACCGCGCAATACCAGATCGAGCTCCTGGCGGCGAGTGTGGTGGAGCACTCGCTGAAATCGGAGCGGGAAAAGGCACTGCGCCCCACCACGGAGTTCGACGAAGCCATGGAGGCGCTATCGGGTGCAGCGCAGGCTTCCTATCGAGGGCTGGTGGCTCACCCGGATCTGCTGGCCTACTACCAGGCTGCCAGTCCGCTGGAGGAGATCTCGCTTCTCAACCTGGGGTCACGTCCTGCCCGCCGCTTCGGCGCTCGCGACCTGGGCGATCTGCGCGCGATCCCGTGGGTGTTCGCCTGGTCGCAGAATCGTCATTTTATCCCGGGCTGGTATGGTGTGGGCAGCGGCATTCTCACCTTTCTCCAGGTGCGAGGGCAACGGGGGAGCGCCTTGCTCGACCGGATGTTCACCGAATCGCGCCTGTTCCGGCTGATCGTCGACGAGGTCGAGAAGACTCTCACCTATGTCGACCTGGACATCGCTCGGGAATATGCCGAGCTGGTGCCCGACCCCGGTGTCCGCTCGAACATCCTGAGCATGGTCGAGGATGAGTATCATCGGACGGTGGAAGCGGTGCTGCGGATCAGCGGCGGCAAGGAGCTGGTCGAGCGCTACCCCCGATTCCGGCGACGTCTGGCCCGCAGACTCCCCACCCTGAATCAGGTGAGCCGCCAACAGATCGAGCTGCTCCGCCGGTTCCGGGAGTCGGGCGGTGACAAGACCCAGGAAGAGCAGCTTTCGGCGTTGCTGCTGTCAATCAATTGTATTGCGGCGGGATTTGGGGCTACTGGATAAGAAACGCGGGCAAACAAAAGCGTGAGCGGGAACAGCAAAGGCGTAAGCGGGACAGGCGGTGTGATTGTCATCCCGAACCGAAGTCCAGTTAGACGATCCCTCGCTGCGCTGGGGATGACGTGTGAGTGCTGGCGTCCCCCGGTGCTTTCCCCTCCCCGCTCACGCCGTTTCTTTCCCCGCTCACGTTCTTTCTTTCTCTCCTTTTCTTCTCCACTTCTACTCGAAGCTGCCCGCACGCCGCGTTGATGTCGAGCCCACGGCTCCGGCGTACCACTGCCTCCACGCCCTGATTCCTGAGCCTCTCGCTGAACGTCCCGATGCGTGACAGCGGGGTGGGTGTCAGTTCCGGCGCCCCGCCAGGGTGTAGCGGGAGGATGTTCACCAGGGCGCCGGCTCGTCGCGCCAGCTTGGCCAGCTGGGAGGCGTCGGCGTCGCTGTCGTTGAACCCTTCGATCATCACGTACTCGAAGGTGATCCGCTTCCGGAAAGCCTCAGCGGCTTTGAGAACCGACGCCAGGTCGTACTTCTTCTCGACCGGCATCATGCTCAGCCGCTGCTCTGACGTCGGTGCGTGCAGCGATATCGCCAGGCGGAACTGCTCTGGGCGCTTGGCAAACTCGGCCATGCCCGGCAGGATCCCCACGGTAGAGACGGTGATATGCCGCGCCCCGATGCCGAATCCCTCCGGATGATTCAGGATGCTGAGCGCGGCGTCCACCGCCGGCCAGTTGAGCAGCGGCTCGCCCATGCCCATGAACACGATGTTGCTGGGCTTCTCTTCAGGATCAGCCAGCACCACCTCTCGGATCTGCCCCGCGATCTCGAAGGGGGTCAGATTCCGGCGAAAGCCCATGCGTCCCGTCGCGCAGAACGAACACCGGAGCGCGCAACCCGCCTGGGAGGAGATGCAGAGCGTCCGGCGGCTGCCTGACGGGATCAGGACCGACTCGATGGCTTCGCCGTCTTCCAGCCGCCATAGGTACTTGCGGGTGCCGTCGGAGGATTGCTGGACCGTATCCGGTATCAAGCGGGGCAGGGGAAACCTCGCACCGAGTTCGGTGCGCAGCGCGGTCGGAAGCTCGGTTGCCTGCTCCCAACTCTCCACCGGCGCTTGCCACAGCCTGCGGTGCATCTGGCCCGCGCGATACGACGGCAGTTCCCGCTCCGCCACCCAGTCGACCAGCACGGCTCGGGCACTGGCCGGAGTCAGGTCCAGCAGATTCAGGGTTCCTGCGCCGGTTGGAGGTGAGCCGCTCATACGGAAAAAATAGCACCGCGACTCCCCGAAGGCGAGGCGCGCGGAGAAGCTAAACTCAACCATACTAATGCATTGCCCCACCCCGACACGGGGTTTAGCTTTGGGTCCATGCTATCTCAGAGCCAGCCGTGCTCCTGACCGAGATCCTCACGCCGGATCAGGTGCTCATGCCTGTTGCCGCAAGTGATAAGGCCGGGGTCATCGCCGAGCTCACCAAACACCTGACCGACCTCCAGGGCGGGAATTTCGCGGAGGTGCTCGGGGCGGTGCATGAGCGCGAAGCTGGTGGCAGCACCGGGATCGGGTTCGGCGTCGCCATCCCGCACGCGCGATCCGCGGGGGTCCGGGAGCTGAGTCTGGTCTGCGGTGTCAGTTCGCTGCCCGTGCCGTACGACTCGATAGACGGCGAGCCGGTGCGGCTTTTTTTTCTCATTGTTGGTCCCGCGGGCTGCGCCGGAGAGCACGTAAGAGTGCTCAGCCGCATTGCCGGGCTGGTGCGACGGGAAAGCGTGCGCAAACAGCTTTGCGAAGCCGGAACGCCCACCGAGTTCTACAACGTTCTGCTCGACGCCGAGGCGCGTTGAGGGCAGCATGAGCGCCACCGCTTACCGCACCCACCGTTGTGGCGCTCTGAGCCGGGCTGAAGTGGGGCGACAGGTACGGCTGGGTGGCTGGGTGCACCGCCGCCGAGATCTGGGCGGCCTGGTCTTCGTCGATCTGCGCGACCGGGACGGCCTGGTGCAGCTCTCCTGCAATCCGGCATGGAGTCCGGCTCCGGTTATGGAGCGGGCCGCCGCCCTGGGGGCCGAAACCGTCGTGCTCGTCAGCGGCACGGTGCAGCTGCGGCCTGAGCCGGCGCGCGATGCCGACCTCACATCGCGCGAAGTGGAGGTGCACGTGACCGGTCTGGAAGTTGTGGGACCGGCGCAGACTCCCGCCATCCCAGTGGCTCGAAAAGAAAAAGAAGAGCTGCCGGCGGAGGAGCTGAGGCTGCGGCATCGGGTGCTGGATCTGCGGCGCCCGGAGCTTCAAGCCAACATGCAGCTACGTCACCGTCTGCTGCAGCGCGCCAGGCAGGTCCTCACCGAGCTGGAGTTCCTCGAGATCGAAACTCCAATCCTCACCAAACCCACGCCAGAGGGAGCCAGAGACTATCTGGTTCCCAGCAGGCTGCACCCGCAGGAGTTCTACGCCCTCCCCCAGTCGCCGCAGATCTACAAGCAGCTGCTGATGGTGGCCGGATACGACCGCTACTTCCAGATTGCGCGGTGCTTTCGGGACGAAGACCTGCGGGCTGATCGGCAGCCGGAGTTTACCCAGATCGACCTTGAGGCATCGTTCGTGTCGCCCGATGACGTGCAGAACGTGGTGGAGCAGGTGTTGCTCGAGCTCTGGCAAGAGGCCGGCGTGCAGGTGGATCGCCCATTTCCGCGGCTGGGCTACCGGGAAGCTTTGGAGCAGTACGGCAGCGACAAGCCCGACCTGCGCTTCGGCCTGGAGATTCGAGACCTCTCCCCCCTGGTGGGACACGATGCCGCCTCTTTTGTCACCGAGGCAAGGGCTGCGGGCTCCCGGCTTCGCGGTATTGTCGTCTCCGGCAGCGGGACTTTCAGCCGGAAGGAGATAGATGGGCTGGCGGCTCTGGCGAAGGAGGCGGGGGCCGGAGGATTGATCTGGGCCCGCCGCGCGGCCGGGGGATGGGAGGGCCAAGGGGTGAAGGCCGCGGGCCCAACGCTGCTCGACAGGCTCGGGGGCTCAGAAGGCGATCTACTGCTTGCCGTGGTTGGTACCGATGCCGTCAGCTCTTCGGCATTACACGCTGTGCGCACCGCGCTGACCCGGTTTCCCGGAGTCAAGCGGCTGACAGATCACGCCTTCTGCTGGATCGTTGATTTCCCGCTGTTCGAAACCGATGCTGATAGCGGAGAGCACGTTCCGGCTCACCATCCATTCACGGCGCCTCATCCGGCCGACCTGAGCCAGCTGAAGCTTGATCCCGGGAGTTGCCGGGCGCTTCACTATGACGCCGTATATAACGGTAACGAGCTCGGCAGCGGATCGATCCGGATTACCGATCCTGCGGTACAGCGCGAGATCTTTTCGCTTCTGGGACTCTCGGAGGAAGACATTCGTCGGCGCTTCGGCTTCCTGCTCGATGGCCTTGGCGCGGGCGCTCCACCGCATGGTGGTTTCGCGCTCGGCTTCGACCGTATCGTGATGCTACTCGCGGGCGCAACTTCGCTGCGCGACGTCATCGCGTTCCCCAAGACTACCGCCGCACGGGCACTCTTCGAGGGTGCGCCGGCGCCGGTCGACCCGGCCGATCTCCGGGCCCTTCACCTGGAGGCAAAACCGTGAGCGGTAAGCGGTGAGTGCTGACCGGGTAATTGGTAGGGAAGTGCGAGTGTCACCCTCCGTCGCTGCTCATTGTTGTGCCCGCTTACCGCTTACCCCTGACCGCTTACCTTAGAGATATGCCCGACGACATCCAGACCCGCATGTCCGCGGAAGGCGCCGATCCGCTGCTCTTTGCCGGGGTCAACGACAGCAACTTGGCGGAGCTCCAACGCACGCTCGGCGTGCGGGTATCGTTTCGCGGTGAAGCAGTAACTCTCTCCGGACCTTCCGAACAGGTCGAGCGCGCCGGCCCGGTGGTGCAGGGGCTTCTCGACCTGGCCCGCATGGGCGAGACGGTGACAACCGATGACGTGTCCCGGCTCGCAGCCGAAGGGCCGGGCAGCGAGCTGCCGCCGCAGAGCCCCGACGGCAAGATCGTCCTTCCCGGTTTGCGGCGCGCTATCGTTCCCAAGACGCAGGGCCAGCGCGAGTACCTCCAGGCCATCAGCGGCCACGACATCGTGGTCGGCATAGGACCCGCCGGCACCGGCAAAACCTACCTGGCGGTGGCCAAAGCAGTTGAAACCCTGGCGCGGAAACGCGTCAAGCGGATAATCCTGGCCCGCCCGGCGGTCGAGGCCGGCGAATCGCTGGGATTTCTCCCCGGAGACCTTCAGGCCAAGGTCGATCCCTACCTGCGACCGTTGTACGACGCACTGGAAGACATGATGCCGCACGATCGGGTGCAGCGGGCGCTGGAGACCCGCACCATCGAGATCGCGCCGCTGGCCTACATGCGCGGCCGCACTCTGGCCGACGCCTTCATCATTCTCGACGAGGCGCAGAACGCCACCGGTGCGCAGATGAAGATGTTTCTGACCCGTCTGGGGGTGAACAGCAGGACGGTGGTAACTGGTGACAAGACCCAGATCGATCTGCCGCAGCGGGAAGACTCCGGGCTCATCCAGATCGAGCGGCTGCTGCCGGGAATAGAGGGAATCGCGTTCTGCTACATGCACGAATCCGATGTGGTACGCCATCGGCTGGTGCGCGAGATCATCCGGGCCTACGCGGAGGATCAGAACGGCTGATGCCGAGGCGGCCGAGCGCTCAGTTCTGGGAAAGCTTCATCTGGGCATCGCCCGGGGAGCGGATCCGGTTTCACTTGTTGCGCTGGGCGCCGCTGCTGGGGGTGGCACTGCTGACCTACCTCGCTTTCCCTCCGGCAATCGGAATCGGTGCGCCGGTGCCGCCCATCGGGGAGATCTCAAAGCGCGCGGTCGTGGCGCCCTTTGCCTTCCAGGTGCGGAAGTCTCCCGAGGAAATTGCCCGTGAAGGCCAGTCTCGGGCACTCACCGCACAGCCGGTTTATCGCTTCAGCGCCACAGCGTACGACTCTTCGTTGGCGGTCGCCCGGGCGTTCTTCGCTGATCTCGAGCGGGCAGCAGAGGCCGGCGGCCCCGCCGCCGTGGAGACGGCCGTGGCCTCGCGAGTCCGGCTGGGCCCCGAAGAAACCCGGTATCTGGCAGACTCCGTAAGTCGGCGGCAGCTGCAGGAGGTGGCCACCCACTTCCTGGCCGAGGGACTGCAGCGGGGCGTGGCCGATGCCGGAGCAATACGGAGCGAGGTCAGCCAGGACATTTCACTCCGGCGCGGGGAAACCGAGCGCATCGTTTCGCGCGACTCGATACTCACCTTTGCCGACCTCATGGAGCAGGCCGAGGCCGCGGGAACCAACCTGCCTACCGCGGCGGGCCAGCGCACGCTCCGCCGCCTGGTCGGAGCGTTCTACCATCCCACCATCGTGCTCGATCCCTTCGTCACCACCGCGCGGCGGGAGCAGCTCCGCGGCAGCGTCGATCCGGTGAAGTATTCCGTCCGTACCGGTGAGCGCATTCTCCGGGCCGGCGAACCCGTGACCGAGGAGGCGTCAGCGAAGCTGATCGCACTCCGGGAGGAACACCGCCGCCGGGGAACCGGCGGTCTGGCCCTTCGCAGCGCCGCCGGCGCACTGCTCTACAACACGATCGTACTCAGTGCGTTCTGGCTGCTCATCGTTTTCTACCGGCGGGAGAGCTACGCCGAGCGGCGGCAGATGTCCTTCTTCGCCGCACTCTTCGCGGTGGTCATTCTGCTCACCGCCGGTATCGCCGGGCTCTTCCCCGAACGCCCCGAGCTGGTCCCCATTCCGCTCGCGGCAATTCTGGTCACCATGCTCTATAACGGCCGCATCGGCGTCTTCGCCGCGGTAACACTGGCGATCCTGCTCGACGGCCAGTGGGCGTTGCGGGAGAGTCATACGCTGTTCTTCGGCCTGGTGGGCGGTGTGGCTGGTGCCATCGGCATCCGGGTGGTACGCCGCCGCCGCCATCTGTATGTGACCATTGCCGTGCTCGCGGGTGCCAGCGTTATGGCCAGCATTGCGGTCGGGCTGAGCCAGGGATGGTCCACCGCCAGCATACTCGGCAGCTGCCTCCTGGGTGCAGTCATGGCGGTAGCGAGCGCCGCCCTGGCGATGATGGTGATGCCGGTGGCTGAGTCGGCCACTCGAATCACCACCGACCTGACTCTACTGGAGCTATCGGATCTGGGTCGCCCGCTGCTTCGCCGGCTGGCGCTCGAAGCCCCCGGCACCTGGGCCCACAGCCTGGCTATGGCCAACCTTTGCGAGTCCGCCTGCAACATCATCGGCGCCAACGGGCTGCTGGCCCGGGTTGGGTGTTACTATCACGATATTGGGAAGCTTGCCAGCCCGGGTCATTTTGTGGAGAACCAGGGGGGAGGGCCCAATCCTCACGACCTCATGAGACCGCAGGATTCGGCCCGGCTGATCCAAAGCCACGTTGCGGACGGTCTGGCACTGGCAGAAGCAGCCCACCTGCCTCCAGTGGTGAAAGCCTTTATTCCCGAGCATCATGGAACCACATATATCACCTATTTTCTTAGCAGGGCGAGGGGCAGTGACCCAGACGGCGGGGTGGATCCCGCCGACTATCGCTATCCCGGCCCGCGGCCCCAGTCAGCCGAGACAGCGGTGGCCATGCTGGCCGACTCGGCCGAGGCGGCAATCCGGGTTTTGGGCTATCCGACTCCCGAGGCGGTTCGCAGCGCCATCGAGCACCTGGTGCAGCAGAAGCTCGGTTCGGGCCAGCTCGACGATGCACCCCTCACTCTGCGGGACCTCGACCGCATCAAGCGGGAGTTCGCCCGCGTCATGTCCGGCACCTACCACAAGCGAATCGGCTACCCCCGGGCCAGTGGCGGCGTCGCACCGGAATTCCAGTCGGCTGAACGTGAGTGAGGTCGTGGTGAATGGCCGCCGGCTTCCGCTGGCGAGGGCGCTGGTGCGTCGAGTGGTCGAGACGGTGCTGAAGGAGGAGCGCCGGGAAGGGCTGGTATCGGTCACCTTTCTGGGCCGCGATTCGATGCGCCGGCTCAATGCCGAGCACAAGGGCCATGACCGTCCAACTGATGTGCTCGCATTCGCCCTGAACGACCCGGCGGGCCGGATGGTGGGAGATGTTTACATCTGTCCCTGGGTAGCACAACGGGAGGCGCGGGCCCACGGCGTCACCCTGCGACAGGAGCTGGTTCGCCTGGTGGTACATGGCACTCTACACGCCCTGGGCCGTAGCCACCCCGAGGGTCCGGAGCGTACCCGCTCCGCCATGTGGCGGTGCCAGGAGCGTTACGTGGAGACGCTCGCGTGATTTCTTTCTTTCACTTCTTCATCGCTCCGCTCGTGGCGGCGGCGCTCACCCTCTGGGCGGCGTGGCTCGCGCTGGCCGCGGAAGCGGACGCCGACCTTCCCCGGTCGCTGAGCGGCCAGATCGGGTCTTCGGCCGGTACGGGAACGCTCTCCCGTAATCTTCATGTGGCCCACCTCGCGCTGCTGGTGCTGGCCGGCGCAGCGGCTGGAGTGGCGGTTGCCTGGTGGGCGTGGTCGCCGGCCGCGGGGCTAGCGCGGCTCTTCCTCGCGGTTCTTCTGGTCTGGGTGCTGGGCGATTTGCTGCCCCGGCTCCTGGCGGCGGTTGCGCCCGAGCTCACCCTGCCGGCGCGCCGCGCCGCGGCCGCCACTCTGGTACCGTTTCAACCGCTGCTCCGCCTGGCCGCGTGGGCCGACGCCCGCGCCCGGGACCGCGCGCCGGTACAAACCACTCGAGAGGCCGGTGCTGCCCAGCGCAACATGCTGCTAGGCGTTTTTTCACTGGCCGATACCACCATCGCCGAGGTAATGACGCCGCGGATAGATATCGTGGCGGTGGACTCCGCGTCCGGGCTGGATGAAGTGATCCGTACACTCCGGAGCTCGGAGCACGCCCGCCTGCTGGTGTACGACGGACACCCGGATGCTGTAGTGGGGGTGGTTTACGCCAAAGACATTCTCGCGCTGGGGCCGGACGATTCCAGGTCGTGGCGGGCGCTCATCCGGCCGGCTGCCTTCGTGCCGGAAGCCAAGACCCTGGACCGGCAGGTGCACGACTTTCAGCGGGGGCCCAGCCACCTGGCGGTTGTGGTTGACGAGTTCGGGGGCACCGCCGGAATAGTGACACTGGAGGATATCCTGGAGCAGATCGTGGGTGAGATCCAGGACGAGTACGATACCGATGAAGTCGCCCAGATCCAGATCGTCAGCGAGGACCAGTGGCGGGTCGAAGGGGGTGTCGCCCTCACCGAGCTGGAGTCCGCCCTGGGTCACAGCTTCGACCGCGACGATGTGAGCACTGTCGGCGGCCTGGTGCTGGCCGAGTTCGGCCGGGTGCCGCGGGCGGGTGAGTCTATCGATGTCGAAGGTTACCGACTGGTGGCGGAGCACGTCGTCCGCCGCCGGGTAAAGCGGATCGCGGTTCACCGCGTGCGATTCGAGGCATCGGTAGCTCCCTCCGAGAAGGCGGGCCGATGACCTGGGTTGCAGTGCTTCTGGGAATCGCGCTCACCGCGTTCGGAGCCACCGCGGGTGCGGCGCTCATCACCGTAAGCCGGGCGGAGCTCGCCCACGCGGTAGGTCGCCGGCTGCGGGGGGCGGCGCCCTCTCTGAGCGGGTTGGCTCAGATCGATTACTACCTCACCGCGGCCTCCGCAACGACATCGCTCGGCGTACTGCTACTGGGCGGAGCGGTTCCCGGACTGCTGGCCGGCTCCGGGGCCCCGCGCCTAGTGGTGGCCGTCGCACTGCTGGCGGTGCCGCTGGTCCTGTTCGCCGCCTATCTGGTTCCCCGGTGGCTTACCCAGCCCCGGGCGGAAACTGTGGCGGCCCGGGTCATCCCGATCCTCCGGCCCTGGTCCCGGGTGCTCGGCCTGCTGCTGCCGGCCCGTACCGCCACCAGGCCAACCGACCTGCGCTCCATCTGGCGCGAAGGCGCAGCCGTCGGCGTGGCGGACGACAATGAGCTGATGATGGTGAGTGGAGTGATGGCCTTCAGCGCGCGGCCGGTGCGCGAGGTGATGACGCCGCGTACCGACATCGTGGCCATCGAGGAAAACTCGGCGCTGGAGGAGATCCGGCTGGTCTTTGCCGGCAGCGGCTACAGCCGTATTCCGGTCTTTCGCGACACGCTGGACGATATCATCGGGATGCTCCACGCCTTCGATCTCTTCAAGCTGGAGCCGGGAGACCCGCTGCCGGTACGGCCGGTTGCGGTGACGCCGGCCAGCCGCAACTGCGGCGATCTCCTGCTGGACATGCAGCGTGAGAGACGCCACCTCGCGGTGGTGCTCGACGAGTTCGGCGGAACACTGGGAATCGCTACGCTGGAGGATCTGCTGGAGGAGCTGGTGGGGGAGATCTTCGACGAGCACGACGAAGAGGTGCGCACCGCTCAGGGGGGAGCCAGCGCCATCTTCGAGACCGATGGCAACATTTCTCTGGAGGCGATCCAGGAGCGCTTCGGAGTGATTCTGCCGACCGGCCGCTCGACCACTATCGGTGGCCTGCTGGTCGAATGGGCAGGACGGATTCCGCATGTCGGGGAGCGATTCGTGGTTCGAGGGCTCGAATTCGATGTGATCCAGGCCTCACCCACCCGCATAGAGCGCCTGCTGATTCGATCCGGCCCCACTCCCGCTGTTCCTCTGCTGGCGAGCGGAAAGTGAAGAAGCTCCTGCAGCGGATGGTCGACCTGGTGCGCAAGGGCGAGATGACGCTCTTCGTTCGCCGGGCGCACGACTTCGAGCCCGCCGATCTTGCGGACGTGCTGTCGGCGCTCGACGACGAGGAGCGTCTTGCCGCGGTGGAGGCACTGCCCGCGGAGCTTTCCAGCCAGGCCCTGGCTGAGATGCCGGAGGAGGCTCACGCGTCGGAGACGCTGGCCGCGCTGGATCCGGGGCGCGCCGCCGCCATCGTCCGCGAGCTGGAAGATGACGATGCGGCCGACATCCTGGGCGAGCTCAACCCCAGCCAGCAGGAGCAGATCCTTTCCGGGGTGCACGACCGGTCCGACGTCGACCGTCTGTTGCGCTACGACGAGGAGACCGCCGGCGGCCGTATGACCTCCCACGTGGTGACCGTGCCCGCCACGGCCACCGCGGAGCAGGCGCTGGAGGAGATCCGGCGGCAGGCGGAGGAGGTGGAGGACTTCTATCAGGTGTTCGTGATAGACCTGGATGGAAAGCTGGTGGGTGTCCTTCCGTTCAAGGATCTGGTCATCAGCCGGCCCGAGCGTTCGGTCCAGTCGTTCATGGCCGACGCCGATATCTTCGTCACACCGGATCTGGACCAGGAAGAAGTCGCCCGCCTCATGGCGCGGTACAACGTGCCCAGTGTTCCCGTGGTGGATGACGCGGGCCGGCTCCTGGGACGGGTCACGTTCGACGACGTGATCGATGTGGTCGAGGCGGAAACCACCGAGGATCTGCTCAAGTTCGGCGGCGTGTCGGCCGACGAGGACCTCGCGGCCGGCTGGAAAGCCGCGGTGCGAAGCCGCCTGCCGTGGCTCTCACTGAATCTGCTCACGGCGTTTCTGGCCGGCGGCGTGGTGTATTTCTATCAGAGCACCATCCAGCATACGCTGGCCCTGGCGGTCTGGATGCCGGTGATAGCCGGCATGGGCGGGAACGCGGGAACCCAGGCGCTGGCGGTGACGGTGCGACGGCTCGCGCTGGGGTTGATCCCCACGCATGTATTCACCCGGGTGGTGGGAAAAGAAATCCTGGTTGGGATGACCAACGGCGTCGTGATGGGCGCGGCCGTGGGGACTGTGGCCACGCTGCTGGGTGAAGGCCCCCGGCTCGGCCTGGTGGTCTTTCTGGCGATGGCGGGAAACCTGATGGTTGCCGGATTCGCCGGGGCTTTCATCCCGCTGCTGCTGGAACGGTTCGGCATCGACCCGGCGGTTGCCTCCTCGATCTTCGTCACCGCGTTCACCGATGTCTGCGGGTTCCTGTTGTTGCTGGGGCTGGCGGGGGGGATGCTGCTCTAAGGGGGTAGGCGGTAGGCGGTACGGCGGTACGGCGGTCAGGACGGTGGGACGGTAGGACGGTAGGAGTCATTGCGAGGGTGGCGCAGCCCCCGAAGCAATCCAGTGGGTACCGCGTGTAGGCGGAACGACGATGTAACTTCGCTAGTTGACTCCCGTAGAGGTTGACGGAGCCCTCGTGTCACCCCACCTCATGTCGGAGTTATCCCACCCATGGCTCACCTTAGCCTGGGCGCGATTGACCGCACCCTGGAGCCCTATCGCGAGTACGGTCCACTCTTCATCCGCCTGATTGTCGGCTACCGGCTGGTCTGGGGTGCGGCAGACAACGTTTTCAGCTACGCCAGAATGCTGGAGTTCAGCCACTTTCTCGCCGGCCACGGTGTCCCATTCCCTCTGTTCGCCGCGTTCGTTTCAGCCTACGCCCAGTTCATCTGCGGCTTGCTCTTTGTGGTGGGGGCGTACACCAGGTGGGCTGCGGCTGTCATGGTGATCAATTTTATCGTCGCCCTGCTGCTGGTTCATATCGGGCAGCCGTTCCTGGAGAACTACGACGCTCTGGTAATGTTGTTCGGCGCCGGGTTTCTGCTGGTTCATGGTGCGGGACTGTTTTCGGTGGACGCCGCAAGGGAGCGTAGGGAAACAACACCCTGAGCAGCAGCCTCCGCGCAGCTTTTCATCACGAAGGACACAGATGTGTGGCAGAAGTTGACTGGGGCTGCGGGTCGAACTCGGGTGTCCCGTCGGGCTGCGGCTCCGGTTTGGGTGGCGGGTCCGGCTGGCGGGTGGGACTGCCGGGTTCGGGGAACGGACGGGGATGCGGTTCGGGCTGGGGTACGGTCATAGGACCTCAACTGTAGGTTCTTAATTCTCAGTGCAGGGTTTCGCCCGCTTGGCAGCATGCGTACGAAGTGGTCCAGCCGGCGTTACCGTGTCTCGGGCTTCCTGGCGTCATGCAGCTGGTAAGGCCCACATCCGGGGAGCGCGCGGAGCAGGAACACGGAGACATTCACGTCGCCGTTGTCGGCCCCGACGAACTGATGAGAGCTGGCCTGGAAGGGGCAGATCCTCCTGACGAACGCGGTACATCGAGCGGCTGCTCCGGTGGAGAGGGCTAACGGCGACGCAGTGAGGGAAAGATACAACTGGCCCTGACACAGTCCCACGGCGGAGCCCCGGCCCAGCATGTCCTGAGGTAATCAGCACCGTGCCGCATTACATTCCTGCGCAGTTCTTAACACGAAGGTCACGAAGACACAAACAAGGATCATCGAGGCGCCCCCGCGGGCATGCGTGCCTCCGATCCAAGTGCTAGATCGTCTGACCCGGTCCACTACCCACCCCGCAGTCGCTTCCGATCCTTCTTGCTCATCTTGCGCCCATGCTTCGCCTCGAAGTCGGCCTCTCTGGCTTTCCGCGCGCGCCTATCCTCGTTGATCGCCTGACCCTGGCTGTCCTTCGGCAGAGTCGAGGGCTGTTCATTGGGACCGGAGGGCGACCACGGAACCGGAGGATCGTATGCCATTAGGACCGGCTGCTCTTTTCCAGTTGGGCCACAATACGCCAGGGGCAAGGTACAAGATGCATCACTTCGGGACGGCAGTCGAGGCAGGGCACTGGTCGGAGGCTCTGCGCGCGAGGAGATCCCGCACGGTGCCGATCAGTACGTCGGGTGCAATCGGCTTCTGAAGAAATGGCTGCGCGTCGGCACCCTCGTTACCGGCGAACGCGCTATCGCGCGGGTATCCCGACATCCACGCCACGACTATTTCGGGGTGCTCGGCGGCGAGCTGCTCCCCAAGCCCGCGGCCGCCGAGCTCCGGCGGCGCTCGAGTCGGTGAACGGCGAGTGGGTAGGCGACAGCGTGCGGATCCAGGGGTGGCAGGGAACGCTCTTTCTGGGGCGGTAAGGCGGTAAGGCGGTACGGCGGTAGATCGATCCTCATCCCGAGGGAGCGATAGCGACAGAGGGAATGAGAGTCTTGCCAAATCCTGCGCCTTCGCCATTCTAGAGGCGTGGGCCGGAAACATCATGTCCAAATGGCTGCACCCGAACAGGAGTTACACATGGCTACAGTTCAACCGATCACCGCGTGCCTGTGGTTCGACACCCAGGCCGAGGAGGCGGCCCGTTACTACACCGGCATCTTCAAGAACTCGAAGATCGTGGCTATCACCCGATACCCCGAGGCCGGTCAGGAGGTTCACGGAAAGCAGCCCGGAACCGTGATGACCGTGGAGTTCGAGCTGAACGGGCAGACGTTCACATCTCTGAACGGCGGACCCAACTTCAAGTTTAACGAGGCCATCTCCTTCCAGGTTATGTGCGAGACGCAGGCGGACGTGGATCACTACTGGAGCCGGCTGGGCCAGGGCGGGGACCCCAATGCGCAGCAGTGCGGCTGGCTCAAGGATAAGTACGGCCTCTCCTGGCAGGTCGTCCCCACCGGAATGGTGGAGATGCTCAATGATCCCGATCGGGAGAAGGCGGAGCGCGCCATGGAGGCGATGATGAAGATGAAGAAGCTCGACATAACGGAGCTTAAGCGCGCGTTCGAGGGGGAGACCGCGGGACGGCGGTAGGAAGGGAAAGAGGGGAAGCGGCTGGGTGGGTCAGTTCCAGCAAACTCTCTCATCGCGGTGTTGCGACGGCGCGGGCAAGGCGCATGGTCCGTTACTCCACAGTGACGGAATAATGACAGAGCATCCCTAATCTGGAGGACAGCAGTCGCGGACATCCGCGAGCTGCGTCCGTTTCGCCCCCCCGATCAGGAGATGCTCTGTGAACCGCTTCCCCCGTCATGTCGTCGGCCTTCTCTTGTTCGCCGCGGCGTGCAGCGACGACGCCGAGACCCCGACGGATCCAACCGCCGCTTCCTTCAGCGAAGGCAACGCGGTACAGGTGAGCAGCCCCGCCAGTGCCGGGCCGGGCTCTTTCCGCTCAGCCGTGCGCCAAGCCAACAACGACCCATCCATCGGAACCATACGATTCGCTCCGGGACTCGATCCTATCCGGCTGGATCAGCCGGTGACTTACTCGGGAGCCCAGGCTCTGGTCATTAACGGAAACGGCGCGCGCATCAACGGCGGCGGGCTTCCGGCCGGTGCGTCGGTTCTGGTGGCGGACGGGGGAGGCGACCTCACGCTCCGAGCGCTCACGGTGAGCAATGCTCCGGGCAATGGGATCACAGTGAAAGTGCCCGATGGGGCGAGCGGACTTTTCACCGTCCGACTCAACGAAGTCGTGATCCGGGAGAATGGGCTGCACGGCATTCTGATCAACGACCAGGCGGAGTATTTCACCGATCCGGCATCTCCCTCGGAGGCTGGCTCTGCTGCGAATCTTCTGGTCGAGGTATTCGACAGCCGATTCGGGCGAAACGGGTTCGGGTTGATCGACTCCGACGGCCTTCGGATAAACGAAGGCGGCAACGGGCACCTGGAGGCTCGGGTCCACGACACCGATTTCTTCAACAACGGAGCCGACGGACTGGAGCTGGACGAGCGGGGGCTGGGGGACGCCAGGTTCATCTTGCGGCACACCGCACTCATCGGCAACGGCTCGTTCAGCGAGGAAGACTTCGATGACGGTATCGACGTGGATGAAAGCGGCGGCGGTGACGTGGCCGGCGACTTCGAGGACGTGCTGGCGAACAAGAACTTCGAGCAGGGCGTCGATCTCAACGAGAACGGTCCGGGCGATCTCCGAATCTTCATGAGGAACGTGAGGGCGGCCGAGAACAACGAAGAGGGGATCGAATTCGAGGAGGACGACGATGTGGCCGGGGGAGGTAACATCCGGGCCCATCTCGCGGAGGTCACCACCAGAGCGAACGGCCGCGCCGGGGGAGACGCCGGCCTCAAGTTGCGGGAGAAGGGACCGGGCAGTCTGCAGGCCCGACTGGTAGAGACGGTGTCGCTGGACAATCGCCTGGTGTCGGGGGACGATCCGATCGCGGGAATCCTGCTCCAGGAAGACGAGGGCGGTCAGCTTAACGCGGAGCTGGTGCAGGTCGCCGTCCGGCGGAACAGTGGCGATGGAATACAGTTCGAGGAGAACGAGG
>Ga0136617_10000269_pt1 | contig 41531 bp, 39 predicted proteins | sample AntDrymUQ3222106_2_FD_129672 | JGI IMG/M metagenome (GOLD analysis project Ga0136617, IMG submission 129672) | Polar desert sand microbial communities from Dry Valleys, Antarctica - metaG UQ322 (21.06) | ecosystem: Environmental > Terrestrial > Soil > Desert | place: Antarctica: Dry Valley... | reverse complement strand
TCCAGCCCACCAGTCCACGGAAACGCCTCGCAAACCCCAACAAACCCGCCGGAACTAGCGGCAATCAATCAGAATCGGCCGCGAGAACCGGACGATCCGACGCCCCGGAAATCCAGGCTAAACGTTGCTGGACAAGCAAGACGCGGCCGCCGCCGCGCGAGCACGACCAGACTACAGCCGACGATCCCGCCCGGTAGGTCGACCGCGGAGCGAAGGCCACACCCGGTCGCTGCCGCCGCACGTCGGTGAGACCGCTTCATGGCATGGGCTGGGGCACCGCCGAGCACGAGGGCATTGCCGACGAGCAGCGCCCCGACGGCTCCTGGTCGGACGGCACCACTCGCGGCTGGGATCCGGACACGGTCGCCGATTAGGCGGCCTGCTCGTGCGGCTGGCGCTCCGAGCGCGAGCACCCGCAATCGCGCGCGTCGCCCCCGTCACGCACGCGCACGTCAACTCGCTCGGTCGCTACGACCTGCACCGCCAGCCGCCGCCCGCAGGACACTGCGACCACTACGGCGACAAACACTCTTATGGAGGGTCGTTTGTCTTCCATGAAGGGCCGGGTGTTGTCAACAGCGTTTGGGCGGCGGGCGGTTGTTGCCGACGAGCGAGGGGTTTGATGCCCGACGTTGCGGGGTGCGAGTCCGGGGGCGCGGGGGTTTTGCCCCGCCTTGATTGATGTCTTGCCGGGCGAGGTCTGGCGGGTCAAGCGCCCATGGCGATGGCAGGGATCATTGACGCCGGGTGGCACTTGACGCGGCGGGCTGAGTCTGGCAGCGGTGCGGCGGGGGGTCGCTCAGGGGGTCTGGGGGTTGGTTGCCGGTTTGCTGACGGCGTTGCGGCGGGGGAGAAAGCTCCAGTCATCCATCCGGTCGCGCTGGGCGGTCGCGCTGGGCGGACCAGAGTGTCGTGCGGTGCTCGGGGGCTCAATCAGTGGGCGGCCGCCGGGTGTTAGCGAGGCCATGACAAACGTCGAGCTCGCCCGAGCGTGCGCATCGCGCCGTCGTCGTGGGCGCAATCTCTGCTGTGTGAGCGCGCGGCGAGGCTCATGCGGCGCCCGCCGGCTTCTCTTTCGCGCTCGCGCGACTGCGGCGCGCCAGGCAACAAATCTCTCCGTCGCGCAGGCCGTAGTAAGAGAGGGTCAGGATCTGGCGGGCGATGGCGACCTTGGCGATGGCTGATCTTCTGCGCGGCTTTGACCAGGGCCCAGCGCAGGGCGGGTGAGCCCTGGCGGGAGATGTGTCCGATGCGCGCCTTGCCGTCGGAGCTGCGGACGGTCGGAGTCAGTCCTGCCCAGGAGCACAGATGCCGGGCGGTAGGAAAGCGCGTGACGTCGCCGACCTCGGCGCGGCCCGCTCGAAGCGATCGAAGTCGCCGACCTCGGCGCACAGCCCGACCGCCGAGAGCGTGTCGATCCCGCGCAGACAGCGCAACCTGGCGACGGTTTGCGCCCACGGCGACGCCGGCACGAGCTCGGCGATCGTCGCCTCGAGGGTATTTGCGGCGGATCCATCTGAGCATCGGATTTCGCGCGGATGATGGCGCTGCCCCGTCCTCCACGACCCAGCGATCGCGGCAACTTCGAGGTCGTGACGGACGGTTAGCGGCTGGATCGAGCGCGGCGGACGCGGTCGGCGGCGGTCTCCGGCACCACTGGCGTCTTGGCACGGATAGCAGGCGGCTTCTTCGTGATGTCCTCGGCGCGGACGAGCGCGGGGCGGTTGAGGACCGACGACTCGTCGATCTGGATGTGCTGCCCGGTAGCCGTGATATGGATCCCGATCGGGACCGGCGAGTCGCCGCGGTAGATCGGGGTGACCCGGTAGACGACCGTGTCGCCGATGTCGAGCGCGGCACGGATCTGGTTCTCCAGGGTGAGCATGGCGGGCGTGTTCGCGCCGTTCTGGTAGAGGATCGAGATGTTGCGCGGGTCGGTGCCGCTGCCGCCGAGCTGGTTGGCGAGCAGGTGTCCGCGGGCGTGCATCACCGTCTCGCCCTGATAAGTGGCCTTTGCGCCCTCGTAGCCGTGCGGCGTGAACTCAGCCTCGGTCCCGCCGATCGCGTCCTGCGGGGTGAGGACCGCCTGCAACCCCGTGGGGCGCCCAAACGCGTCGAGTGCTCCGTAGATGAGGTCTCCGACCACGAGCGGTTCGTCGAGCTCGTTCTCCCTGACCCACGCCTCCGTCGCCTCGCGGTCGAGCGTCCCATCGGGGAGCGGAGCGGGCAGGGGCGACGGCCACGGTTGCGGGACGAGCTCATGCTCCATCATGCGGCCTTCGAGGTCGGCCTGTGAGCGCTGAACGTCGAGGCTCTTGATCGTGTCGTTGACGCGTTGCTCCAGCTCGGCGACGGCAGCGCGTGGATCGCTGGATGTGCCTATCTGCTGGCGCACCGTCTTGAAGCTGCCGACGCCGAGATCGCCGAACTCAAGGCCGGCCTTACGCATCCGGGCCTCCAGCCTCATCACGCGGTCCTTCATGGCCTCGCGCACTTGCGGGGAGACGGCGCGCGTCGTCGATCCACCCGGCATCCGCGGCCCTGTGCCGGAGCCTCCGCCGCCTCCAGGAGCCGCCGTCGCCAACGGCGTGCCGCTGGCGGCCTGCAGGGCGGCACTGCCGCCGCCGGCGATCCAGGCCACCGCCGCTTCATGCTTGGTAGTGGCGTGCTCGAGCTCGGCCTCCGCTCGCATGAGGCGCTCGACGTGGGCGCGGTGGTCCTCGAGCAGGCCATCGTGCGCGGCGGCCAGCGCCGGGTCGTCGGTGCCAGCGACGACCTTCTCGAGGTAGGCGTCCTCGACCGCCTTGATCCGGTCCTCGAGCACCTTGAGGTCCTTCTTCGCTTCGTCGACGGGAACCTTCGCAAGGTCGCGTTCGAGGTCGGCCTGGGCCAGGTGGGCCTCGTCGCCGGCCGCGCCGCCCTTCGCGAACGCCGGGATCTCCTCGGGCAGGTTGCGGTAGATCGCGTCGAAGCCGGCGACGACGTTCCGCACTCCCTGAAGCTGCTCGAGCTTGACCGGGTCGACCGGCTCGCCCTTGGCCTTGGCGTCGGCGATCTCGGCCTCGAGGCGCCTGAGCTGCTCGTTGTAGAACTTGCGCTGGTCGAGGTTGTCGTTGCGTTTGGAGGTGCGGGAGTAGACGCTGTCCCAGAGCACCTGCGCCGCCGCCATCTCAGCCTGGCTCATCGGGTTGGCCGCGACGTTGACGACCGCGTGCGTGGCCGTCCGCGCGTCGATGTGCATCTCGACGGCGAGCTGGTCGGCCGTCACCCCCGGCTGGCTGGCCCGCAGCCGCGCCATCGCCCACCACTGCAGGGCGTGCTCGGTCTCGTGGCGGATCAGCTCGGTCATCTCGGCGACCGCGTGCGCGTCGAGCGGCGTGCGGTTGATCAGGCCCGGGTCGATGCGGATGCCCCACTTCTTGAAGTCGAACTCAGCCTGGTTGCCGGCCGCCGTCGGCTTGTCTGGGACGACCGTGATCGCGGGCACGGCGCGGGCCTGCAGCAGCTGGTTGGCGACGTCGGACAGCCGCGCCCGGCGGCCCGCCTCGGGCAGCCCCGTCCACTCGCTGCCGATCTGCTCCAAGTGCTGCCACATCGCCCGCGCCTCGACGCGCTCGGCGGCGCTGGCGGGGGCACGCGCGGTGCCGTCGGCCGGGCTGACCGAGCCGCCCGCCGGGGCTGGCCCCTGATCGACCGGCGCCGCCGGGTCGCGCACCGGTAGCGCGCCTCCGTCGGCGCTGACCGGGCGCTGCGCCTCGCCGCCGGCCGGCACCGGGACGGCGCCCTCGGGCGTCGGCTGCGCGGGCGGCGCGCCCTCGGGAGGCCGCGCCGCCGGGGGCCCGCCGCCGGCGGCGGACGTCCTGCTGAACGTCTCCTTGACGTCGCTGATGCGGTTCATCAGGACGTTCTGGATGATCGCGTCGAGCGTGAAGCCGTTCTCGCCGGTGGCGAGCGTCGTGGCGGTCGTGCTGCCGGCGATGTTGGCGGCCTCCACGACGGCCGTGACACCGAGGCTCGCCTGGGCGCCGAGCGCGACCGCCTCGTCGAGCTGACCGCCGAGCTTGGTGGCCGGCATGCCGACGTCGGTGGCCACGTTGGAGACGCCCTTGGCGGCTTTGCCCACGACGACCTTCGCCAGGTCCTCGCCGAGCTTGCCGCCGATCGCGCCCATGCCGCCGCCGACGACGTCGTCGTAGAAGCGCTTCAGGTTGTACTGCTCGCCGTAGATGACCATGTTCGACGCGACGGTCGCGCCGATGTTGATCGCCGTGTTGGCGAGGAAGCCGGCGATGCCGGGACCGGCGCCGGGGATCGCGAAGGCCAGCGCGATCTGCACCACCAGCGAGACGGCCGAGCGCAGCTGCTCGACCATCTGCGCGTTCTCCTCCTCGTAGGCAGTGGCGTCGCCCGTGAGCGTCGCCCGCACCTTCTTCATCTCGCGCACGATCGCCGCCTGCAGCTCCGGCTTGCCGCGCTGGCCTTCCCAGGCCGCCTCCAGCCGCTTCAGCTGCTTGGCGGACTCGTTCATCATCTTCTGCGTGTCGGGGTCGTCGCCGATCTCGCGCAGGTCGCCCATCATGCCGCTGTTCTCCTCGGTGACCTCGACCTCGAGCGCGCCGAACTCCCTGATCCAGGCCACCTCCTTCTCGGCGCCGACCCCCTTCTCGGCGCCGACCTCCTTCTCGGCCGGCGTCTGCAGCAGCTCCTCGATGTGGACGGCGTCGCGGCCGCGCACGATCGTGGTCATCGGCTTGAACATGTTCATCGGGTGCATTGCCGCGTCCGCGCCGGAGGCGCCGAAGATCGCCTTGCGCAGCGGCATGTTGAACTTGGTCGCGTAGTTCGCCTCGAGCGACTGGACGTTCTCGGCCTTTCCCTGGCGGCGGAGCACCTCCTTGATGCCGGCCGCGTCGCGCTTGCGGATCGCGAAGCGGATCTCATCGATGTCCGCGAGTAGGCCGGCGCCCTCATCGAGCGCGACGAGCATCTCCTTGTTCTCGGAGTCCGAGCCGCTGACGATCGTCGCGAAGGCGCGGCCGTCGCCGCCGCGGATGTTCTCGTAGGTGGTCTTGAAGTCCTCGATGTACTGAGCCGCGCGCGCGTCGACGAGTTGGCGCTTTCGGCCCTTCGGGTCGGCCAGCAGCGCCTCCTTCTCCGGCATCGACAGCTTGGGGATCGACGCCATCACGTCGCGGTCGGCCTGCTGGCGCAGGCCGCGCATCAGCTCGGCCAGCTTCACGGCGCGCGTGGTCTTGCGCGACTCCATCTCCAGCAGCCGGCGCGCCGCCGTCTCGGCCGCGTCGCCCTTCTCCATCGCGGTGACGATGCCGGCCGCCTGCGTGCCCTTGAGCGTGACCGCCAGCTGCTCGCGCAGCGTCATCCCCCACGCCTCGTACTCCTGGGAGAGGATCCGCGTGACGCGCTCGCTGACGGCGGCTTCGGAGTCCTTGCCAGCGTTGGCGGGGTCGGTCAGCGCCTCGTGGCGGTTCTGCTCGAGCACTGCAGTGATCCCGTCGATCAGCTTGCGCCGGTTGTTCTCGTAGCCCTGCATCTCCAGCATGCTCCGCTCGCCGGACTCGAGCTTCTTCTGCATCTCGTCGAGCCTGCGGCGCTTGAGGTCGATGACGATCGCGTCGGCCTTCGCCCAGTCGCCGTTGCGCAGCTGCACGACCCGGTTCAACTGGATGTCCTCGAGCTTCTTGTTGAGGTCCTCGTTGGGATGGTGGCCGTAGCGCCGCTCGTAGTGGCCGTCGATCGCCGTGATCTGCGCGACCGGCCGGCGGTGCAGCGCCATCACGCGCTCGCGCTTGCCCTCGTCGAGGCTCCCGGCCAGCAGCTCGTGCAGCTCGATCGCGTCCGCCTCGAGCTTGTTGTCGGAGACCGCGCCGCCCTCGCCCGGGGCGGTGCCCTCGAGCAGCACCTCCATGCGCGCGCGCTGGTCGGTCTTGAGGTTCGTCTTCGAGTCGGACTGGCCGCCCTCGAACAGGTCGTTCTCGAGCGTCGTGTTCTCCTGCTGCTTGTAGATGCGCTTGACGCGCGCGACCTGCTCGGGCGTCAGGCCCTCGAGCACGCGGGTCACCGTCGCGGCGTCGACCTTGCGGAGCGTCGGGCCCGCCGGCCCGCTGAACACATCGGTCATCGTCGGGGTCTTCTTGGCCCGCTCGGGGTCCCACTCGCTGACCTGCGACTGGTCGATCGCCCGGCGCAGGTCGTGGACGATCGACCAGGGGTTGAAGTCGTCGACCGGCTCGACCGCGAAGCGCGCCATCGCCCGCCGCGGGAGCGCCGGGGGCGCGGCGGCACGCGCAGGTGCCGCGAGCATCCGTGCCACCGCCTGGTTGCCGGCGTGCCGTTGGAGCCAGAGCAGCTGCTGCGGTCTGCTGCGTGCGAGCTGGGCCGGCGCCACCGCGACGACGGGCGGCGCTTCGCCGAGCGTCACCTCCGGCTCCTCGGCCCGCGGCGGCGGCGGGCTCTGCGCGGCCTTCTCGTCGCGGCGGCGGCCGTCCATCAGCCGCCGACCCGCGACGGAATTCCCGGCCTGGACTGGCGGTCGCACCTGGTACCCGCCCACGCCGCGATCGTGGGGCCGGGGCCCGTCGGGGCCGCGCCCGCGGCCTCAGCGATCGATGCTGCGTCTGGCGCGGATGCCGCTGCCGCCACCGCCGGCCCGGCTTCCTCCGCCGCCTGTGTTCCGGCCGAGGCGCGGGCGTCGCCGTCAGGCTCCACGTCGCCGGATGCCGTGCGGCCGCTCGCGGGCGAATCTCGCGGCGGCGCAAGTCCACGCGCAACGGCGTTGTTCCCCGCACTGCGTTGCAGCGACCTCACGAGCCGCGCCCGGGATTCTGGGTCGGTTTGTGGCAGCCAGCCTTCCAGTCGTTCGGGGCTCAGTCCGACTTCGGAAGGCACCGCGACGGCGGCGGACCACTGCGGCAGCTTCGCCTGCGCTTCCGCTTGCTGTTCCTGCGCTCTCGCTCGCTCACGCGCGTCGGTCACCTCGTGTTGTTGTATCGGACGACGGACTTCGCGAGCAGGTCGTGTCACGCAGACTTTCGGGCATGCTGTCGGCGCCGGGTGAAAACTGACCCCCCTCTGCCGGTTGAATTCTGACCCCCCGGGTCGTGTGGCGGAGGCGCCCGGGCGGAGCCGGACCCTCGCTGGTCAAGCGATCGAGCGAGGGAGGCGGCAAGAGGGGTGGTTGGTGTGGAGCAGTGGGCCGGGTTGCGTACCGGGACGGTCGCATACGCCAGAACCACGGACTCGAGGCCGACGACGCCCGCGTCGACCGCGGCCAGGATCGCTGCCTGCTCTGCCTTCATGCTGTCCTCGCCCCTCTTGACCTCGACGAGGACGATCCGCTCAATGATCCCACGGTGCAGCCCGTCGAAGACGACGAAATCGATCGGGGATCCGGAAGCCGCCAGTCGCCCGGCCCAAAGCGCTCCAGCATCTCGGGCATGAACGACGCCAGGTGCTGAGCAGCATCACCACGGATCACGCCCTGGCTGATGCTGACCGAGTCCCGGCGGGCCTTCACCTCATCAGCCTCGATCCGGGTCTACGTCGCCTTGTACTCGTCATGCTCGGCCTTCAAAGCAGCCCTACCGCCGCTCGCGCCCGACCAACACGACCGACGCGGCGACCAACGCGACAGCGAGAACGGACGAGATCAACGACACGCGGCGCAGGATCCACGACACGCGGCGCAGGATCCCAGCGCGACAGCAGCTGCACGCCCTGCCCCGGGCCGGTCGAGGCGAGCTCGTCGAGGTTGGCCAGCGGCGCGACGTTGGCGCACTCATCGAGGCACAGCAACAGCGGCGGGTCGATCGGCTGCCCGGTGCGCGCGCCTCGTGCGAAGGCCTCGGCGACGATCCCGGCCACGAGCGCGGTGAACAGGGCGCGGACGCTTCGGGTTATCCGCTGGGGCGCTGAAGTACAGCGTGTCGTTGGCCGGCAGCAGCCACCGCGCGTCGATCGCGCCCGGGCCGCCCGTGGCCGCGGCAACGGCAACGGCAACGGCAACGGCAGGCTTCTGCCACGCGTCGAGCGCCGTCGTCGCCGTGATCAGCAGCGAGGACCGCGTCCGCGCGTCGGCCTCCCACACCTGCTCAAGCGCCTGCAGGGCGGTCTTTGCGTCCGCGATGCCGCGCTCGATCAGCCCTGCTCACACGAGGAACCGGGCGCCCGACGTCGCTCGCGCTGAGGCTCTCCTGGGTACCTCAGCCGACGAGCCGCGCCTCGACCGCCGGATCGACCGGAAGCCCGTCGTCTGGCCGCAGCGCCGCCAGCACGTCGCGCGCGGTCTGCGCGAAGGGGCGGTGGCGCAGCCCGGCGGCGACGGCGCGGGCGCGGGAGATCTGCATGAAGCCCGCGCTGCCGGCGTCGTCGGCGGCGACCCACAGCGGTAGATCCGTCTCGTCGAGTCCCGCCGCGCGCAGCCGCTCGTCCTCGACCCAGGCGACCTCGGCGTTCGGCCCCGGCACGCACGCGTCGAGCATCTCGCCCCACGTGATCGGCGCGCCGACCGCGTTGAACGCGCCCGTCGCCCGCGCCGCCGTCAGGTCGAGCACGAACGTGGCGAGGTCGCGGGCGTCGATGAGCTGGATCGGTCGCTCCGGCGCCCCCGGCGCGAGCACCCGGCCGCCGCGCGCCATCCGCGCGACCCAGGCGCTGAAGCGGTTCGTCGGGTCGTGCGGGCCCGCGATGATCCCCGGCCGGACGATCAGCGCGCTCGCCGGCAGCGCCTCGCGCACGGCCTGCTCGCACAGCGCCTTCAGGGCGCCGTAGTCCTCCCAGCCGCCGCGGCCGGTCGGCGGCGCGAGCGGCGCGTCCTCGTCGACGCCCGGCTGCGACACGTCGTCATAGACCGAGATCGTCGAGATGAACGTCAGCTGCTCGACGCGCCCGGCCAGCAGCCGGGAGCTCGCGGCCACCTCCTCGGGGCGGTAGCCGGTGACGTCGATGGCGGCGTCCCAGGGGCCGCCATCGCGCAGGGCGCGTAGGTCGCCGGCGCGGTCGCCGCGCAGCAGCTCGGCGGCCGGGAAGAGCCCGGGCGCGGTGCGCCCGCGGTTGAACAGCGTCACCCCGTCGCCGCGTGCCAGCGCGCGTTCGACGATGTGACGGCCGACGAAGCCGGTCCCGCCGAGGACGAGCAGGCGCATGGGTCGATTCTGTCAGCGTGCGCGCCAGCGCGGATCGGGCGGTACGTTGCGCTGATGGCAACGCAGACGCAGGACGATGTCGACGATGTCGTGCCGGGCCGTGAATGGTCGTCGGAGCTCTACCGCATCGCCAACGACCAGTTCGACCGCGCCTCGGCGCTCCTGGAGCTCGACCCCGAGTTCGTCACCCGCCTCGGGGAGCCGCGCCGCTCGCTCGTGGTGAACTTCCCCGTCCGGCTGGACTCCGGCCGCGTCCTCGGCCTGACCGGCTATCGCGTGCAGCACACGCTGACGATGGGGCCCACGAAGGGCGGCTTTCGCTACGGCCCTGACGTCTCGCTCGGCGAATGCGCCGCGCTGGCGATGTGGATGACCTGGAAGTGCGCGCTGCTCGGACTGCCCTACGGCGGGGCGAAGGGCGGCGTGCGATGCACCCCGAGCGAGCTCAGCGTGCCCGAGCTCGAGCGCCTGACGCGTCGCTACGCCGCGGAGCTGATCCCGGTGATCGGCCCCGACCGCGACATCCCGGCACCGGACATGGCGACGAGCGAACGCGAGATGGCGTGGTTCATGGACACCTACTCGCAGATGATGGGCCACTCGGTCTTCGAGATCGTCACCGGCAAGCCCGTCGTGCTCGGCGGGACGGCGGGCCGGCGTGAGGCGACGGGTCTCGGCGTCGTCTACGTCACCGAGGCCGTCTGCGAGCGCATCGGCCTCGATCTGCGCGAGGCGCGCGTCGCGATCCAGGGCTTCGGCAACGTCGGTGCGGTCGCGGCCGGTGAGCTGTACGCGATCGGCACGCGCGTCATCGCCGTGTCCGACCACACCGCGGGCCTCGTCGACGCCGACGGCCTCGACGTCGCGGCGCTCGCGCGCTGGACGGCCGAGCACGGCATGCTCGCCGGCTATCCCGACGCCAAGCAGGTCGGCCCGATGGACGTCCTCGAGGTGCCGTGCGAGATCGTCATCCCGGCCGCCCGCGAGCGCCAGATCACCGACGAGAACGCGCCGCGGCTGCAGTGCCAGCTCGTGGTCGAGGCCGCCAACGGCCCGACGACGCCGGAGGCGGAGGCGATCCTGCACGAGCGCGGCATCCTCGTCGTGCCCGACGTGCTGGCCAACGCCGGCGGCGTGACGGTCTCCTACTTCGAGTGGGTCCAGGACCACCAGCGCTACTCGTGGGACGAGCTCGACGTGCAGGAGCGCCTGCGCCGCCAGCTGCGCGCGGCGTTCGCGCGCGTCACCGACGCCGCCGACCGGTACGGCTGCGACTGGCGCATGGCCGCGCTGTCGGTGGCGATCGAGCGCGTGTCCGAGGCCGCGCGGATGCGCGGCATCTATCCGTAGCGAGAGCGCGAGCCCCCCGCCGCGGCGGTGCGGCTAGTGGCGTTCCTCGCCGGTCGCCGCGGGCGGGCGCGACTCCTCGGCGAGCGAGGTGATCGCGAGCATGCCGCGCGCGGCCTCCTCGAGCACACCGGTGGCCTCGTCAAGCGAGCGCGCGTAGAGCTCGACGAGCAGGTGAACGACGATCTTGTCGCCGTCGTGCTTGTGGAAGCGCACGTGCGTGAAGAACTCGCGCGTGCCGTAGTCGCCGAACGCGGCGTAGGACAGGGCGTCCCCGGCCTCGGGACCCGAGCACGTCTCGACATCGTCGGCGTCGACCGTGACCGTGCAGGACGCCACCCACGGCGTCCCCGCGATCATCCGCTCCCAGCGGTCCTCGATCGGCTCGACGCGGCCGTTGTGAAAGCCGAGGTGCGGCTGGTCGTGCATGCACTCCAGGCACTGCACGACGGCCTCCTGCAGCTCGTCGACGGGCTCGGCGCGCTCGCCGGTCTCCGGATCGATCTTGTGGATCCCCTCATAGTGCACCTGGACCTCGAGGTCGGTCGACCAGCACCGATAGCAGCGCAGCCACGAGCGGGCTTCGTTTGCCTCCATGTCGCCTCATGGTAGTGCGGCCGCCCGGGCCGCTCACGTTGGAGTCGCCCAGGGTCGGGGAGCCGTGTCGTGTGCACAGGGAGAACGTCGCGGCGGGCTGCTCAGAAACGCCGCGCCTGCGCGCCTGGCGCTTCGGCACCATGCTCCGAGAAGACCGACTAGTCTGCCGCGCCTATGAAGAAGGTCGTCTCCGTCGCAGCCAAGCCGCTGCGCGCGCTCGGCAGTATCCTGCTGAACCTCCCTCGCCGGCTGCGCTTCCTGGGCCCGCCGTTGCGCTTCCTGGGCACGCGGTTCGTCAAGCTCAGCCAGCTGCGCGGCAAGGCGCTCGTCTTCGCGTGCATCCCGATCGTCATCGTTCTGATCCTGCTCTTCAACGCGCTCAAGCCTGAGCCCGACCGCGAGGAGGAGGTCCGCGCGACGCTCGACCGCTACGCCGCAGCCACGCGCGACAAGGACTACCAGACGCTGTGCGACGAGATGCTCGCTTCCGAGCTCGTGGAGCGGATTCGCAACGCTGGGTTGCCATGCGAAGTCGCACTGCGGACGGGTCTGGAGAATCGACGCAATCCGACGCTGAAGGTCCTCGCGGTAGAGGTCGACGGTGATCAGGCTGTAGCTCGTGTGTCCGGGAGCGCCGCGGGTGAGGTGCCGGGCACGGACGACTACCGTCTCGTGCGCGAGGACGACGACTGGCGGATCGCGTCGTCCGGCGGGTCAGACGACGAGCCCCCGAGCGTCGGTCCGTGACGGGTTGGCGGCGAATGCCGGTGGACCAAAACGGAGGCGTGCATCAAATGCCGCAGCCGCCACATGTCGAGCGAGGGACGTCGAGCATCAGACGGAACAGGACGCGAATCTCCGTCCATGACGCTGTGCTTCGGCTGGCGCTAGCTATTGCGCTCACCGGTATGGCACAGGCGGCACCTGCCGATGCGAGGACCCCGCGGGCCAACGATGCACGTGGCGCCGATTCGACACCAACTCTCCACCAGAGCAGTCATCCGCACCAAGCATTCATGCGTGCCGCGTCAACTCTCGCGGATCGCCAGCGGGCGGCGATTCGGCGACTTGAGGTCGCGGCACGAAATCTGCGCCGGTCTGTCGACGCCGTCACCAGGGTTCCGAACGATGCGGATCTCCTCAAGGTCACGCAGGCGCAAATCGACCGACCACGCGCTCTACCCCGCCAGCGGCGCCTGGGGTGTCATCAGCTCGGACGAGTCGCATGTCCTCGTGGGCGGCAGCGAGCAGTTCATCACCGATCTGTTCGCGGCCTCGCATGGACCCGGGACGAGATGATCGCTGCATGGCTCGAGGCCTGGTCCGAGCATCAGGACCGTGATCCCGAGGGCGCCCATCGCATCGGTTCGGCGACTGGATGCCCGCGCAGCTTGCGCACGTCGTCGGACCCGAACGAGCCCGAGGCAGCGCTGAGCGCGTCCCGCCTGCGGCGCTGGCCGCTACCGGCGTAGCACCACGAACACGGCCGCCAGCGCGAACGCGATCTGCCCGAACGACATGGCCGTGCCGAGGTTTGCCGCGCCGGCTAGCTCGGCGAGCGCCGTCGCCGCCGCGAACGCGCCGACGATGATCGCCAGGTCGACCAGGACAGCCGGCTTCACGACGACGCCGCCGCCTGTTCGAGCATCCGGGTGAGGGCGGGGACGTCGAGCGTCGAGTCCTGCTCATCGAGCAGCCTCAGCGCGTGCCGCTGACCGCCCAGCGCGCGCAGCCCACGGCTGCCGTGCTCGGCCACGAAGTCCGCCAGCGCGCTGGCGCGCCGCGCGGCCAGCCGGCGCGCGCGCACGTCCAGGCGCGCGCGATGGGCGTCGAGCGCCGCCACCAGCTCGTCGAAGCCGGTCGCCGGCGCCAGTGAGCTGACCGCGAGCACCTCCGTGTCGCGCGCGCCGAGGGACCGCAGCGCGGCGTGCAGGTCGCGCCGCGAACGCTGCGCCACCTGTCCGAGATCGGCCTTCGTCACGACGAGCACGTCGGGGATCTCCATGATCCCCGACTTCAGGAACTGCAGCACGTCGCCGCCACCCGGTTGCACCACCACCGCGACGGTATCGGCAACCTCGCCGACCTCCGTCTCGGACTGACCTACGCCGACCGTCTCGATGACGACGACGTCGAACGCCGCCGCCAGCGCGTGGGCGGCTGCGCGGGTCGCGGGCGCGAGGCCGCCGAGCCGCCCGCCGGCCGCCATCGAACGGATGAAGACCGCGCCGTCGGCCGGGTCGGCCGCGATCCGCGCGCGGTCGCCAAGCAGCGCGCCCCCGGACCGCTTGGAGGACGGGTCGACCGCGAGCACCGCAACCGAGCGCCCGCCGGCGCGCCAGGCGCGCACGAGCGCGGACAGCAGCGAGGACTTCCCGACGCCGGGCGGGCCGGTGACGCCGACCACGTGCCCCGGCGCCTCGCCGCCGAGCGCGGCCGGGGAGACCGCGTGCAACAGCGCGTCGATCTGGTCTCGGTGTCCCGCCGCGCGGCTTTCGACGAGGTTCAGCACCGCCGGCGCCGCGGAGAGATCCCCCTCGCGCAGGCGCTGTCCGAGTTCGTCGCCGGTGGCGGGCATCGCGGGCGGACGCTAGCGCCTGCTGCCCTGGTCGGATCAGGCGACAGGCGCGCGGAGCCCGCTGCGGCTGGCTAGCCTGCCCGGCGACATGGTGCCGGTGGTCATCGTGCACGGCGGTGCGGGGCCGCGCCGGCCGGGCGGGGCGTCGCTGTCCGACCTCGAGCGGGCGGCCGCGCTGGAGCGCGCGGTCGCCGTGGCATTCGAGCAGCTCGCTGCGGGCGCGCTGGATGCATGCGTGGCGGCGGTGTCCGAGCTGGAGGACTGCACCTTGTTCAACGCCGGATGTGGCTCGGTGCTCGCGCGCGACGCCGGCGTCTGGTGCGACGCCGGCGTCATGGCCGGCGACGGCCGAGCGGGTGCCGTCGCCGCCGTCACGGGCGTGATGAACCCGGTCCGGGCGGCGCGCGCGGTGCTCGATGACGACGAGACACTGCTGTGGTGCGGGCACTCGCGCGCGCTGATCGCGCGGTACGGGCTGCGGGCCGCCGAGCCCGCCCAGATGGTCACGCCGGCCGCCCGGGCGCGGCTCGACGCGCACCTCGCCGGGCGCCGCCAGCCACAGTCGGGAACGGTCGGCGCGGTGTGCCTGGATGCGAGCGGCAGGCTCGCGGCCGCGACCAGCACCGGCGGGAAGGTCGGCAAGGAGTCGTCACGCGTGGGCGACAGCCCGCTCGTCGGCGCCGGAACATGGGCCGACGCGCGCACCTGCGCCGTCTCGGCCACCGGTGCCGGCGAGGCGTTCATCCGCGCCGTCTACGCACACGAGGTCCACGCGCGCATGCTGTGGGCGGGCGAGGCCCTGCCGGACGCCGCGGCCGCGGCGCTGGAGGCGGTGCGGTCCGCGGGCGGTCTCGGCGGCGCGATCTGCGTCTCGTACCGCGGCGAGATCACCATGCCCTGCACCGACGACTGCATGAAACGCGCCTGGCGGATCGGCGCCGATCCGGTCCGCAGCGCCGTCTAGTCGAGGAGCAGTTCGGCATGCTGCTGCGACCGGCGCCGCGCCCGCCGCGGAGCCCGGCGCGCCGACGCCCCGCCGAACCGGTCACGGCGTGAGCTGACGGCGCGGACCCGCACCCCTCCGCCGCCGCGGTCAGGGGGTGGGGGCCCGCCTCGCCCGACCGGCGTCAGGCGGCGGCCTCCAGACACAGCACGCCATCGTCGCCCACGGTCGCGGCATGCTCGGTACCGGGATCGACCTCGAGGCGGTCGCCGGGTTGCAGCGCGAAGTCTCCGTCGCGCGTGTGAAAGACGATGCTGCCGGTGACGCAGTAGAGCACCTTCGTGTAGCCGTGCGAATGCCAGCCGTAGCGGTCGCCCGGCCCGTTGCCCCAGGAGTACGGGCTCAGGCCCTCCGCGGCATACCGTGCTTCGATCCGCTGCCGCTCGGGCGGCTGGACGTCGGCCTTCGCGATCCGCGCTGCCATCTCGCTCACGCCTGCGCCGCGACGCCGTTGCGCTCGGCCACGAGCGCGACGATGTCGCGCATGATCCCGGTCAGGTCGAAGTCCTTCGGGGTGTAGACGGCCGCGACGCCGGCGTCCTTCAGCGGCGCGACGTCGACCTCCGGGATGATCCCGCCGACGACGACCGGCGCGTCGACGCCCGCGTCGCGCAGGCCTTCGACGAGCGACGGGATCAGCTCGCGGTGCGAGCCCGAGAGGATCGACAGGCCGATGACATGGACGCCCTCCTGCAGCGCCGAGGTGACGATCTGCGACGGGGTCAGGCGGATGCCCTCGTAGACGACCTCCATGCCGACGTCGCGCGCGCGCACGGCGATCTGCTCGGCGCCGTTTGAGTGCCCGTCGAGGCCGGGCTTGCCGACGAGGATCTTGATCCGCCGGCCGAGCGCCTCACCGACGCGGGCGACCTCGTCGCGCAGCTGCTCGAGCTCGGCGCCGGCCGCGACGGGGCCCGCGGACGCCTCGCCCACGCCCGTCGGCGCGCGGTAGTCGCCGAAGCAGTCACGCAGCGCCTGCGCCCACTCGCCGGTCGTCGCGCCGGCGCGGGCGGCGGCGATCGTCGCGGGCATGATGTTCACGCTGTCGTCGGCGGCGGCGGCGCGCAGCTTCTCGAGCGCCGCCTCGACGGCCGGCTGGTCGCGCGCGCCGCGCCACCGCTCGAGCGCCGCCCGGGCCTCGGCCTCGGTGCCCGGATCGACGGTCATGATCCCGCCGTCCTCGCCCTCGGCGAGCGGGGAGGGCTCGGTCTCGCGGTACTTGTTGTGTCCGACGACGGTCAGCTCGCCCGCCTCGATACGGTGGATCCGCTCGCGGTGCGAGTCGACCAGCGAGGCCTTCATGTACGGCACCGCCTCGACCGCGCCGCCGTGCTCCTCGACGACCACCATCTCCGCCCGCGCGCCCTCGGCCAGCTCGGCGGCGAGCCCCTCCATGACCTTCGATCCCTCGAAGATGTCGGGGTACTCGAGCAGGTCGGTCTCGAAGGCGAGGATCTGCTGGATGCGCAGCGACCACTGCTGATCCCACGGCCGCGGCAGGCCGAGCGCCTCGTTCCAGGCCGGCAGCTGGATCGCCCGTGCGCGGGCATCGCGGCCGAGCGTCACGGCGAGCGCCTCGAGCACGATGCGCTGGACGTTGTTCTCCGGCTGGGACTCGGTCAGGCCCAGCGAGTTGACCTGCACGCCATAGCGGAAGCGCAGCTGCTTGGGGTCCTGCACGCCGTAGCGCTCGCGGCCGATGTGCTCCCACAGCTGCGACATCGCGCGCAGCTTGGCGTGCTCCTCGATGAACCGCACGCCGGCGTTGACGAAGAAGGAGATTCGCGAGAAGACCTTGCCCATCAGCGTCTCGTCGACGCGCTCGCGGACCGCGTCGAGCACGGCGATCGCGTTGCACAGGGCATAGGCGATCTCCTGGACCGGCGTCGCGCCCGCCTCCTGCAGGTGGTAGGAGCAGATGTTGATCGGATTCCAGCGCGGGACCTCGGTCACCGTGTAGGCGATCATGTCGGCGGTCAGCCGCATCGACGGCGCGGGCGGGAACGCGTAGGCCCCGCGCGCCAGGAACTCCTTGATGATGTCGTTCTGCGTCGTGCCCTGCAGCACCGCCTGGTCGACGCCCTGCTCCTCGGCGGCCGCGATGTACAGCGCCAGCAGCCAGGCCGCCGTCGCGTTGATCGTCATCGACGTGTTCATCGTGTCCAGCGGGATGCCGTCCATCAGCTCGGCCATCGCGCCGCGGTGGCCGATCGGCACACCGACCTTGCCGACCTCGCCGCGCGCGAGCTCGTGGTCGGCGTCGTAGCCGGTCTGGGTCGGCAGGTCGAAGGCGATCGAGAGGCCGGTCTGGCCCTTGGCGAGGTTCGAGCGGTACAGGGCGTTGGATTTCTTGGCCGTCGAATGCCCTGCGTACGTGCGCATCATCCAGGGTCGATCGGGTTCGGGCAGACGGTGTGCAGGCGTCTCGCTCATCGCCCGAGGATCGTACTCGCGGCCTATCTCACGCGCAGGTATCGTGCGCGCCGAACGGGTAGGTGCCAGGCACAGCAACTGCGGGAGGAGACGTATGTCAGAGGAACATGTGAGCGACCAAGACGCAGAGGGCGGGCTCAGCGAGGACGAGGTGAGCCAAGACGTCGCCAGCGAGATCCACGAGGCCAAGGACGCCCACAAGGACCAGGCCAGCGATCCCGGTGCGACGGAGGGTCAGGGCGTCGAGCCCGAGGTCATGGGCCACGTCGAGCCGGACACCGGCCAGGGCGAGGTCGCCGAAAGCGAAGTCCCGGAGGGCATTGACGCGCTGACCGACGAGCAGATCCAGGCTGCCCAGGAGCGCGGTGGCGGGGGCGGCGACGAGGACGACGACGACGGTGGCGCGCTCGACATGTCGGAGATCATGGCGGAGGGCGGCGACGACGCAGAGGCAGCCGCGGACGATGACGCGGGCGACGACGCGGGCGAAGACGCCTAGGGACGGCGCCGCAACCTTCGGAGGCTTCACATCGTTCGCTCGGCATGGGCGAACGACACACGCGGCGTCAGTTCGTGCGCCGCGGCAGCGCGGCGGCGCTCGCTCTCGCGAGCACGCCCGCGCTGCTGACCGCCTCCGCCCGCGCTGCTCCGACGACCGTTGTGCTGCGCCGCCGCTGCGCGGCTCGCTCGTCACCCCGCACGACGACGGTTGGGCCGCGGCGCGGGCGCCGTACAACCCGCGGTTGGATGTGCAGCCGCGCGCGATCGCTCAGGCCGCCCTGCCCGTCAGCGTGCAGCTGCGCGCAGGCGGGCCCATGATCGTGGACCCGCCGCGATTTGCGAATTACCAGCGCTCGGACTTCTTCAGCGGGCTTCTGTCGCAGGAGGCGATCGCCGCGCTCGTCGCGCAGATCGAGCGCTGGCCCGGCGTCGGCGGCAGCGGCCACGAGGGCGGCGTGCAGCTCGATGCCCTCGGCGGCGCCGTCAACCGCCCGAAGCCGAGCGCGACGGCGTTCGTTCACCGCCGTCAGCGACTGCACTGCGCGTACCTGAGCTTCTGGGGCGCCGGCGATCCACCCGCGATGGCCGCCGCCTGCGAGCAGTGGACGCGCGACATCCACGCCGCGATGGCGCCCTCGCGTTCGGAGCGGCGTTCCACAACTACATCGATCCCAAGCCCACCGACTGGGAGCGGCCTACTTCGGCGCCAACGGGAGGCGGCTGGCGGCGGTCAAGCACCGTTACGACGCGCGTGGGCGCCTGCGCTTCGCGCAGGGGTAGCCCTGGCCCAGCGGGTAGCGTCAGGGATAGTGGCCCGTCTTCCGACCATCGCCGATCGCCGCAAGACGGACCACTGATGCGCGCGATCGACGTCTGCCACCAGGGCCGTGAACATGTGATCTGCGCGTGGCAGGTCGACGACGTGATCGTCGATCCCGGGCCCGAGTCCAGCGTCGACGCGCTGCTCGACGCGCTCGGCGACGAGCAGCCGCGCGCGCTGCTGCTGACGCACATCCACTTCGACCATGCCGGCGGCGCGGGCGCGCTCGTGCGCGGCTGGCCCGACCTCGAGGTCTGGGTCCACGAGCGCGGCGCGCGCCACCTCGCCGACCCCACACGCCTGGTCGCTTCCGCCAAGCGCCTGTACGGCGAGGACTTCGACCGGCTCTGGGGCGAGGTCGTCCCGATCCCGCAGGAGAACCTGCGCGTCCTGCGCGGCGGCGAGTCGATCGACGGCTGGGACGTCGCCTACACGCCGGGGCACGCCGCGCATCACGTCTCCTACCGCCACCAGGACAGCGGCTGGGTGTTCGCCGGCGACACCGCGGGCGTGCGCCTGCCGCCCGGCACGCTGCTGCTGGCGCCGACGCCGCCGCCGGACTTCGACCTCGAGCTCTGGCGAAGCTCGATCGACACGCTCGAGGCATGGGACCCGCAGGCGCTCGCGATCACCCACTTCGGCGACTACGCCGACGTCGCCGAGCACTTCGACCGCCTGCGCGAGGCGCTCGCGCACTTCAGCGAGCTGGCCAAGGACACCGACCGCCACGGCTACGCCGACGCGCTGCGCGCGCAGCTGCGCGCGGCGCTCGATGAGCGCACCGCGGCCTCGTACGCACAGGCGATGCCGCCCGAGGACCAGTGGCTGGGCATCGACCGCTACTACAACCGCCTGCGAGAGACTGGCGAATCGCGCTGAGCGCTCGTATCCTGCAGGATCGATGAGTCAGACGATCGAGAAGCCGCGGACCGACGGCCCGGGCAGCGGACTGGGCGGCCACTGGCGCGTCATCGTCCGCAACGACAACCACAACACGTTCGACCACGTCGCGCACACGCTCGCGCGGTACATCCCCGGCATGAGCGTCGACGGCGGCTTCCGGATCGCTGACACGATTCACCGCAGCGGCCTGGCGATCGTGTGGACCGGCCACCGCGAGGCGGCCGAGCTGTACTGGGATCAGCTGAGCAGCGCTGGTCTGACGATGGCCCCGCTCGAGCAGGGCTGACGGCGTCGCCGCGGGTCGGCGAGTACGACGCGGCGCCCGTATGCGAGGCTGTGACCCAGGGTGAGCGTGGGGGGTGGCACCAATGCCGATCGGGCCGTGCGTGAGCGCGAGCTGCTGCGCGCCTATCACGAGGGCGGCGACACCCGCGCGCGCGACACCCTGGCCGAGGCGATGGTGCCGCTGGCGCGCGCCTTGGCCGGGCGCTACAGCGGCCGCGGCGAGCCGGTCGACGACCTCGTGCAGGTGGCGTGCGTGGGGATCATGAAGGCGATCGAGGGCTTTGACCTCTCGCGCGAGGTGCGCTTCTCCTCCTACGCCACGCCAACCGTGCTCGGCGAGATCAAGCGCCACTTCCGCGACAAGACCTGGGCGATGCGCGTCCCGCGTGGGATGCAGGAGCTGCAGATCGAGATCGCCAAGGCGCGCGACGAGCTGACGACCAAGCACGGTCGCTCGCCGACCGTGCAGGAGCTCGCCGAGGTCGTCGAGCAACCCTTCGAGGAAGTGCTCATCACGATCCAGAGCCAGGAGGCGCGGCGCACGCGCTCGCTCGACGAGCCGACGGGCGAGGACATGACGCTCGCCGACTCGATCGGCGCGCGCGACCCCGACATCGGCCGCGCGGAGATGCGCGTCCTGCTCGACGACGCCTTCGAAGTGCTCTCCGAGCGCGACCGCGAGGTGCTGCGACTGCGCTTCGAGGAGGACCTCACGCAGACGGAGATCTCGGGCGTCGTGGGCGTCTCGCAGATGCAGGTCTCGCGGATCATCCGCCAGGCGCTGCGCTCGCTGCGCACCGACATCGACCGCGAGGACGAACGCAGCGACGCGGCGTAGCGGGCCGCGCGCACCCGCACGAGGTCACAGGACGGCGCGCTGCGCGAAGTACGGTCATGGGCACGGCCGAGCACGAGCGCAGCGACGAGGACCTGCTGCTCGCCGCACGCGACGAGCCGGAGGCGTTCGGGCTCTTCTACCGCCGCACGTGCGCGCGCTGGCGCGTACTTCTGGCGGCGCAGCCGCGACGCCGAGGAGACGGCCGATCTCACGGCGGAGACCTTCGCCGCCGCCCTCGACGGCTGCGCGCGCTTCGATCCGGGCGCGGGCCGGCGATCGGCTGGCTGTACGGGATCGCCCATCGCCAGCTCGCACGCTGCACCGCCGCGGCGCCGCCGAGCAGGGCGCGCGACGGCGCATGGGGATGGCCCGCCTGCAGCTCGATGACGAGGAGCTCCAGCGCGTCGAGGCCGACGCCGTGCTCGAGGGACCACAGGCGCGGGTGCTCCAGGAGCTCGTCGAGCTTCCGGCCGAACAGCGGGCGGCCGTCGAGGCACGCGTATTTCTACGCGCAGCTCGTCGACGCCAGGCGGCGCCGGGCGACCGGCGCGACCCGCGGGCGCCTATGGCAGGCGTACGTGGGTCGCCGCGTCGGGGTGTTGTCGGCCGTGTGTGCGGCCCTCGTCATCCTGATTGGCGGCCTGCTGTGCTGTCGGCGGCACTGCGGCCTGCGTCCGCGCCGAGGCCGGCGGCAGCGCGGCGCCGACGCAGGCGAGTCCCACCCCTGCGCCCGTGGCGCCGACGGACGAGGGCGCGCTGGAACGGCGTACGGGTCGCGGTGTTCAACGGCACGACGCAGTCGGGGCCGGCGCGGGAGGTCGCAAACGTTCTGCAACGGCGGGGCGCGCGGCTCGAGGACGTCGACTCCGCCCCCGACCAGGCGCAGCCGCGTACGACCGTCCGGTATCGACGTGGTTCGCGGGCACCGGCGCGTCAGGTCGCACGCGCCCTCGGCGTCCGCGAGATCGCGCCGTTGACGAGCGGAGATGCGGTACAGGCGCCGCGGGTCGAGGTCGTCGTCAGCGTCGGATACGACCGCTGCCGCGCGGCGGGCAGGTGTTCGACGTCCCCACCCGAGGCGCCCTGACGATCAGGCGGCGGTCCCCGTCGCGCTGCGCCGCTGGCCGGACCCATGGCTGCGAGCTACGCCTGTGCCGGTAGCGCGGGCCGGCTCAGCGTGCGGCGCGGCGATCGAACCACTCGCCGAAGGTGCCGATCACGCTTGCCGCGCCGTGGCCGATCCGTCCCGCGGCCCCGGCCTCCGCGGCGCGCAGCGCCAGGTCCGGCGCGGCGCCGAGCTCGACGGCCGCCGTGCGGATCGCCGCCTCGTGGCCGCCCAGCCGTGTCGCCCAGCCGGCGAGGAACGTCGCGAGCTCAGGGTCGGCGTCCTGCGCGGCGGCGCGCGCGAGGAAGTCCAGCAGCGTGACGACGTGCACGACGTCGAGCACGGCGAAGCGCAGCGCCTGGTTGACCTCCAGCGACGTGTCGAGCGCGCCGCTGTGGACGCGCGCGAGCTGTGCGCCGAGGCCCTGGGCCATCGGCCGGCCATAGATCCCGCGCTCGGCGGTCACGTCGGTCAGCTCGGCCAGCAACGTGCGCGCGACGTCGGCGCCGTCGCGCAGCAGCTGCGCCTGCTGCGGCGCGCTGACCTCCAGCCGCCCGGCGAGCCCGCGCCAGTGGTCGCGCAGCTGGCGCGTCATGGCGAACAGCTCGCGCAGGCCGCGGTGTGCGACAGGATGCATGCGATGAAAGACTACGGCGCGCGCGGCGTCGCGCGCGCGCCGCGAGACGTGTCAGCCCGCTGTTGGGCCGGGGCGCCGGCTGTGCTCAGCGGGCGCTGCGGGCCAGGTAGCTGTGGCCGGCGCGCACGAGGATGGTCTTGCCGCTGCGTCGATCGCGGATCGCGACGGCGCCCGCCTTGACGGTGGTGCGCGTGCCGGCGCAGGTGTCGGTGGTGACCCACGAGGTGCCGCGCACCGTCGCGACGCTGTTGCGCCCGTGGGTGCGGAAGCGACCGCCCTTGTCGCGCGACCACAGGCGGCGCTGCGGCCGCTTGGTGCTCGCCGCGGCACGTGCGCCCAGGCGGCCGGTCGGGCGGGGGCAGCGGGCGAAGTTCTCGCCCCGCAGGACGAGGTCGGTCATGCCGCGGCCGGTGCGCGCCTGGCGGACCTGGAACAGCGCGCCACGAAACTCGCCGGCCTGCGTGGTGCCGGCGGGCAGCGTGCTGGTCAGCATGATGGTGCCGCGCCGCGTATCGATGACGGTGCCGACCGGGATGGCGTCGCCGGCGGCCAGCGTGGCGTAGGCCGCCGAGCCGGGACGCTTGATCTTGATCGTGCCCTTCAGGGGCGCGACGACCACCGACTTGCCGAGCACCGGCTCCGGTGCGGCGGTGGACAGCGGTATCTGGGTCGTGGGCAGGCTCGTGCCGGCACCGGCGCCGGCACCGGGGTCGGGGCGGGGGTCGGTGCCGGGGTCGGTGCCGGTGGCCACCGCGGCGGATCCCGTCGTCGTGAACGACCGGTCCTCGCCCCGAATTACGCTCTGCTTGTGCGATGCGCGCACGCGGAAGTGGTACACCGTGTCCGGGAGCAGCCCGCCGATCGCGGCGGTCACCGTGCGGGTGGCGTTGCTCTTCTGGAGATCGCCGGTGGGCGTCGACTGCCCGTAGCTGGTCGTCAGCCCGTATTCGAAGCGAAACGTGGACTGGTCGCTGTCGTTGCCGCTCACGCTTCCGGTGAGCGTCGCCGTGCGGTCGCCGATGTCGGTCGCGGCGCGGGTCTGCACAGACGGGGCGTTCTCGTCGTCCTGTGCGGTGGCGAGCGCGGCAGGCCAGACGATGAGACCGATCAGGACGGCGGCGGTGAGGAGGCGGGAGAGATAGGTCACAGGAGTCCATCGGGCGCCGTGACCCACAGCGTGAGCCTCACGCCCGCAGGCTGGACGGATTGGTGCGCCGTGCCGGGCCGGCGGCTGCCGCGCCCGGGGCGGCCGTGCGACCGAGGCTCAGCGGGGGCTGCGGGCCAGGTAGTTGCGGCCGGGGCGCACGATGACGGTCTTGCCGCGTCCTCGATCGAAGACCGCGACGGCACCTTCTCGGACGGTGGTGCGCGTGCCGGCGCACGTGTCGGTCGTCGACCACAGGGTGCCGCGCACCGTCGCGACGCTGTTGCGTCCGTGGGTGCGGAAGCGACCGCCCTTGTCGCGTGACCACAGGCGGCGCTTCGGCTTGCGGGTCGCCGCGGCGCGAACGCTCGCGCCGTCGGTCGTGCGGGGGCAGTCCTTGAAGCTCGTGCCCCGCAGGACGAGGTCGGTCATGCCGCCGGCCTTGCGGGATTGGCGCACCTCGAACTTCGCGCCGTTGAACTGACCGGACTGCGTCGTGCCGGCGTTCACCGCGCTTGTCAGCTTGACGGTGCCGACGCGCGTGTCGACGATCGTGCCGACCGGGATGTCGTCGCCGGCGGCCAACGTGACGTAGCGCTCGGAGCCGGGAAGTCTGATCCTGATGGTGCCCCCGACCGGCGCGACCACGACCGACTCCCCGAGCTTCGGCTTCGGAGCGCCGGTCAGCGGCGCGGCCATGCCGGCGGTCGGGCCGGCGGCGGCGCTCCCCGGGTCGAAGCTGTCCGTCTGGTTCCCCGGGGCCGATCCTGTCGTCGTGAACGTCTGATCTGCGCCCTTCGCCGTCTCGCCGTGGCCCGTGGCCGTCACGCGGAAGTGGTACTCGGTGCCCGGGACCAGCCCGGATATCCAGGTGCTGACGGGGTAGACGGTGCCGGGCTCGCCGCCTTCGTGGTGATCCTCGACGTCGATGCGTTGCGCCCCGCCGTAGCTGGTCGTCAGGCCGTACTCGAACACGAACGTGTCCAGGTGACGCGCGTTGCCGTTGAGCGTCGCGGCGTGGTCGCTGATCGCCGTCGCTGCGGTGGTCTGAGCGGTTGGATGGTGCGTGGCGGCCATGGCCAGCGCGGCGGGCCAGAGGACGAGGAGGATCAGCGCGGCGGCGGCGGGAATGCGTGAGATGGGCACGCGGGGTACATCGGGTTGGCCCGAACCGGGGTTGAGCAAGTTCCGGTGGCGTGGACGGATAGGCCGCCGCTGGGCCATCACGCCACGTGACCGGCTCGGGTGATCTCGTCGGGCTCCGCGGGCGCGGTCCCGTGGCGCATGAGCGCCGTCAGCTCCTGCTCGGCACGTATGAGCACGACGAAGCGGTCGACGAGGTCCGGGTCGAAGTGGCTTCGGCGTCCGCGCTCGAGGTGAGACAGCGCCGCCTCGATCGTCCAAGCCGCCTTGTAGGGCCGCTCGGTGAGCAGCGCGTCGTAGACGTCGCAGATCGCCGCGATCCGGCCGGGGAGCGGGATCTCCGCCGCCGCCGTGCCCGCGGGATAGCCGCTGCCATCCCAGCGCTCGTGGTGCGTGCGCGCGATCGACTCGGCGGTGCGCAGCAGCTGCGAGGACGACCCGACCAGCAGGTCTGCGCCGATCGTCGTGTGGCGCTGCATCACCACACGCTCCTCCGCGGTGAGCTCGCCCGGCTTGTGCAGGATCTCGTCGGGGATGCCGATCTTGCCGATGTCGTGCAACAGGCTGGCCTGCTGGACCTCCTCGGCGTCGGCCTCGGCCATGCCGGTTGCCCGGGCCAGGCGCCCGCACAGCAGGCTCATGCGCTTCAGGTGCGCGCCGGTCTCGTTGTCGCGCTGCTCGGCGGCCTGGCTGAGCCGGTGGAGCACCTCGAGCTGGGTGGTGCGCAGCTCGCGCGTCCGCGCCGCGACCTCGAGCTCGAGGGCGTGGCTGTACGCGGCGGCGCTGCGCTGGCGGCGCGCCTCCAGCGCGTAGCCGGCGCCGAACGTGCCCAGGGTGCTCAACGCGAGCGCGAGCAGCGGCGCGACGATCGTCACGACGATGCCGTGCGAAAACGCGATCTGCGTGGCGACGAGCGCGAACGCCGCCAGCGCGCAGGCGACCAGGAACGTGAGCAGGGGGCGCAGGCGCAGGCTGATGAGGGGAACGACAAGGCCGAACAGGGCGACGGTGACGAACACCAGCCACGGTGGTGGATCGCGCAGCGGGTTGCCGTGCAGCGCCGTCCAGAGCGCGTTGGCCTGCACCTCGACCCCGGGAATCTTCGCGCTGCCGCTCGTCGGCGTCGCGTGGCTGTCCTGCAGGGCGGGGGCGGTCGCGCCGACCAGCACGATCTTCCCCCGCAGGCGGTCGGCCGGGACGCGCCCCGCGAGCAGGTCCGCGAACGAGACCGTCGGGAACGGGTCGAGGCCGCTGCGAAAGTCGATCCAGGCGCTGCCGCCGTCGAAGGCGGAGGCGGGCAGCCGACGGCCGCTGATACGCGCGGCGGCGACGACGGCGAGGGTCTCCAGCTTGTGGTTGCGCTCGGGGTAGCGCCGGATCACGCCGGCTTGATTTCGAAGGGTCGCTCCCCCGGCGCGGCTGTGGATCCTCGCGAGCGACTCGTCCCCGCCCAGGACGTTTGTCTTGCCGTCGTCGTCGCTGAGGGTCGTCGCGAGCGTCGCGCCGCCCGCCTCGCCGATGGCGTCGTACAGGGCGAGGTCGTCCTCGAAGTTCGGCGACTCCTCCGTGAACTGCACGTCGTAGACGATCGACCGCGCGCCGGCGGTGCGCAGGCGGTCGACGGCCTGGGCGTGGCGCAGGCGCCGGAAGGGCCAGATGCCGTTCGGGGCCAACTTGAGGCTGCGCACATCGATGCCGACGATCACGATGTCGGTCACCGGCGGCGTAGTGCGCAGGTTGAAGCGCGCGTCGACGCTCGCGTTCTCCAGCGGCGCCAGCACGCCGCCGAGCGCCGCGCCCGCCGCGACCACTGACGCGACGGCGCCCGCCAGCAGCCGTCCGGTGGCGCGTCGCGGCACGCCGCAACCTCTCAGCGCGCCCGCGGAGCGAGCGGAGACCGGGCTGTGCGCGCCCGCAGGACGGTGATCCTCATCTGTCGGGTATCGGCGCCCGGGCGGCGGACTTGAGCGTGTGCTCCGTGCGCGGCTGACGTCTGCGGACCCGGGGTGCCCCCTCAGAAGCAGCGTCGAGCGGGACGCTGAGGCGGGGAAAACCCCGCGACCTCAAGCTTGAGTCGAGGCTGAGGCTGCTGGTCGGGTCGAGGCTGAGACTCCGGTTTGGCGACGGCCTCCGCCGCGAAGTCCGCTACCTTGCGTGCTCGTGCTGGGGGTGGTCCTCGGCCTGCAAGCGATGCGAGGACCCCCGATGGAGGCCCAGACAACGCCATGAGCAGCGATCGCGCCACCCGGCGGCTCGCCGCAATCGCCGTACTGGGCGTTGGCCTGCTCGGCGGTCCCGCTGCCCTGCCCGGGGCGGCGCAGGAACCCGCGCCCGCACCCGACCCGCCGACGACGACGACAACGCCCGCGCCGGATCCTCCGGCGCCGGATCCGCCCGTGCCCGCGCCCCAGCCCAAACCCGAACCCGCGCCGGCTCCCGCCGCGCCGGCTTCCGCCGCGCCGCCCGCGGCGCCCGCTCCCGCGGCACCGCGGCAGCCCGCCGCTCCGTGGACGCCGCCCGTCGCCGGGCCGTTGGACTACCTCAACAACCACCTGCCCCCACTCGACCTGCCCGAGGAGCCTCAGCAGCGCCGCCGCGCCGAGCCCCGATCCGACCGCACGGCCGGTCGCGCGCAGACCGCGACCGACGCGCCGGCGCGCGCGGAGGATGCGGCACGCGGCGCGGGAGAGCGCGCGGGCGGCGAGATGGGCGCTCCGCTCGGCGCGGCGGGCCAGCCGGCGCAGATCCCGAACTTCTTCATCGGCCAGTTCCGGATCCCGCCGTTTCTGCTGTCGATCTACCAGGCGGCGGGCATCCAGTACGGCGTCCCGTGGGAGGTCCTCGCGGCGATCAACGAGATCGAGACGGACTACGGCCGCAACCTCACCGTGTCCTCGGCGGGCGCCCGGGGCTGGATGCAGTTCATGCCCTCCAGCTGGCAGGCCTACGGCGTCGACGCCAACGAGGACGGCCGCAAGGACCCGTACAACCCCGTCGACGCAATCTTCGCCGCAGCGCGCTACCTCAAGGCGGCCGGCGCCGAGACCGACCTGCGCCGAGCGATCTTCGCCTACAACCACGCCGACTGGTATGTCGACTCCGTGCTGCGCCGCGCGCGCCTCATCGGCGGGATGCCGTCCGACCTCGTCGGCGCCCTGACGGGGCTTGCCCAGGGACGCTCGCCCGTCGCCGCCCGCGCGCGCTACGCCAAGCGGGGGCGGGCGGCGCGCGATCGGCCGCGCCGCGGCCTGCGGATCCTCGCGCCGCCCGGCACGGCGGTCGTCGCGGTGCAGGACGGAGAGATCGTGCGCGTCGCGCAGAACCCGCGCCTCGGCCGCTACGTGATGCTGCGCGACGCCTACGGCAACACGTACACGTACGCGCACCTCGCGAAGACCGCTCGCAGCGTGCTGGTGGCCAAGGAGTCCGGCGCGACGCAGACACCATCCGCGGCAGCCGGCGGGCCGCTCGCCACGCCGCTGCCCGATCCCGCCCCGAGCGAGCCGGCGAGCGCGGGCAGCAACGGCACGGCCGCGCCGTCGCCGCCCGCCGCCGCACCGGCCGGGTCGGCCGCCGACCTCGCCAAGGAGCGCCTCTTCGCCAACCCCGCGCGGCCGCGTTCGCTGCCTTCCGGCGGGCGCCAGCAGATCCTCGACGCGACGTCGGCCCTGCCCGCCGCGGCGAGCCTGCGCTCGTACTTCGCCGGCGACGTCGGCCTCGACCGCGACCAGCTCGAGCTCAAGCGCCTGTACCCGGGCCGCCGCGTCATCGCCGGCACGATCCTCGGGCGGATCGGCTCGCGCACGGCGATCGCCGGCGCGCCGCACATGCTCTTCGAGATCCGCCCGCCCGGCCTCGACGTCCCGCGGGTGGACCCTGAACCCTTCCTCGAGGGTTGGCGCCTGCTCGAGTCGACGGCGATCTACCGCGCCCAGGGGCCGGCCGCGGTGGCCGATGGCTCGATCGGCCAGATCCTGCTCATGAGCAAGGACACGCTCGCGCGGCGCGTGCTCGCCGACCGCGCGATCGAGGTCTACGGCTGCGGGCGGCGCGACATCGAGGCCGGCGTGGTCGACCGCCGCGTGCTCGCGACGCTCGCGTTCCTGTCGGCGAGCGGCCTGCGCCCGACGGTGTCATCGCTGCGCTGCGGGCACGGCACGCACACCGCCAGCGGCAACGTCTCCCAGCACACGTCCGGCAACGGGGTCGACATCTCGAAGATCAACGGCGTACCGATCCTCGGAAACCAGGGCGCCGGTTCGATCGCCGACACCACGATCCGCCGGCTGCTGACACTGCAGGGCACGATGGCGCCCGACCAGATCATCAGCCTCATGAAGTACCCCGGCGTCGCGAACACGCTCGCGATGGGCGATCACGCCGATCACATCCACGTCGGCTTCCGCCCGCAGGCCGGCGCCCCGGGGGCAGGCGGCATGTTCAGGCTCGGCCTGCGGCCGAGGCAGTGGCTGCGCCTCGTCGACCGCCTCGGCCGGATCGAGAACCCGGCGGTCCGGCAGAGCCCGTCGCCCGACGCGATTCGCGCGGCGCCGGTCAGGCCGACGCCTCGCTCACCGCCGCCGGCTCCCTGACCTCGCCGGAGCTGACGAGGTCGGCCCAGGTGTAGAGCAGCGGCACCTGGTACCAGCCGCTGCAGGCCGCGCGCATCTCGGTGAACTCCGGGCTGAACCAGAAGGAGTCCCAGCCGGACTTGCTCGGAAACTCGATCGACATGAGAAACCTGTAGCGGTCCTCGCGCTGGCGGAAGACCATGTAGCGCGTCGCGCCGTGGTGTGTGCAGAGCGGGACGATCTGTTGCAGTGCGGCCTCGAGGTCGTCGCCGCGAAAGCCGGTCGCGTACCAGGCGAGGTGAACGACGCCGGCGGCCATCAATTGCCGACCTCGGCGTTGATCGCGCCGAGCCCCTCCACCGTCCTGCCCTGGCCGGTCTCGGTCGCGCCCACGAGGATCGCGATCTTGCCTGAGTGCTTGTTCTCGTACATGAGCTGGTGGGCCTCCGCGACGCCCTCGAAGGGCATGGTCTTCCAAAGGACGGGACGGATCTTCGACTCCCGGATGAGGTCGTTGGCCTTCGTGCACTCATACGCGTTGGCGAAGTGCGAGCCGAGGATCTGCTTCTGGCGCATCCACAGGTAGCGCACGTCGAAGTCCAGCTCGAAGCCCGACGTCGCGCCGCAGATGACGACCTTGCCAAACGGCTTGACGACGAAGACGCTCGTCGGGAACGTCGCCTTGCCGACATGCTCGAAGACGATGTCGGGGGCGTCGCCGAGGGCCTCCTTGACGCGCTTGCCGAAACGGCGCGACTCGGCGAAGCGCGCCTTCTCCTCGTCGGCCGTCTCGCCGCCCTTGCGCATCATCCCGGCGAACTCGTTGCGGTTGATGAAGTCCTTGGCGCCCAGCTGCTTGACCAGCGCGCCCTTGTCGTCGCTGGAGACGACGCCGACGCAGTCGGCTCCGGTCAGCGCGCACAGCTGGGTCGCGAACACGCCCAGCCCGCCGGCGGCGCCCCAGATGAGGACCTTGTGACCGGCCTGCAGCTGCACCTGGTTCATCAGCATGCGGTACGCGGTGAAGTACGTCAGGCCGTAGGACGCCGCCTCCTCCCACGTCAGATGCTCGGGCTTGGCGAGCAGCTGCTGGGCCTGGACCTTGCAGAACTGGGCAAACGAGCCCCAGCTCGTCTCATAGCCCCAGATCTTCTGGCTCGGGGCGGCGAGCGGATCGAGGCCGTGCACCTCGACGTCCTCGTAGGAGGCCTGGTTGCAGTGCACGACGACCTCGTCGCCGACCTTCCAGCGCGTCACGCCGTCGCCGACCTTCCAGACGATCCCCGAGGCGTCCGACCCGCCGATGTGGTGGTCCTCCTCGGGGTGATAGCGAAACACCGAGACCGGCTTGCCGAGCGCCGCCCAGACGTTGTTGAAGTTCACGCCGGCGGCCATGACGCGGACGACGACCTCGAAGGCCTGCGGCTCCGGAACCTCGATCTCCTCGACCTGGAAGGCCGTCCTGGGCTCGCTCTCGCGCTCCTGGCGGATGACCCACGCAGCCATCGTCGCGGGCAGCTCGCCCGGTTGCGTATCGACGGCGGAGACTTGGCTGAGATCGACGGCCACGGCAGTGCTACCCCTCGGTTCGCTTGCGCTGAGTCGGGCTGGATCCTACGCGCCGACGGGCTCGCGCGCCGCGTCCGGCGGCGGTGCGGCCGCCTCGCCGGCCGGTGGCGCCTGACGCTCGGCACCGCCCGCCAGCTCCGGCGAGATCAGCAGCCAGGAGACGACCGCGCCGGCCGCGGCCACGAACGCGCCGATCAGCAGGCCTTCGCCGAGCGCGTCGACGAACGCCGCCTGCGTGGTGGCGTGGCCGATGAACGCGCCGAGCACCGCGATCCCGAGCGTGCCGCCGACCATGCGGCTCATCGAGAGGATCCCGGAAGCGACGCCGGCCTTCGTCTGGTCGACGGCGTTCATCGCCGCGGTGCTCATCGGCGACATCACGAGGGCGATGCCGATGCCCATCAGCACGAAGCCCGGCAGCAGGAAGCCGAAGCCGGAGTCGGCGGTCAGGAAGGACTGCCACAGCAGCGACGTCGCGACGAGCGACAGCCCCGCCGTCATGAGCGGCCGCGGCCCGATGCGGTCCGTCAGGCGACCGGCGATCGGCGCGACCACGATGACCATGAGCGTCGTCGGCAGGAAGCGCACGCCGGCCTCCAGGGGCGAGTAGCGCAGGACGTTCTGCATGTAGAGCGTCAGGAAGAAGAACATCGCGAGCATCGCGAAGGAGACGATGAACGCGACGACGTTGGCCCCGAGGAACGTGCGGGAGCCGAAGAAGCTGAAGTCGACCATCGGCACGCGGACGCGCCGCTCGACGAGCACGAAGGCGCCGAGGCCCGCCGCCGCGAGGGCGAGCAGCCCGATGATCCGCAGCGAATCCCAGCCCCACGCGTTGGCCTCGACGAGCGCGAGCGTCAGCGACGTCAGGCCGATGGTGATCGCGGCGATCCCCGCGACGTCGACCTTCGGCACGACCGACTCGTCGCGCGACTCCCGCGTGGCGAACAGCGTGACGGCGACCGCACCGGCGGCGACGGGCAGGTTGATGAAGAAGATCGACTGCCAGGAGACGTGCTCGACGAGCAGGCCGCCGAGCACGGGCCCGATCGCCAAGGCGAGTGCCGAGACGCCGGCCCACGTGCCGATCGCCTTGCCGCGCTCGTGCGGCGGGAAGGCGTTCGTGATGATCGACAGGGTGGCCGGCATCATCAGCGCCGCGCCGATGCCCTGCACCGCGCGCCCGCTGATCAGCCAGACGGAGGACTGCGAGAAGCCGATGAACAGGCTGGAGGCGGCGAACAGCACGACGCCCATGAGAAAGACGCGGCGCCGGCCGAAGATGTCACCGAGGCGCCCGCCCGTCACGAGCAGGACGCCGAAGGCCAGCGTGTAGGCGTTGACGGTCCACTCCAGGCCGGCGAGCGACGCGTGCAGGTCGTCCTGGATCGATGGCAGCGCGACGTTGACGACGGTGTTGTCGAGCATGACCATGAACAGCGCGAAGCACATCGCCGCGAGCGTCCACCAGCGGCGGTTGTCCTCGTAGAGGCGCATCCGGGCGGTCATGCCTGCTCCTCCTGGGCCGAGAGCTCTGCGAGGATCGGGCGCAGCGCGCCGGACAGCCGCTTGGCCTGCGCGGCGGGCAGCGCCGCGCTGAACTTCTCCAGGCCGGCGAGGCGGGCTTCGTCGAGGCGCGCCAGCGACGTGCGGCCGGCGTCCGTGCAGCGCAGGCGCTTCATGCGGCGGTCGGTGGTGTCCTCGCGGCGCGCCACGAGCCCGCGCTCGACGAGCGCGTCGACCGCGCGGCTGGCGCCGGGGAGCGAGAGTCCGAGCCGCTCGGCGAGCTCCTTGACGGTGACCTCGTCGCTGGAGAGGGCCGTCAGCGCCTTGACCTGGGTCAGCGTGAGGTCGAGCTGCTCGAAGATCGCGTAGGCGCCGACGCTGTTGCTGCTCAGGACGCTGCGCCACAGCGCGAGCAGCTGAGCGGCGAGCTCGGCGGCGGCCGGCGTGGCCGGCGTGGCCGGCGCTTGCAGCGCGGGCGGAGGCAGCGAAGATGATGCTTGCATGCAAGCAAGTATTGCAGCCGCGCAGTGGTTCTCCGTGAGTGGTGGTTGCGCCCACGTGGGGCGCCGGCGCCAGAGGGGGTCTTGGCGATAACGCGACTATGACGCGCGTAAGTCCCAAACCCCCTCGCCAACGGCCCGCAGGAGATCCGCGCGGGTCGAACGCCCTTCCCTCGAAGCCGCTGTTCACAGGCGCCGGCGCCCGCGCACACCACGCGCGCAAACCCAAAGCGCCGGCGAATCTCCTACTGCGGGCCCGCCACCTCGTCTGACCTGCGCAGCCGCAGCGTCTCGTCTCCCGCGCTCCACACGTACACCCGCCGGACGACCTTCCCCGGGCAGCACACGTCGTCGCCCGCCATGAAGCGCGGGACGCGGACGATCAGCGCCTCGTCGGAGACGTCGCTCTCGGCGCGGTACAGGCGCTGGGAGCGGTAGACGGCGCGCAGGTCGCTCTCCTCCGCCTCGCCGTGCGTCGAGAGGACATAGAGCGCCACCGCGCCGGCGACGCCGCGGGTGTCGACCAGCACGACCGCGTCGGAGCGCCCGTCGCCGGTCACGTCGGCGAACGTGATGTCGGGCGCGACGATCCCGCCGCCGCCGCGCAGCAGGTTCTTGATCGCATTCGTCGTCTTGTCGTCGGCGAGCAGCGTCTTCTTGAAGAGCGCCTGGGACTTCGTCGGCGCCGCGCTCGACCCGCCGGTGCTCAGCAGGGTGACCACGAGCGCCAGCGACAGCACCGTGAGCAGGGAGAAGACGGTGCGAGAGCGGCGCATCGCGCGCATTGTGGCAACCGGACGCGCGCAGCGCTACGGCTGCAAGAGCTGATCCTGCCCGCCCTGCCGCGCGGGGCCGACGCGCAGCGTCGCCGAGGCGATCGCGGCGGAGCCCGTCGTGACGCGATAGGTGCCCTGCGCCAGGTCGGCCGTGAGCGACGCCCGGTCGCCCGGATCGATCGGGCCCGTACGCTGCTCGAGCGGCTGGCCGCCGCCCGTCAGCGAGCGGCTTCTGAGCGTGAGCCGCTGCGACGTCGAGGTGAGGTTGCTCGTGATGAGCTCGATCGGGCCGGCGCCCAGGCGCGCGGGTGAGACGGTGACGTTGCTGCGCGTGATCGCCACGCTCAGTTGCCGCGGCGCGGGATCACGCGTGTCGTTGGCGAACTCGCCGTCACCGCCGCAGCCGGTGAACGCCAGAACGACGACGACGCCGGAAGCGGTCCATCGCGTCCTGCGCATCGCATCCAGCGTCCTCACCAACGGGTCAAACCTGCCCCAGCCGATTTCGCTGCGCCGGCGGGATCCTTGCCGTCAGCCGTCAGCCGTCGCCGGTAGGCGCGAGCTCGGCGCGCTCGACCGCAACCTCGCCCAGCGTCGCCTGCAGCTGGTCCCAGGCGGCGGCCTCGGCATCGGCGTAGGCGCGGCCCTCGAGGCTGCCGAGCTCGTCGCGGTAAGTCGTCCAGGCGATCCGCGTGCGCGCGTCGAGCTCCGCCAGGCGGCGCTTGATGTCCGGCGTTACGAAGGTCGTCATCCTGTTCCTCCGTCGGCGTGTGCGTGCATGGGCAGGAGGCTACCCCCGGGTGCGGTCGGCGAATGTGCGCCTGAATGCAACGCACGCTGCATCACGTCATGTCCGCGCGTAAGGCTGTACGCGAGATGGATCTGCTGCAACAGCCGCTTGCGACCACCGAGTTCCTCGTCGTCGACACCGAGACCAACGGCAAGGCCGGCGAGGCCTGTGAGCTGACCGAGGTCGGCGCGGTGCTCGTCGGCGGCGGCGAGCTGCACGATCGCTGGGAGACGCTGGTCGGCGGCGTCGCCCCGCTGTCGCGCATGATCCAGCGCTTCACGAGCATCACGCAGGGGATGGTCGACGAGGCGCCGGCCGCCGACGCGGTGCTGCCCGACCTGGCCGAGCTGATCGGCGCGCCGCCCGTGCGGGTGCTCGTCGCCCACAACGCGGCGTTCGACCGCCGCGTGCTGCGCCAGGCCTTCGACCGCGCGGGCCTGGAGTGGCCCGACCCGCCGGTGCTGTGCACCGTCGCGCTGGCGCGCCGCTTCGCTCCACTCGTGCGCCAGCGCCGGCTGGCCGCGCTGGCAGACGCGCTCGGCGTCGAGGTTCACACGACGCATCGCGCGCTCGCCGATGCCGAAACCTGCGCGCGCGTGTTCTGCGCCCTGTTCGGGCGCCTGTGCGCGCACGCGCCGACGGTCGCCGACGCGCTCGACGCGCTCAACCCGGCGCGGCGGCCGCGCAGGGCGCGTGCCGGGCGCACGACCGGGCCGATCGGCGCGATCAAGCGACACAGGGCGGGTGGGGTCGATTTCGCCAGCCTGCCCGACGACCCGGGCGTGTACATCTTCCGCAACGCCGCCGGGCAGGTGCTCTACGTCGGCAAGTCGGTCTCGCTGCGCACGCGCGCGCGATCGCACTTCGCAACCTCGTCACCGCCCGAGGGCTGGACCGAGCAGGCCGCCCTCGTCGACCACCGCACGACGAACTCCGAGCTCGGCGCGCTCGTGCTCGAGCACCGGCTCATCAAGGAGCTGCGACCGCCGGGCAACGTCGTCCACAAGCACGACGATGCGTTCGTCTACCTGCGCTGCCGGCTGGACATCGCCTACCCGGTCCTGGAGGTTGCGCGCGAGCCCGCGGCCGGCCGCGCGGTCACGATCGGCCCGCTGCGCAGCCGCGCGGCGGCGGTCGAGCTCAAGGAGCAGCTCGACTCGCTCTTCGGCCTGCGCCATTGCGCACGCAAGCTGCGCCTGCGCCCGTGGCCGTCGGCCTACGGGCAGATGGGCCGCTGCATGTCGCCCTGCCTCAACGACCTCGATCCGAACCTCTATCGCCGCAAGCTCGACGAGGCGCTCGCGCTGTTCAGCGGCGACGGCGACGGTGGCGCCGCGCTGCTGGCCCACATCGACGCGCAGATGCGCGCCGCCGCCGCGGACGAGCGCTTCGAGCGCGCCGCGTGGCTGCGCCGCCGGCGCAACCGGATCGCCACGCTCGTGCGGGCGCTGGACGGCGCCCTGACGGCGACGCACGTCCGGTCGCAACTCGTGCTGGCGCCGCATCCGCGCCAGGCGCGCTTCGATGCGTTCTGGCTCGTCGGCGGGGGCATCGCGGACTGGGACGTCCTCGAGCAGGTCGGCGACGCGCACGGGCGCACCCTTGCGGCGCTGCGGCGCGGCGGGGTCCACGGCGCGGCCGCGCAGCTGGCGGGCGATGCGATCGCCGAGGCGCGGATCGTGCAGACCTGGCTCGCCGGCCGGGCGGACGTTCCGGCGCTCGAGCTCGCGCCCGTTCCCGGCGCGGCGCGGGTGGCGGGCTTCTTCGCCGCGGCTACGCGCTGCTGACGACGACCTGCTGCGAATGCAGCGCCGCGGGGGCGGCGCAGACTGTCGACCGACCGGCGCGGCCGCGCGGCCGGCGCCGCGGCTCAGGCGAACGGCAACGCGACAATCTGCGCCGTGGCCCCGCCGGCGACGTCGACGGCGTCGCCCAGCGCCGCCTCGCGGCGCACGAGCGCCAGCGCGATCGGCCCGTGCGCGGGAGACACGACCGCTGTGGCGACGCGGCCCACGATGCGCTCGCCGAGGCGCAGCTCGGCCCCCGTCGCGACCGGCTCGGACAGCCGCAGCCCGCGCAGGTGGCGGTTGGGCTTGCCGCGGTAGAAGAGCCGCGCGACCGTCTCCTGGCCGACGTAGCAGCCCTTCGTGAAGCTCACGGCCCGCTCGTTGAGGCCGGCCTCCTGCGGGATCGTCGCGTCGTCGAGCTCGTAGCCGTAGCGCGGGCGGCCGCGCTCGACGCGCAGGATCTCGGCCGCCGGCTCGGAGACCGCGGTCGCGCCGGCGCTCAGCAGCGCCTCGCGCACGGCGTCGGTGTCCTCGGCGGCGCAGAGCACATCGATGCCGGCGTCGGTGACGATCAGCCGCACCGGATGTCCGGCCACCGCGCCCGCGCGGTGGGCGTGTTCCTCGGCGGGCAGATCCTCGGCGCCCGCGACCGTTCTCGCGCCGGGCCCGGCGAGCGAGAGCAGCCCGCGCTGCACGGTGCGCTTGTGCAGCTCGACGTCGTAGCCGATCCTAAAGCGGCGGACCATGTCGAAGAGCGCCTGCAGGGTGGCGCGCTCGGTGTCGAGCAGCAGCTCGGGCTCGGCGCCCGCGTCTTCGGCGGCGAGCACGCGCAGGTCGCCGAGCATCTTGCCCTTGTGCATCAGAAACGCGGCGTAGCAGCCGCGCCCCGGCGGCAGGCCTTCGATGTCGTTGGTCACCTGGCCGGCGAGAAAGGACTTGCGCTCCGCTCCCGTCAGGGCGAGCTTGCCGCGCTCGGAACGATCGATCAGCCCGCAGCCGTCCGTCAGCGCCCGGTACTCGCTGGCGAGGTTCTCGGTCAGCGTCGCCATGGGTCGAGCATAGCCCGCGGCGCAGTTCGTCTAGATTGCCTGCACCGTGGCGCTCGCAGACACCTTCCAGCAGATCGTCGACTCGCTGCCCGACGACTGGACCGACATGGAGCTCGATCTGCGGATCGCCGACGAGCAGCGCTACATCGACGCCGCGACCTACGTCGTGACGTGCAACGCGCAGCCGTACTCCCAGCACGACTGGCACTGGCGCCTGCTCGTCGCCCACCGCTTCGGCCACGCCGCCGCGGCACCGACCGTGCACGGGACGCTGAGGCTGCTCGACGAGGCCGGCATCGAGGGTGAGCTCGCGCTGCGCGAGCTGCGCTCCGGACGCGTCGAGGTGCAGCAGATGTGGGGGCGCCCGCAGTCCGTGCGCGAGGAGTTCAAGCGCATCCGCGCGCAGTAGCGATGGCTCGGGTCGCTGCGCTGCTGCCGGACCTGCTGTTCGGCTCGAAGGTCCAGGGGATGCTCCGCGCGGCGGGCCACGACGTGACGGTCGTCGGCTCGCCAGAGGCGCTGCTCGAACAACGCGAGGCCAGCGAGCTGCTCGTCGTCGATCTCTGCGAGGACGCGGCGCAGCGGATCGCCGTGCTGGGCGCTGCCGCCGCGAGCACGAAGACGCTCGCCTTCTACCTGCACACCGACGTCGAGACGCGCACGCGCGCCCTCGACGCGGGCTTCGACCTCGTCGTGCCGCGCTCGCGCATGGCGCGCGAAGGGGCCGCGCTGGCCGACGGACTGCTCGCGCCGGCCCGGACCTAGTTCCCGCGCTGCGGCATCGCCCGGGCCATAACTTCCCAATCTGGGTCGGCTTTTGTAGATTTATGGACCACCAGCCGACCGATCGGAGGAAGCCCGTGGCACGATGGAAGCCCGATCCGACGTTCTACGCATCGCCGCGCCTCGCCGCCGAGGCACCCGCCGAGGAGCTCGCCTACGTCGTGACGCTCAACACCGCGTCCAATGGCAACGCCCGGCCCGACGCGCTGACCGTCGTCGACCTGAAGCCCGGGTCGTCGACGTACGCCAGCACCGTCGGCCGCCTCGACATGCCCAACGTCGGCGACGAGCTGCACCACTTCGGCTGGAACGCCTGCTCGTCCGCGCTCTGCCCGTGGTCGCCGCACCCGCACACCGAGCGGCGCTACTTCCTCGTGCCGGGCCTGCGCTCGTCACGGATCCACGTCATCGACGTCAAGGAGGACCCGGCGCAGCCGAAGCTCGTCAAGGTCATCGAGGCCGAGGACATCGCCAAGCGCACGGGCTACAGCCGCCCGCACACGATCCACTGCGGGCCCGACGGCCTGTACGTCTCGGCGCTCGGCGCGCCCGACGGCGACGGTCCGGGCGGCGTCTTCCTGCTCGATCACGACTCGTTCGACCCGCTCGGCCAGTGGGAGGTCGAGCGCGGCCCGCAGGAGCTCGCCTACGACGTCTGGTGGAACATCGGCTACGACCAGCTGCTGACGAGCGAGTGGGGCTTTCCGAACATGGTCGAAGGCGGCGTCGTCCCCGAGCTGCTGCTGGGCGGCAAGTACGGCCACCAGCTGCATGTCTGGGACCTGCGCAAGCGCCGTCACAAGCAGGCGATCGACCTCGGCGCCGAGCATCAGATGGTGCTCGAGCTGCGCCCCGCGCACGATCCGACCAAGCCCTACGGCTTCGTCGGCGTCGTCGTCTCGACCGCCGACCTGTCGGCCTCCGTCTGGCTCTGGCACCCCGACGCCAACGGCGGCGTGGCGGCCAAGAAGGTCATCACGATCCCGGCCGAGCCGGCCGCCGAGGACGAGTTGCCGCCGGCGCTCAAGCCGTTTGGCGCGGTTGCGCCGCTGATCACCGACATCGCGCTGTCGGTCGACGACAGCGCGCTCTACGTCTCCTGCTGGGGCACGGGCGAGCTCAAGCGCTTCGACGTCCGCGACCCGCACAACCCCGTCGAGACGGGCTCGGTGCACATCGGCGGGATCGTCCGGCGCTCGCCGCACCCGGCCGCAGGCGCCGTCAGCGGCGGACCGCAGATGGTCGAGGTCAGCCGGGACGGCAAGCGCATCTACCTGACGAACTCGCTCTACGCCTCGTGGGACGCGCAGTTCTACCCCAAGGGGCTCGACGGCTGGCTCGTGAAGCTCGATTCCGACGGCGCGGCGGGCGCGTTCGACCTGGACCTGGAGTTCTTCGTCACCTACGACGGCGAGCGCCCGCACCAGATCCGCCTGCAGGGCGGCGACGCGTCGTCTGACTCGTACTGCTTCCCGTGAACCACGTCGGCCTCTGGCTGACGCTCGCAGCGCTGGGCGCCTACCACGGGCTGAATCCCGCGATGGGGTGGCTGTTCGCCGTCTCGCAGGGCATGCAGCACCGCGACCGCCGGGCGGTGCTGCGCGCCCTGGTGCCGATCGCGATTGGCCACGAGCTGTCGATCGTGCTCGTCGCGCTGGTCGTGCTCGTCGCCGCCGCCGTGGTCGATCCGCGTGCGCTGCACGTCGGCGCCGCGGCGGCGCTGATCGCGTTCGGGATCTTCCGCTTCGTCAAGCCGCGGGCTCATCCGCGCTGGACGACGATGCGCGTCAACCGGCGTGAGCTGGCGCTGTGGTCGTTTCTCATGTCGACCGCGCACGGCGCCGGCCTGATGGTCGCGCCGGTGCTGATCGGCCTGCAGGGCGCCGAGGCGGCGTCGGCGCACGAGCACGCCCAGTCGGCCATGGCAGCGGATGTCCCGCTGCTGGCCGGCGGGCTGGGGATCGCGCTGCACGTCGGCGCGATGCTGCTGGTCATGGGGATCGTCGCCGTCGTCGTCTACGAGAAGCTCGGCCTGCGCATGCTCGGCCGCGCCTGGCTGAACACGGACGTCCTGTGGGCCACCACGTTCGTGCTGGCGGGCGCCATCACGCTGTTCACGTAGCGCGGCCGGACCGCCGCCCGGCCAGTCCCCTGCGTGCCGACGCTCAGGGCGCCGCGCCGACGAGCCCGAGCGGCCGCAGCTACTCGGCGTAGGAGATCGAGTGGCGCCGCAGCTCCCCGGTCGGTGTCGTCTCGTAGGCGCCCATCCGCCACAGCGGCGGCGAGTAGGCGTTGATCGTGATCGCCGGGCCGCCGCCGCCGTGCACGACGCGGTGGATGTCCGACGGGGCGAAGTCGACCGCCTGCCCCGCGCCGATCCGGCGGCGCACCGGCGGGGCGTCGAGCGCGAGGCGCTCCTCGACGATCTCGCCCTGCGCGACCGCGAGCGCGCCGCACGAGATGTCGTGGTCGTGAAAGCCGGTGTCGTGGTCGTCCATCCAGCAGATCAGCCAGATCGCGACGTGCTCGTCGCGGCGCAGCTGCTCGTACGTGCGCGTGGCCGGGTCGTGGTGCACGAGATGGCGCCAGCGCCCGGGCTCGGCGGCGATCTCGGCGACGAGCGCGCGCAGCTCGGCGCCGGTCAGGTCGCGCGACGCGGCCGCGGGGACGATGCTCACGCCGCCACCGCCAGCGGCGCTTGGCCGAGCAGGCGCGCGACGTTCGCCGAGGCCATCGCGTCGGCGGCCGCGGCGCCCAGCGGGGACGGCTCGGCCGGCCCGTCGATGACCGGGCGGTCAGAGCCGAAGACGAGCTGGTCGATGCCGACGCAGCGCACGACCGCGTCGATGCTGCGCGCGCCGTAGGAGGACGTGTCGTAGAAGACGCGCGCGTCGGCGATCGCCTGCGCCGGCCCGCCGCGGGCGGCGAGCCGCTCGCCGTGCAGCGGCGCCGCGCCGGCGAGCATGGCGAAGACGACGCGCAGCCCGGGGTGCTGCGGGCGCCCGAACGCGGCGAACGCGTGCCAGGCGGCGTTCATGTCGGCGACGTAGCGCGTCATCGCGGGCCACCAGCCGGGCGCGGCGGTCTCCGCGTAGGGCGGCGGACCGGCGCGCCACGGGCCGGGCCCCGGGTGCACGAGCAGCGGCGCGTCGCGGCGCTCGAGGCGCTCGAGCAGCCCACCGCAGCGCTCCAGCCCCTCGGGTCCGGCGAGCGCGCCGGCCGGCAGCGAGATGCCGAGGGCGCCGGCGTCGAGCAGTGCGTCGACGTCGCCGGCGTCGGGTGGGCGCAGCGAGACGGCGCCCCAGACGCCGAACGGGGCACCGAGTGCCAGCAGGCCGGCATTGTGGGCGTCCAGCAGCGGCGCGGCCTCGCTGCGCGGCAGCGATTCGATGCCGAGCGGGCTGGAGATCGCGATCAGCGCGCGCTGCATGCCGTCGCGGGCGAGTGTGGCGGCGCGCTCCTCGGGGTCGTGATCGGCGGGATCGAAGCGGCACACGGGCTCGTCGGGCAGGCGCAGCATCCAGCCGTTGCCGGAGCGGTACAGCAGCGGAGCCTCGCGCCGCCAGGTCAGCGCGGCAATCAGCGCTTCGGGCCAGAGGTGCTGATGGATGTCCGTGAGCAGCATGCCGCGGCGAATAATGTCAAAAAGCCGATCAAGTTTGTGTTGTTTGTCCGGCGGCGGCCGTAGGACATCCGCCGACGCGG
>Ga0136617_10000268_pt1 | contig 41541 bp, 42 predicted proteins | sample AntDrymUQ3222106_2_FD_129672 | JGI IMG/M metagenome (GOLD analysis project Ga0136617, IMG submission 129672) | Polar desert sand microbial communities from Dry Valleys, Antarctica - metaG UQ322 (21.06) | ecosystem: Environmental > Terrestrial > Soil > Desert | place: Antarctica: Dry Valley... | reverse complement strand
GTGGAACGGCCCTGACGCTCAACGGGAGAACGCTTGCAACGGTGTGTCTGGTACGTGGCTTAAGGGGACACCGCTGCCCATCCTGCGGACTGACGCCCGCGGCACCGCGTACCGCCGCCTGATCGTCAGCCCTCCGGCGTCGCGTCCGACGGCCACACGACGGCGATGAGCCGCGCCAGCGACTGCGGCGTGCGCGCGGCGACGACCGGCGAGTGCGGCTCGATGTCCAGCGGCGCGCCGAGCGGGTCCTCGAAGGCGGGAAACGCGACGAGCGCGCCCGCCTCGCGCACGATCAGCTGTGCGGCCGCGACGTCGACGGCGCGCGTGCGCCAGAGCGTGAGCATGCCGTCGACGCGGGTCGGCGCCAGCTGGCACAGCGAGATCGCGATCGAGCCGATCGCGCGCAGGCGGTAGACCGTGTCGCCGAGCGCCTGCACCTTCGGCGCGATCCAGCGCGGGTCGGCGGACTCGATCGTGATCATCTCCAGGCGACCGTCGGGCAGCAGGCGCTCCTGCGGCGGCGCGTCGATGCGCTCGTCGTCGAGCCATGCGCCCTCGCCGCGGCGCGCCACCCACTCCTCGCACGTGCCGAAGTCATAGACGTACCCGAAGCACACGTCGGCCATCGTCGGCCCGTCGGCGACGGCGAGCGACAGCGAGTGGCTGCGGATGCCGCGCTTGGCGTTCAGCGAGCCGTCGAGCGGATCGATGACGACGAGCAGCTCGTCGTCGCCGTATCCGACGACGCCCCGCTCCTCGCTGACCGCCGTGAAGCGCGCGCCCCCCTCGTGCAGCGCGTCGAGCTGCGCGAACACGGCGTCCTCGGCCTGCTGGTCGATGACCAGCGTCTGGTCGCCGCCCTCGCCCGTCTCGCCGGTCTCGACGACGCGCTCACGGCTCGTCGGATGCTCGACGAAGACCTCGCGCATCCCCGCGACCGCCCTACGGCAGGCCCCGAGCCAGTCGGCCGCGGGCGCAGTGGAGGGCGATGTCATCGACGGCATACTAGATCGGGTGCCGGAACTCACCATCGCCCAGGCCCGCGCGGTATCCCATCCGAGCGGGCCGCTGCTCGTGCTCGGCGGGGCCGGGAGCGGCAAGACGACGGTGCTCGCGCAGCGCTTCGCCTGGCTGGTCGCGCACGAGCAGGCGGCGCCCGAATCGATCCTCGCGCTGACGCCGACCGCGGCCGGCGCCGCGGCGCTGCGGCGCGCGGTCGAGGACGCGTTGCAGCGCCCCTATGAGGAGCTCGTGATCCACAGCGTGCGCGACTTCTGCGCGCGGCTGCTGCGCGAGGAGATCGCCGAGGCCGGCGTCGATCCGTTCTTCGCCCCGGTCTCGCGAGCCGACCGGCTGGCGCTGCTGCTGGACCGGATGGACGACCTGCACCTGCGCAGCCATGACATCGGCGGGCGGCCCGCCGTCCTGCTGGCCGACGTCATCGACCGCATCGACCGCCTCAAGGACGCCTTCGTCACGGCGGCCGAGTACGCCCAGTGGGCCGCGTCGCTGCCCGCCGCCGAGGATGCCGAGCGCACGCGCGCCGCGCGCGAGGCCGAGTTCGCGCGACTCTACCTCGACCACGACCGCCTGCTCGCGGCCGCGGGCGCGCTGGACGCCGGCGAGCTCGTCCTGCGCGCGGTGGCGCTGCTGCGCGAGCGCCCGCACGTGCGCGCGCGGGTCGCCGAGCGCTACCGGCACGTGCTCGTCGACGGCTGGGCCGACCTCGGCTTCGCGCCCGCGCTGCTCGTCGAGCTGCTCAGCGCCGCCCACGAGCGGCTCACCGTCTGCGCCGACGACGAGGGCGCCGCGCGGCGGATGCGCGCTGCCGCCACGAAGAACATCCACGACTTCGTGCGCGGCCACCCCGACGCTGGGATCGTCCGCCTCGAGCACTCGCTGCGCTGCCCGCAGCGGGTGCTCACCGCCGCGGGCGCGGTGCTCGCGCCGATCGCCGGCCGGCTCGGCACGCCGCTGGACGGCGCGCCGGGCGGCAGCGTCCGCTTCTGGCGCGCCGCCGACGAGCGCGCCCAGGCGCAGGCGGTCGCCGCCGAGGTCGAGCGGCTCGTGCGCGCCGGCGCCTCGCCGCAGCGGATCGGCGTGGTCGTGCGCTCGCTGCGCGACGAGGGGCGCCACGTGACGCTGGCCTTCGAGGAGCGGGCGATCCCCCTCCGGGCGGTCGGCGAGGCGGACTTCTTCGCCCAGGCGGAGGTGCGCGACGTGCTGGCCTGGCTGCGCCTGCTGGCCGATCCGACCGACGCCGCCGCCGTCGTGCGCGCGCTCGCGCGGCCGCCGGTGACGCTGCGCTCCGTCGACATCGCGCGCTGCGTGCAGATCGCGCGCCGGCGCAAGCTCGACATGGTGTCCGCGCTGCAGGCGGCGACCGAGTCGCCGCAGCTTCCGCCCGAGGCGCGCGAGCACATCCACACGTTCCTGCGGTTGTATCGCGACGTCGCGGGCTCGCTTGACTCCGAGCGCCTTGACCTCTTCGTGCACCGCCTCGTCGACCGCCTCGAGCTGCGCCGCCAGCAGGTCTTCTCCGCCCAGCCCGATGTCGTCGAGCGGCTCGTCAACCTCGCCCGGCTCGGCGAGCTGGCGAGCTCCTACGCGCAGCGTGCGCCGCACGCGACGCCGCGCGACTTCGCCCGCTATGCCGCCGCGGTCGCCGAGGCGGCGCTACGCGAGGAGGACGGGGCCGGCGCGCCGGCGCCCGCGGGCGCGGTGCAGCTCATGGCGCTGGACGCGACGGGCGGGCGCGAGCTGGACTGGGTGTTCGTACTCGGTCTCACCTCGGCGCGGATGCCCGGCGCGCGCCTGCGCGCCGGCGAGAGCATCCCCGACGCGCTGCTCAAGGAGGCGCTCGGAGACGACGACCGCGCGACGCACACCGCCGCGATGCGCCGGCTGCTGAACGTCGCGATGACGCGCGCCGCGAAGGGCCTCGTGCTCGCCTACCCGGCGCTGTCGGCCAGCGGCGTCGCGCAGCCGCCGTCGCCCTTCGCCGAGGAGGCGCGCGCGGCGCTGGACGCGGAGTGGGAGGTGCTCGAGGAGGAGCTGTTCGGCCCCGAGGAGGCACTGCACGCGACGTTCCAGACGCTGCGCGACGAGCTGCTGGCCGACGTCGCGCGCGTCGGCAAGGGGCTCGGCGAGCTGCGCCTGGACACCGACCTCGACGTCACGCACGCCGTCGCGCGCTACCTGGAGCTCGTCAAGCTCGCGGCCCTGATCGAGCGCCCCGCGGGGCAGTCGGTCGCCGATGCGCTCGGACCGGTCAACCAGCGCCTGGGCGCTGAGCTGTCGCCGCTGCAGCGCGAGGTGCTCGCGACCTCGTCGCTCGATGAGTTGCTGCTCGACGCCGAGCGCGACGACCGCGCGCGGGCGGCGGCTCGCGCGGCGCGCAGCGAGCCGTCGCTGGAGGTCTTTCTGCCGCGGCGCGGCGACGGGCTCATGCTGTCGGCGTCGGACATCGAGACCTACCGCGGCTGCCCGCTGCGGTACAAGTTCGCGCGCGTGCTGCGCGTGCCGCAGGAGCCGACGCTCAACCAGCGCTTCGGGATCCTCGTCCACCAGGTGCTCGAGCGCTACCACCAGATGTCGACCCCACCCAGCCAGTCGCTCGACGAGCTGCTCAACCTGCTGGACTTCGGCTGGCGGCGCGGCGGCTTCGGCGACTCCGACGAGGAGCGCCAGCTGCGCGTGAAGGCCGCGGCGGCGCTGCGGCGCTACCACGCACGGGTGGCCGAAGAGCCCGTCGAGCCGGTCTGGTTCGAGCGCGCGTTCGCGTTCAAGATCGGCGCCCACACCCTGCGCGGCCGCGTCGACCGCGTCGACCGGCTCGCCGACGGAGGCTATGAGCTGATCGACTACAAGACCGGCCGTCCGCGCTCGGCGGCGGCGCTGCGCGAGGACGTGCAGCTGTCGCTGTACGCCGTCGGCGCGCGCGAGGCATGGCAGCTCGACGCCACGCAGCAGGCCTACCTCTACGTGCTCGACGACGAGAAGGTCCGCGTGCCGAGCGCCGAGATCGACGCGGGCTGGATCGCCGACACCGTCGACGAGGTCGCCGGCGGCATCCTCGCCCAGGACTTCGAGCCGACCCCCTCGTACACCGTCTGCTCGATGTGCGACTACCGGATCGCCTGTCCGGCGGCCGAGCGCTAGGGCGCCCGCGGGAGCTCTCGGGTCGGCGCCATCTACACGTGCGGCGATTGTCTACACAGGCTCGAGCGCCCGGTGCGGCTCGGGCGGCAGTTGCACCGCGATCGCATCGCCGGCCCGCACCTCACCGCCGCAGACGACCACGGCCATCACGCCGGCCCTGCGGACGACCTCGCCGTCCGCGTCGCGATCGAGCATGGCCTTCATCAGCCCGGGCTGGATCTCGTCGAGCTGCTTGCAGGGATTGCGCAACCCCTTGACGACCGCCGCGTCGCCCAGCCGCAACCGAGCGCCGGCCGGCAGCTCGAGCAGGTCGACCCCGCGCGTCGTCACGTTCTCGCCCATCCGACCCGGGCGCAGTCCGGCGAAGCCCGCGGCGGCGAGCTCGTCGTGCAACTCGGCGTGGATGAGGTGCACCTGGCGCAGGTTGGGCTGCGTCGGGTCACGGCGTACGCGCGAGCGGTGCTTCACGGTCTCGCCGAGGTGCGCGTCGCCCTCGACTCCGAGCCCCTCGACGAGCCGGATCCGCTCGGCAGGCTGCTTGCCGATGCCGTGACCGGCGCGCATGCTCACCGCGAGCACCTCGCTCATGGCAGCGCGGCGAGCACCTGCCGCGCCTCGTGGCCGCGCTGCACGGGGACGAAGATGTGATCGTGGTGGTAGGCGGCGATGACGTTGCAGCTGATCCCGGCCGTAGTCAGTGCGGCGCTGACCGCGGCCGTCATGCCGACGGCGGCCAGCGAGGAGTGCACGCGCAGCGTGATCCAGGCCTGCGACGCCTCGTAGGCCAACCCGTGGCGGTCCGCCTCCCGCTGAGAGATCACGAGCGTCAGCGCCTCGTCCTCGCGCACTGTGGCGATCGGCTCGACCCCGTCGGGAACCGCGGCGCCGGGCGCGATCGCGAACACGTACGCGCCGTCGTGGAGCTCGGGGTCGAGCGTCCGCAGCAGCGTGCCGAGGTCGGTCTCGCCCGTCAGCGTTCGGGGCCCTGCTGGCGCAGGAAGCGCTGGAACTCCGACGCGATCGCGTCGCCGGACGGCAGGTCGCCGGGACCGAGCGGGGTCGTGTCGCGCTCGGCGGCCTGCTCGAGGCGTTCGACGAACGCCTGCACGTCGGGGTCGGACTGGACGGCCTGCCCGACCTGGCGCTCGTAGTCCTCCGTCGCGCTCTCCAGCTCGCTGGCGTCGACCGTGACCGCGACGAGGCCCTCGGCCTTGCGCACGAGCGCGAGCGCAGCCTTCGGGTTCGGCGCGGCGGCGACGTAGTGGGGCACCGCCGCCCACAGGCTCGCCGACGGCAGCCCGGCCTCCATGCACGCTGCGTGCAGGACGCCGACGATCCCGGTCGGCCCCTCGTAGGTCGTCTCGCGCAGCGCGATCTTCTCAGCCAGCGTGTCGTCGGAGGCCAGGCCCGTGATCGAGACGGGGTGGCTGTGCGGCACGTCGGCGAGCAGCGCGCCCATCGTGACGACGAGCTGCGTGTCGAGCGCCTCGGCGAGATCGATGATGTGCCGGCAGAAGGTGCGCCAGCGCATCGACGGCTCCGGGCCCTGCACGAGGATCAGGTCGCGCGGAGCGCGCGGCACGCGCGCGGCGAAGATCTCGATGCCCGGCCAGGTGACCTCGCGCGTGCGGTTCTCCGCGAAGCGGATGTGCGGACGCGTGGACTGAAAGTCGTAGAACTCCTCGGGGTCGATCCGCGCGAAGCTCTCGGCGCCAAGCGACTCGCCGATGAACGTCAGGGCCGCGGAGGCCGCGTCGCCGGCGTCGTTCCAGCCGCTGAAGGCGGCGACCATCGCCGGGGCACGCAGTCCGTCGGGCCGGCTCTCCCAGATCAGGGGCTGCATCCGATTCACGGTACATCATGGGCCGATGACGATTGCCACGCTCCGCCAGGGCCAAGAGGTCGACGAGGTGTTCGCGTGCACGCGCAAGGACCGCCTCCTGTCGCGGGCCGGCACGCCATACCTCGCCGTCGAGTTGCGCGACCGCACGGGGGCCGTGCAGGGCCGCGCGTTTCGCGACGCCGATGTGCTCGCCGGGCGCTTCGACCGCGGCGACCTCGTTCGCGTCGCCGGCCGCGTCGAGCGCTTCCGCGACGAGCTGCAGGTCGAGCTGCGCACGATCGGCCGCGCTGCCGAGGGGGAAGCCGATCCGGCCGCGTTCCTGCCGGTGGCGTACCGCGACCTCGACGAGCTCGACGGCTTCCTCGAGCACCTCGCGCGCGAGGTGCACGACCCCGGCCTGAAGGCGCTGCTCGACGCGCTGCTGGGCGATGGCGCGCTGCGCACGCAGTGGCGCCGCGCGCCGTGCACCCGCAACGGTCACCACGCCTATCTCGGCGGTCTGCTGGAGCACACGGTCGCCGTCGGGACGCTCGTCACGGAGACCTGCACGCTGCATCCGCGGCTGGACAGCGACCTGCTGATGACGGCCGCCCTCGTCCACGACCTCGGCCGCACGCGCGAGTTCACCTACGGCGCCGAGATCGGCCTGACGCAGGCCGGCCGGCTGCTCGGCCACATCGAGCTCGGGCTCGCCCTGCTGCGCGAGCACGCGGTGCGTGTGCCGCCGCTCGGCGCCGAGCGACGCGTCGCGCTCGAGCACTGCGTGCTCTGCCACCACGGCGCCGAGTTGGCGCCGAGCCGGCGCTTCGGCTCGGCGGAGGCGCTCGCGCTGCATCGGCTCAACGCGCTGGACGCTTCGGTCAAGGCTGCGCTGGAGCACGGGCTGCCGTAGCCTGCGAGGCGGATGCTGCGCTGCGCCCTTCCGCTGTCGGTCGCTCTGACCGTCCTGTGCGGGGGCGAGATCGCGCTCGCGGCACGCACGACCACCCCCGTCGCTGGCGACGTGCGAGCGGTCGCGTTTCTCGGCGACGCCCTGGCGATCGCCCATCTGCCATCGCGCGGCGGTCTGACGGTCGAGCGCTTCGTCGCCGGCTCCCCGCCCCAGCCGCTGCTGGGCACGACCCTGCGCGACGCCGACGATCAGGTGCAGCTGGCCGGCTCGGCCGAGGCGCTCGCGATCGGGCTGCAGGCCGACGCCGACGAGAGGTTCGGGCCCAGTCGCGTCTTCGTCGGGCCGCCGAGCGGCCCGGTGCGCGAAGTCGCCACGTGTGCGGCGGGCCTGCTCGCGCCGCCGGTCGCGGTCAGCGGCGCTCGCATCGCCTGGCGCGAGGGCGGCTGCGGCGACCCGGCCGCCGGCCCGACCGCGATCGTTCCCGCCTCGATCGTGATCGGCGCGGCCGATCCCGCGGTCGCGCCGGCGCGGGTCGCGCTCGACCCCGCCGTCCTGCCGGTCTCGCTCGTGCTCGCGGGCGCGGGCGGCATGGTCGGCGCGCTGCGGCCGTCGTTCTTCGCCCTCGACAGCGAGGTCCGCAGCTTCAGCCCGCTCGGGGTCGGCGCGACGCTGCTCTCCGAGCGCGGCGGGATCGCCTCGCCCGTCGGCGAGCTGGCCGACGGGACCCGCGTCTTCGCGCTGTCCCGGCTCGACGGAGGCGACGGCGACCGCGTTGCCATGTGCCCGAACACGCTCTTCACGATCGCCGCCGACGCACCCGAGCGGCGCGCGCTGCCGACCGGCGGCTGCCCGATCGATGCCGACGTCCCGACCGGTCCGTCCTCCGCGCGGATTGCCGCCGATCGTGTGTACGCGAGGGTCAGCGACCTCAGCCGCAGCGGCAGCGTCCACCCGCCGCGGGTCTCGCTCGTGAGCGTGCGCGGCGACGGCGGCGACCGGCGCGTGCACGTGTCGGGGTCCTACCGGCCGCCGCTGGGCTTCGCCGCGGAGGGCGACCGCGTCGCCTACTGGCACCGGCGCTGCGCGGACGCCGCCACGGACGTGGTCCTCGACGGCGACGCCCAGAGCGAGGGGGGCGCGGCGATCGCCTCCTGCCGCGCGAGCGTGCTCACGCGCGCCGCGCGGGTGCTCGGCGGACGGATCGCGGTGCGCCTGCGCTGCCCGTCGGGCTGTCGCGGCGCCGCCAGCGACGCCGCGGGCGCCCGGCCGCGGCGCCTGCGCGAGTTCGCTTTTGCGCCGGGGACGCACGTACTGCGCCTCTCGCTCTCCCGGGCCATGCGGCGGCGCGCGCGCTTGCGCCTGGAGCTGGCGGTCGAGAACGGTCCGGCGCGCCTAGCCGTGATCCGGCTGCGGCGCTGACAGCGCGCGCCGTACGAGCTGCGACGCGACGAAGAGGATGAACAGCGCGAAGCTCACCTCGAGCGCGCGCTGCGGGACGGCGTTGGCGATGGCGGCGCCGCCGACCGCGCCCGTCGCGCCGAGCCCGCCGAGCGCCGCCCCCGTGCGCAGGTCGACGTTGCCGTGCCCGCGCTGGCGCAGCGCGCCGACGAGCGCCACCGGGATGATCGCCAGCAGCGATGTCGCCTCGGCGTCGAGCTGGCTCAGGCCGAGGCCGATCGTCAGCGCCGGGACGAACAGCGCGCCGCCGCCGACGCCGAGCAGCCCCGCCACGATGCCGGCCGCAAGGCCGATCAGGACGGCCTCGATCATCCGGGGATCAACAGGTCCACCGCCACGACGGCGAGCATGGCCGCGAAGATCAGCGAGATCGCCTTCGTCGTGATGCGCTGCTGCAGCTCGGTTCCGATCAGCACGCCGGCGACCGCGGGGATGCCGACGAGGACGCCCTCCTGCAGGTGAACGTTGCCGTAGGCGCCATGTACAGCGGCCGCGACGCTCGCGATGACGACGATGGCCGCCAGCGAGGTGCCGGTCGCCAGCCGCGTGCCGAAGCCGCACCAGAGCACGAGCAGCGGCACGATGAGGACGCCGCCGCCGACGCCGAACAGCCCGCTGAGCAGCCCCGCCCCCGTGCCGATCGCCGCCAGCCTGAGCGTTCGGCGCCATGGCATGAGCGCCATACTAAAAGCCATGGCCGATCGCCTTCTTCTCCTCGCCGACGCGCTGGAGCCGCTGCGCGCCGATCCGACCCGCGCCGCGATCCTGCTCGACATCGACGGGACGCTGGCGCCGATCGTGCGCCACGCCGACGACGCGTCGGTTCCCGAGCCCACGCGCACGCAGCTGATCGCGGTCGCCAACCGCTACGCGGTCGTCGGCTGCATCAGCGGCCGGCGCTCGGTGACCGCGCGCCAGATGGTCTCGCTCGGGACGATCGCGTATCTCGGAAACCACGGATCGGAGCTGCTGGCGCCCGGCCGCACGCAGGTCGAGATCGACCCGGAGATCGCGGCCTACGAACGCACCGTGCGGGAGTTCGCCGAGGCCGCCTACACGCCCGAGCTGCAGCGGCTGCGCGTGCGCAGCGAGGACAAGCAGGCGATCAAAGCCTTTCACTGGCGCGGAGCGCCCGACGAGGACGCCGCCGAGCAGGCCGTGCGCGACATCGCCGAGCGCGCACAGCGCGAGGGCCTCGCGATCCACTGGGGCCGCAAGGTGCTCGAGGTCCGCCCGCCCGTCGAGATCAACAAGGGCCGTGGCGTGCGCCGGCTGCTGGACGGCCGCGACCTCGCAGCCGGGCTCTACGTCGGCGACGACGTGACCGACCTCGACGCGTTCGCCGGCCTGCGCGGGCTCGTCGATGAAGGGCTGCTCGGCGCCGCGGTCTGCGTGGGCGTGCGCTCCGAGGAGACGCCGCAGCAGCTGGAGGAGCAGTCCGACCTGCTCGTCGACGGCCCGCTCGGCGTGCGCGGGCTGCTCATGGCGCTGGCGACCTAGAGGCCCGCGGACCGAGGCGGCAGATGCGGTTCGTCGACTTCCTGCGCGCCGCGGTCCTGCTCTGCGCCGGCTCCGCGACCGCGCTGGCGACGCTCACCGTCCTGTCCTCGAGCTCGACGGACGACAACGCGCTCGTGCTGTTCATCATCGTGTGGTGGGTCCTCGCGGCGATGATCGGGCTGTGGCTCGGCCGCCGCGCGGAGACCAACTCGCCGATCGCGCGGCTGCTCGCGTCGGCGAAGTCGAGCAACTCGCTGCCCGAGCAGCGGCCGAGCAGCCTGCTGCTCAACCGCATGTGGCCGCTGCTGCTGTCGACGCTGCTCGCGCTCGGCCTCGGCCTGTTCGCTCCGCAGGTCTCGGCGATCGCCGGCGGCTTTGCGATCATCGCCGCGCTCGCCTGGCGCCAGCAGGAGGCGGCGGTGACGGCGATCGAGGAGCGCGACGGGGTCGCGTTCTACGTCGAGCCGACCTCGCCGCTGCAGCCGATCAAGCTCGTCCGCGCGCCCGGCTTGCGGCGCGACACCCTGACCGTCAACGGCGCGGTGCGATGAGCTGGCGGCCGCCCCTATAGCAGGCTGACGAGGCCCGCCAGCGCCGGCGCGAGCACGAGCGCCGGCAAGAAGTTGCCGACCTTGACGTCCTTGAGGTCGAGCAGCTTCAGCGCGATTGCGATGATCAGCACGCCACCGGTCGACGTCATCGCGCTGAGCGCCTCCCCGCGCAGGACGTCCTCCAGGAGCGTCGCGCCGAGCGTCAGCGCGCCCTGCACGACGAGCACGGTCACCGCGGGCGAACGCGACGCCGGCGCCGAGCGTCGACGCGAGCGCGATCGAGGCGGAGCCGTCGAGCAGCGACTTCGTCGCCAGCGGCTCGACGTTGCCGTTCAGGCCGTCCTCGAAGGAGCCGACGACCGTCAGCGGGCCCACGCAGAACAGCAGGCTCGCCGTGAAGAACGCCTCGCTCACCGTGGACCCGTCCGCGCGAAGCGCCGACGGATCGCGCGAGCGGCTGACCCGCTGCTGCAGCCGGTCGCCGAGCCGGGCGAGGCGGGCCTCGATGCCGATCGCCTCGCCGACGAGCCCGCCCAGCAGGACGGCGCCGAGCACGTAGAGCGGGCTCGTGTCGCGCCAGGGCGAGGGCGAGGTCGACGCCGATCACGGCCGTCACGAGGCCGAGCCCCGCGAGCACGCGCTGCTGCAGGCCCGCCGGCAGCCGCCGCCCGAGGGTAACGCCGAGCGCCGTGCCGACGAGCACCGCGCCGACGTTGAGGAAGGTGCCGACCACGTGATGCGCCAGGATGGCAGGCCGATGGCCGCGGTCGACGTCCTCATCGTCTCGCTCGGTTCGACCGCCGGCCTGCGCGCCTCCGACGCCGAGCTCGCCGGTGCGCTGCGGCGGGCGGGCGCGCAGGTGCAGGTCGTCGCCGCGAAGGCGCCGCGCGAGGTGCGCACCTACGGCCTGACCGATCTGGCCTGGGCCAGGGCGGCGCGCGTCGCCGCCGCCAGCGCCATCGCAGCGCACGCGCCGCGCGCGGTCGTCTACTCGACCGTCACGGCTGCGCTGCTCTGGCCGCGCCCCGGGGCGATCCGCTACGACGCGCCGGCGGCCGCCAACCGGCCCGGGCGCCACGGCGCGTGGCAGCGGCCGCTGGAGCGCCGGCGGCTGCGCCAGGCGCCGCTGCTCGTCGCCGTCGATCCCGGAACGCTCGCCGAGACGCCGCGCCCGCACGCGCAGGCGATCGTCGTGCCGATCCCCGTCGAGCCATCGCCGACGACCGGCGCTCCGCGCGACCTCGCGGCGATCACGTACGCGGCAAACCCCGAGAAGAAAGGGCTCGACCGCGTGCTCGCGGCCTGGACGCGCGCCCGGATCGACGGCGAGCAGCTCGTCGTCGCCGGCGCCGACCTGCGCATCGACGCGCCCGGCGTGCGCGTCGCCGGGCGCATGGAGCCCGCGACCTACCGCGCGCTCCTGCGCCGCGCGCGCGTGTTCGTGACGGCCCCGCGGCGCGAGGACTACGGCATCGCGCAGCTCGAGGCGCTGGCGGACGGCTGCGTGCTCGTCACGACGGCGGCGCCCGGGCCGTACGCCGCGCTGCCGCTGGCCCGCATTCTCGACCCGCGCCTCGTGGTGGAGCGCGACGACGGCGGCCCGGGTCTCGCGCGCGCGCTGCGGATCGCGCTCGACCTGACCCCAGCGGACTACGCGCAGCGCGCCCACGCGGCGGTGGCGCCGTTTCGCCGCGACGCCGTCGACGCGGTCGTGCGCGACGAGCTGCTGCCGCGGCTCCTGAACTCGGCGCTAGGCCGCTGAGCGCGCGCGCTTGCGCAGGGCGGCGAACTCCGCCCAGCCGCGCGTGTTCGCGACCTGCTCGGGCGTCAGCCACGCGCGCCTCGCGGTCGCGACGCCCCAGCGGACGTGCTGCAGGCGGTCGGCGCCGTGGGCGTCGGAGTCGATCAGCACGAGTACGCCGTTCTCGGCGGCGGCGCGGGCGTGAACGTCGTTGAGGTCGCGGCGATCGGGCGCGGAGTTGATCTCGAGCATCGTGCCGGTTCGCGCGGCGGCCGCGATGACCGCGTCGACGTCCAGCGCGTAGGGCTGGCGCGACTGGATCTTGCGGCCGGTGGGATGGCCGATCGCGTCGATCCAGGGATGCTCGATGGCCGCCACCATCCGCTGGGTCATCTCCGCCGAGGTCATGCCGAACGACGTGTGGACCGAGCCGATGACCCATCCCAGCCGCGACAGCAGCTCGTCGTCGTAGTCCGGCGAGCCGTCGGGCAGGATGTTCGTCTCGGTGCCGGGCAGCACCGTGATGCCGTCGACGCGGGCGTCGACCTCGGCGATGCGCTCGATCTGGCGCTCGAGCTCGTCGGGCGGGACGTGGTTGCCGAAGCCGTGCGTGGCCGAGTGGTCGGTGATCGCGATGTACTCGTAGCCGCGCGCGCGCGCCGCGAGCGCCATCTGCTCGATGCTGTTGCGCCCGTCCGAGGCGGTCGTGTGCATGTGCAGGTCGCCGCGCAGGTCGTCGACGGTGATCAGCCGCGGCGGGACGAAGTCCGGCGACAGCTCGCCGCGGTTCTCGCGCAGCTCGGGCTCGGGGTACGCCAGCCCGAGGCGCTCGTACACCGCCTCCTCCGTCGCGCAACGCAGCGTCTCACCGGTGTCGTCGTCGAGGATCCCGTACTCGCTGACGTGCAGCCCACGCCGCACCGCAGCCTCGCGCAGGGCCATGTTGTGCGCCTGCGAGCCGGTGAAGTGCTGCAGCAGGTTGCCGAAGTTCTCCGGTGCGACGACGCGCAGGTCGACCGGCAGGCCGGTGTGCGTGCGCCCTCGCGCGGCGTTGTCGTTGGGCGCCGACGCCGACGCGATGAGATCGAGCTCGCCGAGCGCGCGCGCCAGCGCGCCCGGATCGCTCGCTGTCGCGATGATGTCCAGGTCCTTGACCGAATCGGCTTGTCGGCGCGCCGACCCGGCGAGCTCGACGCGCTCGGCGGCCGGATGCTCGCGCAGCGCGGCGACGATCTGCTCGCCAACCGTCAGCGCGCGGTGCAGCAGCACGCGCTGCGCCGGCCGCTCGCCGATGCCCGCGCCGATCGAGGACAGCACGGAGGCCTCGAACTTCGCGCCGAAGCCCTTGATGCCGCGCAGCTGCTCGCCCCTGGCGGCGGCCCGCAGCGCGTCCAGCGAATCGATCCCGAGCTCGTCGAACAGCCGCCGCGCGCGCTTGGGACCGAGCCCCGGCAGGCGGGTCATCTCGAGTAGCCCGGTGGGGTACTTCGCGCGCAGCTTGACCGCCGAGGGGATGTCCCCCGTCTCCATCAGCGCGACGATCTTCTCCTCGAGCGTCTTGCCGATGCCGGCCAGGGACGTCACCGTGCCCGCGCGCGTCAGCGCGGCGACCGAGACCGTCGCCTCGCGTGCGGCCTTGGCCGCTGCGCGGTAGGCCATCACGCGGTGGACGATCGCGCCGTCGAGCTCGTAGAGGTCGGCCAGCTCGTCGAATGCTGCCGCGATCTGGAGGTTCGAGGGGTCCGACGCCATCGGCCACGTAGGGTAGTCGCGCCATGCCCGCCGCCGTCTGGCTCATCCTGCCCACCTACGACGAGGCCGAGAACATCGCGGCGATCGTCGCGGCGGCGCGGGCCGTGCTCGAACAGGCGGCGCCCGGCGACCACCGGATCCTCGTCGTCGACGACGGCTCGCCCGACGGCACGGGCGACATCGTTGCCGCGATCGCCGGCGAGCACGACGACGTCGAGGTGCTGCACCGCACGATGCGCGAGGGGCTCGGCCCGGCCTACCTCGCCGGCTTCGCGCACGCGCTCGGGCGCGGCGCGCAGTTCGTCATGGAGATGGACGCCGACTTCTCGCACGACCCGGCCGACCTCGCGCGACTGCTCGCCGCCGCGCGCGACGCCGACCTCGTGCTCGGCTCGCGCTACGTCGCCGGCGGCGGCGTGACGGACTGGGGTCGCATCCGGCGCTTCGTCAGCCGCGGCGGCTCGTGGTACGCGCGGATCGTCCTCGGGCTCGATGTGCGCGACCTGACCGGCGGCTACAAGTGCTTTCGCCGCGAGGTGCTCGAGGCGATCGACCTGCCGACGGTGCGCTCGCGCGGCTATGCCTTCCAGGTCGAGCTGACCCATCGGGCGGTGCAGGCGGGCTTTCGCGTCGTCGAGCTGCCGATCGTCTTTCGCGACCGCGCGCTGGGGCACTCGAAGATGTCGTGGCGGATCGCGGGCGAGGCGGCGCTGCTCGTCCCCCAGCTGCGCTTCTGTCGCACATCCGGCCAGGGCCGCCGCGGCTGAGCGCGCCCCGCGAGGGTCCGCGCCGATGGGTCGTCCGTGCAGACATCGGATCTCGCGCTCGTCCGCGGGCTGGCGGACACCCGAGCGACCCTCGCGACCTGGAATGAGCGGCCCGGGCCGATCGTCGGACGCTGGGTCGCTGGGTCGCTGGCGATCTCGCTGCTCCGCTCGGCGCCGTCTGGTATGTCGCGCTGCTCTCAGTGCCGGACGCCACGCAGTCGTTCTTCGGCGTGTTCCCCGAGCGAGACCTCGGTCGCGTCGGGCACGTCCTCATGCGCAACTCGCTCGTGCTGGCGCTGCACGCGTTCGCCTGCATCGCGGGCTTCATTGCGGGCAGCTCGCTTCCGCAGGAGGCCGAGCGCTACAGCGGCGTGTGGCGCCCGATCCACGACAAGGCCGGCCCGCTGGCGATCGCGTTCGTGATCGGCGCCACGGGGTTCTCGCTCGTCACGCAGACCTTCGCCCTGGGCCAGGGCGCGTCATCGATGGCCGGGCACCTGGGGATCTCGCCGGGACTGCTGCTCGTCGGGCTGCTGCCACACGCACTGCCCGAGCTCGTGGCTCTCTTTCTGCCGCTCGCGGCGTGGATGATCGCCAGCCGCCAGAAGGCCTGGCACGAGCTGCTGGCCGCGACGCTGATCACCGTGGTGCTCGCGGCGCCCGTGCTCGTCGCCGCGGCGTTCATCGAGGTCTACGTCGCGCCGGGCCTGCTGGCCTCGCTCGCCGGGTAGGCCAGGCCCCTACACCGCCGACGTCGCTTCAGTTTGTATAGTGGGGTGAAGATTTTCGCCCTTCGGTCATCCGGACCGAGGACCGTGGGCGACGTTACAGAAGGAGAGTGCCGCATGGCCGGATCCATCACCGAAGTGACCGACGACAGCTTCCAAGCCGAGGTTCTCGAGTCCGAGACTCCGATCCTCGTGGACTTCTGGGCCCCCTGGTGCGCTCCCTGCCGCGCGATCGCCCCTCTGCTCGAGGAGATCGCCGAGGATCGCGACGACGTCCGCATCGTCAAGCTCAACGTCGACGAGAACCAGATCACCGCCGCGCAGTACCAGATCCTCTCGATCCCGTCGCTGATCCTGTTCAACCACGGCGCCGAGACCAAGCGCCTGCGGCCGACACGCAACAAGAGCCAGCTCGAGCAGCAGCTCGAGCTCGAGCCGGCCGCCTGAGTACCGTCGCCCGGAGGTCAGCGGAGCCGATCGCGCGGCGCTTCGAAGCGCCGTTGCGTGACGAGATCGAGTCCGATGACCGCAGGGCGAAAAATCCTCATCAGCGGATCCGATCGCGCGGCGCTTCGAAGCGCCGTTGCGTGACGAGATCGAGTCCGATGACCGTAGGGCGAGCCCCTGATCAGCCGGCCGCGCGACGCGCGGCCGGCTGGCTCAGCTCAGTCGATGCCCGCGGGCGCAGCGGTTTGGACGCCGAGACCTGCCGCCACGGCTGCTCCGATGTCGGCGTCGACGCTCGTCCAGTACTGCACGATGCGCGGCTTCATCGCGGCCGTCACGTCGGGATCCGACGCGTGGCCGAGGATGTTCGCCGCGAGGTTGTCGCGGTCGTCCTGTGACATGACGTCGCGCACGAGCGTTCCCGCCTGGCCGAAGTCGTCGTCCTCGGCATGCAGCTCGTAGGCGGCGCGCACCATCTCGCCGCTGACGGTCCACGTTCCCTGCTCGCCGTAGCGCGCCTCGTCCGCCGCGGCCCCGCCCGCGGTGTTGGGCGCATAGACCGGATCGGTGGCGAAGTCGTAGCGCATCGCCCCGTCCTTGTTGTAGCTGTGGACCGGGCACTGCGGCCGGTTGACCGGCAACTGCAGGTAGTTCGGCCCGATCCGGTAGCGGTGCGTGTCGGGGTAGCTGAACAGGCGGCCGAGCAGCATCTTGTCCGGCGATGCCCCGATGCCGGGGACCATGTTCGCGGGCTCGAACGCCGCCTGCTCGACCTCGGCGAAGTAGTTCTGCGGGTTGCGGTCGAGCACCATGCGGCCGACCTTGATCGGCGGGTAGTCACCGTGCGGCCAGACCTTCGTGAGATCGAACGGGTTGAAGCGGTAGCCGGGCGCGTCGTCGTAGGGCATGACCTGGACCTCGAGCGTCCACGAGGGCGCGCTGCCGTCGCGGATCGCGTTCCACAGGTCGGCGCGGTGGAAGTCGGGGTCCTCTGCGGCCATCGCGCCGGCCTCGGCGTCGGTGAAGTTCTCGACGCCCTGGTCGGTCTTGAAGTGGTACTTGACCCAGAACTTCTCGCCGCCGGCGTTGATCCACATGAACGTGTGGCTGCCGTAGCCGTTCATGTTGCGCAGGGTCCTCGGCGTCCCGCGGTCGCTCATGAGCAGCGTGACCTGATGCGCGGACTCGGGCTTCAGCGTCCAGAAGTCCCACTGCATGTTGTTGTCGCGGCGGTCGGTGTCGGCGCGGCGCTTCTGGGAGTGGATGAAGTCCGAGAAGTTCGACGGGTCGCGGATGAAGAAGACCGGCGTGTTGTTGCCGACGAGGTCGTAGTTGCCCTCCTGCGTGTAGAACTTCAGCGCGAAGCCACGCGGATCGCGGGCCGTGTCGGCGGAGCCGAGCTCGCCGGCGACCGTGCTGAAGCGGGCGAACATCGGCGTGCGCTTGCCGACGCCGTTGAGGAAGTCCGCGCGCGTGAACTGCGACACGTCCTCGGTGACCTCGAAGAAGCCGTGCGCGCCCGAGCCCTTGGCGTGCACGACACGCTCGGGCACCCGCTCGCGGTTGAACTGGGCCATCTTCTGGATGACGTAATGGTCCTGCAGCAGGATCGGGCCGTTGGGCCCGACGGTCAGCGAGTGGCTGTCGCTGGCGGCAGGGATCCCGGCGTCGGTCGTGGTCGGTGGGGGTGTGTGGTCGTTCATGCAACTCCCTCTGTGTGGTCGTTCATGCAACTCCCGATCCATCGCGGGTGCTGGTCTGGCAGGCGGGGCAGATGCCCCAGTACGTCACGTCGGCCTCGTCGATGACGTATCCGGCCGCGTCGCCGGGGTTCAGGCAGGGGGCGTGGCCGACGGCGCAGTCGACGTCGGCGACATCGCCGCAGATGCGGCAGACGAGGTGGTGGTGGTTGTCGCCGACGCGCGCCTCGTAGCGCGCCGCGCTGCCGGCGGGCTCGATCCGCCGCGCGAGGCCCGCCTTCGCCAGCGCGTGCAGCACGTCGTAGACGCCCTGGGTGGAGACCGTGCCGACGCGCTCGCGGGCGCGGACGGCAATCTCCTCGACCGTCGCGTGCGGACCCTCGCGGACGGCCCCGAGCACCGCCAGGCGCGGCGTGGTCACGCGCAGGCCCGCTGCACGCAGGCGCCGGGCATCGTCGGTCTCCATCGGCGTTGGGCTGCCCCGCATGCAGTGCGCGACGCTATCAGGTTGTCTGGAACTGTTCCAGACAAGCGGCGCGCAATCGGGCGTGCCGTCGGAGCGGCGTCAACCAAGGCGCGGTGCCGCCGCGCTGGCTGCGTGCGTCAGGCGCGCGCGACCGAGATCCGCAGCTCACGGCCCTCGATGCTCGCGACCTGCTCGCTGCCGTTGGCGCTGTAGTGCACCGCGGCGGCGAGCACCTCGCCGCTGAGGTAGGCCTCGTGCAGCCGGGCGGCCTCGAGCAGCAGCTCGTCGCCGTCGAGCGTCAGCACGATCCGGTCGGCGATCTCGAGGCCCGCCTCGCGGCGCGCGAGCTGGACGGCGTGCACGATCTCGCGGGCGAGGCCCTCGCGCCGCAGATCGTCGTCGATGGTGAGCTCGAGCGCGACCGCGTGTGAGCCCTCCCGCTCGAGCTGGTAGCCCGGCAGCGGCGCCATCGCGAGCTGCAGGTCGTCCGGCCCCAGCGTGTGGTCGTGGCCGTCGATGAAGATGCCGACCGGCCGATCGTCGCGCAGCGCTGCGGCGACGTGGTCGGCGTCGAGCCCCGCGACGGCCTCGGCGACCTGCGGCATCGCCTTGCCAAAGCGCGGGCCGAGCGCGCGGTAGTTGGGCTTCAGCGTGTACGAGCCCAGCTCGTCGGCCCGCGAGACGAAGCGCAGCTGCTTGACGTTGAGCTCCTCACGCACGACCTCCCCGAGGCGCTCGATCGCCTCGCGCTCGCGCCCCGCGGCAACGACGACGGCCTCGTGCAGCGGCTGGCGCACCTTGATCTTCGCGCCGCCGCGGGCGGCGAGCCCGAGGCGGACCGTCTCGCGGGCGATCGTCATCGCCTCCTCGAGCGGCTCGTCGCGCGGTTGCGGCGCGGGCCAGTCGGTGAGATGCACGCTCGGCGCGCTGCCGTCGAGGTTGTCGTAGATCTCGTCGGCGATGAACGGCGTCAACGGCGCCAGCAGCTGGGCGACGGTCACGATGCTGTGGCGCAGGGTCTCCAGCGCGGCGCCGTCGCCCTCCCAGAAGCGCGGCCGCGAGCGACGCACGTACCAGTTGGAGAGATCGTCGACGAAGTCGGCGATCGCGTGGCCGGCGACGGTCACGTCGTAGGCATCCAGACGCTCGGTGACGGTCGTGATCGTGGCGCTCAGACGCGAGCCGATCCAGCGGTCGAGGTCGGTCTGGCCTCCGGCGCCCGTTTCGGCGGGCTCGTACATCGTCGCCACGCGATAGGTGTTCCAGAGCTGGCGCAGGAACAGGCGCACGCCCTCGCCGACCGCCTCGGGCGAGAAGCGGTAGCCGTCCCACGGCAGCTTGGAGGTGAAGAAGTACCAGCGCAGCGCATCGGCACCGAAGCGGTCGATGATCACCTGGGGCGCGACGACGTTGCCGACGGACTTGGACATCTTCTTGCCGTCCTTGTCGAGGATCAGCCCCAGGCAGACGACGTGGCGGTAGGGCGCCTCGGGACCGCGCAGCAGGGTCGACACGCCGAGCAGCGAGTAGAACCAGCCGCGCGTCTGGTCGAGCCCCTCGCAGATGAAGTCGGCGGGGTAGAGCTCCTGCGCCGACAGCTGGCCGGCGAACGGCTCGTGGCGCTGGGCGAACGGCATGGCGCCCGAGTCAAACCAGACGTCGATCACCTCGGGCACGCGCGTCGCGGTCTCGCCGCATTGCGAGCAGGCAAACGTCACGTCGTCGACGAACGGGCGGTGCGGGTCCTCCAGGCGCACGCCGGAGCGCTGCTCGAGCTCGTCGAGCGAGCCGATCACGGTGATGTGGTCCTGCTCGCAGCGCCAGACGGGCAGCGGCGTGCCCCAGTAGCGCTCGCGCGACAGCGCCCAGTCGATGTTGTTCTCCAGCCAGTTGCCGAAGCGCCCGTGCTTGATGTGCCCGGGATGCCAGGTGACCTGCTCGTTGGCGGCCAGCAGCTCGTCGCGGATCCGCGACGTCGCGATGTACCACGACGGCTTGGCGTAGTACAGCAGCGGCGTCGAGCAGCGCCAGCAGTGCGGGTAGGAGTGCTCGTAGACCTCGGCGCGCAGCAGCCGCCCGCGCGTGCGCAGATCCTCGATCAGGTCCTCGTCGGCGTCCTTGACGAAGCGGCCCTCGTAGGCGCCGATGCGCTCGTCGTACGTGCCGTCCAGGCGTACCGGGTTGACGACGTTCAGCCCGTACTGCTGGCCCAGACGGAAGTCGTCCTCGCCGAAGGCGATCGCGGTGTGGACGAGGCCGGTGCCGTCGTCGGCCGTGACGAAGTCGCCGAGCAGGACCGTGTGCCCGCGTTCGCCGTACTCGGCGGCGCCGAGGTAGGGGAAGGGCGGCTCGTAGCGCACGCCGTCCAGCGCCGCGCCGGGGAAGCGGTCGATGACCTGCACGCCGTCGCGGTCGCCGAGGACCTTCTCGATGAGCGCCTCGGCGAGCACGACCGGGGACTCCAGCGTCCCCGTCTTGGCGCGGACGTAGACGAGCTCGGGGTCGACCGCGACGGCCGCGTTGGAGACCAGCGTCCACGGCGTCGTCGTCCAGATCAGCAGCTCGTCGCCGGCCTGCAGCGGGCCGCCGTCCTCGGCCACCCGGAAGCGCACGTAGACGGACGGGTCCTCGACCTCGGCGTAGCCCTGGGCGACCTCGTGGCTCGACAGCGCGGTGCCGCAGCGCGGGCAGTACGGCACGACGCGATGGCCCTCGTAGAGCAGGCCCTTGTCGGCGATCTGCTTCAGCGACCACCAGACCGACTCGACGTAGGTCGGGTCGAGCGTGCGGTAGGCGTTGTCGAGGTCCAGCCAGAAGCCGATCCGTTCCGTGAGCGCGTTCCAGTCCTCGAGGAACTCGAACACCGACTCGCGGCACTGGGCGTTGAAGGCCTCGATCCCGTACTCCTCGATCTCGGCCTTCGTCTTGATCCCGAGCTTCTTCTCGACGGCGATCTCGACCGGCAGCCCGTGCGTGTCCCAGCCGCCGCGCCGCTCGACGTAGTAGCCGCGCATCGTGCGAAAGCGGGGAAAGATGTCCTTGAAGGCGCGGCTGAGGACGTGGTGCACCCCCGGCGGCCCGTTGGCCGTCGGCGGGCCCTCCCAGAACACCCAGGGCGTGGCGCCCTCGCGGCGGCGCAGCGACTCGCGAAAGACGTCACGCTCGCGCCAGCGCTCGAGCACCTGCTGCTCGAGCTGCGGGAAGGAGACCTGCGCGTCGACGGGGCGCTTCGCCATGGGCGATCAGTGTAGGCGCGACGGGCGATCCTGACGGAGCCAGCGCCGTGGCTGACGTCGGCCGCCGAGGAGGGACGGTGCACGCGCACGGCCGTCTTCGGCGAGTGGCGTCAGGCGCGGCGCCGGCCCGTCAGGCGGCGAGCTTGCGGCAGATCGACGCGAGGCTGCGCTTCTCGGCCTCGTCGAGGACGGCGAACGTCTGCGCCACCCGCTCGCTGTGCTCGGGAAACAGCCGGTCGACGATCTCCTCGCCGCGCGACGTGATCGCGACGCTCGCGGCACGGCGGTCGCTCGGCAGGCGCCGCCGGTGCACGAGGCCGCGGCTCTCGAGCGTCGTGACGACCTCGGTCGCGTTGGCCTTCGAGGTGCGCAGCCGCGCGCGCAGCAGCCGCAGCTCGAGCTCGCCGCCCGCGGTGGTGAGGATCACGAGGACCGAGAAGCCGGTCGCCGACAGCCCCTCGCGCTCGAGGTCGGCGCTCAGCCGGCGGCGGACGGATGCCTCGGCCCGCAGCAGCGAATCGAGGGCGCGGTGCGCGAGCGGGTCGCCGGGAACGAGGGTCATCCTGGCCCCGGACCGTAGCGGCCGCAGCGGACGGCTCCACAGCCCCGCAGTGGCGTTCGAGCCGGGTCAGGAGACCTGCGCGAGACCGGGACGACGGCGCACGGTCGCCTCGCGCGCGTTGAGGCGCGCCAGCAGCAGATCGCGAGCCCCGATCGCGCTCGTGCCCAGGCGCGGCACCGTCGACTGGTCAGATTCCGGCAGCGCGCCGCGGAAGTCTAGGATCTCGATGTGCTCGGAGGCGCGGCGCGACTGGTAGGCGATCCTGGCCAGGGCGTCGAGCCAGGCGCGCCGGCCGGTCAGGACGACGAGGCGCGGGTTGAGCGCCTGCAGGACATGCGTCAGGCGGCCGGCATCGAGTTCGGCCGTCAGCATCAGCGTGCGGATGCCGGCGCGCCGCAGGCACAGCTCAAGCGCCTGCGCGTGCAGCGCGTCGATGTCGCACGGTGCGCTGGCATCGAAGATCAGGACGCCCTCGGGCCGCGTCGCCGCCGGCGCCACGCGCTTGGCCGCGGCCAGCCAGCCTGTGGCCCAGCGCCAGGCGAAGCCGAGCTCGGCGGAGGGCGCCTCGCCCTCGGGCCCGCCGAGGCCGTCGACCGCCGGCAGCAGCACCTCCTCGACGGTCCGCTCGACCGACCGCACGGCCAGACTCTCCTCGAGGATCCGATCGGCCTCGATCTCCTCGAAGCGGCGCAGCGCGGAGCGCAGGCGCGTGGGCGACGACGGGCCGCTGCCGCGCTCGCGGGCGATCGAGATCGCCGAGGACACATTGTGCGTCTCCTCGAAGGCCTGGCGCAGCGCTTCGACCTCGGCGAGGTCGAACTGCCGGTGGCCGCCGGCCGTGCGACGGGGCGTCGGATAGCCGAACCTGCGCTCCCAGGACCGCAACGTGTTAGGGCTGACGCCCAACATGGCCGCGGCGGCATGGGTGCGTAGGACACTCATCGTGAGTTGTGATCGCCCTCGCCGAACCTGCGCGTAAGCGGCACAAGGCCTCCTACCGGCGAGTCGATCGCCATAGGTTACGGAATCCGGGCCTGCTAGGAAAGGACAAGCAGCGCGGCGTGCGGTGGTCCGCACGGGCCGATCCGCGCTTTGAAGCGGATACCGAACTCCTGGCGAGGGCGCACGACGGTCGTGCGGAGCTCTCCAGACCCGCCCGCGACCTCGACCAGCAGCGCCAGCAGGTTCTCCGCGCCAGACGCGTTGGCGTCCGCCGGAACGAGGAAGTCGGCCACGTGCTTGTTGACCGCTTGGGTCTCGTCGATGTCGAGCAGCTGCTCGGCCGCGGCGGAGACGGCACAGACCGACAGTGTCGTGTCGATGACGAGAAACGGCTCGTCCTGGCGCGGCGCGAGATCGGCCGTTGCCTGCAGCACGATGCCCAGGCCGCAGTGCCCGCACACGCGCGAGGGCGGGGCGTGCCTGGCCGGCTCGGGCGCCAGCGCGCAGTGCCCGCAGAACGAGATGAGCTCGAGGCCGCGCTCGTCGACCTCGACCGGCCGCAGAGCGCGCAGGCGCCTCATGCCTGAGCCTCCCGGCGCTCGAGGTCACCGTCGAGGACTGACAGCGCAGCCACCTCGTGCACGCGGGTGATCTGGCGGTCGTCGATCAGCGCGAGCAAGTGGCGGTAGGCGCCGAACGGCGTGTCGGGCAGGATCAGCGTGCCGGTGGTGCGGACCTTGGCGCCGTGGTGCGAGCGGCGAAAGAGCGCCATCGGCAGCGGCCCCGCGGCGGCGCGCACGCGGTAGGCCCAGAGGGCGACGTCGTCGTCGGGCAGGTGCCCGCCGGCGATCACGACCGCGTCGGGCGCGAGGCACTCGACGACATCGGACAGGCCGGAGACGCCGCCGACCGGCAGCGCCATGATGCGCGCGCCGGAGCGCCCGCAGAACAGCTCGAACGCGCGCACGGCGAGCGCATCCGGATCGAGTTCGTTGCGTGTCGCGTCGCCGACGAGGATCGCCAGGCGGCGGACCGGCGGCGGGGCGAGGCGCTGCGCGCGGCGCAGCCAGCCGTCGGCCCAGCGTGCGGCAAACGCCCACGGGGCGCTGTCGGTGCCGTAGCGCTGGCCGAGCTCGTCGAGCGAGGGCAGCAGCACCTCCTCGACCGAGCGCTCTACCGAGCGCAGGGCGAGCGCGGACTCCATCGCGCTGTCCGCGCGATCGAGCTCAAAGCTTGCGAGCGCGCCGACGAGCGTATGGGTGTCGGTGCTGAGCGCTTCGCGCGCGCGGCTGACGGCCGACGAGATCGAGAGCCCCTGCTGGAGGGCGTCGCGCAGTGCCGCCACCTCGCCGTGCGTGTACAGACGGTGCCGGCCGGCCGAACGCTGCGGTTTGGGATAGCCGAAGCGGCGCTCCCAGGCGCGCAGCGTGTTCGGGCTCACGTTCAGCAGCGCGGCCGCCTCGCTCGTCTTCAGAGTCCGCATCGAGAACATGATCGAGGGTGGCCCAACGCGATGCAAACCCGACCCATGGCAATTGCATACCTTCGGGCGGGCAAGTGGGCCTCTTTGAGCCGCTCTACGTGCAATTGCCGCTCAACCTCGTCCTATCGCAGGTCACGTGCGGTTGCGGGACGTCGCCCGGGACCCGCCATCGCGGCAATCGTGCCACCGGCGCGGGGTGCCTGCAAGCGATGCGGACGAACATCCGAGGTCGGCCGCAGACGCGGCGAGCCCGATGCATGACGACGGTCCCCGATCAAGGGAAAGGCGCGATATCCGGCTTAATACATTGCTTTGCGCCGCAAAGCTATGCAGTTCGACGTACCTCTTCAACAATCTGCTCATGTTCGTCCGCAAAACTCCTCGAATTTAGGGGGCTGGGCTACTTTAGGCGCCCGTTCACCACCAGCACTCGGAGGTCGAGATGACCAGCCTGAAGACCCGTCTGTACAGTCCCGCGCTCTTCACCGCCATCGCCATGATCGCAGCCACCGGTGCCGGCTTTCGCGCCGGCTGACGCCTTGCCTTCCGTCGCGTGAAGGCCGGTAAGGTCTTCACGTGACGGTCTCCGACATCGCGCCTCGCCCGCGGCTAGCGGTCGGGCTGGCGTGCCTGATCGTCCTCGCGGCGATCCCGGTGGCGATCTCCGCCTCGGAGAACCTGCTCGACGAGCTGACCTTCGTCCTGGGCGCATGCGCCATCGCGGGCGTGCTTGGCGGCGCGAAGTGGGAGGGAGACGTCGAGGTCTCGGCGGCGTTCGTGTGCTTCATGCTCGCCGCGGCGTTTCTCGGACCCGCCGCCGTCTTCGCGATCGTCATCGTCACCGAGATCGTGGCGTGGATCGTGCTCGGCCGCGGCTGGATCAAACGGCCGTACCGCACCCGGATCCTGCCGATCAACATCGCTTCGCTCGCGGTCCCGGCGCTGCTCGCCGCGCTGGCGTTCGACGCGCTCGCCGGAGCGATGGACGCCAGCGCGCGCGATCTCGCAGCGCTCGCGATCGTCGAGATCGCGTTCCTGGCGCTCAACTTCGTCCTGTTGGGCGTGCTCGTGTCGCTCGTCGACGGCCACGACATGCGCAGCATGCTCAAGCCGCCGCGCGAGCTGCTTCCGTCGCTGGCGCTGACGATCGCGCTGACGCTTGCGCTCGCCGGCGTCTACACGACGCTCGGTTTCGCGGCGAGCGCCTTCCTCGTCCTCATCCTCGTGGGCTTCGGGTACCTGTCGCGCCTCGTCGTCATCGCGCGCGAGCGCACGGCGCAGTACGCGGCGCTGTCGTGGGGCGTGCTGTCCTCGCTCGTGCGCTCGTTGGACCGCCGCGACAGCCGCACCGCGCGCCATAGCGCCGCGGTCGCCGCGTTCGCGCGCGACATCGCGCTCGAATGCGGGATGAGCAAGCGCGACGCCGAGCTCGCCCACACCGCAGGGCTGCTGCACGACATCGGCCGCTTCGCGCTGCCCGACCGCGTGATGGAGCGCCATGGCACGCTCACCCAGGACGACTGGGAGGCGATCCACCAGCATCCCGAGCTCGGCGCGGACCTGCTGCGCGACCTCGGCGTCTACGGGCCGGTCGCGCAGATCGTCCGCGCCCACCACGAGCGCGTCGACGGCCGCGGCTACCCGGATCGCCTCGAGGGCGACGAGATCCCCGAGATCGCGCGGATCGTCGCCGTCGCGGAGGTCTACGACACGCTCACCGCCGAGGACACCTATCGCGACCGCATGACGTCCTTTCAGGCGATGACCGAGCTGCGCCGCGTCGCGGGGCACCAGCTCGACGCGCGCTTCGTCGAGGCGCTCGCCGGCCTGCTGGCCGGCCGCGGCCTGGAGTACCGCCATGCCGACACGGCCGACTTCGACCTCGAGCTGGCGATCGAGGGGCGGATCGCCGACTCGGTCGCGACCGACTCCGCCGCCGGCTCGGGCGGGACGGGCGCCGTCGCGAGCAAGCCGACGGGGCAGTAGCGATGGGCCGCCTCGACGCGCTCGACCTCGCGCTCAGCCTGTCGCCGGAGGAGGAGCAGGCGCGCCTGCGGGCCGGCGGGCGCCGGCTCGCGCAGCTGCGCCTGCACCTCGCCGGGCTGCTGCCCGACACGACGCTCGGCCCGCCGCTGTGCGTCCTGTTCGAGGGCTGGGACGCGTCGGGCAAGGGCGGCGCGATCAAGCGGCTCGTCTCGCCGCTGGACCCGCGCCACGTCCGCGTCGTCTCCTTCGCCGCGCCGACGCCCGACGAGTTGCGCCACCACTACCTGCGCCGCTTCTGGCCCGTCCTGCCGGGCTGGGGCGGGATGGCCGTGCTCGACCGCTCGTGGTACGGGCGCGTGCTCGTCGAGCGCGTCGAGGGCTTCGCGACCGAGGGGCAGTGGCGGCGCGCGTACGACGAGATCTGCGCCTTCGAGCACAGCCTGCGCGCCGAGGGCATGATCCTCGTGAAGTTCTGGATGCACCTGTCAGACGAGGAGCAGCTGCGACGCTTCAACCGGCGCGCGAAGGAGTCGCTGAAGGCGTGGAAGCTGACCGCCGACGACTGGCACAACCGCAAGCGGCGCGACGCGTACTCGGCGGCCGTCGAGGAGATGCTCGCGCGCACGGACACGGCGGCGGCGCCGTGGCGGCTCGTCGAAGGCGACTCCAAGCCCTTCGCGCGCGTGAAGGTGATGGAGACGACGATCAGCGCGATCGAGGACGGCCTGCGCGCGCGGGGGCACGCTCCACCGCAGCCCCTGTGATCGCCCAGGCGCCGCCGGCAAAGCGCCAGCCGAGCGTGATCAGTCGCACCCCGACGAGCGCCAGCAGCCCCGCCCAGACGCCGGTGACGCCCCAGTCCAGCGCGAGCGCGAGCAGCGCGATCGGGACGTAGACGCCAGCCGGCGAGCAGCATCGAGCCCGCCAGGTAACGCGTGTCGCCGGCGCCGATGAGGATCCCGTCGAGACCGAAGACAACCGCCGCCGCCGGCTGCATGAGCGCGAGCAGCGTCCAGATCGCGCGGGCGCGCTCGATCACCTCGCGGTCGTCGGTGAAGGCCTGCGGCAGCACGTTGGCGAGCGCGAGCAGCACCGCACCGAACAGGCAACCGGCGGCGAGCGACCAGGCGAGCGAGCGCAAGCCCACGGCGCGCGCCGCGCTCGCGTCGCCCGCTCCGAGCGCGCGCCCGACGAGCACCTGCGCCGCGATCGCGATCGCGTCGAGCACGAGCGCGGCGAAGATGAAGAGGCCCATCGCGATCTGATGCGCGGCGAGCGAGCTCTCGCCGATCCGCGCGTGCGCAGGTCGCCGATCCCGCGCAGGTAGCCCTGGCCGGCCAGCGCGATCAGCGCCGGCGGCAGGCCGAGCGCGCTGATGCGCAGGTAGCGCTCGGCCATCGCCGCCGTCTCCCCCGTCCCGCCGAGTACCACCACGAGCGGGGCGGCGAGCACGGCGCAGGCCAGCGCGAGCGCGCCGCCGATCGCGGTCGCGAGCCAGAACGACTGGGCGGCGAGCTCGTTCGCCCGGACGTGGTCGCCGGCGCCGTGCAGCCGCGCGACCTGCGACGTCGTCCCGAAGGAGAGAAAGACGCAGACGCAGACGAGCGTCGTGAGCACCGTCGCGGCGATCGCCAGCGCCGCGAGCTGGGCGTGCCGAGGTGCCCGACGATCGCCGTGTCGACCAGCAGGTACAGGGGCTCGGCCGCGAGCGCGCCGAGTGCCGGCACTGCGAGGCGGCGGATCTCGCGATCGTGAGGCGATCGCAGCATGCGGCGGACTCTACGATCCCGCCGTGGGCCCAACCTGCACAGCGGCGGCCACCGCGGCGCGCACGCTCGCCGTGCTCGGCCTGCTGCTGCTGGCGGGCTGTGCGAAGGAGCGCGAGCCGATGGCGCAGTCGTGCTTCGGCGAGCCCGCGTCGGTGCTGTCGACGTTGCGCCAGGAGCCGCCGGTGGTGTTCGAGGACGGGGCGCGGCTGTCGAGCTGCGTCAGCGGCGCGCGCACGGATGGCGACCTGCAGTCGCTCGGACTGCTGTTCGTGCGCGTCGCCGACATGCTGCGCGCGCAGGCCGTGGCGGACCCCGAGGCGGCGTTCGCGCTCGGCTACCTCACCGGCGCGGTGACGCGTGGCGCGAGGTCGAGCAGCGGCAGCATCGCGGCACAGCTGGCGCGCCGCGTCGACCAGGTCGCGGCGCTCGAGCCGGGCGCCAGTACCGCGGCGGTGTCGGCGCTGGCGCGCGGCCGGCGCGCCGGCGAGCGCGACGGATGAAGCTTCGCCTCTATCACCACCGCGACGGAGCGCGGATCGCCTACCGCGAGGCGGGCGTCGGGCCGAGCCTGTGCCTCGTGCACAGCGCGGCGCTGTCGCACCGCGAGTTCGCGCCGCTCGTCGAGCACCTCGCCGATCGCTTCCGGCTCGTGCTGCCCGACCTGCCGCTGCACGGCGACTCCGAGGATCGCCCACGCCATCCCTACACGCAGCCCTGGCTGGCGGAGGTGATGGCCGCGTTCTGCCGCGAGACGTGCGGCGCCCATCCGATCGTCGGGGGCCACGGAGCCGGTGCGGAGATCCTGCTGCGCGCGTCGGTCACCGGCCAGCTCGTGCCGTCGCGCCTGGTGCTCATGCCAAACCGCCTGCACCGCCCGCCGCTGCGCTCGCGGCTGCCCGTCCCGCTGCGCACGCTCGCGCCCGCGGCGGCCCTGCCGGGCCTGGACCGCGCGGCATCGCGGGTCGTGCGCCTCGCCTACCGGCCCGAGCACGGGATGAAGCTCACCGCGCGCGGCAACCCCGCCGCGCGCGACCTCGTGCGCCACGCGACGGCCGACGTCGCCGGCAACGCGAACCTCGCGCGGTCGTGGTCGCGCTGGGTGCGCCGCTGGCCCGCGGGCGCGCAGAGCGACCTGCTCGAAGCCTACGGCCGGATCGAGGCTCCCGTCCTGCTGCTGTGGGCCGACCGCGACCGCTATCACCCCCTCGCCGGCGCCGAGGAGGCGCTGGACCTGCTGCCCGACGCGCAGCTGCGCGTGCTGCCGGGCACCGGCTTTCTCATGGCCTACGACGATCCCGTCGGGATGGCGCGCGAGCTGACGGCGTTCTGCCTGTAGGTGGTCTCCTGGGCGGAGACCTCGCCTACGCGCCCCCGACCCGCTCCGGCGGCCAGAACGTCGCCACCGCGCGGCCGATGATCTGGGCTCGCCGCACCGGGCCCCAGTAGCGGCTGTCGGCGGAGTTGCCGCGGTTGTCGCCCATGAGGAAGTAGTGGCCGGCCGGGATGACGATCGCGTCGAGGTCGCACGCCGGCCCTCCGCCGCAGGCCGCGGCGAACGGCTCGGCGGCACGCCTGCCGTTGCGGATCACGTGGCCGTCGCGCACGGCGATCCGATCGCCAGGCATGCCCACGACGCGCTTGATGCACGCCCGCGGTCCGGTGCCCGACGTCGACCGCGTGCAAGAGCGCCGGCTCAGCGGCCCGCCGTCATAGGACGGCCCCTCGCCGGCGATGGCGCATTGACCGCCGGCGCTCTCCGCGCCGCGCGGGGGCATGAACACCGTGATGTCGTTGAGCTTCGGGTCGCCGCCGATGCGGTGCGAGAAGCGGTCGACGAGCACGCGCTGGCCGGGCTCGAGCGTCGGCACCATCGACGCCGTCGGGATGACGAACGGCTTGACCGCGTAGGCCTGGATCGCGAGCGCGAAGAACAGCGCGGTCGCGACGATCACGACGAGCTCGCCGAACGAGCGCAGGCTGCGGCTCATGCTCACGCGCGAGACGGTATCCGCGCCAGATCAGCGCAACGTAAGAGTCAGGCGCCGGAGCCGCGCGCCATCCTGCGCAGGTCCATCGCCTCGTCGTAGGTGGCCTCGTCGACGCCCTGCTCGAGCGCGACCTCGCGCAGCATCCGTCCCGACGTCGCCGCCTCCTTGACGATCGCAGCGCCCTTGTCGTAGCCGATGTACGGGTTCAGCGCGGTGGCGGCGGCGAGCGTCGACTCGGCCGAGCGCCGGCAGCCGTCGAGGTTGGCCTCGATCCCGGACACGCACTTGTCAGCGAACAGGCGGCTCGTCGTCGAGAGCAGGTGGATCGACCCGAGCAGGTTGCGTGCGATCAGCGGAATGCGCACGTTGAGCTCGAAGTTGCCCTGCAGGCCGCCGATCGTGATCGCCGTGTCGTTGCCGATCACCTGTGCGCCGACCTGCATGACCACCTCCGGGATGACCGGGTTGACCTTGCCCGGCATGATCGACGAGCCCTTCTGCAGCTCGGGCAGGAGGAGCTCGCCGATTCCCGAGCGCGGGCCGGAGCCCATCAGCGCGAGATCCTGGGCGATCTTCGTCAGCGAGACGGCGACGACCTTCAGCGCGCCCGACAGCTCGACGAGCGCGTCGCGGTTGGCCTGCGCCTCGAACGGATCCTCGGGCGGTGCGATCTCCAGGCCGCTGGACTCGCTCAGCTGCGCGCGGATGCGCTGCGCGAACTCGGGGTGCGTGTTCAGCCCGTTGCCGACGGCGGTGCCGCCGAGCGGGATCTGGGCGACCTGCGGCAGCGCGTTGCGCACGCGCCGCGCGCCCAGGCGCAGCTGCGCGGCGTAGCCGGCGAACTCCTGGCCGAGCGTGACCGGCACGGCGTCCATCAGGTGCGTGCGGCCGGACTTCACGACGTCCGTGAACTCCGCCGCCTTGGCGGCGAACGCGCCTTCGAGGTGCTCGAGCGCGGGCAGCAGCGTGTTCGTCGCCTTGTCGAGCGCGGCGAGGTGGACGGCGCTGGGGAAGACGTCGTTGGACGACTGGCCCATGTTCACGTGGTCGTTGGGATGCGCCCCCTCGCCGGCGAGGTTGGCGATGACCTCGTTGGCGTTCGTGTTCGTCGACGTGCCCGAGCCGGTCTGGAAGACATCGATCGGGAACTGGTCGTCGTGCTGGCCGGCGGCGATGTCGTCGGCCGCCCGCCCGATGCGTTCGGCGAGCTCCGCGTCGAGCTTGCCGAGATCGGCGTTGACGCGCGCCGCTGCGCCCTTGATCGCGGCCAGCCAGCGCACGACGCTGACCGGCACGCGCTCACCGGAGACCGGGAAGTTCTCGACCGCCTTAGCCGTCTCGCCGCCCCACAGCTGCTGGTCAGCCACGCTCATCTTGCCGTCCTCCGCGATCGCGAGTCATCGACGGCCAACGCTATCGGGTTTGCGGTCGCCCGCCGGGACTAGCGCCCGTCGGCGGCGGCCTGGGCCGCGAAGCGTCCGCTGACGACCTTCACCGACGGCTTGGCCTTGTTGCGCACGTCGAACAGGCCCTTCTGGTTGAGACCCCGCACGAGCTTGATGTTGGGGACCTGGGCCTTGATCGACCCGCCGTAGAAGGTCGGCGCGACCGCGAAGTCGCGCAGGTTCCAGACGAGCGCGCCCGCGAGGTTGGGGATCGAGCCATACGTCTGCAGGTGCAGGTCGAGCAGATGCGCCTGAAACGCATAGCCGCCCGGCTTGGCCGTCGCGTTGCGACCGTTGGCCTCGGCGCCGAACTCCGTCACCGCGATGACCTTGTCGGGGAAGACGCGGCGCAGCTTCGCCAGGCGCGTGCGGATCATCTTGCGCAGCTCGGCCTGCGGGGCATGCGTCGCCTCGTACCAGCCGATGTAGTTCGTCCAGCCGATCATGTCGACGTTGCTGTAGATCCGCGACGTCTTCCTCGGCGGGTGCGCCCCCCAGATGTCCAGCGCGATTGGGCGACTGGGATCGATTCGGCGAAGCTCTTCGGCCATCGAGTCGATGTACGGGATCTGGCCCTCCGGATGGCCGTCGCCGGCGACCTCGTTGGCGAGGTTCCAGGTGATGATCGACGGGTGCATCTGCGTCTGGCGGAACGTCGTACGCACGCGATCCTTGGCGATCCTGACGCGTCGCGCGCCGCGCGAGGTCCACGCCCCGGGCGCGTCGGTCGGTCCGATCCCCTGCCAGACCATGATCCCGGCGGCGTCGAAGCGCTCGAGCAGGCCCGGATCCAGCGGGTGCTGCGTGCGGGTCGCGTTGGCGTCGATCGCCTTGAGCTGCTCGACGATGCGGTCCTGGTCGGCCGGGCGCAGCCCGTCGCCGCGGCCGAAGGCGTCCTCGTGGATCGACGCGCCGCGCATCCGGATCGGCGCGCCGTTGAGCAGCAACCGGGCGCCCTGGGCCTTGACCTCGCGCAGACCGACACGGGCACGGTAGGTCGCCTCGCCCGGAACCTCGAGCGCGAGCTCCCAGAGGTTCGGCGAACCGGGCGACCACAGCGCGGGGTCATCGACGCGCGCCGACGCCTCGAGAACCTCGGTTCCCTCCTGGGCGACCGGCTGGGCGGCGAACTCGAACTCGACCTTCCTGTCGCCGCTGCTGAGCGTGCCCTTCACCCCGAGGGAGCGCGCTTCGCCGTTGTTGCGCACGTGCACGGCCATGTCGACGAGCGCGCTGCCGTCACTCAGGCGCGTGCGGATCGTCGGGTGCAGCAGTTCGCTCTGGCCGATGCGGCGGATGCTGACCCCGCGGTTGATGCCACCGAAGTTGAACCACAGGCGATGCCAGCCGTCGCGCTTCATCGCGGTCGGCCCGCGGTAGTCGGCGCGCACGACGAGCGAGTGGCGCGTCCCGGCCTTGAGGAAGGTCTTGACCTCGAAGGGCAGGTACTCGCCGGTGTGCGCGCCGACGCGCTTTCCGTCGATGAAGACCTGCGCCTTGTGGTTGACGGACTCAAAGCGGATCGCGTAGGTGCCGTCGGCGGGCACTTCGACCTTCGTCCGGTACCAGGCGACGCTGCCGCGGAAGTAGGCGATCCCGCGCCGGCCGCTGATCTTCGTGGCGTCGGGCACGTAGGGAACGCGGAGCAGCTCGCCGCCGAACTTCCCCGACTGAAAGCCCTTGTCCAGGCCGCGGTCCTTGAGGTCGCGGCGAACGCGCCACAGGCCGTCGAGCTGGGCGCGCTCGCCCGGTCCGGCGTAGATCGTCGGCGCGCCACCGTGCGGAGCAAGCACGACCGCGGGCGTCGCCTCTGACTCCGCCGCGGAGACCAGGGCGAAGACGCCCGCGAACACGGCCACGAGCGCGCAGGCGCCGCCGATCACCGCTCGCATCATCTGCCTCGTCACGTAATCTCGCTCATCGTGTCAGCCCCCAGCTCTGCGCCGCAGTATGCGCGCCGTAGCGCAGCGGGCGCGGTTCCCCTCCCGCTGCCCAACTCGCCAGCGGGCAGAATGTAGCGTTCCCGATCGCCTGGCACGCCGCCCGTGGTGCGATAGTCGGCGCGAAGGTACCCCTCATGGCCCGCCAATACGACACGATCGACGAGCATCTCGCCGACTGGATCGCCCGCCAGGCGCTGTTCTTCGTGGGCAGCGCGCCGCTCGCGCAGGAAGGCCACGTCAACATCTCGCCCAAGGGCCCGATCGGCTCGCTGCGCGTGCTCGGACCGACGACGGTCGCCTACCTCGACATCTACGGCAGCGGGGCGGAGACGATCGCGCATCTGCGTGGGAACGGGCGGATCGTCGTGATGTTGTGCGCGTTCTCCGGGCCGCTGCGGATCGTGCGGCTGCACGGGCGTGGGGAGCTGCTGCGACCGGGCGACGAGGGCTTTGACGCGTTGCTCGAGGAGGCCGCCTTCGAGGACCCGGCGATCCCCGAGGCGCGCCGCGCGATCGTCCGCGTCGACGTCACGCGGATCGGCGACTCGTGCGGCTACGGCGTGCCGCTCATGCAGTACGAGGGCGAGCGGCCGCACAGCACGCTGTCGGCGCAGAAGCGCCTGCGCACGCAGGGGCGCGAGGGCTACGCCGAGTTCGTCGCCAAGCGCAACGCCGCGAGCGTCGACGGACTGCCGGCGGTCGACGCGCCGTAGCGCGCGATCAGCGCAGCCGAACGCGATCGCCGGGCTGCAGCTCGGCGGGCTTGAGCTTGGGATTGAGCCGCTGCAGCCGGCCGATCGGCTTGCCCGTGTCGGCGGCGATCGATCCGAACGAGTCGCCTGTGCGCACCGTGACCCACTTCGGCCCGAGCGGCTTGGGCTTGGGTGGCGGCACCTTGGCGCGCAGCTTCAGCCGCTGGCCGGGCTGGATCGCCGAGGGGTCGATCTTCGGGTTGAACGTCTCGAGCTCGTCGACCGTGAGCCCGGTCTTGTGCGCGATCAGGACGTACGTGTCGCCGCGCTTCACGGTCCAGTAGACGGGCAGATCGTTGCGCTGCGCCAGGCGTTCGGCCGCTGCGCTGGCACCCTCGTCGTCGCCGCCCAGCGACGTGATCGCCACCACGATGATGGTGCAGAACAGGATCGCCAGCGCGCCGAGGATGAGATAGGCAAGGTGGCGGCGGTCGTCGTCTCCGACGCCGCCGTTGCGATCCGGTGCTCCGGCAAGCCCTGGCATGTTGTCCCCTGCGCCGCGTGTCCCCGCTGACACAGCATCTCACGCGCGCTGTTGACGGCCGGTTAATCCCTTGCAACGGCGACGTACTTCGTCTCCAGATACTCCGCGATGCCCTCCGGGCCGCCCTCGCGGCCGATGCCCGAGTGCTTGACGCCGCCGAACGGTGCGCCGGCGTTGGACACGAGGCCCTGGTTGAGGCCGACCATGCCGGTCTCGATGCGCTCCGTGACGCGCAGCGCGCGTTTGATGTCAGCGGTGTAGAGGTAGGCGACGAGCCCGAACTCGGTGTCGTTGGCCGCCGCGATCGCCTCGTCCTCGGAGCCGAAGGCCCTGATCGGGGCGACCGGGCCGAAGATCTCCTCCTTCAGCAGACGCGCGTCGGCGGGCACGTCGGCGAGCACGGTCGGCTTGTAGAAGTGACCCGGGCCGTCGACGCGCTCGCCGCCGCAGAGCAGGCGCGCGCCCTTGGCGATCGCGTCCTGCACGAGCTCGTCGACCTTCTGGAGCTGCTCCTCGTCGATCAGCGGGCCGACCTCGACGCCCTCGTCGGTCCCGCGCCCGATCGTCAGCGCGTCCATCTTCTCGGCGAGCGCGCGCGCGAACTCCTCGGCCAGCGGCTGTGCGACGTGGAAGCGGTTGGCAGCCGTGCAGGCCTCGCCGATGTTGCGCATCTTGGCGACCATCGCGCCCTTGACGGCGTCGTCGACGTCGGCGTCCTCGAACACGACGAAGGGCGCGTTGCCGCCGAGCTCCATCGAGACGCGCAGCACCTGGTCTGAGGTCTGGGCAATCAGCCTGCGGCCGACCTCGGTCGAGCCGGTGAACGAGAGCTTGCGCGTGCGCCGGTCGCGGATGACCGGCTCCATCACCGATCCCGAGGACCGCGCCGTGACGACGTTCAGGACGCCGCCGGGGAGGCCCGCCTGCTCGAGGATCCGCGCCAGCATGAGCATCGACAGCGGCGTCAGCTTGGCCGGCTTGACGACCATCGTGCAGCCGGCCGCGATCGCCGGGCCGATCTTGCGCGTGCCCATCGCCAGCGGGAAGTTCCAGGGCGTGATGAACACGCACGGGCCGACGGGCTGCTTCATCGTCAGCAGGCGGCCCGCGCCGGCCTCGTGCATCGTGAAGCGCCCGTCGAGGCGCACGGCCTCCTCGGAGTACCAGCGCAGAAATCCCGCGCCGTAGGAGATCTCGGCCTTCGACTCGGCCAGCGGCTTGCCCATCTCGAGCGTCATGAGCAGCGCGAGGTCGTCGGCGCGATCCATGATCGCGCCGTAGGCACGGCGCAGGATGTCGCTGCGCTCGCGTGGGGCGCTGTCGCGCCAGCCGCCGTACCAGCTGTCGTGCGCGGCGCCGAGCGCGGCGAGCGCGTCCTCGGGCGTTGCGTCGGCGACCTCGGCGATCGTCTCGCCATTCGCCGGATCCTCGACCGCGACGGTCTCGCCGTTGGCGCCGTCACGCCACTCGCCGGCGATGTAGAGCTGCTTGGGAACGGCGTCGAGCACGGCCTGCTCGGCGGCGCGGCGTTGGGTGGTGCTCATGTGCGGATCACCGTCTCCTCTCCGAGTTCGTCTGAGATCGCGACGTCGACGGAGTAGTCGATCGGCAATACGATCAGCTTGGGCACATCGAGGCGCAGCGCGTGTCGCAGGCGCCGGCCGAAGTCATCCGCCGAGTCACAGCGCCACGCGGTATGCCGAACGACTCGGCCAGGGCGACGAAGTCGGGGTTCGTGAAGTCCGTGCCGAAGTGCGCGCCGTCGAAGCGCTGGCGCTGCTTCCAGGCGCTCGACCCGAACCCGTGGTCCTCCCAGACGACCGTGACGAACGCCGTGTCCAGGCGCGTCGCGGTCTTGAGCTCCTGGACGTTCATCAGCACGCCGCCGTCGCCGCAGACCGTCCACGACGCGGCCCGCCGCGAGCCGCCCGTCGACGACGTCGCGCAGCCGCGACGGGGCCGGCTGTGGGCGCGGCTCGCGGGCGTGACGGCACTCCTCGGCGAGGCGCAGGAGCAGGAGCACGTGGTACAGGTCGCCCAGCAGCTCGGCGGCGGGCGTGAAGTACGCGTCGATCTCCGCCGCCACGGAGTCGACGACAACGATCGCCTTCTGCGCGAGCGCCCCCTTGCCCATGAACGTCTCGGCGACCGGGATGCCGGTCGCGCGGGCGAACTCGCGCAGCGCCGGCGCCGCGCGAGCGCGCAGGATGCCGTTGCCGGCCAGGACGAGTGGCCGGTCGGCGAACGCGCCGCCCTGCTCGTGGCGCACCGGGACGAACTCGATCGACGAGTGCGCGTGGTCGAGGTCAAGCGTCTCCTCGCCGGGAATGCCGAACACGCGGCGCACGCCCTCGGCCTCGAGGCAGCGTACGTACACGTCTGCGGCCCGCGAACCGGTCATGCGCGTCGGCCTCGGTCTCTAGGCTCGTTCTGCACGCATGCGAGGTACCCACCCGTCCAGCCGACGCAACTCACAGCACGCCGGGGTGTCCCGACAGGCGATGAAGCGCACCGTCCTCCTCGCAGCGCTGCTCGCGCTGCTCGCCGCCGCCCCCGTGCACGCCGCCTCGCGCCTGGTCATCGAGGGGGCGGGCTTCGGCCACGGCGTCGGCATGAGCCAGTACGGCGCGTACGGATTCGCCGAGCAGGGCGCCGACCACGCGAAGATCCTGCGCCACTACTACACGGGCACGCAGGTGGGGATCCTCAACGGCGGCACCAGCCAGGTGCGGGTCCTGCTCAAGACGGCCGGCCGGATCGTGTTCACCAACGGCGCGAGCGTCGCCGGCGGGCGGCGCCTGGACCCGGGCCGGCGCTACGTCGCCACGCGCGGGCTGAGCGGCGGCGTGACCCTGCGCAGCGCCAGCGGCCGCGTCCTGGGCAGCTACGAGTCGCCGCTGACGATCACCGGCGCGACGGGCGGCTTTCAGGTCAACGGGCGCAGCGGGCATGCCGCCACGGACGGGCGCTACCGCGGCAGCCTGCACCTGCGCGCCGCGGCGATCGGCGGGGTCTCGGCGATCAACGCGCTGGGCCTCGACGACTACGTTCGCGGCGTCGTCGCCGGCGAGATGCCGTCGGGCTGGCCGCAGGCCGCGCTGCGCGCACAGGCGGTCGCCGCGCGCACGTACGCGCTGGCGACGAGCAAGGCCGGCGACGGCTTCGACCAGTACTCCGACACGCGCTCGCAGGTCTACAACGGGATCGCCGGCGAGACGGCGGCGACGGACGAAGCGGTCCGCGCGACCAGCGGGGAGGTCGTGACGTACCAGGGCAAGCCGATCGTCACGTACTACTTCTCGACCTCCGGCGGGCGCACGGAGGACGTTGAGAACTCCTTCCTCGGTGCCGAGGCGGCGCCGTACCTGCGCTCGGTCGAGGATCCGTACGACACCGCCTCGCCGCGCCACCGCTGGACGAAGCAGATGAGCCTGCGCTCCGCGCAGCGGCGCCTGGGCCGGCTCGTGCAGGGAAGCCTGCGGCGGATCAAGGTGCTGCGGCGCGGCAGGTCGCCGCGCGTGGTGAGCGCCGAGATCGTCGGCAGCGGCGGGCGCACGAGCGTCAGCGGGCCGACGCTGCGCAGCAAGCTCGGCCTGTACGACACCTGGGCGCGCTTCACGATCATCACCGCGCGCGGCCGGCGCAGCGACGGCAACGCGCCGAGCACCCCCGGCTCGTCAACGGGTGGAGCCCAGCCGCGACTCGCGCGGGCGTCCATGCACCGCAATCGCGCCGGCACGATCAGCGGGCGCGTCGACCCGGCTACCGCGGGGCGCAGCTGGGTCTCCGTCCAGCGCCGGAACGGCCAGCGCTGGGTCCCCCAGTTCGATCTCCCCGCCCGCGCGAGCGGCGGATACGCCGGGAGGGTGCGCGCCGCGGGGCTCTATCGCGTGGTGTACCGCGGTGTGGTGGGGCCGAGTGTGCTCGTGCGCTGACCGTGGCGGCCCCGGCGGCGACCATTCGAACCCACATTCACGTGTCGTCCGTGGGTGCCAGCAGGTGCTAGTCGTGGCCTATGCATTCGCTAGCGCCTTCGCGCAGGACCCTCACGCGCGCGCTGGCGCAGGACCCTGAGCGGCTCGCTCGCCGAGCTTGCCCGGATGCGGCGCACGCCCCCAACGAGGGTGTTGGCGCCAGGCCGCGGAAACTCGCGACCGCCGGGCTCAGCCCGCCGTGTAGACCCGCGTCAGCTGCTCGGCGACGCAGACGGGCTTCAGCGCGCCCTCGCCCTCGAACGTCAGCTTCATCGTGATCTGGGCGCCGCCGACGACGTCCTCGACGCCGATCAGGGCGGCGCGCATGCGCACGCGGTTGCCGACCGGCAGCGGGGCCGGGAAGCGGACCTTGTTGAGGCCGTAGTTGACGGAGAACGCGAAGCCTTCGAACGCGACGATCTGCGCCGCGAAGCGCGGATGCAGCGAAAGCGTGTAGTAGCCGTGGGCGATCGTGCCGCCGAACGGCGTCTGCGTCGCACGGGCGGGATCGGTGTGGATCCACTGGTGGTCGCCGGTGACCGCGGCGAACGCGTCGATGTCGTCCTGCGTGACGTCGTGCCAGTCGCTGACGCCGAGCTCCTCGCCGACCTTCGCACGCATCTCTTCAAGCCCGGTGATCGTGAGCATGGCGCGGCAGCATAGGGCCTAGCCTTACGCCGATGGCCTCCCCGCTGCTCGCCATCGATGCCCCGTCGCTCATGTACCGCGCGTTCTTCGCGCTGCCCAAGAGCATCACCGACGGCGACGGCCACCCGGTCAACGGCCTGCTCGGCACGGCGAACCTGATCCTGTTCGTCATCGAGCGCTACGCGCCGCGCGCGGTCGTGCTGTGCTGGGGTGCCGAGGCGGCGCGCTACCGCACTGAGCTCTTTGCCCCCTACCACGCCGACCGGCCGACGATGCCGCCCGAGCTGGAGCGCCAGTGGGAGGACGCCCCCGGGTTCTTCGCCGCGTTCGGGTGGCGGAGCCTGTCCGCAGGCGATCTCGAGGCCGACGACCTGCTCGGCTCGCTGGCGCACATCGAGACGCGCGCCGGCGGCGAGGCGCTGCTGTTCACCGGCGATCGCGACATGTTCCAGTGCGTCAGCGACGGCGTGACAGTGCTGTTTCCGCGCGGCGGCAAGGACGGTCCCGAGGTCGTCGATCCCGCCGGCGTGCGCGAGCGCTACGGCATCGAGCCCGCGCAGGTCCCGGACTTCATCGCCCTGCGCGGCGACCCGTCGGACGGGCTGCCGGGCGCGAAGGGCATCGGCGCCAAGACCGCCCGCGACCTGCTGCGCGAGCACGGCACGCTCGAGGGCGTGATCGCCGCGGCCGCCAGGCCCGGCCGGATGACCCCGCGCCAGGCCGGGGCGCTGGCCGGCGATCCCGGCGCCCTGCGCGCGTTCAAGGAGATCGCGACGCTGCGCCCGATCGAGCTCGAGCGCCCTGCCGACGCCCGGCTGGACGGCAGCGCGGCCGCGGCCGCCGCCCGCGAGCGCGGGATGAACCGCCTCGCAGAGCGGCTGGAGGCCTGGCCGGCCTAGCGGGGTCTACTACTAGTGGGTCTAGACGATCTGCATCGGCGTGCCGATCGGCATGATCAGTGCCAACCGCCTGATCTTGTCGTTGGGGACGCGGATGCAGCCGTGTGACGGGCGGCCGGGGATCAAGCCCGGCTGGTTGGTGCCGTGGACGCCGACGACGCCGCCGCCGGGCCAGTCGCTGAGCACGGAGTAGGCGGCCGTCCCGAACGCCCAGGGCCCGTACGCCCTGTTGCCGCGCAGGTTGCGCAGCCGTGAGCGGATCCAGTAGCGCCCGGCCGGGGTCGGTGTGCCCGCCGCGCCGATCGCGATCCGCGACGCCCACACGATGCGCCCGTCGCGATAGAGGGTCGCGCGCAGCGTCCTGCGGTCGATCCGCAGCTTGGTGCGCACGACGCGTAGGTCGCTGAGTGCGCCCTCCGTGACCCAGCCCGTCCGCCCGTTGGGGCGCTTGGGCAGGCGCACGCGAAACCAGACGCGCCCAAGGCTGTCGAGCTTGCTCTCCAGCACGAGGTAGACCTCCAGCGGCCCGTCCTCGGTCTGCAGGCGCAGGCGCCCGGCGAGCGGCGATGCCGTCGTCGGCAGCCGGTACACCGGAGCGCGCAGCACGGCGTTGGCGACGCGCGTGACCCGCTCCTCGTCGGACAGGCGCTCAGCTCCGAGCGCCGTCGTCGCGGCGACCGGACGCACCGGCCGTGTGTCGCTCGTCGCGCCCTGAACGACTGCGCCCTCGCCCATGAGGGCGAGGACGCAGGCGGTCATGGCGGCGATTCGGGTGCGAGCCTGCACGTCACCCGGCGAACTGCGGTGCCGTGGCCGAGCGCGCGCAACCGAGGTACGCGAACCGCAGCGTCCGCGCGCGTGTGTTGGCCGACGCCTTGAAGGTCACCAGCGCGGTCACGCGATGGGCCTTCTTGCTGCTGGCGCGCTGGTGGATCTGCACCTTGATCATGGTGCTGGAGCGCGTGGCGTGGACTGTCTTGAACTTCTTGCCGTCGAGCAGGAACACGACCTTGGCGATGCCGCGGCCGGTGACCCGGGCCACGAACGGGCCCTTGACGCAGCGGCTCGGCCCAATCAGGCGAGCGGTGCCCGTCGAGAGGGGCGCGGCGACCGGCGTGAACTCCTGCGGCAGGACGTCGCCCTGGGCGGTGATCGGAGGATCGGCCGGCGGCGGCGGCGGCGGCGGGGGCGGCGGGGGCGGCGGCGGTGCGACGGGCGGCCGGCCGAGCGTCGTGCTCGCCGGATCGTCGTCTCGCACCACATGGCCACCGTAGCTGTCCGTGCCCGTGACGACGCCGATGTTGGGCTCTCCGAGGGTGATCGTAGGTGAAGTCAGGCGAAGTTCGGTTCGTGTGGGAGCGTGAGTTGGACTGGTCCGCAGGTGAGGTGGATGAGCGCGAGCGCGGCGCGTGCGGAGTGAAATC
>Ga0136617_10000267_pt1 | contig 41654 bp, 39 predicted proteins | sample AntDrymUQ3222106_2_FD_129672 | JGI IMG/M metagenome (GOLD analysis project Ga0136617, IMG submission 129672) | Polar desert sand microbial communities from Dry Valleys, Antarctica - metaG UQ322 (21.06) | ecosystem: Environmental > Terrestrial > Soil > Desert | place: Antarctica: Dry Valley... | reverse complement strand
GGTGCATGGGCGGTTGCGTACGGCATCTGGCTGCTCAGAGGTTGCGGTCCGTACCGCGCCCTGGGTGGGCCGCTCGCGTGGGTGCAGCCGAGAGGCCTCCCGCCCGGCGCCTTCTGGCGTCATCAACCTACGGCGAGCTGACGAAGAGGCGCGCGTTGCGGTCGCTCGGGGCGCCGGCGAAGCCCTGCGGGCGGCCGCCCTGGGCGTCGAGGTAGGCCAGCTCGCGCGCGGTGCCGGCCAGGCCGCGGCCGTCGTGATCGATCATCCAGGTCTCCAGCGCGTAGCCGCTCGGGGTGCGACGCAGGCGCAGGGCGCGGGCCTGCTGGGGGAAGTCCGCCAGCGAGGAGGTGCTGATCTGCCAGTAGCCGCCGCGCGCGGTTGGCCGGGGACGGATGCGGTTGCGGTGCGAGTTGCCCGCCACCACGGCGACGACGTTCGGCGTGCGGTCGAGCAGGGCGAGCGCCTCGGCGCCGCCCGCGCTGGTGTCGAGCCGGTTGTGGGAGAAGACCAGCAGCGGGCGGCCCGCGGCGCGGGCGAGCTCGGCTTCCAGCCAGGCGAGCTGCGCCGGACGCACGAGCCCGCGCGAGCCGCCGCGGCGGTCGACGGTGTCGAGCACGAGCGCCTGGGCGGCCGCGCCGTCGCGGCCCAGGCCGACCGCGTAGTCGAGCGTCTCCCGTCCGCGCGCGGCACGCAGCGCGGCCGGCGCGCCCGCCCGGCCCGTGAGCCGCTCGAGCAGCTCGTCCGGGCGCAGATGGCGGCGGCGCGGGTCGGCGGGGACCGGCTCGGCCCGGCCGGGAGCCCCGTCGGCCAGCAGCGCGTCGACCGCGGCGGCGCTGTCGATGCCGCTCACGTCAGAGGGCAGGTCCTCGGGGTCGAGCGAGAACGTCAGCTGCCCGCCCGTCGCGAACGCGTCGATCCGCGCGGTCGGCGGCGTCTCGCCCTGCACGAGCAGGTCGTGGTTGCCCGGCGCCGGGAACCAGGGCGCGTCCAGGCCGGGGGAGGAGAACGGCCGCGCGGCCGCCGCCAGCAGTCCGGGCCGGCGCGGGGCGTCGAGGTCGGGGCGGAAGATCAGCGCGTCCGGGTTGCTGGCCCGCTGCACGCCCGCGTACCCAGGCGCCCCCGTGTCGGGGTCGACCCGCCCGCCGTCCAGCACCGCGAGCGCCTGCTCGAGCTCCGCCTGCGCGGCCGAGTCGACGATGTCGCCCGTGACCATCACCGCGTCGGGCTCCAGCCGGTTCACGGCGTGCACGGCGCGCGCGAGCACCTGCGGCGAGAGCGCCTCGTGCGGGCGGAAGGTGGAGGAGAACGCCCCGCCCAGGCGGTCCAGGAAGGGCACCCGCGCGGGTGACTCCTCGTCGCGCACCTGCGTGTCGGTGAGCTGCGCCAGCATGACGAGCACCTCGCCGGGCCGGCCTCCGCCGCCGACCTCGACGCGATCGCGCAGCTGCTCGCCGGGCCCGCGCTCGAGCGCGCCGTCGCCGTCGCGGTCGATCAGCGTCGCCTCGCGCGTGGACGCGGCGGGGGCGGCCGGTGACTCCATCTCGCCGTCGCCGCAGCCGGTCGCGAGGAGGAGGACGAGCAGGCCGAGACAGCGGCGCATCACTCCTCCCGCAGCCCCGCCACGACGGGCTCGCGCAGGGCGCGGCGGGCCACCAGCGCCGTGGCGCCCGCGGCCAGCAGCACGAGCCCGCCCAGCACCAGCGCGACCTGCCCGAACGTGGGCGCCAGCGGCAGCGCCGCGTAGCCCGCGGCCAGGCGCGCCACCAGCGGGCCGAAGGCGAGCCACTCCAGCAGCAGGCCCGCGATCGCCGCCGGCACGGCGACGACCAGCGCCGCCCCGGCGAACACCGCCGCCACCGTGCGGGCGTCGGCCCCGCACGCGCGCAGCAGGGCGACCGCGCCACGGCGCTCACGGGCGGTCATGGCCAGCGCCTGGATCAGTGCGTAGAGGCAGACGAGGCCGACGGCCAGGCCGACGCCGCGCAGCACGGAGGCCAGCACGCCCAGGAAGGCGGCGTTGCGGGTGGTCGCGGCGCCGGGCCGCTGGACGCGCGCGCCGAGCGCGACAAGCTCGCGCTGCACCGCGGCACGGTCGGCGTCGCGGTCGAGGTCTATGGCGATCGTCGCGCTCGTGGTGGCGTCGGCTTCGATGAGCCGGTCGGGCTGGACGTAGGCCAGCCGGCCGTCCACCTCCAGGGCGCGCACGACGCCGACCACGCGGAAGCGCACCTCGGCCCCGGACTCGGCCTGCACGGCGAGCGTCGAGCCGGGCCGCAGTCCCAGCGCGTCGGCCAGCCCCAGCCCGACCTCGGCCTCGTCGGGCCCGCGCAGGCGCCGGCCGGAGGCCAGCGGCGGCGCCTCGAAGCGCGTGTGGTCGCCCGGGAAGGCGATCAGCCGCAGCGGCTCGCCGAGCCGGTAGGAGTCGGCCACCTCGGCCTGGTAGCGCGGGCTCGCGGCGGCCACCCCGTCGATGCCGCGCACGGACGCGATGAACACGGGGTCCAGCCGCGCGGTCAGCTCGTAGCGCTTGCCGACCGTGCCGGGGTCGTCGCGCAGCCGCTCCAGCAGGGCCGCCAGCGCCAGCATCAGCGTGACCACGCCGGCGCACACGGCGATCGTGGCCACGGAGGCGAGCCACCGGCCGCGGGCGGCGAGCGCGAAGCGCGCGCCGGTGGCGAGCAGCCCGTCCCCCAGCCGCGACGTGGGGCGAGCGGCGGTGCCCGCCGCCGGGCCGAAGGTCCTCGACCCGGCAGTCGACGAAGCGGACGTCAACGGCGGCAGGGTGGGGGAGCGGGTCCGTCCGGGTCGCTCCCCCTCACGGACGTCGATGGCGCCTTGTGCCGCCGGTCCCGCCGGCCCGCGTCGCCGTTTCAGCGGCCGTAGGTCGCCGCCGCGCAGGATCTCCGCCGGCGGGCGGCGCGCCGCGCGGTAGGCCGGCCACGTCGCCGCCACGCACACCACCAGGACGACACCGACCAGGCAGAGCGCGAGCACCGGCGCCAGCGCCCAGCCGGGCGGCGCCTCGTTGAGCTGGGCCAGCAGCTCCCCTGACGGGCCCGAGACCGCCAGCGCGCCCGCCGCCAGCCCGAGGGAGGCGGCCGGCACGGCGATCGCCGCCGCCTCCGCGGCCTGCCGGGCGGCCAGCCGCCCCGGCGAATAGCCCAGTGCCCGCTGGACCCCGAACGCCGGCAGGCGCCGCGCCACGTCGGCCTGCGCGCCGGTGGCCAGCATCGTCCCCGCCGCCAGCAGCGCCACGAGCGAGAACGCCACCAGCAGCGAGATGACGATGCCGGCCGCCTGGCCGAGCAGTACCCGGATCCCCTCGCGCGTGACGAACTCGAGGCTGCCGATCCCGAACGAGGTCGCGCGCGCCTGCGCCAGCGTGATGTCGGCCCGGCCGGGGTCGGCCAGCCACAGCTGCGCGACGTTGACCTCGTCCAGCCGCCCGCGCGGCAGCAGCCACACGCGCGGGGTGACCGTCAAGGGGAAGGCGACGTTGTCGGGGGCCACGGCGACGCCGACCACCGGGAGCTCGAAGCGCCGGCCCAGCTCCAGCCGGTCGCCCGGCCCCAGGTCCCAGTCGCGCGCCAGCCCGCGCTCGATCACCACCTCGCCGGGCGCGCGCACGTCGCGCCCCTCGGTCACGGCGTAGCCCCGCCGGCCGCCGCCCAGCACGCCGAGGATCCCCTTGCGCGTCGACTGCGAGCCGAAGCGCAGCCGGATGTCGCGCACGTCGTAGCGGTACGAGCGCGCCTCCAGGTTGGGCAGCGCGCCGACCCGGCGGTCGACGTCGGCTGCCGCGCCGTCGTCGAAGCGCGCGATCACGTCGGGCAGGCCGGCGCGCGAGGCCGAGCGCTCGAAGCCGGTCGCCAGACCGAAGCCGACGGTGGCCGACGTGCCCGCCACGAGCGCCGCCGCGAACACGCCGAGCGCGGCGAGCAGCCGCCGCGCGCGCCGGCTCACGCCACCGCCAGGCGGCCGTCCGCCAGCCGCAGCACGCGGTGGGCGATGCCCGCGGCGGCCGCCTCGTGCGTGACCATGACGACGGCGCGACCCTCGCCGGCCAGCTCCTGCAGCAGGGCCAGCACGTCGGCGCCCGCCTGCACGTCGAGGTTGCCCGTCGGCTCGTCGGCGAGGATGACCTCCGGGTCGTTGACCAGGGCGCGCGCGATCGCGAAGCGCTGCTGCTCGCCGCCCGAGAGCTGGTGGGGGAAGGAGCCGGCCACGTGGCGCAGGCCGAGCCGGTCGACCAGCGCGCGGCCGCGCTCGAGCGCGCCCGCGTCGGCCCCCCGCACGCGCCCGGCGAGCAGCACGTTGGCCTCGCCGTCGAGCTCGGGCAGGAGATGGAAGAACTGGAAGACGAAGCCGACGTGGCGCCGGCGCAGCGCCGACAGCCGCCGCTCGCCGATGCCGGTGACCGGCTCGCCGGCGATCGCCACGCTGCCCGCCTCGGGCCGGTCGAGCCCGCCCAGGACATGCAGCAGCGTGGACTTGCCCGACCCCGAGCGTCCCAGCACGGCGACGATCTCGCCGGGCGCCACGTCCAGGTCGGTCCCGTCCAGCACGCGGCGGGCGGCGCGACCTTCACCGAAGGTCCGCACGAGCCCGCGCGCGCTGATCACGGCGCCGCTACGCGCGGTCGAGGTCGAGTGACCCGGAGTTGATGCAGTAGCGCATGCCTCCCTGGTCGTCCGGCCCGTCGTCGAAGACGTGGCCCAGGTGCCCGCCGCAGCGGCGGCAGACGACCTCGGTGCGGCTCATGCCGAGCGAGGAGTCCTGGCGCAGCTCGACCGCTTCAGCCAGCTTGGGCTCGGTGAAGCTCGGCCAGCCGGTGCCGGAGTCGAACTTGGTCTGGGCGTCGAACAGCTCGTTGCCGCAGGCCGCGCACCGGTACGTGCCGTCGCCGTGGTCGTCCCAGTAGCGGCCCGTGAAGGGGCGCTCCGTGCCGGCCTCGCGCAGCAGGTGGTACTGCTCCGGGCTCAGGTCCGCGCGCCACTCCGCGTCTGACTTCGTGATCTCTGTCGCCATGCCCCTAAGGGTATGACGTGTGCACCTTCGGCTCGGGGGCTGCAGCGCCCAGTCCGTGCAGGGCGGCGATCCGCCGCACGGCGCGGCGCAGGGAGAAGGCGGAGCGCTCGCACCGGGGGCGCAGCTGGTGCTCGTGGCGCATGCGGTCGGACTCGAAGGCGAAGGCGATGTGGATCGGTGCGTGCATTGTCGTCTGCTCCCGGTGGTGTGATCGGCTGATGGCAACCTAGGTCGGCCGGGCCCGCTGGACATCGGCACTCCGGTGCCGGTCTGGCGGGCCTCTCCCTTAGGACGAGGGCGGGGACCCCTTAGTTCCCTACGCGGCGAACGTCAACGGCGGCATTGAAGGGACGGGAGGCCGCGGCGACTCGCTCGCCGGCGATTGTCGACTTGAGCACCCATGCGGTACACAAGTCGCCAATCGTTCGAGACCATCCTCCGCGACGGCTCCCTCGTCTCCCTACCCTGCCGCCGTTGACGTACCCGGCGCCGGCGGTTACGCCTCCCCGTCGGACTCGAGATCCGAGCCTTCCGAGGCGAGGATCCGGTAGAGCGCCCGCCGGGCGTCGTCCAGGACCTGCCTGGCCTCGGCCTGCTGGGCCTCGGTCCCGCTCGCGGTGAGCTGGAACAGCGCCACGCCGAACTGGCGGGCGGCGCCCATCAGGTCGCGGGCGCCTTCGCCGAGCTCGCCGGACACGGCGTCCCATGGGGCGGCCTTGCCCTCGTTGGCCGCCGCGGCCTCGCGGCCGGCGTCGGTCAGGGTGTACGTCTTGCCGCCCTCGTCGGCCCGCAGGGTCACGAGGCCCTCGTCCTCCAGCAGCTGGAGGGCGGGGTAGATCGACCCCGGGCTGGGCCGCCAGACGCCGTCGGAGCGGCGCTCGATCTCGGCGATCAGCTGGTAGCCGTTGCGCGGCTCCTCGGCCAGGAGGACGAGGATCGCGGCCCGCACGTCGCCGCGGCGGGCGCGCGGGCCGCGCGGGGGACCGAAGCCGGGGAATCCCCCGGGCGGACCGCCGCGGCGGCCGTGCCGGCGGTGGCCGCCGGGCCCTCGGCCCATGGCGTACCAGCCGGCGTGGGGATGAAAGGCATGCGAGTGCATGTGTCGCTTCTCCTGTGGTTGACTATCGACGATGCGTAACGATATATCGCAAATAGTCTTCTGTTAAGTCCGCAGCGGCGGGCGGCGGCGTGCGCGGCGCAGCGGTAGCGTCCGCGGCACCCGAACCGACGCAGAGGAACCGAGATGACGGTCGCAACCGATCAGCGCGCGCTCGACGAGCTGTGCGTGAACACGATCCGCAGCCTGTCCATGGACGCCGTCCAGCGGGCGAACTCCGGCCATCCGGGCACGCCGATGGCGCTGGCGCCCATCGCCTACCTGCTCTACACGCGGGTGATGCGCCACTCGCCGGCCGACCCGCACTGGCCCGGCCGCGACCGCTTCGTGCTCTCCTGCGGCCACGCCTCGATGCTGCTCTACTCGATCCTGCACCTGACCGGCTACGACGTGACGCTTGACCAGATCAAGGCCTTCCGGCAGCTCGGCTCACCCTGCGCGGGCCACCCGGAGTACGGCCACGTGCCGGGCGTGGAGACGACCACCGGCCCGCTGGGGCAGGGGCTGGCCACCGCGGTCGGCATGGCCATCGGGGAGCGCATGCTGGCGGCGCGCTACAACCGCGACGAGCACGCCCCGATCGACTCGCACACCTACTTCATCGCGTCCGACGGCGACATGGAGGAGGGCATCGCCTCCGAGGCGTCCTCGGTGGCCGGCCACCTCGGCCTCGGCCGCCTGATCGGCTTCTACGACGACAACCACATCTCGATCGAGGGCGACACCGCGCTGGCCTTCTCCGAGGACGTCGGCGCCCGCTACGAGGCCTACGGCTGGCACGTGCAGAACCTCGGCGAGGACCTGGCGCTCGACACGCTCGAGGCCGCCGTCAGCGCTGCCCGCGACGAGCTCGACCGCCCCAGCCTGATCATCGTGCGCACCCACATCGCGCCCGGCTCGCCCAACAAGCAGGACACCCACGGCGCCCACGGCTCCCCGCTCGGCGAGGAGGAGATCCGGCTCACCAAGGAGGTCTACGGCTACCCGAGCCTCGAGCCCTTCTTCATCCCGGAGGAGGCCCTGGAGCACTGTCGCGCCGCGGTGGAGCGCGGGCGCGAGCAGCAGGCCGCGTGGGAGGAGGCCTTCGCGGCCTACCGCGGCGACCACCCCGAGCTGGCCGACGAGTTGATCCGCCAGCTCAACCACGCGCTGCCCGACGGCTTCGGCGAGGACCCGCCGACCAAGGCGCCTGACGCCGGCATGATCGCCACGCGCAAGGCCGGCCAGGAGGTGCTGCAGTGGGTGGCGGGCGCGCTGCCCGAGCTGGTCGGCGGCTCGGCCGACCTGGCGCCCTCCACCCTCACCCTGATCGACGGCGCCGAGAGCGTCGAGCCGGGCGCCTTCCACGGCCGCAACCTGCACTTCGGCATCCGCGAGCACGCCATGGGGGCGATCGTCAACGGGCTGACGCTGACCGGCTTCCGCGCCTACGGCGCCGGCTTCCTGATCTTCTCGGACTACATGAAGGGCGCCATTCGTCTTGCTGCCGTGATGGGCATCCCCTCGACCTTCGTCTTCACGCACGACTCGATCGGCGTGGGGGAGGACGGCCCGACCCACCAGCCGATCGAGCAGCTCGTGACGCTGCGCGCCACGCCCAACCTGGACGTCGTGCGCCCGGCGGGCTTCAACGAGACGGCGCTGGCCTGGCGCCACGCCGCGCGCGCCACCGACCGGCCCACCGTGCTGGCGCTCTCGCGTCAGGGCCTGCCGGTCTGGGATCCCGCCGCGGTGCCCGACGACGCGATCGAGCGCGGCGCCTACGTGCTGCACGAAAGCGAGGGCGGCGAGCCGCAGGTCATCTTCATGGGCAGCGGGTCGGAGGTCCACATCGCCGCCGCCGCGGCGCGCGCGCTCGAAGCGGACGGCATCCGGGTACGGCTGGTCTCCATGCCGTGCCTCGATCGCTTCGCCGAGCAGGAGCAGGCCTATCGCGACGAGGTGCTGCCGCCGCGGGTGCGCGCCCGGGTGGCGGTGGAGGCGGCCAGCCCGATCGGCTGGCACCGCTGGGTGGGCGACGCGGGCGCGGTGGTGGCGATGGAGGGCTACGGCGCCTCGGCTCCCGCCAAGGCCCTGTACGAGCACTTCGGGTTCACTCCGGAGCACGTCGCGGAGCGCGCGCGGGAGGTGCTGGGATGAGCACGCAGCCGACTCCGTCGGGAAGCACGGGTGTTGCCGGGGTCAACGAGCGGCTCGCGGCCCTGACCGCCGCGGGCACCAGCGTGTGGCTCTACCAGCTGCGCCGGGGCATGATCGAGAGCGGCGAGCTGGAGCGCATGGTCGATGAGGACTCGCTGCGCGGGGTGACCTCCAACCCGGCCATCTTCGAGAAGGCGATCCTCGGCTCGGCCGACTACGACGCCGCCCTCGAGGCCGCCGCGCGCGAGGGCCTGACTGCGCGCGAGGTCTACCGCCGCCTGGTGGTGCGCGACGTCCAGCTGGCCGCCGACGTGCTGCGACCAGTCTACGAGCAGAGCGGCGGCCTGGACGGCTACGTCTCGCTCGAGGTGGCGCCGCGCCTCGCACACGACACCGAGGGCACGCTCGAGCAGGCCCGCCTGTACTGGGGGCTGGTCGACCGGCCCAACCTGATGATCAAGATCCCGGGCACGCCGGAGGGGCTGCCCGCCATCGAGCAGGCGCTCTACGAGGGCCTGCACGTCAACGTCACCCTCCTGTTCGCGGTCGCCGCCTACGATCGCGTCATGGAGGCGTTCATCGCCGCGATGGAGCGCCGCCACGGCGAGGGCCAGCCGCTGGATCGCCACTCGGTCGCCTCCTTCTTCGTCTCGCGCGTGGACTCCGAGGTCGACAAGCGGTTGGCCGCCGCCGGGCGCGAGGACCTCCAGGGGCGGGCCGGCCTGGCCAACGCCCGCGCCGCCTACCAGGCCTTCAAGCGCGTGTTCGGCGGCGAGCGCTTCGCCGCCCTGCGCGAGGCCGGCTGCCCTGTGCAGCGGCCGCTGTGGGCCTCCACCGGCGTCAAGAACCCGGCCTACCCCGAGACGCTCTACGTCGACGGCCTGGTCGCGCCCGACACGGTGAACACCATGCCGCTGCCGACGCTGCAGGCCGCGGCCGGAGCCGGTGTTGTGACCGGCGCGACCGCCGACGCCGATCCCGCCGAGGACCTGGCCGCGCTCGCCGGGGCGGGGATCGACATGGACGACGTGACCGACCAACTGCTGCGCGAGGGCATCGACGCCTTCGTGGTGCCCATGAACAAGCTGCTGGCCGGGATCGAGGCCAAGCGGGAGGCGATCGTGACCAACCGACCCGCGGCCTTCGAGGCCGACCTGCCCGACCCGCTCGAGCAGCCCGTGGCCGACCGCCTGGAGCGGGCCGGCGCCGAGGACGTGGTGCGCCGCCTGTGGCGCAAGGACGGCACGCTGTGGGCGCCGGCCGGCACGGCCGAGCTGGAGGACCGGCTCGGCTGGCTGACCATCGCCGACAAGCTGCTGGCCGACCTCGACGACATCAAGGCCTTCGTGCGCGAGGCCGACGACGAGGACCTGACCGACGTGGTGCTGCTGGGCATGGGCGGCTCGAGCCTGGCGCCCGAGGTGTTCCGGCGCTCGACGCCGCCGGCCGAGGGCGCGCTGCGCCTGCACGTGCTCGACTCCACCGAGCCGGCCGCGGTCACCGAGGTGGCCGGGCGGATCGACGTCGCCAGCACGCTGTTCATCGTCTCCTCCAAGTCGGGCGGCACGATCGAGCCCAACGCCCTGCTCACCCACTTCCGCGGCCTGCAGCCCGACCCGCGCCACTTCGTGGCCATCACCGACCCGGACACGAGCATGGCCGAGCTGGCCGAGCGCGAGGGCTTCCGCCGCACCTTCCTCTCCGACCCCGAGATCGGCGGGCGCTACTCGGCGCTCTCGCCGTTCGGGATCGTGCCGGCCGCCCTGGCCGGCGTGGACGTCGCCGCGGTGCTGGAGGGCGCGCAGGTGGCCGCGGAGAACTGCGAACTGCCCGAGGGCAACGCCGGGCTGTGGCTGGGCGCCACGCTGGGCGAGCTGGCCGTGCAGGGCCGCGACAAGCTGACCTTCGTGGTCGACCCGCCGCTGGCCTCCTTCGGCCTGTGGGCCGAGCAGCTCGTGGCCGAGTCGACCGGCAAGCAGGGCCGCGGGATCCTCCCCATCGCGGAGGAGCCGCTGGTCGACGCCGGCGCCTACGGCGCCGACCGCGTGTTCCTGCACCTGCGCGACGCCAACGCGCCCGACCCGCGGCACGCCGAGGCGATCGCCGCGCTGGCCGCCGCCGGGCACCCGACGCTCACCGTCACCGGGCACGGGGCCGACGACCTGGGTCGGATCTTCTTCTTCGCCGAGTTCGCCACCGCGGTGGCCGGCTGGGCGCTGGAGCTCAACCCGTTCGACCAGCCCAACGTGCAGGAGGCCAAGGACAACACCAACCGCGTGCTGGCCGACGGCGCGCCGTCCGGCACCGACGACGGCGACCTCGGCGCGCTGCTCGAGGGGCTGGCCTCGCCCGGCTACCTGGCCATCATGGGGTACCTGCCCTACGACGACGCCGTCGACGAGGCGGTGGCGAAGCTGCGCGCCGCGGTCGTCGCCCGCTACGGCGTGGCCACCACCTGGGGCTACGGACCGCGCTTCCTGCACTCCACGGGCCAGTTCCACAAGGGCGGCCCCGCGGTCGGGCGCTTCCTGCAGTTCGTGCACGACGGCGACGCGGACGCCGAGGTCCCCGGGCAGCCCTACTCCTTCCGCACGCTGATCGCCGCGCAGGCCGACGGTGACCTGCAGACGCTGCGCCAGCACGACCTCCCCGCCGTCCGCGTGCGGCTCCCGGCCGGCGACCTCGCCGGCGCGATCACCCGACTCCAGGAGAACGTGTAGTGGTTCCTCCTGGAGGTCGTGGCGGGCTTGACCGGCCGATGGCGGCGGCTGGCAAGGACGCAGACCCGATGGAATGCCCCTGGCATTTCGAGGGTCGAGGACGCCGCCAGGCGGCGATCATCGGTCGCCGCAAGCTCGTCAGGATCTCCAGGAGGGACCACTAATGCAGATCGGCTTCATCGGCCTCGGCAAGATGGGCGGCAACATGGTCCATCGCATCCTGCGCGACTCCGACCACGAGGTGGTCGCGTTCGACTACAACGAGGAGGCGGTGGAGACCTCCGAGGGCCACGGCGCCACCGGCGTGCGCTCGCTCGAGGACCTCGTGCAGGGGCTGGGGCAGCCGCGCACGGTCTGGGTGATGGTGCCGTCGGGCGACCCGACCGAGGAGACGATCGCCAAGCTGGCCGAGCTGCTCGAGGCCGACGACACCATCGTCGACGGCGGCAACACCAAGTGGCACGACGACGTGCGCCGCGCCTCCGCGCTCGACGAGCAGGGCATCCACTACGTCGACGTCGGCACCTCGGGCGGCGTCTGGGGCCTGGAGATCGGCTACTGCATGATGGTCGGGGGCTACGGAGAGTCCGTCCGGCGCCTCGCGCCGATCCTCGACGTGCTCGCCCCGCCAGACGGCTGGCGCCACTTCGGCGACGCCGGCGCCGGCCACTTCGTGAAGATGGTCCACAACGGCGTGGAATACGGGATCATGCAGGCCTACGCCGAGGGCTTCGAGCTGATGTACAAGTCGCGCTTCCCGATCGAGCTCAAGGAGGTCGCCGGCCTGTGGAACCGCGGCTCGGTGGTGCGCTCGTGGCTGTGCGAGCTGGCCGAGCGCGCGTTCACCGAGGAGGGCAACGACCTGGAGGCGATCAAGGGCCACGTGTCGGACTCCGGCGAGGGCCGCTGGGCGCTGGTGGACTCGCTCGACCTCGACGTCCCCACCCCGGTCATGGCCGCCTCGCTCTACGCCCGCTTCTACTCGCGCGACGAGGGCGACTACACCCATCGCGTGCTGGCCGCGCTGCGCGGCCAGTTCGGCGGCCACGCCATCGAGCGCGCGGCGGGCGCCGGCTGATGGCCGTCCACACCCACGCGGAGGTGGCCGAGAACCCCCTGATCGAGGGGCTCGAGCGGCTGCCGGTCCCGCCCACGGCGCTGGTCATCTTCGGCGCCACCGGTGATCTGGCCCACCGCAAGCTGCTGCCCGCGCTCTACAACCTCGCCCACGAGGGGGCGCTGCCCGAGCGCTTCAAGCTCGTCGCGGTCGCCCGGCGCGAGAAGGCCGACCAGGACTTCCGTGGCGAGTGCGCCGACTCGATCCGCGAGCACTCGCGGCGCGAGCCCGACGACAAGGTGCTCGACGGGCTGCTCGACCAGGTGCAGTACATCCCGTTCCAGTTCGACGACGCCGACGGCTACGAGCGCCTGGCCGAGGCGCTCGACGCGCTCGACGAGGAGGCCGGCCAGCCGCTGCACCGCGACTACTACCTCTCCACCGCGCCGGAGTTCTTCCCGATCATCGTCGAGCGGCTCAAGGCGGCCGGCCTGAACCGCGACGACAAGGCCGAGGTGCGCTGCGTCATCGAGAAGCCCTTCGGCGTCGACCTCGGCTCGGCGCGCGAGCTGCAGGGGGTCGTCTCGGGCGCCTTCCGCGAGCGCCAGGTGTTCCGCATCGACCACTACCTCGGCAAGGAGACCGTCCAGAACGTGATGGCCTTCCGGTTCGCGAACATGATGTTCGAGCCGATCTGGAACCGGAACTACATCGACCAGATCCAGATCACCGCATCCGAGGACCTCGGCATCGGCTCGCGCGCGGGCTACTACGACCAGGCCGGCGCGCTGCGCGACCTGGTCCAGAACCACATGCTCCAGCTCGTCGCGCTCAGCTGCATGGAGCCGCCGGCCTCGTTCGAGGCCAACAAGGTGCGCGACGAGAAGGTCAAGGTCTTGAGCGCGATCCGCCCGCCCGACCCGACCGACACCGTGCGCGCGCAGTACACGGCCGGCACGGCGGGCGGGGAGGACGTGCCGGGCTACCTGGAGGAGGACGGCGTCCCCGACGACTCCCACACCGAGACCTACGCGGCGCTCAAGCTCGAGGTCCACAACTGGCGCTGGGAGGGCGTGCCGATCTTCCTGCGCACGGGCAAGCGGCTGGCCCGCAAGGTCACCGAGATCGCCGTGCAGTTCAACCCGGTGCCGCACCTGGCCTTCCAGTCGCAGGGCTCGGTGGGCACGCAGCCCAACCAGCTCGTGCTCACCGTGCAGCCCAACGAGGGCGTCTCGCTGTCGCTCGGGGCGAAGATCCCGGGCTCGCGCATGCGCATCCGCCCGGTGAACATGGAGTTCCTCTACGGCTCGGCCTTCATGTCGCAGTCGCCGGAGGCCTACGAGCGGCTGATCCTCGATGCCATGCGCGGGGACGCCACGCTGTTCACGCGCAACGACGAGGTCGACGCCCAGTGGACGATCATCGAGCCGGTGCTCGAGGCCTGGCATCGCCAGGACGGCGACGGGGCGGTGCCGAGCTACGCGGCCGGCACGGCGGGCCCGGCGCAGGCCGACGAGCTGCTGGGCGGCGGGCGCGAGTGGCGGAAGCTGTGAGCGCGTGAGCGAGGAGGTCTGGACCGCGCAGGACACGACGCCGACCGCGATCGAGGCCGCTCTGCGCGAGCTGCAGGGGCGCCGCTACCAGTCCGATCGCTCGTTCGTCCCGGCGCGGGTGATGAACCTCGTGGTCATCGTCGAGCGCGACTTCCGCGGGGAGGTGGAGAACCGGCTCGGCCGGGTCGGGCGCTACCACCCGTCGCGCCTGGTCATCGCGGCCGTGCAGGACGGGCGCACGACGATCGACGCCGTGGCCACGGTCGCCGCCGAGGACGCCGTCGCGCGACCCGGCCACATCGCGGTGGGGCGCGAGCGGGTGGAGCTGGAGGTCGGCCCGCAGCACCTCGACCACCTCGACACCATCGTCGACCCGCTGCTGGTCTCCGACCTGGCCACCATGGTGTGGGCGCCGCACGGCCACACGGCGGCCGTCGACGCGCTGCGGCGACTGGCCAGCATCGTCCTGGTCGACACCCAGGACGACCCCGAGCCGCGCGTGGCCTTCGCACGCGCCGCCGACCTGGCCGGCTCGGCCTACGTGGTCGACCTGGCGTGGCTGCGCTCGACCCCGTGGCGCGAGCGGGTGGCGGCCACGTTCGACCCGCTGCCGGTGCGCGCCCGCCTGGGCGAGATCGAGCAGGTCACGGTGCGCCACCGCGACGACTCCACGGCGACCGGCCTGCTGTTCTGCGCCTGGCTGGCCTCCCGCCTGGGGTGGCGGCCCGCGGCGATGGAGGAAGACGACGGCGGGCTGTCGGGCCGCTGCGACACCAGCGGCGGCGAGGTCGGCCTGCGCCTGGAGCGCACGGAGATGGGCTCGCCCGGCCTGGGCGGCGTGACGATCGAGTTGGCGGGTGGGGCGGCGATGGCGCTGAACCGCGGCCCGGGCGGCCTGAAGGCGCTGCGGCGCACGGCGGACGGCGAGCAGCAGGAGTGGACCGTGATGGGCGCCTCGCGCGGCGAGGCCGGCATCCTCGGCGAGGGCGTGCGTCAGGCGCTGCTGCGCGACCCGACCTATCGCCCGGCCCTGGAGGCCGGCAGGGTGCTCGCGGGATGAGCGCATGATCGACGTGCGCGTCGTCGCCGACCCCGCGGCCGCGGTGGCCGAGCTGCTGCTGGACGTCGTCTGCGCGGGCGGGCACGTCGCGCTGTCGGGCGGCTCCTCCCCGAAGCGGGCCTACGAGCTGGCCGCCGAACGCGACGCCGACCTCTCGGCCGCCACGCTCTGGCTCGGCGACGAGCGCGTCGTGCCCGCCGACGACGAGCGCTCCAACCTGCGCATGGTGCGCGCGGCGCTGTGCGACAGGCTGGCCGAGGAGCGCCGGCCGCAGCTCATGCCGGTGGCCACCGAGCTGGGCGCCGACGCCGCCGCGGCCGCCTACGAGGCGCTGCTGCGCGAGCACCTCGGCCACCACCCGCGGCTCGACCTCGCCCTGATGGGGCTGGGCCCGGACGCGCACACCGCCTCGCTGTTCCCCGGCAAGCCCGCCGTGGGCGAGACGCGGCGCCTGGCGGTGGGGGTGCCCGAGGCCGGCATGGAGCCGCAGGTGCCGCGGGTGACGCTGACGCTGCCGGTGTTCAACACCGCCCGCGAGGTGGTCTTCCTCGTCACCGGCGCCGACAAGGCCGCGGCCGTGCGGCGCGCGTTCGGGACGCCGCCCGACGCGGACGCCCCGTCGGCCCACGTGCGCCCGGGCGCAGGCACCCTCACGGTCGTGCTCGACGCCGCGGCGGCGGCGGAGCTCTAGTGGTCCCTCCTGGAGATCCTGACGTGCTTGCTGCGACCTCCAGGAGGAACCACTAGTGGAGCGCGGGCGCTTCATCGGGCTGGACGTCGGCGGCACCAAGATCGCCGGCGCGGTGCTGGAGGACGGGGAGTTCGAGTTCTTCGACCCGGTGCCCACCGACACGACGAGCTCCGGCGCGCTGATCGAGCAGCTGGTCGCGCAGATCGAGTCGTGCGGCGGCCGCGGGGCCACCGCGATCACCGTCGGGCTCCCGTCGATCGTCGACTGGGGCAGCGGGCGCGTGGCCCACTCGGTCAACCTCCCACTGCGTGACGTGCCGCTGCGCACGCTGCTCTCCGAGCGAACCGGCCTGCCCGTCTTCGTGGAGAACGACGCCTCCTGCGCCGCGCTGGCCGAGGCGTCCGACCAGGGCGAGGTGGTCTGCGACAACCTCGTCATGCTCACCATCGGCACCGGTGTGGGCGGTGGCCTGGTGCTCAACGGCCGCCTGTACCGCGGGGTCACCAGCGCGGCCGAGGTGGGGCACACGCTGATCGGGCTGGACCTCGGCGACGGGGCGCCCACCGATCCGGGCGCCTTCCCGCAGCCCGGCTCGCTCGAGCGGCTCGCCGCGGGCCGCGCGCTCGAGCGGCTCACGATCGAGTCCGCTCGCGCCTATCCCAAGTCCTTCCTCGGGCGCCGGCTGGCGGCGGGCGAAGAGATCACCGGCCACGACGCCGTGGAGGGCGCCACCGAGGGCGACGTGCACTGCCGGCACGTGCTGCGCGTGCTCGGCGAGCGGCTCGGGATCGGGATCGCCAACGCGATCAACCTGTTCGACCCCGAGGAGGTGGTGATCGGCGGCGGCGTCTCGCTGGCCGGCGACCTCCTCCTGGTCCCCGCCGAGCGCACCGCCCGCGCGCACACCGTGCCGGGGATGGGGAGCCGCACGACGGTGCGCGTCGCCCGGCACGGGCCGCGCGCGGGGGTGATGGGCGCCGCGACCGTCGCCGCCCAGGAGTTCGAGGCGCAAGCGACGAAGGAGATTCAACGATGAGGATCGCCGCCGCCTTCGACCACGCCGGCTTCCCGCTCAAGCCGATCGTGCTCGCGACGCTGGAAGCCGGCGGGCACGACGTGACCGACCTCGGCACGTGGTCGACCGACCCGGTCGACTATCCCGACACGGCGTTGAGCGCCGCCCAGGCCGTGACCGGCGGGGAGGCCGACCGCGCGGTGGTGGTGTGCGGCTCGGGCGCCGGCGTCGCCGTGGCGGCCTGCAAGGTGGCCGGCATCCGCGCCGCCACGGCGCACGACACCTACACGGCCCATCAGGCGGTCGAGCACGACGACGTCAACGTGCTGTGCCTCGGCGCGCGGGTGGTGGGGCCGGCGCTCGCGGCCGAGATCATCGCCTCCTTCGCCGCCGCGTCCTTCTCGGGCGAGGAGCGCCACGTGCGCCGACTGGAGAAGATCATGCGCATCGAACACGACTTCGGCGGCGGCGCCACCGGGCAGGCCTGACCCGTGGCCGCCGCCGGCGACTTCGACGCCCAGTACCTGCCGATCGCCGAGCACGGCATGATCGGCGACCTGCACACGATCGCGCTGGTCGGCACGGACGGGCGGATCGACTGGTACTGCTGCCCCGCCTTCGACGCTCCCAGCGTCTTCGGGGCGATCCTCGACAAGGACCGCGGCGGCTCCTACGCCATCCGCCCGGCGGGCGGCGACTGGACCTCGCGCCAGCTCTACTTCCCCGACACCAACGTCCTGATCACGCGCTTCTTCACCCCGGGCGGGGTGGGGGAGGTGCAGGATTTCATGCCGATCGAGGCGCAGCCCGAGATGCACCGCCATCGGTTGATCCGCCGCGTGGTGGTGGTGCGCGGGTCGCTCGACTTCGAGCTCGAGCTGCAGCCGCGCTTCGACTACGGGCGCGAGGAGCACGAGACGGTGGCCCAGGAGCACGGCGTGCTGCTCCGGGCGCCGTCGCTGTCGCTAGCCCTGGAGGGGGCGATCGAGGGCCGGGCCGACCGGGCGGACGGCGGGGTGCGGGCGGGCTTCTGCGTCGAGGCCGGCGAGGCGCGCAGCTTCGTGCTCGAGCGGGTCGCGCCGGACTACGTCTGCCGCCCGTACGCCGAGGACGAGGCCACCGCGGCCTTCGAGGCGACCGTGCAGTACTGGCGCCGCTGGCTGGACCGCTCGCGCTACCGCGGGCGCTGGCGCGAGATGGTGCACCGCTCGGCCCTGACGCTAAAGCTGCTGACCTACGCGCCGACCGGCGCGCTGGTCGCGGCGCCCACCACGTCGCTGCCCGAGCAGCTGGGCGGCGAGCGCAACTGGGACTACCGCTACACGTGGATCCGCGACGCGGCCTTCTCCCTCTACGGCCTGTTGCGCCTGGGCTTCACGGACGAGGCGGCCGCCTTCATGAGCTGGCTGACCGACCGTACGCGCGAGTGGAGGGTCGGGCCGTCGGGGCCGCTGCAGATCATGTACGGGATTGACGGGCGCTCCGATCTGCCCGAGGAGGAGCTCACGCACTGGTCGGGCTACCGCGACTCGGCGCCGGTGCGGATCGGCAACGCGGCCGCCGACCAGCGCCAGCTCGACATCTACGGCGAGCTGATCGACTCGGTCTACCTGTACAACAAGCGCGGTGCGCCGATCTTCCACGAGACGTGGGAGAACCTGCGGCGGATCGTGGACTGGCTGTGCGAGAACTGGGATCAGGCCGACGAGGGCATCTGGGAGACGCGCGGCGGCCAGAAGGACTTCACCTACTCGCGGCTGATGAGCTGGGTGGCGATCGAGCGCGCGATCCGCATGAACCGCGCGCGCGGGCTGCCGGGCGACATCGTCAAGTGGCTGGCCGAGCGCGACCGGATCTACAACCAGATCATGGAGCGCGGCTGGAGCGACGAGCGCGGCGCGTTCGTGCAGCACTACGGCTCCGACGTGCTCGACGCCTCGATCCTGCTCATGCCGCTGGTCCTCTTCATCGCCCCGCGCGACCCGCTCTGGCTCTCCACGCTGGACGCGATCGGCGGCGAGCTGGTCTCGGACTCGCTCGTCTACCGGTACAACATGGAGGCCTCGCCCGACGGCCTCGAGGGCGACGAGGGGACCTTCTCGATCTGCTCGTTCTGGTACGTCGAGGCGCTCACCCGGGCCGGGCGCATCGAGGAGGCGAGGCTGGCCTTCGAGAAGATGCTCACCTACGCCAACCACCTGGGGCTCTACTCGGAGGAGATCGGTCCCACCGGCGAGCTGTTGGGCAACTTCCCGCAGGCGTTCACCCACCTGGCACTGATCAGCGCCGCGTTCAACCTGGACAAGGCGCTCGGATAGAGGAGGCGGTACTTCGAGATGCGGGTCATCGAGTGCAACGAGTGCGGCGAGCCGCAGCAGGCTGCGAGCGACGAGGAGCTCGTGCGCAACCTGCGCGCGCACCTGCAGACCGAGCACGACATCGCGGCGAGCGAGGAGGAGCTGAGCCGGCTGGTGAGCGCGCAGGCCTACGAGGCGACCGACTCCTGAGCGCCGGCGAGACGCTCGGCCGACAGATGCAGCCGCGGCACGAGCGGCTCCTCCTCGGCGCGCAGCAGCCCGAGCAGGAGCGGCGGCGTGATCAATCGCGCCGCCGCCCGGCCCGCCGGCCGCGGCGCCCGCTCGGCGTAGCCGGCCGGCGTCCAGCGCAGCAGCGCGCCGCCGCGCACCAGCCACGGCGCGCCGCCGCGCAGCACGAACGCTCCGTCGGGGAGCTCGCCGAGCTGTGCGTCGTGTCGGTCGAATCGCTCGCGGTGCAGCTGGGCGTCGATCGCGTCGGCCCCTTCGCGCTCCGGGTGCAGTCCCCGCAGCCGGAGGTAGTCGGCGCGCCGGCACAGCGCGCACGGGCGGTGCCCGGCCGCCAGCGCGGTCGCCTCGTCCAGGAAGAACAGCTCCGTGAAGCGGCCGGGCTGCAGCAGCGGCGAGCGGTGCCAGCCGCGGAACCGCAGCCGGCAGGCGATCCACCGCCGCGTTGCGTGGTGGCGCCGGATCCGCCCGTCTGCACTGTGCAGGCACCCGCGGTTGCCGTAGACCAGTCCCCGCGCAGGGTCGGCGATCAGCTCGCCGAGCGGGGTGACCCGGTTCTGCAGCGGCGTCCCACGCGCCGGGCTCATGGCGCGGCCGGCTCGATCAGGTCCCAGCGGTTGCCGTAGGGGTCCGTGAAGACGGCGACGGTGCCGTACGGCTCGCGGCGCGGCGCCTCGGCGAAGGTCACGCCGGCCGCCTGCAGCCGCGCATGTTCCGTGGCGAAGTCGGCGGTGTGGAGGAAGAACGCGACCCGCCCGCCCGTCTGGTCGCCGACGCGCGCCCGCTGCCTCGCGTTTGCGGCGCGCGCCAGCAGCACGCCGGTGCCCCCGCCCGCCGGCGCGACCACGGTCCACCGCTTGCCGTCGCCGAGCGGCGTGTCCTCCACGAGCCGGAATCCGAGCACGCCGGTGTAGTAGCCGACGGCCGCGTCGTAGTCGTCGACCACCAACGTCACGAGCCCGAGCCGCAGCATCCTGCGGCGCAGGCTAGCCGTGTCAGACGCCTGGTTTCAGGAGCATCGGGAAAGTGCGGCGCGGGAAGGTCCCGCTCCCCGACCTCCTGGAGGCGCTGAGCACAGCTTTCGATGCGTGCATATTCCGATCTACGCATGCTACTGTATGTGCATGTCTCTGGACCATCGGCTGCAGATCCTGCTCGACGCCGAACGGCATGCCCGGCTACTCGCGGTGGCCCGGGAGCGAGGCGTCTCGGTGGCGACGGTGGTGCGTGAAGCGATCGATCGTGGGCTGCCGGCTCCCGATGCGCGGCGCCGGGCCGCTGCCGGAAGGCTCCTCGAGGCCGACCCGATGCCGGTCCCCGATCCGGACTTACTGGCTGGGGAGCTCGCCGATCTGCGCGCTCGGCGGGGATGATCGTCCTCGACACCACTGTCCTGGTCTACGCGGTCGGTACGGAGCATCGCCTGCGAGAGCCCTGCCGTGATCTGATCGGCGCGATTTCCCGGGGAACGCTGCAGGCCGCGACGACCATCGAAGTGCTGCAGGAATTCTGCCACGTGCGCGCGCGCCGACGGGGCCGGGAGGACGCCGCGCGGCGGACCCGCGACTACCTCGATCTCCTTGCTCCGGTGCTCGCGGTCGGGGAGCGCGACCTGAGCGAAGGCCTGCGGCTCTACGCACGCAGTGGTCGGCTCGGCGCCTTCGACGCGGTGCTCGCCGCGACGGCCCGGGGCGTGAACGCCGCGGCGATCGTCTCTGCGGACGGGGCGTTCGCCGACGCGGATGTCGTCCACGTCGTTCCCGATGCCAACGGTGTGTCCGCGCTGCTGCGGGGCTGACCAGCCCCGAGCGCGGCTCGCTCGGGATGATTCCCGGAACAGCTGAGGCGCGCTCCCAGGTTCGCAGTCGGACCACCGAAGCGTTCGCGCGCACCGGCTCAGGTGCTCAGCCCGGGCGCCGACCGTCCACGGAGCGTACGACCCCCGGCCGCCACTCCACGCGCACGCCGGTCGCCTCGAGGGCGGCGACGAGCAGCGCCGTCCCGGTCAGGGTCTCGGTCACGTCCTCGAGCGTCTCGAGCCCGAACAGCGCCGTACCGTCGAGGAAGAGCCCGGCGACGCTCGCGCAGACCTGCGAGGTCACGATCAGCGCCGCCGCCACCCGCAGCGCCGTGGCCGGCCGGGGCGCGGCGGACGCGGCCACCACTAGCAGCGTTGCGGCGACGAGGACGGCGGCGACCGGTTGCGTGAGCGACAGCGTGACCGTCGCCCCGAGCCGCGTTCCGGCCTCCTCGTGGAGCGCCGCGGCCTCGTCGACGCTCATCGCGAGCGCCAGCGCCGCGATCCATGCCCACCCGAGGCGTGCGGCGCGCCGGCCGGGCAACGGCGGCGGCGAGGCCGGTCAGCAGCGCCGCGAGCAGGAACTGGCTGCTGGAGAGCCAGGTCGGGAGGTTGGACTCCTGCCCGAGGTCCACCATCCGGTGCTCGAGGGTGAGCCGGTTGACCACGTGCGCCGCGAGCAGCGCGGCCTGCGCGAGCAGGGCCACCGCGATCAGCGCGGAGGCCAGGACCGGCCAGTCGCGTTCGCCCGGCATCACACGATGTTGACACGCGCTCATGAGAGTTCTGCTTGGTGCCCTCGGTGGTAGTTTGTATGCGTGACTCATACAGATAGGCAGACGGCGAACCTCCTCGGCGCCCTCGCCCTGGCGCTCGCCGACCGGATGCAGGAGGTCGCCGCGCAGGTGGCGCGCCACGGGGCGTCGGGCCCGGCCGCACTGGTCGCGTTGGACGGTCACGCGGCCGGGGCGAGCATCGACGGGCTGCGCCGGGTGCTCGGGCTGACCCACTCCGGGACGGTCCGCCTCGTCGACCGGATGGCGGCCGGGGGCCTGCTCGAGCGCCGCACCGGGGCGGACGCCCGGGCCGTGTCGCTCCACCTCACGCCGGCCGGCCGCCGCCTCGCTCGCCGCATCGCAGCGGCCCGCGAGGGGGTGCTGGCGGGCGTGCTCACCGAGCTCTCGCCGAGCCGGCGCACCACGCTGAACTCCCTGCTCACCGACATGTTCGCCGGGCTGCGCACCACGCCAGAGGACGTCGCTCGCGTGTGCCGGCTCTGCGACGCGGGGGCCTGCGGCACCTGCCCCGTCCAGGGCGCTGCGCGGCGCACAGTCTAATCCTCGACTCGAGGCTCAGTGTCATGACGGCAAGGCGTCCAACCGGCCGGACGCGGATAGCCTTCGGGCCGTGCCCGCCGACGACGCCGAGTCCCTTCAAGTCCGCGGCCCGTCGCTGCTGCTGCGCTACGCGACGCCCGATGACGCGTCGCGGCTGCTCGAGCTGGCGAGCGACCCAGCCGTCACGCGCTTCTTCTCCTGGGGGCCATACAGCGACCTCGGGCAGCCCGCCGCCTACATCGAGTCGCTGCCGGAGAAGCGCGAACGCGGCGAGCTGCTCGACTTCGTCGTCGTGCACCCCGAGCACGGGCCGGTCGGGGTCACCGGCCTGTCCGAGCTGTCGGTGCGCAACCGCCACGCCACCGTCGGCTCCTGGCTCGGCCACCGCCACTGGGGGAGCGGGGCGAACTTCGAGTCCAAGGCGCTGATCGCCGCGCTGGCCTTCGAGCGGCTCGGCTTGGACCGCTTGAACGCATGGGCGAACACGCGCAACGGCCGCTCCCAGGTAGCGCTCGAACGGGTCGGCTTCCGCCGCGAGGGCGTCCTGGGCGGCTGGCACCGCCACGGCGACCGGCTCCACGACGTGGTGGTCTTCGGCCTGCTGCGTCCGGCCTGGCAGCGCTCGGCCCTGAAGACCGTGCCCGCCACGATCACCGGCGAGCCGCCCGCCGCCTTCGTGGTCGCCTAGCACCGTCGCCGGGGCAGGATATCCATGTATATACTGGCGGCATGAGGATCGTCAAGATTCGCCGCGTCGGGAACAGCAACGTGGTCTCGATCCCGCGCGAGCTCGAGGGGCGAGGCTACGCGCCTGGCACGTCTGTGCTCATCGAAGAACTCGACGGTGGAGAGCTGCGGATCATGCCGAGTGAGCAGGTGCGCGAGCGGATCCGCAGCGTCGGCGAGCGCGTGGTCGCCGAACACGCCGAGGCGTTGGAGATCCTCGCCGAGCACGATCCGGACAGCAAGCGCGCGGAGCGGTAGCCGGCCGGTGGGCGAGGAGGCGCCTGCGAGCGAGCCGATCTCTCTCGAGCTCGCCGATGCGCTCGCGCTGTACGCGGCAATCATCGGCAGCACGACTGTCCAAGCCGCCGACCAGCTGCGGAACCCGGGCGGTCTCGAGAGCGCCCTCAGCTTCGGCGCGCCTCCCACGAGAATCCCCGCACGGCCAGCACGGCGCCCGCGACCGTCCACAGCCCCAGCACGAGCAGCGCCACGGCGTTGGCGCCCACGCCCGCGCCGGTGACCAGCGCGCCCGAGAGGCCGTCGATCAGGTGCTTGAGCGGCAGCACCTCGGCCACGTCGCGCAGCACCCCGGGCGCCTGATCCGCGTCGTAGAAGGCGCCGGAGATGAAGATCACGGTCAGAAAGACGATGTTCGTGTACGCCGGCGCGGACTCCAGGTTCGGGATCGCGTGCGACAGGGCCACGCCCAGCGACGCGAAGCAGGCCACGCCGAGCGCGACGAAGACCACCAGCGCGAGCCAGTCGCGCGGCCAGTCGAGGCCGAACACGGCCACGCCGGCCGCGGTGATGATCCCCACCTGCAGCAGCGTGTTGGTCAGCGCGTTCCCCGCCAGCCCGGCCAGGTAGGCCGACGTGGGCAGCGGCGTGCCGCGGACCCGCTTGAGGATGCCCGTCTCGCGCAGGAAGGTGAGGTTCATGGCCAGCGCCGAGAAGGTCGTGGACATCACGCTCAGCCCGGCGATGCCCGGCACGATCACCTGCAGGTCGGCGTCCTGGCCGGCGAAGATCGCACCGAACAGAGCGAGGAAGAGCAGCGGCAGCGCGAAGTTGAAGAAGGCCGCGCTGGGGTTGCGCCAGAACATCCGCCGCTCCAGCCGGTACTGGCGCCAGGCCGCGCGCCGCCAGCCGGCGCGCGCGGGGGAGGCGCGCCCGGCGGCAGCGTCGAGCGCGTGATCGGTCACGCGGTCAGCTCCAGGTAGACGTCCTCCAGGCTCGGTCGGGTGACGCTCAGCTCGGCCACGCCCTCACCGCGGGCGAGCGCGTCTGCGGTCAGCCGGTGCACGAGCACGGTGGGGTCGGCGACCTCCTCGGCGCGCGGGGCACCGGCGGCGTCGCGCCAGGCCACCCGGTAGCGGCGCGCGGCGGCGCCCAGGCTCGCGGGCGACCCCTCGGCGAGGATGGCGCCGTCCTTGACGATGGCCACCCGGTCGGCCAGCGCCTGGGCCTCGTCGAGGTAGTGGGTCGTGAGCAGGACCGTCTTGCCGAGCCGCGCGAGCGAGCGCACCGCCTCCCACGCCTGGCGGCGGGCGGCGGGATCGAAGCCGGTGGTGGGCTCGTCGAGGAACACCAGCTCGGGATCGCCGACGAGCGCGAGCGCGAAGTCCAGCCGGCGCAGCTGGCCGCCCGACAGCATGCGCGTGCGACGCTCGGCGGCCGCCTCCAGGCCGGTGACGGCCAGCGTCTCCTCGACGTCGCGCGGCGCGGGGTAGAGCGCCGCCCAGTGCGCGACGGCCTCGCGCACGGTCAGATGCCGGTAGAGGCCGGCGGACTGCAGGACGATGCCGACGCGCTCGCGCAGCGCGGCCGCCCGCTCGCCCGGGTCCACGCCCAGCACCGCGACGTGCCCGGCGGTGCGCGCCCGGTAGCCCTCGAGGATCTCCACCGTGGTCGTCTTGCCGGCGCCGTTGGGCCCGAGCAGGCCGAACACCTCGCCGCGGCGCACGGTGAAGGACACGTCGCGGACCGCCCGGCGGTCGCCGTAGTCCTTGCGCAGCGCCTCGACCTCGATCGCGACCTCGCCGCTCATCGCGCTCATCATGGCAACCTTCCGCCGGCCTCCATGCGCTGTGCCTGCATCGACATCGGCTCCAACACGACGCGCCTGCTGGTGGCCGACACGGCGCACGGCGGGCTGGGGGCGGTCCTGCAGCAGCGGGCCTTCACGCGCATCGGCCGCAAGCTGGGCGCGGACGGCGGCATTCCGGCGCACTGCATCGCCGACGTGGCGGCCGTCGTGGCCGCCCAGCGTGCGGCGGCCGAGCAGGCCGGCGCCCAGCACGTGCGCGTGGTCGCCACCGCCGCGATCCGCGCCGCGCCCAACCGCGCTGCCCTCGTGCGCGCGCTGCGCGAGCGCGCGGGCGTGGAGGCGGTGATCCTGTCAGGCCAGGACGAGGCGCGGCTCGCGTTCGCCGGAGCGGTGGCGACGCTGCCCGTCGCCCCCGCGGGCGCGGTCGCCGTGGTCGACGTGGGCGGCGGCTCGACCGAGGTGGCGCTCGGCACCGCGCCCGGCGGCGTCACCTGGTGGGCCTCCTTCCCGATCGGGTCGAGCGCGCTGGCCGGCCGGCAGCCGCCCGACCCGCTGCCGGCCGAGCGGCTGGCGGCGATGCGCGCCCGGGCGGCCGCCGCCTTCGCGGCACTCGACGCGCCGGCGCCCGACGTCGCCCTGGCCGTCGGCGGGAGCGCCGCCTCGCTGCCGCGGCTGGCGGGCCGCACGCTGGACGCGCCCGCGCTGGAGCGGGCCCTGGCCCGGCTCGCCGCCGCCCCGGCGCAGGAGATCGCCGCCGAGCACGGAATCGAGCTCGAGCGGGTCCTGCTGCTGCCGGCCGGCCTCCTCGTCCTGGGGGCGGTGGCCGAACGGCTGGGACGCCCGCTGAGCGTCGCGCACGGCGGGCTGCGCGAAGGCGTGGTCCTGGAGCTCGCGAGGAGCTGACATTGGCCAAGCCGCAGACCGTCGACCTCGACCCCGCCGAGCCCTACCGCGCCGCCGGGGCCCGCATCGTGCGCATGCGCGCGCAGGAGCTGTTCGCCCACGCCGACGGCGTGCTCGACACGACCGATATCGAGCGGGTGCACGACATGCGCGTCGCCACGCGGCGGCTGCGCGCGGTGCTGGAGATCTTCGCCCCCTGCTTCCCCGCCAACGAGTTCAAGGGCGTGCTGCGCGAGGTCAAGGCGCTGGCCGACGCGCTCGGCGAGCGCCGCGACCCCGACGTCCACGTGGCCGCGCTGGAGCGCTTCGCCGCCGCCGTGACCGCCGCCGACCGCCCCGGCGTGGCGCGCCTGATCGCCGAGGAGCGGGAGCGCCAGGCCGCCGGCAACGCCGAGCTGGCGGCCGCGCTCGAGCGCGCCGGCGAGCGCGGGCTGCACGAGCGCCTGCTGGCGCTGGCCGATCAGGCCGAGGCGCCGGCGTGAAGGCGCGCAAGGTGGCCGGGCTGGAGCCCGACGGCACGCTGGCCGACAACGCGGAGCGGATCGTCCGCGAGCGGCTCGACGAGCTGTGCGCCTTCATGCCGACCGCCGGTGACCCGTCCGAGGTCGAGGCCCTGCACGACATGCGCATCGCCGCCAAGCGGCTGCGCTACGTGCTCGAGCTCACCGCCCCCTGCTTCGGCTCCTACGCCCGCACGGCGACCCGGCACGTGCGCGACCTGCAGGACCTGCTGGGGGAGATCCACGACTGCGACGAGCAGATCCCCGCGGTGCGCGCCGCCGCCGCCCGCCTGATCGGCGAGGACGCCACGGCGCTGGCCCGGCTGGCCGAAGGGGAGGACGACGCCGACCCGGCGCTGCTGCGGCGCGTGCCGCACCGGCGCGAGCACGCGGGCCTCGCCGCGCTGGAGACCCACCTGCGCGGGCGCCGCGCGGTGCTCTTCGCGCGCTTCGCGCACGCGTGGTCCGAGCTCGAGCGCAAGGGCTTCTCCGCGCGGCTGGAGTACGCCGTGACCGAGCGGCCCGAGCCTTGACCGGTTCACAATCCTGCGTGACGGGCGCGTTAGCATCGGTCGCGCCTTGACCCACGTCGAGCAGACCACCGCCCCGGCCCCGCCCGCGGTCGACCTCGAGGACTACTCGCTCTACTTCAACCGCGAGCTGTCCTGGCTGCAGTTCAACGACCGCGTGCTGCAGCTCGCCGAGGACCCGCACGTGCCGCTGCTGGAGCGGCTGAAGTTCTGCGGCATCTACTCCTCCAACCTGGACGAGTTCTTCATGGTCCGCGTGGCGGGCATGCAGGAGTACGTCGACGCCGGCATCGAGCGCCGGCGCGAGGACGGGCGCAGCCCGGCCGACACGATCGCGGCGATCCGCGCCGCCCTGCTCGCGCAGACCGCGCGCCAGACTGCGTGCCTGGAAGATGGGCTGCGGCCGGCCCTGGCCGAGCACGGCATCCGCGTCCTGAACATGGACGAGGTCGAGCCGCGCCACAGGTCCGAGCTCGACGCGCGCTTCCGCCGCCAGATCTTCCCCGTGCTCACGCCGCTCGCGGTCGGGCTCGGGCGGCCCTTCCCCTACATCTCCAACCTGTCGCTCTCGCTCGCGGTGCTGGTGCGCGACCCGCAGACCGGCCAGGAGACGTTCGCCCGCGTCAAGGTGCCCAAGGAGATCCTCCCGCGCTTCGTGCCGGCCAGCGACCGCACCTTCGTGCCACTCGAGGACCTGATCGCCAAGCACCTCGACCAGCTCTTCCCGGGCATGCAGATCGTCGACTACGACACCTTCCGGGTCACGCGCGACGCCGACCTGGAGGTCTCCGGGGACGCCGACGACCTGCTGCGGGCGGTCGAGCAGGAGCTGCGCCGGCGCCGCTTCGGCGAGGTCGTGCGCCTGGAGGTCGGCGCGGGCATGTCCGAGCGCCTGCGCGAGCCGCTGATCCGCGCCCTGGCCGTCGAGGCCGAGGACGTCTACGAGGTGGGCGGGCTGCTCGACCTCAAGGACGTCATGGACATCGCGCGAGTCCACGGGTCGGCCGAGCTGCGCTACGAGTCATGGGCGCCGGTCACGCAGGCGCGCCTGCAGCCCGACGAGGACGAGGCGCCCGACGTGATGGCCGCCATGCGCAAGGGCGACCTGCTCCTGCACCATCCCTACGACTCGTTCTCCACCTCGGTGGAGCGGCTGGTCGAGCAGGCGGTCTCGGACCCCAACGTGCTCGCGATCAAGCAGACGGTGTATCGGACGAGCGACGACTCGCCGCTCGTCCCCGCCCTGATCCGCGCGACCGAGCGGGGCAAGCAGGCGGTCTGCATGGTGGAGCTCAAGGCGCGCTTCGACGAGCGCGCCAACATCACCTGGGCGCGCGCGCTCGAGCAGTCCGGGGTGCACGTGGTCTACGGGCTCCCGTCGCTCAAGACCCACGCCAAGTGCATCCTGATCATCCGCCGCGAGGGCGACGGCGTGCGCCACTACGTGCACGTCGGCACGGGCAACTACAACCCCACGACGGCGCGGCTCTACACCGACTTCGGCCTGCTCACCTGCGACGAGCGGCTCGGCGCCGACGTGGCCGACATGTTCAACCAGCTCACCGGCTTCGCCCGCCCGCAGCGCTTCCGCCGCGTGCTGGTCGCCCCGACCCACATGCGCGACGGGATCATCGAGGAGATCGACAAGGTGATCGCGGCGGCCGAGGACGGCCAGCCGGCGCGGATCGCGATGAAGATGAACTCGCTGGTCGACAAGCGCTGCATCCGCGCCCTGTACCGCGCGTCGCGCGCCGGCGTCCCCGTCGAGCTCAACATCCGCGGCATCTGCTGCCTGCGCCCCGGCGTGCCTGGGGTGTCGGAGCACATCCGCGTCACCTCCATCGTCGGCCGGTTCCTCGAGCACTCGCGCATCTACGCGTTCGAGCGCGGCGACGAGCAGGTCATCTACATCGGCTCGGCCGACCTGATGCCGCGCAACCTGGACACGCGGGTGGAGCTGCTGGCGCCGATCCGCGACGAGGACCTGCGCGACGAGCTGCTCGACACGCTGGCGCGCTGCTTCGCCGACGACGTCAACGCCTGGGAGCTGGGCGAGGACGGCGACTGGTCGCGCCGTACGCCCGACGGCTCGCCCCGCGCGGCACAGGACGAGCTGATGGCGCTTCACGCCGCGCAGGCCGCCGACGCGGCCGGCGCCGCGTAGGGATCTGACCCGCTCCCGACGACGCGTAGGGGTCTGACCCACTCCCGGCGACGTCTCGAATGCGAAGCGGCGCCGGGGGTGGGTCAGACCCTTGAACCTGGTCTCACCAGTGCACGCCGCGCATGAGCTGGGAGAGGGCGATCGCCTCGCCTGAGGGGCGGTCCTCCGCGGCGCCCTTCTCGCCTCGCGCGGCGGAGGACTCCGGGAACACCTTGTAGGCCATGTGCAGGATCTGGTCGACGGCCTTGGGCGCGATCGCGTAGGCCACTTCGCCGAACGTCCCGAGCTTGGTGTTGATCGTCTTGGGCCGGGCGCGGATCGCCTCGCAGATCAGGTCGGCGGCCTGGTCGGGCGAGATGGTCGGGAACGAGTCGTACATCTTGGTCGGGGCGATCATCGCCGTGCGCACGAGCGGCATGTGGATGGTGGTGAAGGTCACGTTGTCGCCGATCGTCTCGGAGGAGACGACGCGCGTGAAGGCGTCCAGCGCCGACTTGGAGGCCACGTAGGCCGAGAAGCGCGGCGGGTTGGTCTGAACGCCGATCGAGGAGACGTTGACGATGTGGCCGGCCTGCTTCTCGCGCATGTGCGGCAGCAGCCCGAGGATCAGCCGGATCGTGCCGAGGTAGTTGAGGCGGATGGTGCGCTCGTAGTCGTGGAAGCGGTCGTAGGAGAGCGCGACCGAGCGCCGGATCGAGCGCCCCGCGTTGTTGACCAGCACGTCGACGGAGGCGTGGCCGGCGAAGATCCGCTCCACCACGCCGTCGATCGCCTCGTAGTCCGACAGGTCGGCCGAGTAGGCGTAGGCGGTCCCGCCGGCGTGCTCGATCTCGGCCTTCGTCTCGTCGAGCTTGTCCTGCGAGCGGGCCACGAGGATCGGGATGCCGCCGGCCGCCGCGACCTTGAGGGCGGCGGCGCGGCCGATGCCGCTGGAGCCGCCGGTGATCACGACCGTCTTGCCGTTCACGGCGCCCGCGAACGAGCGGTCGCGGAAGAGGTCGGGATCGAGGTTGCGCTCCCAGTGGTCCCACAGCTTGGCGGCGTAGGTGCTCAGCTCGGGCACCGCGATGCCGGTGCCCTCGAGCGCGCGCTGCGTGTCGCGCCCGTCGTAGCGCGGCACCAGCGCCATGTGCTCGATCACCGTGTCGGGGATCCCGACGTCGGCCAGCAGGTTGCGCCGGATGTCCTTCAGCGCGGGCAGCTTCATCGCATGGGAGAGGATGCCCTTCGGCAGCATGTCGGTCATGCGCTTGTCCACACGCAGGACGACCTGGGGCGCGTGGCCGGCGCGGGCGAACGTGTTGAGCACCTCACCCGAGCGCTGCGGGCGCGGGTTGATGAGGTGGAAGGCGCGGCCGTCGAGCCCGGGCTCGTGCGCGATGTGGTCCATCGCCGCCGCCACGTAGTCGACGGGGACGATGTTGGTCCAGCCGACCTCGATGGAGAGCAGCGGGAACCACTCCGGCAGCGCGTGGCGCAGCTTCTGGAGCAGCTTGAAGAAGAAGTAGGGCCCGTCGATCTTGTCCATCTCGCCCGTGCGCGAGTCGCCCACCACGATCGCGGGCCGGTACACGCGCCAGGGCATTGCGGCCCGCGTGCGCACGAGCTGCTCGCCCTCGAACTTCGTGCGGTGGTAGGGCGAGGGCAGCGGCTGGCCCTCGTCGAACATGTCCTCGGTGAAGAAGCCCTTGTAGGCGCCGGCCACCGCGATCGAGGACGCGTGGTGGAAGGCGCCGGCCCGCAGGTCGGCGGCGAGGTCGAGCGCGTGCCGCGTGCCGACGACGTTGAGCAGCGCGTTCTGCTCCTCCGAGGCGGTCATGTCGTAGATGGCGGCGAGGTGGAAGACGTGGTCGACATGGCCGCGCAGCGCGTCCCGCGTGCCGGCGTCGATCCCGAGCAGCGGCTCGGCGAGATCGCCCGCGACGGCGTGCAGGCGCTCGCCCGCGGCGCCGAAGCGCTCAGCCAGCGCGGCGAGCTTGCCCTCCGACCCGGGGCGTACGAGCATGTGGATGTCCCCCTCCCGGTCGAGCAGCCGCTCGACCAGATGCCGGCCGATGAAGCCGGTCCCTCCCGTCACCAAGTAGGTGGCCACGCACGCTCCCCTCAACTCGCCCGCCGTCGGCCGGAGCCTACCGGCGCGGGCCGTGGGTTCAGCGCACGCGCACGGTCACGCGAGGCGAGTAGCCCGTCGCGAACGGATAGGCGCGGCTGCCGCGCACCCGGGCGCGGAAGGCGAAGCTGCGCCCGCGCGAGGCCGCCGCGCGGAAGCGGTAGCCCAGCCGGAAGCGACCGCGGTCGCCCGTCTGCGTGTCGGCGACCGTGAACCACTCGCCGCCCGCCCGGCCCTGGAGGATCACGCTGACGCCCGGGGCGGGGTTGAGCAGCCGGCCGGAGAAGCCCATGCGGCGGCCCACCCGCGGCGACCGGGTGGAGGCGCTGAGCGTGGCGCCGGCGCGCGCCGCGAGGGTCAGCCGGTCGCTGGCCGCGAAGCGCACGTCGTTGACGTGGCTGGCCCAGCCGACCTCCAGGCGCCGCGACGCGAACGCGCGATAGCGGAAGCGGTAGCCGCCGTCGGGGCCCGTGCGCACGCGGTCGCGCAGCACCACCTGGGCGCCGGAGCGGTCGTCGCGGCTCAGCAGCCGCAGCTCGGCGTTGGCGATCGGCTGGCCGGCGGCGTTGCGCAGCCGGCCGGTGATGGACACGCGCGTGCCGTAGTCGACCGTCCGCGTCGTGCGGCGGGTGGTGCTGAAGTTCGCGGACACGGAACCGGTCTCGGTCGCGCCCGTCCCGTTCAGCGGCCCCCGGTCGGCGGGCGAGACGACGTCGACGGCGAACGGCCCGCGGTCGACCACGTTCTGGCCCGCGTCGATCGTGCGCACCACGAGCTGGCGCCGGCCGGCCTTCAGCGCGCCGGCGGCCACGAGCTCGCGCGCCAGCTCCGGGCACGGCCGCGCCACGGTGAAGGCGCAGCGGCGCCCGTCGTCGGTCGTGCCCTGCGTGTAGTCCTCGGCGCCCACCAGCTGCGGTGCCGCCGGATCGGTGATGTCGTGCAGCTCGATGCGGCCAATGCCCACGTTGTCGGTGGCGGAGACCACCACGGGCTCGGTGCCCTCGCGCGGTCCGCCGGACAGCAGCCCCTCGGCCGACACGGTCGGCCCGGGCGCCTGCAGGTCGGAGAGCGTCACGTCGGCGCCGTGGAGCACGTGGAAGACGCGGCCGCCGGCGCTGGAGCAGTCGGTCTGGCGAGGGAAGCAGCCGACCTCGATCGACAGCGAGCGGGCGTCGCCCGCGTACCCCGCCAGCGCGCCGAACTGGCGCAGCGAGTTCACGCGCCGGGTCAGCACCGCGTTGCCCGCCGGGTGCCCGTACCAGGAGCCGAAGCCCGCCAGGCCGTTGCGCACCGGGTTGAGGTAGTCGCCGGCGCCCGCGAACACCTGGTCGCCGAGCCGGTAGAGCGCGTACGGCGGGCGCAGGCCGGCCGCCGGCGGATTCGGTGCGAACTGCAGGTGGCGGTCGAGGCTGAAGTCGGCGATCCGCGTGCCGGGCGCGGCCGTGAACTGCAGCCGCGCCGCCGTCCCGTTGGGGATCCGCGAGCCGGGGTCGATTCGGAAGCCGATCAGCGCGGCGGGCGGCGTGCAGTCGCGGTCGACCACGATGCCCGGCACCGGGTGGCCGCGGAAGGCCGCGTTGCCGAACGCGCCGCCGCCGGCGTAGCAGGCGTAGACGTGGAACGTGCCGGCGCGTGCGGGAGGTGCGGCGGTGCCGACGGCGAGCACGGCGAGCACCGCCACGACGACGGCGAGGGCTGGGCGGCGGAGCGGCATGATGCCCGTCTGATACCGCCGCGCCGCGCCGAGTTGCGGCACCGAACCGACCCCTTAAAAGCGAACGACCCCGGGCGGGGAGCGCCGGGGCCTTCCGCTGGTCACGAGGAGGGATCTCGCACGCACAGCGTGCCGCCCGCCGAACGCCCCGATGTGAAGAAGCGGCTACCAGCCGCCGCGCATGTCGGCGCGCGCGTGACGCGCCTTCTCGGCGCGCTTGCGCGCGTCCTTGCGCTTGTCCAGGCGCCACTGGATCATGCTCATCACGAAGATGAAGAGGGGGAAGAACGCGATCAGGATGAAGCCCGCGCTCGTGACCACGATGTCGTTGGTCTCGCCCCACAGCCCCTCGCCGCCGTCATGCGCGAAGACGGGCGGTGCGGTCAGCGCGAGGGCGCCGACGGCCAGCAGCAGGATGCGGAGCACACGGCACATCATAAAGGGGTCAGACCCTTTAGGTGGGCGGCGCCGCGCCTAGGATGAAGGGGTGGCCGTCGTCATCGCCTCAGACCTCGCCAAGGACATGACGGGCACCCCGCTGCTGCGCAACGTCTCCTTCAAGCTGGAGCGCCGCGACCGGCTGACCCTGTCGGGCCGCAACGGCTCGGGCAAGACCACGCTGCTACGGGTGCTGGCGGGGGAGAGCTCGGTCGACGGCGGGCAGCTCTCGTTCGCCAAGGACGTCCGCGTCGCGCTGCACGACCAGCGCCCGCCGCGCGACCGCGACCTCTCTTTGCGCGACTATGTCCTGGGCGGCTGCGGCGAGCTGCTGGCGATCGAGGCGCGGCTGGCCGCGCTGGAGCAGGCCATGGCCGACGGCGCCACCGACGCCGCCACGCTGGACGCCTACGCCACCGTCCAGGCCCGCCTCGAGCACGCCGGCGGCTACAACTGGCGCGAGGGCGTCAACGCGACGCTGCACGGGCTCGGCTTCGCCGACGGCGACCTCGACCGTGATCTCGCCAGCTTCTCGGGCGGTGAGCTGACCCGCGCGTCGCTGGCGCGCGCGCTGGCCGGCGACCCCGACCTGCTGCTGCTCGACGAGCCGACCAACCACCTCGACATCGCCGCGCTGGAGTGGCTGGAGGGACACCTCCAGAGCCTCGACGCCGCCATCGTGCTGGTCGCCCACGACCGCTGGTTCCTGGAGGCCGTGGGCACCGCGGTGCTGGAGCTGGAGGGCGGCCGCGGGCGCTACTTCAAGGGCACCTGGCACGCCTGGCGCAGGGAGAAGGCCGCGCGCGAGCTGGCGCTGGGCCGGATGATCGACAAGCAGGAGGCGCAGATCGCCAAGCTCGAGCGCTTCGTCGACCGCTTCCGCGCCGGCACGCGGGCCCGCCAGGCGCAGTCGCGCGCCAAGCAGCTCGGCAAGCTGGCGCGCGTGGAGCACGACCCGCGCGACGGCGCGTCGCTCGGCTTCGCGTTCAAGCCGCCCGTCCGCACCGGGCGCGTGGTGTTCGAGCTCGAGGGCGGCGAGCTGCGGGCCGGCGGGCGCGAGCTCCTGCGCGACGCTCAGCTGTGGCTCGAGCGCGCCGAGCACGTGACGCTCGTGGGCCCCAACGGGGCGGGCAAGACGACGCTGATCCGCGCCCTCACCGGTGAGCGCGAGCTCGACGGCGGCAAGCTCCTGCGCGGGCACAACCTCAAGCTCGGCCTGCTCTCCCAGCACGGGGAGGAGCTGGGGTCCGAGCGAAGCGGTGCCGAGGGCGCTGCCCGAGGCAGCGGTACGGTGCTCGAAGCCGCCCAGCGCGCCACCGGACTGAAGCCCAACGAGACGCGCGCCCTGCTCGGCCGCTTCCTGTTCAGCGGCGAGGCGGCCGAGAAGCCGCTCGACGGCCTGTCGGGCGGCGAGCGCCGGCGCCTGTCGATCGCCATCCTGGTCCAGTCGGGCGCCAACGTGCTGATCCTCGACGAGCCGACCAACCACCTCGATCTGGAGAGCCGCGAGGCCCTGGAAGCCGCCCTGCAGGAGTTCCCCGGCGCGCTGCTGCTGATCTCGCACGACCGGGCGCTGCTCGACGCCGTCGGCACGCGCACGATCGCGGTGGAGGACCGGACGCTGCACTCCTACGTGGGCGGCTGGCCCGAATACGTCCGGGTCCGGGAGGAGCGCGTCGAGGCCCGGGCACACGCCGCCAAGCGCCGCAAGGCGCCGAGCGGTGGGTCGGGCGCGGCCAAGCGGGCCAGGCCCGCCAAGCCCGCGGCGAGGGCGCCGGCCGGCAACGGCCGCAAGCCGGCGCAGCGCCAGGTGCGGCTGGAGTCCGAGATCGAGCGCGCCGAGGCCGAGTTGGCCGCGGTGGAAGCCGAGCTGACGGCGCCCGAGGCCTGGAACGACGCCGCCCGCGCCGCCGAGTCGACTCGCCGCCACGCCGCCGCGAAGGCGCGCGTCGACGCGCTCTACGCCGAGCTGGAAGCCGTCGCCGGCTGATCTCTCGACGTGCTTGTCGTCTCCACAGCGCCGGCGAGTCGCGAACGACGGGCGGGTTGAACGAGCATGGGTCTCGAACGGTTCGAGTGGCGAGGACGCCACGTCGCGTGGCGGCGCATGGGCTCCGGTCCGCCCGTGGTCTTCTGCCATGGGACACCGTTCTCGTCGCTGCTCTGGACGCCCTTTGCCGAGGCGCTCAGCAGCGACTTCACGGTCTACCTGTGGGACATGCCCGGATACGGCCAGTCGTCCAAGGCCGCCGAGCACCCGGTTGACTTCGGTGTCCAGGGCGAGCTGTTCGGCGATCTGCTCGCAGAATGGGAGCTCGACAGGCCTGACGTGGTGGCGCATGACTTCGGGGGCGCCGTGTCGCTGCGCGCTCACCTGCTGCACGGTGCCTCGTTCAACTCCCTGATGCTGGTCGACGTCGTGGCGATACCTCCCACCGGGTCGCCGTTCTTCAAGTTCGTGCAAGCGCACCACGACGTGTTGCCGGGCCTTCCGGGATACATCCACTCGGCGGTCGTCACGGCCTACATCCAGGCCGCCAGCCACCGCGGGTTGCGCGCCGAGGATCTGAGCGACCTGCTGGCCCCCTGGACCACCGACGAGGGCCGGTCCGCGTTCTACCGCCAGATCGCGCAGGCCGATGAGCGCTACCTCGAGGAGATCGAACCGCTCCTGGGCGAGCTGGACATCCCCGTGCGGGTCGTCTGGGGCAAGCAAGACACCTGGATTCCCCCCGAGACGGGCCGACGGCTGTGTGCGCTGATACCCGGGGCCACGCTTGGGCTCGTCGACGGCGCCGGGCATCTCATCCACTACGACGCGCCCGTCGCGCTCGCGAGCGAACTACGCGCGTGGCTCGCGCTTCCTCGCCACAGCGCCCTCCGCCACGGCCAGCCCTGACACGAGCACGGTCAGTCCTCGCGTGCTGTGAAGGGTTGAAGCGCGCCTTCGTCGCGGGCGGCGAGGCTGGCCGCGACGAAGGCCGCCACCGTCGGTGACGGCGTCGTCGATCGCCACGCCAGCGCGACGTCGAGCGTGGCGGGCGCCGGCAGCGGGCGGATCGCGAGGCCCGGTGTGGCCGGCGCCGCGCTGGCCTGCAGGACCGTCCACGCGTCGCCGGCCGCGACGGAGGCCAGCGCCTCCTGCTCGCCGCGGAAGGGCCCGAGCCGGGTGCCGGCCGGCCCCGCGGCAGCGCGCAGCGCGTCATGGACGCCGCGTACTGGGCACCGTCGACGAGGGCGCCTGGGCCACGCAGGTCGCCGCGCCCGCCTCGCGCCTGGCGCTGCTGCCCGACGGCACGGTCATCCTCTACGGCGCAACTGATCCCGAACCCGCCCGCCTCTCCCTGCTCGACTTCGCTGCGCACGAGGGCGCGAGCATCGTCACCTTCTTCTCCTACGCCGCCCCCGAGGACGACGCGACCGACCTGGCGATCTCGCGGCACTCGTCGACGCAGGACGCCTGGAATCGGCGGTCGCCGCCAGCTATCCGCTCGAGGAGGTCGCCGACGCCCTCGCCGCGCTCAGCGCCCGCGGCCACCGCGGGAAGATCGTCCTGTCGCCGGGCTGACCCGGCCACCGGTCCGAGGCAGTACCGGACCCGTCCACGGAACGAAGGAGACATGAGCGAGATCGAGTTGATCGGTGTTCCGTTCGACGGATACGGCCGTCCGGGCAACCAGGCCTCGGCGGCGTCGGTCTTGCGCGCCGCCGGCCTGATGGGCGCGTTCGACGCACACCACCTCGAAGACACCGGCGACCTCGAGCTGCCGGCACCCGAGTCCGATCGCGGTGGCGACACGAGCTTGATCAACGAGGCCGCCCTGCTCGCCATGATGGATGCGCTGAACCAGCGGGCCGCCCGGGCGGTGACCGGCGGACGGTTTCCCGTGGTCTACGGAGGGGACTGCTCGACTCTGCTGGGCACGATCACCGGCTTGCGCGACGCGCGGGGTGCCGCCGGGCTCGTGTTCGTCGACGGCCACGAGGACACCATGCCGCTTGACGTCTCCGAGGACGGCGAGGCGGCCAACGCCGAGATCGGCTTGCTGCTCGGTCTGACGGGCCGGCTCCTCTCGGGGCCGTTGGGTCGGCGACTGCCGGCGCTTGCGCCGGAGGCGCTGGCGATGCTCGGGCAGCGCGATGAGGGGTGGCGGCGGCAGTTCAACGTCGGATCGCTCCGGGACCGGGGCGTGTGGCTGCGCGGAGTCGACGAGGTGGCCTCCGACCCGGGCAGCGTTGCTCGCGAGGCTGTCGATCGCGTCCGCGCGTCGGTGGAGCACTGGTGGCTGCACGTCGACCTCGACGTCCTGGATCCGGTCGAGTTCGCGGCGCAAGGCCTGCCGGGTGTCGAGGATGAGCCGGGCGGCCTGAACTGGAAGCAGCTGACCGAGCTGCTCGCCGCCGCGGTCGGCGCCGGAGGGTGCGCGGGGGCGAGCTTCGCCATCTATGACCCCGAGCAGGACGCCGATGGCGGCGAGGCGCGGAGGATCGTGCGGTTGATCTCGGACGTGGCCGCTGCCGTGGATCGCCATCCGGGCGCACCGCGGACGTGAGCGCGGTAAGCGTCGGCTTCTGACGCAGACCGCCGGCGTCAGGCCCGTGTCGCGCCCGGCCGGGCCTCGTCGATGCGGGCGCGCTGCGTGGCCGCAACGCAGGCCAGGACGAGCAGCGCAGTCGCCACCGTCGCGGCGCCGACCGCCTCGCCGAGCAGCAGCGCGGCCCAGCCCAGCGTCAGCACGGGCTGGGCGAGCTGGACCTGGCCGATCCGCGCCACGCCGCCCCGGGCCAGGCCCGCGTACCAGGCGAAGAAGCCCAGGAACATCGAGATGACGGAGACGTAGGCAAAGCCCAGCCAGGCCGTCGCGCCCGCCGACGTTCCGCCGCCGGCCAGCACGACGCCCGACACCGCGACGGTCACCGGCAGCGAGAGCGCGAGCGCCCAGCAGATCGTCCGCGCCCCGCCCAGCTCGCGGGCGAGGGCGCCGCCCTCCGCGTAGCCGAGGGCGCACAACGCGGTGCCCGCCAGCAGGTAGGCGTCGCCGAGTTGCGGCCCGCCGCCGAGGCCGGCGCCGCCGAAGGCCACGAAGCCCAGCACGGCGACGAGGCCCGCCGTGCTGGCGGCCCAGAAGGCCGGCGAGGGCCGCTCGCCCGCGCGCAGCACGGCGGCCACGGCGGTGGCAGCGGGCAGGACGGCGATGACGACGGCGCCGCGCGCCGACGGCAGATCGTCGAGGGCCAGCGACGTGAGAAGCGGGAAGCCGACGACGACACCGGCCGCCACCACCAGCAGCCGACGGACCTGCACCAGCGTCGGGCGCGGTGCCCGGGTCGCGCGCAGCAGCGCCACGGCGAGGACGCCGGCCACCGCCGCGCGCCCGAAGGCGACGAACCATGGGTCCAAGCCGTCCACGGCCAGCCGCGTCGCCGGCAGCGAGAAGCTGAAGCCGAGGATGCCGAGCGAGCCGAGCAGCAGCCCGGGCGGCAGCGCGCGGCTGGATGCGCCGCCCTTCGCCGTCACCGCCGGCATGACGGAAGCGTTACTCTGCGACTCCATGCCGCACGGTAACACAGCGATCGCCGTGACTGCGGATCTCCGCGCCGCGGCGGAGGCTGCTGCGCCCGGCGGGCGGCTGCCGTCCGTGCGCGAGCTGATGGCGCGCCACCGTGCCTCGCCGGCCACAGTGCAACGGTCGGTGGCGCAGCTGGTGGCCGAAGGGCTGGTCGACGCGCGTCCTGGCCGCGGGACCTTCGCCGCGGCCGAGCCGCCGGCACCCGCGGGCGCCAGAGCCGATCTCTCCTGGCAGGCGGTCGCCCTCGGCGAGCGCGCCGCCGGCGCGGGCACGCCGCTGCTGGATCTGCTCGCGATCCCACCGGCGGGCGCCATCGCCCTGTCGGGCGGCTACACGCAGGCCGAGTTGATGCCGACCGGTGCGCTCGGCGCGGCCCTGGCCCGCGCCGCCCGGCGCCCCGGCGCCTGGGAGCGCGGGCCGGTCGAGGGTCGCGAGGCGCTGCGCAGCTGGTTCGCGCGCGAGGCCGGGGGCGCCTTCTCCGCACACGACATGATCGTGTGCCCGGGCGGCCAGCCGGCGCTCAGCACCGCCTTCCGTGCGCTCGTGTCGCCGGGCGCTCCCCTGCTCGTGGAGTCACCCACCTACCTCGGCGCCATCGCGGCCGGGCGGGCGGCGGGACTGCGCGTCGTGCCGGTCCCGAGCGACGCCGACGGCGTGCGGCCCGACCTCCTGGCCGAGGCCTTCGCCCGCACCGGCGCGCGGCTCTTCTACTGCCAGCCCGCGTTCGCCAATCCGCACGGGGCGACGCTGGCCCCCGCCCGGCGGGCCGCCGTGATGGACGCGGTGCGGGCGGCCGGCGCCTTCCTCGTCGAGGACGACTGGGCGCGCGACCTCGGGATCGATGGCGACCCGCCCCCGCCGCTGGCCGCCGACGACCCCGACGGCCACGTCGTGCACCTGCGCGCGCTGACCAAGGTGGCAGCCCCCGGCCTGCGGGTGGCCGCCGTCGGGGCGCGCGGCGCGGCGGGGGCGCGGCTGCGGGCCGCGCGCGTGGTCGACGACTTCTTCGTCGCCGGCCCGCTGCAGGAGGCCGCGCTGGACCTCGTCTCCTCACCTGCCTGGCGCCGCCACCGCCGAGCGCTGCGCATCGCCCTGCGCGCGCGGCGAGACGCGCTGGTGGCCGCCCTGCGCACCGATGCGCCGGCGCTGGCGCCGGCGTTCGTCCCGGCGGGTGGGCTGCACCTGTTCGCCGCGCTGCCCGACGGCGCCGACGACGTCGCGGTGGCCGCTGCGGCGGCGGCGCGCGGCGTGGTGGTCACGCCCGGGCGCCACTGGTTCCCGGCCGAGCCGCCCGGCGCGCACTTGCGCCTCACCTTCGCGGCCGCGCCGCCCGAGGCACTGGCCGAGGGGGTGCGGCGGCTGGCCGGCGCGCTCGCCGACGCCGGTGTCGCTAGCGACCGCGCTTGATCGAGATCCCCTCGAGCACGTTGGCCACCGTCTCGCAGGCGTCGACGGCGTCCTCGAGCGTGTCGAAGATGTCCTTCCAGCGGATCAGCATCATCGGGTCGATCCCGTTGACGAACAGGGAGGCCACCGCCGCGCGCCCGAGCCGGTCGCCCTCGTTCTCGAGCCGGTGGATCTCCACCAGGTGGGCGGAGAGGTCGGCGCCGCCGCGCAGCCCGCGCAGGGCGCCGGCCACCTGCTCGGCGCAGCCCACCAGCACGCCGGCGATCTCCTGGGCCTGCTCCATCGGCGCCTCGACGCCGTAGAGCCCGAACTGGTCGGCAACCTCCTCGGCGTGATCGACCACGTCGTCGAGCGCGCCCGTCAGGGCGTGCACGTCGGAGGCCTCGAGCGCCGAGCGCCCGCGCGTGGCGGCGAGCCGGTGCAGGATGTCGTGGGCGATCCGGTCGCCCTCCTGCTCGCAGAGGAGGATGTCGCGGGCGAGCCCGGCGCGCTCGGGGTAGTCCGCGATCAGATCGCGCAGGAGCAGCGAGGTGCGCTGGACGTTGCGCGCGGACTCCTCGAAGAGGCCGAGCAGCTCGGGGTCCGGCTTGGCGCGGGTGAGCCACATCTCAGGGCAAGGCATAGACGACCGTCCGGCCGCGGTCACGCCACGTTCACAACTGTTTCACGACCGGTTCACCGTCCGGTAACCGCTGGCGACCCGCCGAGCGCCAGCCTCGCCGGCATGGAGTTCACGCGCGACAGCGACGTGCTCAAGGCCGGGGAACTGGAGGTCCGGCCGGACGAGCATCTCGCCACGGCACGAGGCCGGGCGCTGTCGCTCTCCCAGCGCGAGCTGGGGCTCCTGGAGGCGCTGATGCGGCGGCGGGGGCACATCGTCACCCGCGACGAGCTGTACAGCGTCGTGTGGGGGGCGCAGCTGCGGCGCGAGGACCGCTCCGTGGACGTGTACGTGCACAAGCTGCGCTCCAAGCTGGCCCGGGCGATGCCCGAGCTGCGCTTCGTGCACACGCATTTCGGGTTCGGCTACCGGTTCGAGCCCGAGGCTTCACACCCTTTTCACAAGGGTGAGCATCAACGAACAGAGGATGGGTTCAGATGAGGAACACACGACTTCTGGCGGCGCTCTGCATGAGCGGCGCCCTCGCCTTCGGAGCCGCCGCCTGCGGCGACGACGAGGAGAGCTCGAGCAGCAGCGGCCAGGCGCAGGAGGAGAACGGCGGCGGTGAGCTGACGGGCAAGATCACGATCGACGGCTCCTCCACCGTGGCGCCGTTCACCGAGGCGGCGGCCGAGCTGTTCAACGAGGAGAACCCCGGCGTGCAGATCACGGTCGGCACCTCGGGCACCGGCGGCGGCTTCGAGAAGTTCTGCGCCGGCGAGACCGACATCTCCGACGCCTCGCGCCCGATCAAGGAGGATGAGGAGGCGCCGCTCTGCCAGGAGGCCGGCGTCGAGTACACCGAGGTGACGGTCGCCAACGACGG
>Ga0136617_10000266_pt1 | contig 41957 bp, 42 predicted proteins | sample AntDrymUQ3222106_2_FD_129672 | JGI IMG/M metagenome (GOLD analysis project Ga0136617, IMG submission 129672) | Polar desert sand microbial communities from Dry Valleys, Antarctica - metaG UQ322 (21.06) | ecosystem: Environmental > Terrestrial > Soil > Desert | place: Antarctica: Dry Valley... | reverse complement strand
GCGCTCACGATCGTCGTGCGCGACTGGGGCTCGGGCATCCAGCCGCGGCCGGCGCGCCGCGAGGCGCCCGCGCTCGGGCTCGGGCTGTCGCTGATCGCCGCGCTGTCGGACTCCTTCGAGCTCAAGGGCTCCACGAACTCCGGTGCCGAGGTCCGCATGACCTTCGTCGCCGACCGGTCAGCCGATCCGGCGGCCAGCAACCCCGTCACCGGCACCGTCGGTCCCGACGGCCGCTGGGACGTCGAAGCCTAGGCGGCCTGGCGCAGCGCCTCGAGCTCGCGCATGCGGCCGAGGCGGCCGAGCGCGCGTGACTCGATCTGGCGCACCCGCTCGGGCGTGATACCGAGCTGGCGCCCGATCTCGCGCAGCGGCGCGGGATCGCTCCCTGTGAGGCCGTAGCGCAGCTGCACGACGGTGCGCTCGCGATCGGGCAGCTCCCCGAGCGCGCGATGCAGCGTGTCCTCCGACAGCGACACGTGCACGAGATCCTCGGGCGCGGGCCCGCTGCTCGGCAGCAGGTCGCCGAACGCGGCGTCCTCGCCTTCGCCAAGCGGCCGGTCGAGCGAGGTGACGGTGCGAGCCGCGTCGCGCAGCGCGCGCAGCTCGTCGAGCGGCATCTGCGCCTCGGCGGCGACCTCGCCGTCCGTCGGGGGGCGGTCGAGCTTCGCGGCGAGCGTGTTCTCCGCTCGCGCGACCTTCCGCTGGTTGCGCACCAGGTTGATCGGCAGCTTGATCGTGCGCGCCTTCGCGTCCATCCCGCGCTCGACGGCCTGGCGGATCCACCATGTCGCATAGGTCGAGAAGCGGTAGCCGCGGCGCCAGTCGAACTTCTCGACCGCGCGGATCAGGCCCAGAATCCCTTCCTGGATGAGGTCGAGCAACGTCAGCTCGGAGCCCTGGTACTTCTTCGCGATCGAGACGACGAGCCGCAGGTTCGCGTTGATCATGCGGTCCTTGGCGACGAGGTCACCGCGCTCGATCCGCTTGGAGAGATCAATCTCCTCGTCGGGCGTCAGCAGCCGGTGGCGGCCGATCTCGTTGAGGAAGAGCTGCAGCGTGTCGGTCGTGGCAGAGGCGAGCGCGGCGTCGTCGACCGGCGCCGGCTCGGCATCCCGGCCGCAGTCGTCGCGGAGGTCGATGCCGCGCGCCTCGAGCTGTTCGTAGAGGCGACCGATGTCGTCCTCCTCGAGCTCGAAGGTCTGGGCGAGCTCGTCGACCTCGGAAAGGTCGAGGCAGCCCGCCTGCTCGCCCCTGTCGACGAGCGCGGCGATCGGCCCTCCCAGTGCTTCGTTGATCGCGCGCATCACCCTTGTTCGTCACCGCCACGAGAGCTCCCTAAACCAATGCCGCCGCGGGCGTTTGCACGATCTGGCACGAGGGGATCATTCCGACGACTCTTTATCGCGGTCAATCGGGGGAGACGCCATGTTCGATCGCCTCAAGCGCACCGGCTCGACCGCCGATGAAGCGCGCCCGCAGGGCGGCTCCGTCGCCACCGCCGAGGACGGCGGGAGCGCGACCCGCGTCGAGCGCGCCGACCTCCCGGCCGCCGACACGATGAAGCGCGTTCGCGCCCGCCAGCGCGAGGAGTACGGCGGCATCAACTGGGGCGCCGCCTTCTTCGGCTGGCTCGTCGCCGTCGGCGTCGCCGTGCTGCTCACCGGCCTGCTCGCCGCCGCCGGCGCCGCCATCGGCCTGACCGAGTCCACGGCCGCCTCGGAGACGACCGAGACGCTGTCGCTCGCGGGCGCCATCGCGCTCCTTGCCGTGCTCGCCGTCGCCTATTACTGCGGCGGCTACGTCGCCGGGCGCATGTCGCGCTTCGACGGCGCGCGCCAGGGCGTCGGCACATGGGTCATCGGCCTGCTGATCACGATCGGCGCCGCGCTCCTCGCCGTCATCGCCGGGTCGGAGTACAACGTCGTCGAACGCGCCAACCTGCCGCGCCTGCCGATCGGCGATCAGACGCTGACGACCGGCGGCGCGATTGCCACGGTCGCCATCGTCCTCGGCACGGTGTTGTTCGCGGCGCTGGGCGGCATCGCGGGCGCGCGCTACCACCGCAAGGTCGACCGCGTCGGCTACGCCGGCTGAGCGCCCGCTGGCTCGAGGGGCTCGGCCTTCTTTCGGCGGGCACGGGGTAGGCAAGCTTTGAATGGTCACGACCGTTCTGGAACGACGCTGCAACCCATGATGATGAAGGCAACCCCCTCCGACTCAGTCCGCCTGCTCGAGGCGGATCCAGACCTTGGCGGCCTGCTCACCGGCGCCCGGCGAGAGGAGGCGGAGCGCGAGCTCGTCGTCCGCGTCCACAAGCTCGGCGTGGGCGTGTGGGACGTCTCGCGTCTCGAGGGCGCGGGCGCCGACCATGTCGGGCTGCTCCTGCTCGACGGCGTGATCGCACGCGAGGTGATCGTCGCCGACCACGTCAGCGCCGAGCTGCTCGGCCCCGGCGACCTCGTGCGCCCCTGGCAGGACGCGACCAAGGCCGACCTGCTGCCCGTCGACGTGCTGTGGTCGATCCTGTCCCCCTCGTCCTTCGCGGTGCTCGATCGTCGCTTCGCGGGAGAGCTCGCGCGCTGGCCCGAGGTGACCGCTGCGCTCTTCGAGCGCCTCAGCGAGCGGTCGCTGCGCTTGGGCACCACGCAGGCGATCTCTCAGCTCACGCGCGTCGACCGGCGGCTCAAGGCCCTGCTCTGGCACCTCGCCGAGCGCTGGGGCCGCGTGTCCGGCGACGGTGTCGTCGTCCCGCTCGCGCTCACCCACCGGATCCTCGGCCAGCTCGTCGGCGCCCGCCGGCCGACGGTCTCGACCGCCCTCGGCGAGCTCGCCGAGCGCGGGGAGCTCGTGCGCAGGGTCGACGGCTCCTGGGTACTGCGCGGCTCACCGCCCGACGCCTCGGCGCTCGGCCGCCGCCGCGCCATGGCCGGCCGCCCGCACGACCTCATGCGCCCCGTGCGCCCACTCGCCGACGACCCGCCGCCCGACGACAGCTTCGTCACGACGCTCGCCCCCACGGGCAGCCACGGCTGACGACGGGGTTCCGACATACGCCCTGCTCGTCGGGGTAGGACCATGGTGCGACAACGACTGCCAAGGAGGCCGTAATGGCAACCAGAACGACCACGACGGGGATCCTGTCTGAGGAGAAGAGCTCAGAGCGCGCGGAGATCATCGCGCTGCTGACGAAGGCGTATTGGATGGAGATCGAGACGGTGATGAGCTACATCGCCAACTCGGTCAACCCGGACGGCGTGCGTGCGCAGGAGATCATCGAGTCCCTGCAGGATGACGTCCAGGAGGAGCTGGGGCACGCCCAGCAGTTCGCCGCCCGCATCAAGGAGCTCTACGGCGTCGTGCCGGGCTCGCTCGACTTCACCGCCGAGCAGTCCTACCTGCAGCCACCGGACCACCAGACGGACATCGTGCACGTCGTCAAGGGCGTGATCGAGGCCGAGACCGGCGCGATCGAGCACTACAACAGCATCATCGAGGTCACCGACGGCGTCGACTTCGTCACCCAGGACATGGTCATCGCGATCCTGCGCGACGAGGAGGGCCACCGCCGGCTGTTCGAGGGCTACCTGCGCGAGTACGAGGCCGAGGGCCGCGCGTAGCTCACCGATGACGCACTTAGACTCCCCCCGATGAGGGGGGAGTCCGCGTCGGCGGCCACGGCGGCAGCGGCCGAGTGGCCGCGCGAGCTGCTGGACGCCCTGCCGGCGTCGGTCGTGATCGTCGAACCGGGCACCGCGCGCGTGCTGTTCGCCAACCGCGCGGCGCTCGGGTTGACCGGCGATGCGGGCCCGGTCGGGCGCTCCGCCGCCGAGTGGATGCCGTCCGGCTCCTGCCGCGACGCCGAGGGGCGGCCGCTCGCGGACGAGGCGTTGCCCTCCGTTCGCGCGGCCCGCGGCGAGCGCGTGCGCGGGACGATGGTGACCTGCGAGACCCCGCGCGGTGAGCGGACGCTGCGCGCGACTGCGCAGCCCATCACCGCCCCCGACGGCTCCGAAGCCGTGCTCATGAGCTTCGAGGACGTCACCGAGTTGCGCGCGGCGCAGCTCGGCGAGCGCCTGCTCGCCGACGACCTGCGCGTCATCCTCGAGGGCATCGCCGACTCGGTGACCGCTCAGGGTCCTGACGGGAGCCTCGTCTACGCGAACGAGGCGGCCGTGCGGGTGCTCGGCTTCCCGTCCGCAGAGGCGCTGCTGTCGGCGCCGCTCGCGCAGATCATGGCGCGCTGGATCCTGCTCACGCCGGAGGGCGAGCCGCAGCCGCTCGCGGAGCTGCCGGGCCGGCTCGCGCTCATGGGCCAGGAGCCCGAGGGCAAGCTGGTTCAGTTCATCGACCGCGAGAGCGGCGAGCGCCGCTGGTCGCGCATCAAGGCCAAGCCGGTGCGCAACGCCGACGGGTCCGTCCGGCTCGCCATCAACGTCATCGAGGACGTCACCGAGCTCAAGCAGGTCGAGCAGTCGCAGCGCTTCCTCGCCGAGGCCAGCCGCGCGCTCGCCGACTCGCTCGAGTACGAGTCCACCCTCGCTTCGATCGCGCAGCTCGCGGTGCCGGTCGTCGCCGACTGGTGCGCCGTCGACCTCGGGGGCGACGCCGTCGGCGAGGTCGACCGCGTCGCCGTCGCGCACGTCGACCCGGCGAAGGTGAGATGGGCCCGCGAGATCGCAGAGCGCTACCCCGCGGACCCGCGCGCCGACCGCAGCGTCCACCACGTGCTGCGCACGGGCGAGTCGCAGCTCTGGCCCTACATCCCGGACGAGCTGATCGTCGCGTCCGCGCAGGACGAGGAGCACCTGCGGCTCATCAGGGCGCTCGGCATGACGTCGGCGATGATGGTCCCGATGCGCGTCCGCGACCGCGTGTTCGGCGTCATCTCGTTCGTGAGCGCGGAGTCGGGGCGGCGCTTCACCGACGCCGATCTGCGGCTGGCCGAGGACCTGGCCCTGCGCGCGGCCACCGCGGTCGAGAATGCGCGCCTCTACCGGGCACGGACCAAGATCGCCCGGACGCTCCAGGCCTCGCTGCTGCCGCCCCTGCTCCCGGAGATCCCCGGCGTCGAGGCCGGCGCGCTGTACCGGCCCGCCGGCGAGGAGCACGAGGTCGGTGGGGACTTCTACGACCTTTTCGCGACGACCGAGAACCACTGGTTCGCGGTCATCGGCGACGTCTGCGGCAAGGGCGCCGAGGCCGCGGCAGTAACGGCGCTGGCGCGCCACACGATCCGAGCTGCGGCCGCCCAGAACGGCTCGCCGGCCTCGATCCTGTGCTGGGTCAACGAGGCGATGCTGCGCCAAGGCTCCTCGCGCTTCTGCACGATCGCCATCGCGCACCTCGACCGCTCCGGTCCGGCGACGACGCTGACCGTCTCCGTCGGCGGCCACCCCGCGCCGATCGTGCTGCGCGCCGACGGCAGCGTCGAGACCACCCGCGCCGGCGGCACGCTGATCGGCCTCGTCGAGGATCCGAGCCTCACCGAGAGAACGACCGCGCTCGCTCCCGGCGACGCGGTGCTGCTCTACACCGACGGCGTCACCGAAGCCGACGCGCCGCGCCGGATCTGGACGCCGGAGGACCTCGACGAGGTGATCGCGGCGGCCGCGGGAGCCACGGCCCAGGAGCTCGTCGACCGTGTGGCGGACGCAGCGCTCACGGGCCTCGCAGCGCCGCCGCGCGACGACGTCGCGATGCTGGCGCTGCGGCTCTGCCCTTAAGGGTTGCCGGTCGCGGTCCCGTCGCCGGTGTCGGGCGCGTCGTCTTCGGCGCCCTTGTCGCGGCTGCCTTCCTGCGAGGCGCCTTCGCCCCCGGCGACCTCGTCCGGTTGCTCTTCGGGGTAGCCCTGGTCTGACTTGTCTGGGGATTCCATGGTGGGTGGGCTGCCCGGGCGGCGGGGGCGTGCAAACGGGGCGGCCGCGGTGAGGCACGCGAACGTCAACGGCGGCTGGGTGGGAGTGGGTCTCGGGACCACACCCGGCCTCGCGGGCCGCCGGGGCACACGAGCTCCCTCCCTCACCTGCGCAGTTCGCCGTTAACCAACGACGGCGGCCCGAAGGCCGCCGTCGGCAGAACTCGAACCGCTGAGCGCTTAGCTCTTGCGCTCCAGGTCCGCAACCTCTTCTGACTTCGCGTCCGCGCGCTCCTGCGCGTTGGCCTGCTCATCCTTGGCCTCGCCCTTGCGTTCCTCGGTGCGGCCCTCGCGGCGCAGCGAAGCGTCGTCGGTGAGGTCGCCCGCGGCCTTCTTGACGCGGCCGGTGATCTTGTCGGTGATGCCCATGTCGGATGCTCCCACTGTCGGGGTCTGGAGCCATCCTACCCTCGCGTGGGGCCGGGAAACGAGCTAGCCGGCGTGCTCGGCGACCGTGCGGAGCCGCTCGAGCGCGCGCCGGATGAGCCGCGAGACATGCATCTGGGAGACGCCGACGCGCTCGGCGATCTCGGCCTGCGTGAGGTCCTCGACGAAGCGCAGGTGGAGCACGATGCGGTCGCGGGGCGGCAGCGCCTGCAGCGTCGGTGCGATCGTGGCGCCGTACTCCACGAGCTCGAAGCGGTCGTCCTCGACGCCGATCGACTCGGCGTAGGTCTCGCCGTCTCCCTCGTCGCCGAAGCGGTAGGACTCGAGCGACACGGCGTCGTAGGCCGAGGCCGCCTCCATCGCCTCGAGCACGGCCTCCGCGGTGGTGTTGAGCGTCTCCGCGACCTGCTGCGCGGAGGGAGAGCGGCCAAGCCTGCGCGACATGTCCTTGACGCAGTTGTCGACCTGCATCACGCGCTCCTGCATCCCGCGCGGGACGTGCACGGCCCAGCCGTTGTCGCGGAAGTAGCGCTTGAGCTCGCCGAGCATCGTCGGCACCGCGTAAGACGAGAACGCGGTCTCGCGCGCGGGGTCGAAGCGGTCGATCGCCTTGATCAGGCCGAGCGTCGCGACCTGAACGAGGTCGTCGAGCGGCTCGTCGGAGCGCCGGTAGCGGCGCGCCATCCGGCGCGCCAACGGCAGCAGGCGCTGTACGAGCTGCTCGCGGGCAGCCTGGTCGCCGTGGACGTGATAGCGGATGAGGAGCCGACGGTCCTCCTGAGCCCGTGAGGCCCCGGCGCCGTCGTCCTTGCTCGTCCGGACCGCCACTTGCTGAATCCCTTCGATCTCCAAGCCTCTTCCGGTGGGAGCCTCCATACCTCCTGCACGGCCCAGGGCCCGAACTTCACCCTAGCGGAGTGGTGTCCAGATCGCCTTGTAGCTCGACGATCGAACGAAACACCGCCGCGGCGCCTGCCTCCGTGAGCTCCTCGCGGCTGAACCCACCGGTCAGCACGCCGAGCGTCGGAACCTTGGCGCGCTTCGCCTCCGGCCTTCTCCATCGCGGCCACGACGAGGTCGGGCTGGGGCTTCGTCTTCTCGACGTCGCCGGAGTTCGTCCAGCCGTTCACGAGCGTGCCGTCGATGTCGATGATCGCGACGGTCAAGAGGCCTCGGCGCCCACGCTGCGCGACTGCGCCTCGTGCTCGCCCTCGCAGAACTCCTCCACGATCTTGGCGCAGAAGGCCGGCAGGTCATCGGGGTTGCGCGAGGACACGAGGCCCTGGTCGACCACCACCTCCTCGTCGACCCAGGTCCCGCCCGCGTTGCGGATGTCGGTCCGCAGCGACGGCCACGACGTGATGGTGCGGCCCTTGAGCACGTCGGCCTCGACCAGCGTCCAGGGGCCGTGGCAGATCACGCCGACCGGCTTCGACTGCTCGAAAAACGCGCGCACGAAGGCGACGGCGCCCTCGTCCATGCGCAGGAAGTCGGGGTTGGCGACGCCGCCGGGGAGCACGAGCCCCTCGTAGTCGGACGCGTCACTCTCCTCGACCGTGTGATCGACCGGGAAGGTGTCGGCCTTGTCGAGGTGCTTGAAGGCCTGGACCTCGCCGGACTCGGTCGAGATCAGCTCGGGCTTCCCGCCCGCCTCCTCGACGGCCTTCCACGGCTCCGTGAGCTCCACCTGCTCGATGCCCTCCGGGGCGACGAGGAACGCGATGCGCTTTCCATCCAGCTTGCCCATGTAGGTCTCCTTTGCCTTGGGTTTGCTCCGAGACTCGCCGCCTCTGCGAGGCTCCAAACGCCGATCGCCGCCCAGGTTCGAGGCCCCGGCTCCCGGGTAGGTCAGCGGGCATGGAACCCCGCCCGCCACTCCCACCCGACCCGCCCGGTCCCGCGCCTCCAAGCCCGGCGCCCGATCCGCAGCCGCCGACCCCGACGCCCGACCCGGGCCCGCTGCCGCCGGATCCGCAACCCCCGGTCATCTGACTTGAAGGCGGTCTCCGAGACCCCGACCGAGCCGAGCGACTACGCGGCGATCTCGCTCGTATTCGGCTCCGTGCTGACCGGCCTGGCGATGGGTGCACGCTCGCGCGACCCAATCCCGCGCGCGGACCTCCTACCGCTCTCGGCGGCGACGTTCTCGCTCTCCCGCCTGATCGTGCACGACAAGTCCGAGAGCTGGCTGCGCGAGCCGTTCGTGGCCGAGGAGGAGGGCGAGCGGCGGCCGAAGGGCCGGCGGCTGCGCTACGCGATCGGGGAGCTGATGACCTGCACGCGCTGCATGGGGGCGTGGAGCGCGCTCGCGCTCGTCGGGCTGCGCCTGCACGCTCCTCGGGCCGGGCGCACCGTCACCACGGTGCTCGCAGCCTCCGCCGGCAATGACGCGATGCAGGCGGGCTTCTCGTGGCTGTGCGCCCGCGCGAACGAGCGATCGGCGGCCTCCGAGGCCGCGCCGAGCTCGCGTCCCGCAGCGGCGGCACCGCCTCACGCCGCGTGAACGCGGTGGTGGTCACGAGTTAGACCCGTCTTGACACGGGGTACGAAAGTCCCGTTATGCCTGCCCACGCATTCACCCGTTCGTGGCCGGCTGACCCGGCGCTGATCGGGGCCACGCCGTCGCCTGTCCGGCTGTCCCTGCCCGCGCAGCCGCGCAACATCGCGGTGGTCCGGCGCGCGCTGGAGGCGATCGCCGAGGAGCTGGCGCTCCCCCGCCGCCTGATCGAGGACATGCGCCTCGCCGTCACCGAGGCCTGCACCAACGTCGTCCGCCACGCTTACACCGAGGCCGAGGCCCGGCACGCGAGCGCGATGCGGGTCGCGCTGCTGCCGGAGGCGGATGGGATGCGGGTGATCGTCGAGGACCGCGGCCGCGGTCTCGGGCCGAGCCCGGACGCGCACGGCCCCGGCCTGGGGCTGCCACTGATCGCGGCGCTGACCTCGCAGCTCGAGGTGTCGCACAGCGCCGACGAGCGCGGCAGCCGCGTCGCGATGTCGTTCATCGAGGCAGCGTGACCGAAGCCGCGGCGGGCCCGAACGGCTCACCCGGCACGACGCGTGTGTCCATCGCCAGCGGGCCGCTCGTGGGTCCGGTGCTGCGACGCGTGGTCGGCATGCTCGCCGCGCGCGCCGACCTCCCGCTCGACCGCCTCGACGATGCGGTCCTCGTCGCCGACCTGATCGCCACGCGCGCGCCGGCGCACATGCAGACCGGCTCGGTCGACGTCGACCTCGAGACCGGTGACCGCACGCTGTTCCTCCGCGTCGGGCCACTGCGCCCGGGCGGAGGGGAGGCGCTGATCCTGGACGCCAGCGTCCCCGGCGTCGGCAACGTCATCGAGCAGCTCGCTGACGACATCACCGTGAAGCCCGACGGCGAGTCGGAGTACCTGCTGGTCCGTCTCGCCTACGCGAGCTGATGGCGATCGACTTCGAGATCGAGGACAGAGCGGTCCGCGAGGGCGTGCATCTCGTCGCCGTCGCCGGCGAGATCGACCTCTTCACCGCGCCCGAGTTCAAGCAGCGCATGGGCAAGCCGATCGACGACGGCATCGCCAAGCTCGTGGTCGACCTCTCGGCGACGACGTTCATCGACTCCTCGAGCCTCGGCGTCCTGATCGGCGCCCACCGCCGGCTCAAGCAGCGCAATGGCAGCCTCGTGGTCGTCTGCGACAATCAGGCGATCGTGAAGACGTTCAAGATCACCGGCCTGGACGGCGTCTTCACCCTCGTCCCGTCGCTCGACGACGCGCTCGACGGCGACGCCGTCGGCGCGGGTCCGTAGGGCCCTCCCAACCCCGGCCCAGCACGGTGGGCACCGGTTTCCCCGCCGAGGACGCGCAGAACGACTTCGCCCGGGCGCGGCGAGCGCGGATGCTCGCCGACCTCGGGCGGCGGCTGCGCTTCGAGCCCGACGACGTCGGCTACATCCTGCCGTTCGAGGAGGTGGTCGAGGCACTCGGGCGCGTCGCCGAACACGACCTCGGCCTGCAGAGCATCGCGCTCGACTCGATCGTCGGAACTGTCGACCGCACGAAGGAGTTCGACCGCGCCTTCCGCCCCACCAGCCCACGGCTGAGGGCGCGCTGGCAGCGGATCGCGGAGGCACAGCGCCGCGGCGAGTCGTTCCCGCCGATCTCCGTCTTCCGGATCGGCGAGCTGCACTTCGTCCGCGACGGCCACCACCGCGTGTCGGTGGCCCGCTCGCTGAGTCGACAGGACATCGACGCCTACGTGACCGAAGTCCAGACGCGGGTCGGCCCGGGCGACGACGTGCGGGTCTCCGACCTCCCGATCAAGGGCCACGAGCGGCTCTTCCGCGAGCGCGTCCCGCTCGATCGCGAGCGCCGCAGCCACATCAGGCTGTCCGATCCGTGGGACTACGGCTCACTGGCCGAGGGCGTCGAGGCCTGGGGGTTCCGCGCGATGCAGGGCCATCGCGCGTTCATGGATCGCGCGGAGGTCGCGCGGCTGTGGTTCGACGAGGACTACAAGCCGGTCACGGAGATGCTCGACGCGGCCGACCTGGTCGAGCGCGGCGAGACCGAGACCGATGCCTACATGCGGATCGTCGCGGCGCGCTACCTGCTGCTGCGCACCCACGACTGGTCCGACGAGGTGCTCGAGCGGCTGCGCTCCGCGGAGCGGCGACCCAGGCGCCGCACGCGCATGCCGCCCAAGCGGCGCCGCGGCAAGCGCCCGCCCTACTAAGCGCGATCACGCTCCCGGGCCGCGCCCGGGAGCGTGCTCGGCTGCGGTCTACTCGGCGGCGCGGCTGCCGACGGCCTCCTGCGACTGCTCCGCGGTGAGGCTGCGACCGCCGTTGGGGTCGAACAGCTTGATCTGGGATACGTCGAGCACCATCTCAACCTCCTTGCCCGCGTCGGCACTGCTCTGCGAGTCGAGCCGGGCGACCACGTGCGTGGCCCCGCCACTCGAGCCCGCGCCGGGCAGCTCGCCCAAGCCGGCGTCCTCGGCCAGCGCAGCGAGCTCCTCGGACTCCGCCGCCTTCGCCTCGATGTCGAAGTAGGCATAGAGCTCGGAGCCCATCGACTCGACGACGTCGATCGTGACCTTGAACTTCATGCCGCCGGTCTGACGCTCGTCGGCGACCGCGGCGTCCTCGAAGTGCTCGGGGCGCAGGCCCGCGATCACGTCGCGCGGCTTGTCGCCGCCGCCCTGGATCTTCGCCCTGATCTCGTCGGGCAGCTGGGTCGTGCCGAACGGCAGCTCGAGCGAGTCGCCGGTGAGCTTCGCCGGCAGGAAGTTCATCGCCGGCGAGCCGATGAAGCCGGCGACGAACAGGTTCGCGGGCTCCTCATAGAGCACCTTCGGCGAGTCGACCTGCTGGATGACGCCCGCGCGCATGACCGCCACGCGATCGCCGAGCGTCATGGCCTCCGTCTGGTCGTGCGTGACGTAGACCATCGTCGTGCCCAGCCGCTTCTGGATCCGCGACACCTCGGTGCGCATCTGCACGCGCAGCTTGGCGTCGAGGTTGGAGAGCGGCTCGTCCATCAGGAACGCCTTCGGGTCGCGCACGATCGCGCGGCCCATCGCCACGCGCTGGCGCTGGCCGCCGGACAGGTTCGCCGGCTTGCGCTCGAGGTGGTCCTGGAGGTCGAGGATCCGTGCCGCCTCCTCGACCTTGGTGTTGATCTCACCCTGGTCGACCTTCGCGAGCTTGAGGGCGAAGCCCATGTTCTCTCGCACCGTCATGTGCGGATACAGGGCGTAGTTCTGGAACACCATCGCGATGTCGCGGTCCTTCGGAGCGAGGTCGTTGACGACCTCCTCGCCGATGAACATCTCTCCCTCGGAGATGTCCTCGAGCCCGGCGATCATCCGCAGCGCGGTCGACTTCCCGCACCCGGATGGACCGACAAGGATCATGAACTCGCCATCGCCGATCAGGAGATCGATCGCCTTGACGGCCTCGGTCCCATCGGGATAGCGCTTCGTGACGCCCTTGAGCTGAATCTGGGCCACTGCTTGTTCCCCTCTCCTCCTCGTGCACCTCTAGCCGGAGGAAAGATAGCCCGCCGCCCTAATCGCGGGCGCCCGGATGTCCTGGACCCGGCCAGGGGGCGAGCACGAGCAGCAGGCGCGAGTCCTTGCTGGCACGGACCTCGTGGCGCTCGTTGGGGTCGAACACGGCCAGCAGGCCTGCCCCGCCGGTGACGATCTCGGCACCGTCGATCTCGATCTCGACCTCGCCGGAGATCACGACCACGTGGGCGCGCTCGTGCACCTGATGGTCCTGAAGCTGCTCGCCCGCGGGGAGGTGCAGCGTGATCGACCGGGCCTCGCCGCGCGTCGAGTGCAGGACCTGCGGCTTGTGCGGCTCGACATCGAGCGTCGAGAGGTCCCAGTGCTCCATGCCGCGCCGAAGACTACTTGTCCTCGACCTCCGCGCGCAGGCGTCCGATCGACTGGCGGATCAACCGTGAGACGTGCATCTGTGACACACCAACGATGTCGCCGATCTCGGACTGGGTGAGGTCCTCCTCGAAGCGCAGGCGCAGGACCTCGCGCTCGCGCTCGGACAGGACGCGCATCAGGCGCTGCACCGTCGCGGCGTCCTCGGCGACCGCGAAGCCGTGGTCCTCCGAGCCGAACGCGTCGACGAGCTCGCCCTCGTCGTCGTCGTCGTTGCGGGGCCGGTCGAGCGAGACCGCGCGATAGGCGCCGGCGGCCTCGCGCGCCTCGAGCACCTGCTCGGGAGTGGCGCCGAGCCGCTGGGCGATCTCGGCGGGCGTTGGCGCGCGGCCGAACTCGCGGCTCAGGTCCTCCCCCACGCGGTCGACCTTGACGGCGAGCTCCTGGAGGTCGCGCGGCACGCGGACCGACCAGCCCTTGTCACGAAAGTGACGCTTCAGCTCGCCGAGGATGGTCGGGACGGCAAACGAGGAGAACGCCGTCTCGCGCGCGGGATCGAAGCGCTCGATGGCCTTCAACAGCCCGAGCGAGGCGACCTGGATCAGATCGTCGAGCGGCTCCCCTGCACGCTGGTAACGGCGCGCAAGCTGGCGCGCGAGCGGCAGAAACCGCTCGACGAGCGCCTCGCGGGCGCCGGGATCGGCCTCGCGGTGGTAGCGCTCGAGCAGGCGCCGGTCCTCGAGCGCGCGGGCGACGCGGTCCTTGGAGCCAGACGAACTCGCTTGGCCATTGGACGCACCCGAATATGCTCTGGGTGCGCCGACCGCCCCGACAGACCGATCTCCGATTGACTCCAACTCCGCCTCTCACGCTTCACGTACGTCGAACCTGGGACGCCGAGTTGCTAGGGCGCGTGGCTGGCTACGGCGGGGTGCTGGGCCGTGCCGGTCACCATTCTAACGCGGGCCGAGGGCAGGTTTAAGGTTTGCGACAGACCGGTATGGAGTCGAACCTCCGCGTGCTGATCGCCGACGAGGACCAGAGCACGCTGGAAGGGTTGCGGGCGACACTCGAAGGACTCGGCCACGAGGTGATCCCGTTCGCCGTCTCGGTGCGCGAGGCGGCGGAGCTGATTGCCCGCGAGGACCCCAACCTCACCATCGTCATGGTCCACCAGGACGACGAGCATGCGCTCTCGCTGATCTCCGAGGCGGTCGAGTACGCGTCCGGGCCGGTGATCGCGACGGTCCGCGACGGCGACGCAGACTTCCTCGCGCGCGCCGCCGAGCACGGCATCTCCGCCTACGTCGAGGGCACGGCGGCCCAGTCGGTGCAGGGCGCGATCGAGATCGCCCTGCGGCGCTATCGCGAGACCGCGGAGCTGGCCGGCAAGGTCGACCAGCTCGAAGGGGCGCTCGAGCGCCGCGTGATCATCGAACGCGCGAAGGGGATCCTGATGGAGCGACACAGCGCCGACGAGCGCCATGCCTTCGAGCTGCTGCGCGACAACGCGCGCTCGCACAGCCGGCGGGTGGTCGACGTCGCGCAGACCGTCGTCGACGGCCGCTCGCTGCTGCCCAAGGACGCCGGCGGCGGTTAGCCCGCCCCGGCCGGGGGGAAACCCCAATCCCATGGTCGACCAGCTCGCGGATCCGCGACCCGGCTCGCGGCTCGAGCTCTCCGACTTCAAGAACGCGTTCCAGCGCTTCCAGAAGGACCAGATGGGTGACCACGCGGCAGCGCTGACCTACTACTCGCTGCTGTCGCTCTTCCCGGCGCTGCTGTTCGCCGTCGCGGCGCTCGGTTTCTTCAGCGGGGAGCGCCTGATCACCGAGGCGGCCGACTACCTGCTGAAGGCGGGCGCTCCGCGCGAGACGGTCGACGCCGCCATCGGGGCGCTCGAGTCCGCGCAGTCGCAGCGCAGCACGGCGGCGACGGCACTGGTCATCGCGCTCGCCACCTCGCTCTACGGCGCGTCCGGCGCGTTCGGCGCGGTCGGGCGGGCGCTCAACGTGGTCTGGCGGGTCGAGGAGGGACGCAGCTTCATCGGCAAGAAGCTGCGCGACATCGGGTGGACCCTCGTCGTGCTCGTGTTCGTGCTGATCACGTTCGTGCTGATCTTCGTCGGGGGCGACGTCGCGCAGGACCTGCTCGGGACGATCGGCCTCGGCGGCGTCGCCGCCGACGTCTGGCTGATCGCGCGCTGGCCCGCCGCGCTCGTGTCCGCGATGCTGATCTACGCGATCGTCTACTACGCGGCGCCGAACATCGAGGTGCCGCGCTTCCAGATCGTCTCGCCCGGGGCCGTCTTCGGCGTCGTCACCTGGATCCTCGCGTCCGCCGCCTTCTTCTTCTACGTCTCGAACTTCTCGTCCTACTCGGCGACGTACGGCGCGTTCGCCGCCGTCGTGATCCTGCTCGTGTGGCTCTGGCTGACGAACCAGGTGCTGCTACTCGGTGCCGAGCTCAACGCCGTGATCGACCTGCGGCGCGCGCCGGAGCTCCCGGAGTCCTACGACGGGCCGCCGCTGCCCGAGAAGGTTCCGGCGGACGACTAGGCGGACGCCTCGCGCAGGGTCATCTCCTCCGGCCAGGAGCACAGCTTCTCGCGGCCGGGGCAGTCTCCGCAGAGCCCGCGATGCGGCTCGGCGGCGACCGGGTGGCGGCCCTCGAGCACGCCCTCGGCGAGGCGGGTGAGACGCTCGGCGAGCTCAGGGATGTCGCGCGTCTCGAAGCGGGCGCCGACCGCGACCTCGGGGCGCTCGAGGAAGCAGTAGGCGACCTCGACGGCGGGCGCGCCCTCGCGCAGCGCGGCGAACGCGTAGACGACCCGCTGCGTCGCGTACCCCGCCTCGACGACGTCCGCCGGCTCGGCGCCCTCGAGCCGGTCGGACTTGTAGTCGACGATCAACAGCGTCCCGTCAGTCTCGCGGGCGAGTACGTCGACGAAGCCGTTGACGAGCGCGCCGCCGGCCGGGTCGAGGCGGAACGCGAAGCCCGCTTCGCGGCGCACGTCGCGGGCCGCGGCGAGCCGCGCGCACAGCGGTGAGGCACCGAACGCCGCGACCAGCCCGCGGATGTCCTCGACCTCGTCCGGCGTCAGGTCGACGCCCGCCTCGAGGCCGGCCGCCGTAACGGCGGCCGCGTGAGGCGCGGCCGGGTGGGAGAAGTCCAGCTCCTCGAGCAGCAGGTGCGCGAGCGTGCCGCGGACCCGCGGGTCGAGCGCGGGGGCGGGCGGCGCGGCGGCGGGGTCCTCGTCGCTCCACTCCGGTGGGCGGACGTCGGGCAGGCGCAGCGTGCGCTGGAGGTAGAAGCGATAGGGGCAGCGGGCGTACTGGCCGAGGGCGGAGTAGGAGAGCCGCTCGGGCGCGGGCCGCGCGGGGGCGGGCGAGGGCACGACCTTGGCGCGCGCGGGCAGCGCCGTGCCGGGCGTGCCGCGCCGCCGGCGGGGCTCGTCAGGGAGCGCGTCCGCGGCGATCGTGGCCGGGGTGATCAGTCGCGTCAGCACGCGCGTCGGCCGGCCGTCCCAGACGCCGGTCACGACCCGCTCGGGCCGGGCCGGATCGAGCGCGCCGCCGAGCAACGCGGGCGCGATCCAGTCGAGCGGCGGTCCGCCCGGCCGCGGAGCGGCCGGGCGCTCGGGATTGGTGCTGCCGGAGAGGATCAGGCGATCGCGGGCACGCGTCATCGCGACGTAGAACAGCCGCCGCTCCTCCGCGTCCTCCTCGACGGCGGCCGCGGCGGCGAGCTGCTCGTACGCGAGCGCCGGCACCGTCTCGCCGCCGCCGGGCGTGGCCAGGCGCAACCCGATCTCGCCCTCGGAGCCGATCAGCAGGCGGTCGCGCTGCCCTGCCCCCTGGCGGCCGAGGTCGGCGACGCAGACGACCGGGAACTCGAGCCCCTTCGCGCGGTGGATCGTCATCAGCCGCACCGCGTCGAGCCCCTCGGACTCAAGCGGCGCCTCGCCCTCGCGCGCCGCGGCGAAGTCTCGCGTGGCCGCGTCGGCGAGGAAGCCGTGCAGGTCGCGCTCCTCCGCGCGCTCGTACTCGCGCGCCAGCCGCATCAGCTTGCGGAGGTTCGCGAGCCGCCGCTCCCCGCTCGCCCGTGCGAGCACCACGAGGTCGTACCCCGTCCCCTCGAGCCCGCGCTCGAGCAGCACCTCGACTGGCAGCCGCTCCGCGTGCGCGCGCTCGCCGGCGAAGAACGCCGCGAACTCGCGGAGCCGCGCGGCCTCGGCTTCCGGGAGGGCCGCGAGGGGGTCCGCGAGGTCCGCACCGGAGGCGTCCATTCCGGACGGGGTGGCGGCGGCGCGGAGCGCTGCCCACACGCCGCCCCCCTGCGCTCGGCCGGCGTCGGCGAGCAGGATCAGGGCGTCCGAGCCGACCCCGCAGAACGGCGAGGCGAGGACGCCGAGCAGCGCCTCCTCGTCGAGCGGGTTGGCGAGCGCGGCGAGGTAGGCGATGCCGTCGCGGACCGGCTGCTGGGACCAGTAGCCGCGGCCGCCGACCACGTAGGTCGTCACGCCCTGCTCCTCGAGCGCTTCCTCGAGCACGCGCAGGGACGCCGTCGCGCGGACGAGCACGACGATGTCGCGCGCGGGCCGGCCGGCGTCGACCTCCTCGCGCAGGCGGTGGGCGAGAGCGCGCGCCTCCGCCCGCCGGTGCGGCTTGGTCTCGACGCCGGCGAGCCCGAGCCGCGTGTCGTCGTCCCACCCTTGCGAGTCGGTGACGAGCAGCTCGACGCTCGGCGCCGCGCCACCCGGGTCGCCGGGGTCGAAGAGCCGCAGCTCGCCACCGTCGTCCACGACGTTCCCGTTGCCCGCCAGCAGCGGCGCGAAGCGCTCGGGCCACTGCGGCGCGTAGGCGCCGTTGAGGACGTCCAGCAGCTCCTCGCGCGAGCGGAAGTTCGCCGTCAGCAGCCGCACGCGCTGCTCACCGAGCGCGGCGCGGCGCTCGCGGAAGATCGTCACGTCGGCGTGGCGGAAGCCGTAGATCGACTGGAACTCGTCGCCGACCGCGAACAGGTTGTCGCGCTCGAGCGCCTCGAGCACGTCGAGCTGGAGGCGGTTGGTGTCCTGGAACTCGTCGACCATGATCAGCGCGAAGCGCTCCGCCCAGCGCCGGCAGTCCTCGGGATCGGCGGCGAGCAGGTCGCGCACGCCGAGCTCGAGGTCCTCGAAGTCCAGCCCCGCGCGCTGCGCCTTGGCCTCCGCGTAGCGCGCGCCGAAGCGCGCGAGCAGCACCGCGATCTCGTCCAGCGCCGCGCGCGTGTGGTGGTCGGCGCAGCTCTGGCGGTAGGCGGCGAACGCGCTGCGATAGGCCTCGCTCGGCTCCGCCCCCAGCGCCTTTGCGCCCTTCTTGAGCTCCGCCGCCAGGAGCGCGGTCGGCACCGGGATCCCGCCTGCGTCGAGGACGCGCTCGCACACGTCGAGCGCGGCCCGGCCCTCGTCGAGCCGGACCCCGGCGCCGGCGGTCGCGAGATACCGCGCCGCCGCCGCGCGAGCTTCGGTCAGCGCGGCGGCGCCGGGCGCGGGCCCGGCCGGCGGCACGCGCAGCACCGGCCGCGTCTCCCCGCGCGAGCGCAGCGTCGCGTGGACGCCCAGCACGATGTCCTTGAGGCCGGCGCCGTAGGCCGCGGCGACGTCGATCGCCGGTGCCCCCCGCTCGCGCGCCCACTCCTCGAGCGCGCGCTCGTAGGCCTCGCCCGCGAGCCGCTCGGCGGCCGGCTCGTCGAGCACGTCGAAGCGCGGGTCGAGGCCGGCGGCGAGCGGCCGGGCGCGCAGGATCCGCGCGCAGAAGCCGTGGATCGTCCCGATCCAGCCGGCGTCGACCGCGCGCGCGTGCTCCTCCTCGCCGAGCGCGACGAAGCGCCGGCGGACGCGGTCGCGCAGCTCACCGGCCGCCTTCTCGGTGAAGGTCAGCGCGAGGATCGAGCCGACCGCGACGCCGTCGTGCAGCACGGCCTCGACGCAGCGCTCCGCCATCACCGCCGTCTTGCCGGAGCCGGCGTTGGCCGCGAGCAGCGCCGAGCCGGCGCGATCGTCGATCGCCGCGCGCTGCTGCGTGGTGAAGGCGACGGTCATCCGCCCGCCCGGCAAATCGTCGGATACGCGCAGCCGTGCGGCGAGCACCGCTCCGCGCACGGCGCGATGCGCCCACCGCGCAGCGCCTCGGCGGTGGACAGCGCGCGCTCGCGGATCTCCCCCAGCGCGTCCTCGAGCCCGGCCTCGTCGACGACGTCGTTGCTCACGTAGCGACCCGCGACGTCGGCGCGCACGAGACCGCGCGGTCGCGAATCGCGACTCCAGAGAGGCTGGTAGAGGCCGCCGACCGGCTGCAGGCCGAGCAGCTCGCGCGCCGCGAGCATGTAGAGCGCGACCTGCAGCGCGCCGCCCTCGGCCCAGCCGGCGCCCTTCGGCGCGCTGGCGCCCTTGTAGTCGCGCACGATCGCCTCGCCGTGGTCGACATCCACACGGTCGACCCGCCCCGTCACCTCGAGCTCGCCGGGCGCCAGCACGAGCGGGCCGTGCTCGTCGCCCTCGCGCCCGAAGCGCCACTCGAGCCAGGTCGGCTCGAGCCCCGCCCCGTGCTCGGCCTCGTGGCGCAGGTAGCGCCGCAGGTCGGCCTCGAGCGTGCGGCGGGCGGCCTGACCGCGGGCGCCCGCAACGTCGCGACCGACCGCAGCCAGCGCCCTTTCGAGCGCCTCGAGCGCGGCCGGCAGCGTCGCGGGGGTCAAGCGGGCCGAGCCGGTCCGCGTCTTGAGGCCGCGCAGCGTCGCCTCGAGCACCGCGTGGGCACGCGAGCCGCGCTTCATCGGCTCGGGGTCAGGGGTGACGCGGCGCGGGGCGAGCAGACCCTCCACGAGCCACCGCACCCCGCAGGCGGCGAACGTCTCGAGCTGCCGCGCGCCCTCCGTGCGGCGCGCGGCGAGCTGCTCGAGCACGGGCAGGGTCAGCGGTGGGGGCAGCGGGGGCGGGTCAGGCTCCGAGCGCGCCGCGGCCTGGGCGCGGCGCAGCTCGCGCGGGGTCGGCGCCTCGCGCGGGGACCACGTCACCTCGGCGAGCAGCCGCCGGCCACGCTCGGCCCACAGCTGGTCGGTGAACAGCGAGCGCACGTCGTCGAGGAACGGCGAGGCCACCAGCGGCTCGCCCTCCTCGTCGGACGAGCGCCAGGACAGGAACAGGACCTCCTGCGGGCGCGAGACGCAGGAGTAGAACAGCGAGCGCTCGCGGTCGAGCACGTCCTCGTGCAGCGGCAGGCGCAGCCCCGAGGCGGCGGCGAGCGCGCGCCGCGCGTCGTCGTCGAGGAACGGCTCGGGCACCGGGCGCTGTGGGAACTCGGCGTCCTGGAGCCCGCACACGAAGACGGCGCGGAAGCGCCGCGCACGGATCTCGAGCGGGTCGGCGAGCAGCACGCCCTCGGTCGCGTCGCCCTGGCGCACCTCGACCGCCGCCAGCGTCTCGAGCACGTCTTCGGGACCGCCGAGGAGCTCCGGGTCGCTCGCGGCGAGCCCGCGCAGCTCTCCCGCCGCCGCCCGCAGCTCGGCGGCCACACGTGCCTCGTCACGCTCGTCGGGGTCGAGCAGGTGGGCGCGGCGCACGTGCGGGGCCGTCCAGGTCGCGTCGGCCTCCGCGACGAGCGCGGCGAGCAGCGCCTCCGGCCCCTCGGCCGCAGCGTCCGCCAGCGCGTCGAGGCGCGCGAGCGCGTCCGGTGCCCAGCGCGACGCCGCCTCGCGGGCGCCCACGATCTCGCTGCGCCGCACGCGGGCGTCGAGCTCGTCCGCCCCGTCGGGCGCGCCGGGCATGCCCGGCGTCCGCAGCCACACGAGCAGGTCGGCGGCACGGCCGCCGGGGAGCGCCGCGCGGACGCCCGCCAGCAGCCCGGAGCCGAGCCGGGTGCGGCCGAGCGGGACGCGCCGGGCGTACCCGACAGGGATCCCGTACGCACCGAGGACCTGCGCGAACAGAGCCGCGGCGGCGTCGCCGCGCACGAGCACCGCGATCTCCTCCGGCGCGACGCCGTCGCGCATCAGCTCGAGCACCTCGGCGCCCACGATCTCCGCCTCCGCGCGCTCGCCGCCCGCCTCGAGCAGCCGCACGGCGCCGTTGGGCGCCCGCCGCTCGCCCTGGCCCTCGAACAGGCCGCGCTCGAGGTGATGCAGCGCCGGCCGCGCAACCCCGGCGTAGTGGTCGGCGCGCTCGGGCAGCTCGATCACGTCCGCGCGCGGCGCGAGCTCCTGCACCGTCGCGGCGCTGCCGGCCAGCGCGTGGCGCCCCGCCTCGGAGGGCAGCGCGACGCAGACCTCCGCCTCCGCGAGCCGCGCGAGCGTGTCGACCGCGTCGAGCTGCGCCGGGGTCAGCTCGTCGAAGCCGTAGAGGAACACCGGACGCCGGCCCCAGGGCGCCGGGTCGGCGCGCAGCGCGTCGAGCGCCGCCCACGCCGCGCCCTCGCGATCGCGGCGGCCGAGCGTCTCCAGGCGCCGGCGATAGGCCGCGTACAACGCCGCGAGCTCGTCGGCGTAGGGCGCGCCGCTCCAGCCACGCAGCGCGCGCGTGAACCGCGCGGGCTCGACCAGCGAGCGCTGCAGCTCCGCGAACAGCGCGCCCGCCGCGGCCGCGAACCCGGGCGCGGCCGCCGACGGCGCGAGCCGGCGCAGGTGCGCGTCCGCGATCGCCGCCCGCACCACGCGATCGCGGGCGACCCGGCCGAGCGGGCGGGCCGTCACCCCGGCAACGCGCCCGATCTCCCTCACCAGCCGCTCGAAGGTGAGCACCTGCGCGCCGAATACGACGCCGCCCGCGGCCAGCTCCTGTCCGTAGTGGGACACGTCCGCGGCGGTGGGGACCACGAGCAGCGGATCGCGGTGGAGCACCGCCCGCAGGCGCTCCAGCACGTAGCCGGCCTTGGCGGCGTTGGCGGGACCGGTGACCAGGGTGAGCGACATCGACACACCAGGGTCGCGTGCGACCCCGACGGACTGGACGAACGCACAGCTCCTTTAGATCAGATTTAAGCGCGGCGATCGCTCAAGTTGAGAGGGTGGGGTTCCGTTAGAGAGAGCAAGCGAGTCCACTTCCCGGGAGCCTCCCCATGTCGCACCTGTACCTGCCGGCCGAGCACTACGACACCGATCTGGCCCTGGCCAGCGCGATCGCCGAGGCGATCGACTCCGACGAGCTGTTCGTGGCGTGGACCTTTCACGGCGGCAACGCCGCCGCCCCGGTCGTCAAGGCACTCCTGCGCCCGCGCCCCGAGCCGGTGCCGCGCAGCCCGCTCGCCGAGGCCCTGAGCGAGATCGCCGCCGCCTTCGGTGCGTTCGTGAGCCTCCTGTCCTTCCGTCGCCGCCCGCCCGCGCCCGCCGACGCGAACCCGCCGGTGCGCGCCTCGCGGTCAGAGCTCGAGGGCGCCGCCTAGGAGCCCGGCGAGCCGGCCGACGCCCTCCACGAGGACGTCAGGCGGCGCGCCGCCGAAGGTGAGGCGCAGGTGCGGCCCAGTCGGCTCTGCCGCGAAGCTCGGATCGCCGCCGCTGACGATGATCCCCGCGCGCGCCGCGGCGGCGATCAGCGCCGTCTCGTCGGTCCCGTCCGGCAACCGGATCCAGAGGTGCAGCCCACCGCTCGGCACGCGCTCGAGCGCCTGCGCGCCCAGCTCGCGCTCGACCGCGCCCACCATCGCGTCGCGACGCTCGCGCAGACCGGCCCGCAGCGCCTTCAGGTGGCGGCGCCAGCCCGGTGAGGAGACGAGGTCGAGCGCGGCCTGCTGGAGCGGCGCGCTGACGAACAGGTCCTCGACGACGCGGGCTGCACGCAGGCGGGCGCCGGCCGGCCCGCGCGCCGCCACCGCCGCGACGCGCAGCCCCGGAGAGGCCCCCTTGCTGAGCGAGCGGACGTAGACGACGTGGCCGTTGACGTCGTCGGCCGCGAGCGGTGCCTGCGCCGGGCCGTCGATGGTGAGGTCGCGGGCCCAGTCGTCCTCGACGAGGAAGGCGCCCGCCGCGGCCGCGACCTCGAGCACCTCGGCGCGCCGCGCGGGCGCGAGGTCCGCACCGTGCGGGTTCGCGTGCAGCGGCTGCAGGTAGACGACGCGCGCGCCCGTGCGCTCGAGCGCTTCGGCCAGCAGCTCCGGGCGGATCCCGTCGGCGTCGCTCGGCACGGGCAGCGGCGTCAGCCCCGCGGCGCGGATCCCGGCGAGCGCCCCGCGGTAGGTCGGCGACTCGACCAGCACGGTGCCGTGGGGGGCGGCGAGCGCGCGCACCGCGGTCACCAGCGCGGCCTGCCCGCCGGGGCAGATCACGACGTCGTGCGCGCCGTAGCGCCCGCCAGCGGCGCGCGCGAACCAGGTCCGCAGCGCCGCCACCCCCTCGACCGCGGGCCGCTCCCAGGCGCCGGGGCGGCGGCCGGCGCGCGCCAGCGAGGTTGCGAGCGCGGCGGTCGGCTGGAGGGCAGGATCGAGATAGCCGGAGCTGAGCGCGAGCGCGCCCTCGGGCGGCAGTGCCAGCAGCTCCATCAGCCCGCCGGTCCCGGGCCCGGGGCCGCCGAGCGCGACCTCCTGCCAGCCCAGGTCCGGGGGCGCGTCGCGCGCCCGCGGCGCGGCCACGAACGTCCCGCGGCCGGGCCGCGGCGTGACCAGCCCCTCCGCCGCCAGCGTGGCGATCGCGCGCTGCACGGTCAGCGGCGACGCCCCGTGCGCGCGCATCAGCTCGCGCACGGACGGCAGGCGGGCGCCCTCGGGGAGCGTCGTGGCAAGGTCGCGGAGGGCGACGGCGATGCGGTCGGGCGTCATCGTGCGTTACTCTAAGTCATGGAGCGTTCGAGTAACGTTATCGCAACCCCGGCGGTAGCGGCATCTGCCCGGCGCGACGAGCTGCGGGGGCTCGCGCTGGCGCTGCTCGGCGTGGCGATCTTCTCCTTCTCGCTCCCGGCGACGCGGCTCGCGGTCGCCGACCTCGACCCGATGTTCGTCGCCTTCGGGCGCGCCGCTGTTGCTGCCGTCTTCTCCGTCTTCGTCCTGTGGGCGTGGCGGGCACCGCGCCCGACCCGCGAGCAGTGGCGCTCGCTGGCGATCGTTGCGTTCGGCGTCGTCTTCGGTTTCCCCCTCCTGACCGCCCTCGCGCTCCGCGACGTCGACTCCTCCCACGGGGCGGTCGTGATCGCGCTGCTGCCGGCCTGCACCGCCGTGTTCGCGGTGCTGCGGGCGGGCGAGGATCCCGCGCGCGGGTTCTGGATCGCGGCCGGCGCCGGCCTCGTGGCCGTGCTCGCGTTCATCGCCTCGCAGGGCGTCGGAGCCATCGGTCTGGCCGACCTCGAGCTGCTCGCGGGCACCGTCGTCTGCGCGCTCGCCTACGCGGAGGGCGGGGCGCTGTCGCGCTCGCTCGGCGGCCCGCAGACGATCTGTTGGGCGCTGGTGCTCTCGGCGCCGCTGAGCATCCCGATCACGCTGGCCTTCCTGCCGGCGGGGGAGGTGGGGACGAACGCGTGGCTCGGCTTCGCCTACGTGTCGGCGTTCTCGATGTTCCTCGGCTTCTTCGCCTGGTACGCGGGCCTGGCGCTCGGCGGGGTGGCGAAGGCGGGGCAGACCCAGCTGCTGCAGACACCGCTGACGCTCGTGCTCGCGGCGCTGGTCCTGGGCGAGCACATCACCGTCCTCGCGATGGTCTGCACGGTCGCCGTGCTCGCGAGCATCGTCGGGACGCAGCGGGCACGCGTCGAGCGGCGCTAAGCGGCTGCGGCGTCGGTCGCCGGGGTCTCGGCCTCTGCGGCGGGCTCGCCCTCGACCTCGGGCGGCTTGGCGCCCTCGCGCGCCCACGGCTCGTCGAACTCGACGCGCCACTTGCCCTCGGTCGTCTGCTCGAGCGCGAGCCGCGCGCGGAACGAACGGCCGGAGCGACCCTTGAAGCCGGTCACCGGCCGCGCTGTCTTGCCGGTCGCGATCAGCTCCTTCGCGACCGCCATCGGGAGCTGCTTGCCCGCCTTGCTCTTCCAGATCACGAAGCCGCAGCCCGGATCCTCGCGCGACCAGCACGAGTAGCCCTTGCGGTTCTCGACGATGTCGTGCCCGCAGACGGCGCAGGGGCCGAGGTTGGCGCGCGGGATGCGGACGTCCTTGAGCTTGGCGTCGAGCTCGGCGACGGTCGACTGGGCGAAGGCGGCGATGTCGCCCATGAAGCGCTCGCGCGACTCGTCGCCCTGCTCGATCTGCGTCAGCCGGCGCTCCCAGTCGCCGGTCAGCCCGGGCGAGGTGAGCGCATGGCCGTCGAGCAGCCGGATCACGTTGAGGCCCTTCTCGGTGCACACCAGCGAGCGGGCGTCGCGCTCGATGTAGCCGACGTCGATCAGGCGCTCGATGATCGCGGCGCGCGTCGCCGGCGTCCCGATCCCGGAGTCCTTCATCTGCTCGCGCAGCGCCTCGTCGTCGAGCTCCTTGCCGGCCCCCTCCATCGCGCCCAGCAGCGACGCGTCGGAGAAGCGCCGCGGCGGCTTGGTCTCCTTCTCCGCGGCGGCGACCTCGCGCGTGTCGACGCGCTCGTCGCGCTCGAGCTTCGGCAGCGCCTGGTCGGCGCCCTCGTCGTCCTCGTCGGAGCGCAACTCGGTCCCGGCCGCGACCTCGCCGTAGGCCGCGCGCCAGCCCGGCTCGAGCAGCACGCGGCCGCGGGTGCGGAAGATGTGGTCGGCGACGGTCGTCTCGAGGCGCGTGTTCTCCCACACCGCGTCGGGGTGGAAGACGGCGAGGAAGCGCCGGACGACCATGTCGTAGACCTTCTTGTCGTCGTCGCTCATCTTCTCCACGCGGTGGTCCGAGCGCGTCGGGATGATCGCGTGGTGGTCGGTGACCTTGGCGTCGTTGATCACGCGGCCGAGCGGCAGCACGTCGAGCCCGGTCACGTAGGCGGCGGGCTTGGCGTACTCGCGGTTGGCCCCGACGCCTGCGGCCGTCGGCTTGATCTCGCCGATCATGTCGGTCGAGAGGAAGCGCGAGTTCGTGCGCGGATAGGTGAGCGCCTTGTGCTCCTCGTAGAGACGCTGGGCGGCGGCGAGCGTGCGGCGGGCCGAGAAGCCATAGCGGTTGTTGGCCTCGCGCTGGAGCGTGGTCAGGTCGTAGAGGAGCGGCGCGCGCTCCTTCTTCGTCGTCGTCTCGAGCTTCGTGATCGCGCCGGCCTGGCCCTGGACGGCGGCGACGATCGCCTCGGCCTCGGCGGCCGAGCCGAGGCGCGGCTTGGCGCCGGCGTGGTAGCGGCCCGCGTAGGCGCGCCCACTCTGCCCGGCCTGCGGCTCGAACTTCGCGTCGACGAGCCAGTACTTCTCGGGCTTGAACTCGCGGATCTCGACCTCGCGGCCGGCGAGGATCGCGAGCGTCGGCGTCTGCACGCGGCCGAGCGAGACGGCGCCGTCGAAGGAGGAGCGCAGGCGGATGGTGGCGGCGCGGGTCGCGTTCATGCCGACGATCCAGTCGGCCTCGGAGCGCGAGCGGGCAGCCTCCTCGAGGCGGCCGAACTCGTCGCCCGGGCGCAGGTCGCCGAACGCCTGCCGGATCGCGGCCTTGGTCATCGAGGACAGCCACAGCCGCCGGACCGGCTTCTTGGCGCCGGCCTTCTCGTACAGCCACGCGAAGATCAGCTCGCCCTCGCGACCGGCGTCGCAGGCGTTGACGACGTTGTCGATGTCCTTGCGCCCGAGCTCCTTGGTGATGACGGACATCTGCTTGCGCGAGCGCTCGTCGCGCACGACCAGCCGGAAGGCGTCCGGCACGATCGGCAGGTCGGCCATCTTCCACTTCTTGTACTTCGGGTCGTACTCGTCGGGCTCGGCGAGCTGGACGAGGTGGCCGACCGCCCAGGTGACGACGTGCTCGTCGGACTCGAGATAGCCCTCGTGCTTGCTGAAGGAGCCGGGGAGCACGCCCGTGAGGTCGCGCCCCACGGAGGGCTTCTCGGCGATGACGAGCGTCTTGGCCATTGGTCGCCCAGACTAGCGGCCGCCTCAGCGGGCGCAGGGGCCTGTGGAGACCGCCTCGCGCGCGCCCGCGATGGCCCGTCTGACGACAGCGTTCGGAACGCCGTATCCGCCTCGCGGGCCGCTCGTCGTGGCGGCGAAGATCGTCGCCACGACGCGGCCGCGTCCGTCGATCATCGGACCCCCGGAGTTGCCCGAGCGCACGACCCCGCGCAACGACACGATCAGCCGCTGCACCGGGCCACGCCCGTAGGCGTCCTGGGTCACGGTCGTCCGCGTCTCCCCCAGCCGCGCGGCGCGGACGTCATAGGGACCGTTGTTGGGGAAGCCGAGGACCGCCGCCGAGGTGCCCGATCGCGGGTTGCGCGCGAGCGGCAGGGCCTTCGCGCCGAGCCCGTCCACGCGCAGCACGGCGAGATCGTTCCTGGCGTCGAAGGCCACGGCGGTGGCGTTCAGGCCCGGCTCATTGCCGCGCAGCAGCACGCGGGTGTCGTCCTGGCCGGCGACGACGTGGGCATTGGTGACCACGAGGTCGTCGCCCGCGACCCAGCCCGAGCCCTCGACGCCGAGGCCGCACGCCGTCCCGAGGATCTTCACGACGCTCGCGCTCGCCGCCGCGACCTCGGGATCGCGGGCGATACCGGCTTTCGGTGGAGCGACGCGCGCCTCGGGGCCGTCGATGCGCGGGAACGGGTCGAAGCGCGCGAGCGCGTTGAGCAGCGGGCCCGACGGCGGCAGCGCCTCGTTGAGGCGGCTGAGGATCTGCGAGCGCTGGACCTCATAGCGCAGGTCGCCCGCGCTGTGGACGGCGACCGCGCCGACGATCCAGACGACGCCGAGCCCCACCAGCGCGGTCAGGAGCGCTCCCAGCGCGCCGTCGACGAGGCTCATGCCGGGCAGCGTCAACTTGGAGCGCAGGCGGAAGCCGAGGCCCTCGAAGCCGGCCGCGAAGCCGGCTCCGAGGATGAGCGCGCCGACGAGGCCGATCGCGGGGGCGTAGGGCGAGCGCGAGCCCTCGGACAGCACCGCGCCGGCGAGGCGTGTGCCGAGCCACGCCCCGAGCGCGAAGCCGGCCAGGGCGAGCGCACCCGTGACGAACCCCTGAGCCCACCCGAACAGGGCGAGCAGCAACAGGAGCCCGACGATGATCCAGTCGACGCCGGTCATGCCCGAGACGCTACCGGCGCCGCGCAGCCGGCCGATCCCGCCGCGCCGGGCTCGAATGGGTCGCCGAACGCTCGGGCATACTCGCGTGGTGACCAGCACCCCCCGTTCGGCGGTCCCGGGCCCGCGCCCCGGCGGCGGCCGGCCGGCGAGCCGGAAACGCTCCCGCCCGGCGCGCTTCGCGCCGCTCGCGATCGTCGCGCTGGCCGCCTTCGGCGTGGGCGCCGTGGTGGGAATGAGCCACGAGCCGGCGGAGGCCGCCGTCGCGCGCCAGTGGGCCGCCGCGTGGGAGCGCGGCGACTACCCGGCGATGCACGCGCTGCTCTCCGAGCGCGCGCGCCGCCGCGCCAGCCTCAAGCGCTTCGTGCGCACCTACCGTCAAGCCGCCGAGACGACGACGCTCTCCGAGGTGCGTGCCCAGCAGCCCCGCCAGGCCGGTGACTCGGCGTACGACCTGCCGGTTCGCATGCAGACGCGGATCTTCGGGCGGCTGTCCGGGCGCGTCCGCCTGCCGATCATCGCGGAGGAGGACGGCGCGGGCGTCGACTGGCGGTCGGCGCTCGTGTTCCCCGGCCTGCGCACCGGCGAGCGGCTGCAGCGCGAGACGACCCAGGCCGCGCGTGGCGCGATCCTCGCGCGCAACGGCACGGCGCTGGCGAAGGGCCCGGACCGGCTCTCGGACCTCGGGCCGTTGGCGTCCGAGGTCGCCGGGCGCGTCGGGCCGGCGCCGCCGGAGCGCGCCGATGAGCTCGCGCGCCGCGGCGTCCCCGAGGGCGCGCCGGTCGGGCTCAACGGGCTCGAGCGCGAGTTCGACGAGCGTCTGTCGGGCAGTCCCGGCGGCATCCTGCGCGCCGGCTCGCGCGTCATCGCCCGGGCCGAGCCGCGCGCCGGTGCGGACGTGCGCTCGGCGATCGACCCGGGCATCCAGCGCGCCGCGGTCGAGGCGCTCGCGGGCCGCTTCGGCGGCATCGCCGTCCTGCGGCCCGCCACCGGCGAGGTGCTCGGGCTCTCCGGCATCGCCTTCTCGGCTCCCCAGCCGCCTGGGTCGACGTTCAAGATCATCACGCTGGCCGGCGCGCTCGAGGCCAAGGTCGTCAAGCCGGGGGAGAAGTTCCCAGTGCAGACGGAGACCACGCTCGAGGGCGTCAAGCTCCAGAACGCCAACGGCGAGGCGTGCGGCGGGTCGCTGCGACAGTCCTTCGCGGACTCCTGCAACTCCGTGTTCGCGCCAATGGGCGCCGAGCTCGGGGCCGAGCGGCTCGTCGAGGCGGCGGAGCGCTTCGGCTTCAACCAGGACCCCGGCCCGCTCGGAGCCGCGCGCTCGACGATCCCTGCCGCCGACGAGATCGGCGACGACCTGGCGGTCGGCTCGACCGCGATCGGCCAGGGCAAGGTGCTCGCCACCCCGCTCGAGCTCGCGACCGTGGCCGCGACGATCGGCCTGCGCGGCCGCCGCGTGGCCCCGACGCTGTCGCGCGGTTCTCAGGGCAAGACGACGCGCGCCACCAGCGAGCGCACCGCGCGGGTCGTCGCCCGCTTCATGCGCACCGTCGTCAAGTCCGGGACCGGCGTCGGGGCACAGGTCCCGGGCGTGTCCGTGGCGGGCAAGACCGGCACCGCGGAGCTGCGCAGCACCGTCAACGCGGACCCGGCGCCGCTCGAGCCCGGCGCGGACCCGGCGCCCCAGGCGGACGAGGACAAGACCGACACGGACGCGTGGTTCGTGGCCTTTGCGCCATACCGCCGCCCGCGCGTCGCGGTCGCGGTCCTGCTCGTGGGCCAGGGCGCGGGCGGCGAGACGGCCGCACCGGCGGCCAAGACGGTGATCGAGGCGGCGCTCGGCCGCTAGACGTCGAGGTCGACGATGCCGACGTCGTCGGGCAGCGCCGGGCTCTGGATCTTGAACTCGAGCGGGCGGTTGGCGATCGCCTCGGTCGTGAGCTTGAAGAGGATCAGCGAGCCCTGGACCACGCCCTCGCCCGCGGGCGAGTTGGAGCTCGGGACGACCGTGTTCGGCGCCATCTCCTGCGCCTCGTAGGAGAACGGGTTCTTCACTTCGATCGGCGTGAACTCGTTCTCCTGCGTGTCGACGATCTCGAACTCCTCTGCCGCGGTCAGGCGCTTCGAGCCCGTCGAGTTCTGGACGCGCATCCAGACGCCGAACCAGGCCTCAGTGGGCTTCGGCGGGGGGACCCCGGCGGGCAGGCCTTCCAGGTAGAACTTGTCTTCCTCGTCGTTCGGATTGATGATGCGCGAGAGCTGCACCTGGTAGCGGAGCTCGCCGACGTCGACGTAGATGCCCTCGGTCTCGGCGAGCGTGCGGACCTCGACCTTGTTGCCACAGCCCGCGAGCGCGAGGACCGAGGCCGCGACGAGGGCGAGCGGGAGCAGGACGCGGAATGGGCGGAGGCTCACGGCGCGGCGGAGTTTAGAGTCCCGCGACGGTCGCGCGCACGCCGCGGCCCTCGTTGTCCTCGAGGATGCCGCGCAGGCGCTTGAGCCCCTTCGACGCGTTGCGCCGCATCCAGCCGCGGTAGCCGAACCCCTCCATCAGGCGATCGGTCGGCAGCGCCGGTTCGGTCTCGAACATGAACTCGATGCGGGTGCCGTGGCCCGCCGGCTCGAGCGTCCACTCGGCGTAGGTCTTGATGCGGTTGTACTTGCCGCCGCGGCCGACGGCGACGATCCGGCGCGGGGCCTCGACGGAGACGAAGCTCATGTCGCCCCAGGAGAAGCGCTGCCGCGGCGCGTCGGTGCGGTAGCGGGCGCCTGCCCCGCGACCGTAGGAGTCCACCCGCGTCAGGTGCCACTCCTTGAGGTAGTGGTCCGTGAACTCCGGGTGGTTCGCGATGTCGGCGAGGTACTCGAAGATCTCCTCGCGCGGCCGGTCGATCGTGATGGAGAGCTCGATGGGGTCCACGGGCCCCGCAGTATTACCCGTCGCTAGAGACGGCGCACCCGGACCGCGCGCGCATGCTCGGGCGAGCGCACGAGCTCGGTGGCCTGCGGAGCCTCGCGACGCCGTGGCCGGCACAGCTCGCAGACGATCCGCTCGCTGTAGAGATAGACACGCTCGCCGATCAGCGGCGTCCGGTGGCAGTGCACGCAGCGATCACGGGCGTCGGCGAGGGCGCCGACGCTCTTGCGCAGCAGCGCCAGCTCGAATCCGGGTGACGGGGAGACGGCCGAGTGCATGGTTTCTGGTCCTTCGCCGTCGGGCATCAAGCCCCTTCCGGACGGGAGGCCTGGGGTCCCGGCCCCATTGACGGCGTGCCTATGATTCTTCGTGGAGGTCGGGTCGCCGGGACGGCGCGTGGAGCGCGCCAGAGGAGAGATTGATGGATCCACGCACGCCCAGCGAAGTCGACGCGACCGGCACCTTGCCGCTTACCGGCGACGGTTCCGCGCCGCTCACGGAGGAAGCCGCCGAGGCGGCCGCCGCCGCTCGCCCCGAGTGGGTCGACGAGGCCCGTGCCGGCCTCACGGTGCCCGGCAAGTACCTGGCCTATGAGGACTCGGGCCGGCGGATCGTGGCTCCCGTCGCCCGCGAGTGGACCCGCATCGGGCGCTCGCTGTCGGCCGACGTGCGCTTCGACGATGCAACGGTGTCGCGCCGTCATGCGCTCGTCGTCTCCCAGGCCGAGGGGGTACGGGTGCTCGACGACCGCTCCCTCAACGGCATCTACGTCAACGGCGAGCGCGTCGACTGGGCGCCGCTGAACGACGGCGACGAGATCGCCATCGGCCGCCACATCATCCACTTCTTCGACACCGCCACCGTCGGCTCGGGCAGCTCGCCCGCCCCGGCCGCCGTCGGCGAGTAGTCACCGGGCCTCGGCCGCCGTCGGCGAGTAGTCACCGGGCCTTCTCGCTACAGTCTCGGCCCCTCATGGCCGAGACGATCGCGGTCCTTTCCCTCAAGGGCGGGACCGGCAAAACCACGACGGTGCGCACCCTTGCCGACGTGCTGCGGCGCGTCGGGCTGTCGGTGCTCGTCATCGACCTCGACCCGCAGGGCAACCTGTCGGACTACTTCGACGTCCCTGCCGACGCCGCCCCGACCGTGGCCGACGTCCTCGGCGGCGATGCGAAGGCCTCTGAGGCCGTGCACGACGGGATCATCCCTGCGACGCCGATCCTGGCCGAGGTCGAGCGCACCATGTCCGGCAAAATGGGCCGTGAGCTCGTGCTGCGCAAGGCGCTCAAGGGCCCGCGCCAGAGCTACGACGTGATCCTGATCGACTGCCCGCCGGCGCTGGGGCTGCTGACGGTCAACGGCCTGGTCGCCGCCGACCATGCGCTGGTGTCCGCCGAGGCGCAGTACTTCGCGCTCCAGGGCGTCCAGGGCGCGCTCGATGTGGTCGAGCAGGCCAAGGAGTACTACAACCCCGATCTCGAGCTCGTCGGCGTGTTGATGAACATCGCCGACATGCGCACGGTGCACTCGCGCGAGGCCTACGAGTCCCTGAAGGAGCATTTCCCGGACAAGGTCTTCAAGACCGTCATCCGCTCCTCGATCGCCTACGCGGAGTCGGCGGAGAGCGCGACGTCGATCCTCGACCACCGCCCCGACCTCGGCGTGGATTACCTCGCGCTGGCCGACGAGCTGCTCAAGCGCATCGGGCTCGAGGCCCCGCGGCGCAAGCTGCGGCCGATGCTCGCGGCCGCCGGGTAAACCCCTCCCATGCGGCGGCCGGCCCTCCTGCTGGGCGTCCTGGTGCTCGCGGGCTGCGGCGGGGAGTCGTCCGATCCCGAGGTGCGGCTGCCGTTCACGCCCTCGGTTGAGGGAGTGGCAGAGGCCGCGGCGGAGGCGTCCACGCCGCGCGGCCGCTACCTGACCGCGCGCCTGCTGTCCCCCACCGCGCTGCGCGCGAGCCCTGGCGGCCGAGCGCTGCACCGCCTCGGCGTGCGCACGGAGTTCGGCTCGCCGCGGGTACTCGGCGTCACGGCGCGGCGCCCCGGTTGGGTCGCCGTCATCGCCCCGGAGCGCAAGAACGGACGCGTGGGCTGGATCCCCGAGCGGCGTGTGCGGCTGGCGAGCACGAACTTCTCCGTCCACGTCGACCGCTCCGCCCGCCACCTCACCCTGCGCCGCGCCGGCCGGAGGGTCCGCTCCTTCCCCGTCGCCGTCGGCCGCCCCGGGACGGAGACCCCGACCGGCCGCTTCGCGGTCACCGACAAGCTCCACCCCGACGATCCGGGCTCACCCTACGGTTGCTGCGCACTCGCCCTCTCGGGCCATCAGACGAAGCTGATCGACGGCTGGCCGGGCGGCGACCGGCTCGCGATCCACGCGACCCCGAACCCCGAGACGGTCGGGCAGGCCGCGTCGCTTGGGTGCATGCGGGCGCATACGCGGGACATCCGGCGGTTGATGCGGACGGTCCCGGCGGGCACGCCGGTGTTCATTCGCGCGTAGGGCTCGAACGGTGAGGGGAAGGTTCAGGGTGCCGCGGCAGCTCGCGAGGCGGGGGTGTGGTGTGTTCATCGCAATAATTCCCACAAACACACCACACCCGGCCGAAATGGGCGCCGCGGCACCCCGCACCCTCTCCTCAATGCGCAGTTGAGGTTCGTCGGCGCCACCTAATCCAACCCCCGCACCTCCGCCCCCATCGGCTCGAACGGCACCCGTCGCACCTCAGCCCACCCGTCGACCTCACCCCTAAGCCGCTCAACCACCCCCGCGGTCGCGTCGAACACGCTCCACACGAGCACGGTCGGGCCTGCGCCCGAGATCGTGGCGCCGAGCGCGCCGAACTCCCGAGCCCGCTCGAGCAGCGCGATCGACTCGGGATACAGCGCGGCGCGGCGCGGCTGGTGGAGCCGGTCGGCCAGGCCGCGGGCGACGAGGTCGAGCCGCCCCTGGACGAGGCCGAGCGTGAGCAGGCTCGCGTGGGCGACGTTGAAGACGGCGTCGGACAGCGGCACCTCCGCCGGCAGCACGGCGCGCGCCTTCGAGGTGCGCACGGAGCGGTGCGGCACGACGAGGATCGCCTCGAGGCCGGCGGGCGGGTCGAAGCGGGTCGCCTCGCCGTCGGCGCACACCACCATGCCACCCAGCAGCGCGGCGGCGACGTTGTCGGGGTGGCCCTCGAGCTCGGTGGCCAGCGCGAGCACGTCGGCGTCGAGCTCGAAGATCGAGTCCCCCGCCAGCAGGCCCGCCACGTAGGCCGCCGCGCTCGTGCCGAGGCCGCCCGAGAGCGGGACGTCGGAGGCGATCCGGAACTCGAAGGCGTCGGGCGGGTGCAGGCGGGCGAAGCCGCGCACGACCAGGTTGCGGCGGTCGCGGGCGATCGAGAGCTCGCTGTGGACGCGGAAGCGCCCGGTCTCCACCACCTCGACGTCGATGTGCAGCGCGAGCGCCGCGGCGAGCACGTCGAAGCCCGGCCCGAGGTTCGCGGAGGATGCCGGGACGCGAACCCGGCGGCGCCGGTTCACGACCCGGGGCCGGCCGGGGCCGTATTCCCGGCAAGCACGGTCACGAGCCCAGCACGGCCCGCTCGACCGCGGCGATGTCGGGCTCGCACGGCACGACCGAGCCCGCGTGGCCGAGCGCCACCTGCGGGTCCTTCAACCCATGGCCGGTGAGGACGCAGACGATCCGGCTCGCGCCCTCGGCGCCGTTGCGCAGCAGGCCGGCCACGCCCGACGCGGAGGCCGGCTCGCAGAAGACCCCCTCGTGCGCGGCGAGCCAGCGGTAGGCGTCGAGGATCTCCGGATCGGAGACTGCGCGGATCGCGCCCGACGACTCCGTCATCGCCGCCATCGCCTCCTCCCAGCGCGCCGGGTTGCCGATCCGGATCGCGCTCGCGACCGTCTCCGGGTTCTCGACCGGCTCGCCGTGGACCAGCGGCGCCGCGCCCTCGGCCTGGTAGCCGAGCATCCGCGGCCGCGAGCCGTCGGCCTCCTTGAAGCCCTTCCAGTAGGCGGTGATGTTGCCGGCGTTGCCGACCGGGATGCAGAGCGCGTCGAGCTCGCCCAGCTCGTCGACGATCTCGAACGCCGCGGTCTTCTGGCCCTCGAGCCGGAACGGGTTGACCGAGTTGACCAGCGCGATCGGGTGCCGCTGGACCAGCTCGCGCACGAGCGTCAGCGCCGCGTCGAAGTTGCCGCGCAGCGCGATCACCTGCGCGCCGTGCACGAGCGCCTGGGCGAGCTTGCCGGTGGCGATCTTGCCCTCCGGGACGATCACGGCGCCGCGCAGCCCGGCTCGGCCGGCGTAGGCGGCGGCGCTCGCCGCGGTGTTGCCGGTCGACGCGCAGATGACCGCCTCGGCGCCGTCGCGCAGCGCGGCCGACACCGCGCACGTCATCCCGCGGTCCTTGAAGGAGCCCGTCGGATTGGCGCCCTCGATCTTCAGCCACACGTCCGCGCCGACGCGCTCGGACAGCCGCGGCGCCGGCACCAGCGGCGTCGAGCCCTCCATCAGGGACACGACGGGATCGTCCGGCCTGAACGGCAGGCGGTCGCGGTAGCGCTCGATCAGCCCGACGCGGCTCAGGTGAACTCCTCGTCGATCACGCGGATCGCGCGCGGTGGCGAGCGCATGAAGCCGAGCTGGCCGATCATCCGCAGCGCCGCGTAGAAGCGCGACTCGAGCAGCGGGTGCAGCACCATGATCAGCCGCGCGTTGTCGCCGAGGCCCTGCTGCAGCACGGACTTCACCGACGCGCCCTGCATCCCGAGGATCTCGGCGACCTGAGCGAGCACACCGGGGCGATCGGCGACCTCGAGGTGGATGTAGAAGGCCGACTCCACGTCCTCGACGATCGCCAGCTCGTGCGCCGTCTCCGGCGTCGTGGCGGGCGGGATCATCGCCGAGATCACGTCGCCGAGGACGGCGCTGGCGGTCTGCGGGCCGCCGGCGCCGGGGCCGGAGAGCGTGATCTCCGTGATCGCGTCGGACTCGACCGTGACGGCGTTGAACGGCCCGTGGACGGAGGCCAGCGGGTGCGCGGCGTAGAGGAAGGCGGGGTGCACGCGCACGTTGAGCCCCTCGCCGACGCGCTCGGCGGTGCCGATCAGCTTCAGCCCGAGGCCGAGATCGTGCGCGTAGGCCATGTCATCGGCCGTGATCTGCTCGATGCCCTCGTAACGGACCTGGTCGAGATGGACCGGCGTCGAGAACGCCAGGCGGGCGAGGATCGCCATCTTGGCCGCCGCGTCGCGGCCGGTGACGTCGTCGGTCGGGTCGGCCTCGGCATAGCCGAGCGACTGCGCCTGGGCGAGCGCGGTCTCATAGCTGATGCCGTTCGCCGCCATCTCGGTGAGGATGTAGTTGGTCGTGCCGTTGACGATCCCGTGGACGCGCTCGATGCGCGCGCCGGCCAGCGACTCCTGCAGCACCCGGATGACGGGGACGACGCCCGCCACCGCGCCCTCGAAGCGCAGCTGCACCCCGTGCTCGCGCGCCGTCGCCCACAGCTCCTCGCCGTGCTGGGAGAGCAGCTGCTTGTTGGCCGAGACGACGTGCCTGCCCGCGCGCATCGCCCGCAGCACGTAGTCGCGCGCCGGGTCGACGCCGCCCATCAGCTCGACGATCAGGTCCGCGCCCTCGAGGATCTCCTCGAAGGCACCGCGCGACCGCGTCAGCACGCCGGAGATCTCGGGCCGCGCGCCGGCGATCGGGGCGATCGCGTCCGCACGCTCGCCGAGCAGCGTCTCGAACGCCGAGCCGACCGTGCCGTGGCCGAGCAGGCCGACCCTAAACGTCTCTGGCAACCAGATCCTCCAGTGTCTCGCGCCGCACCGCCACCCGGGCCTCGCCGCCCGCGCAGAGGATGACGGGCGGCCGCGGCACGCCGTTGTAGTTGTTCGCCATCGCGTGGCCGTAGGCGCCCGTCGCGGGGGTCACGATGACATCCCCGGGCCGTGGGTCGCGCAGCTGCACGCCCCAGGCGATGACGTCGCCCGACTCGCAGTGCTTGCCCGCGAGGTGGCAGCGCTCGCCGGGCTCCTCGGTCGAGCCCAGGCGGTCGGCGACGTCGGCCGTGTAGGGCGCGCCGTAGAGCATCGGGCGCAGGTTGTCCGACATACCGCCGTCGACCGCCACCCACGTCGACTCGCGGCGCTTGACCGACTCGACGGTGTAGAGCGTCACCCCGGCGTGGGCGACGAGGGCGCGGCCGGGCTCGATCACGAGCACCTTGTCCCGGGCTGACAGCAGCTCGTGCGCCGCGCCCGCCACCGCCGCGACCCACTCGTCGATCGAGGGCGTCCGCTGCTCCGGCGTGTACGGCACGGCGAGCCCGCCGCCCAGGTCGTAGTGCTCGAACGGTCCGAGCCCGGCGATCACCTCGATCGCCTCGCGATAGGGGGCGAGGTCGAAGAGCTGGGAGCCGATGTGCATGTGGATACCCTGCAGATCGGCCCACGGTGCCGCGCCGAGCCGCGCGATCGCCGCGCGCGCCTCGGCGAGGGTGAGCCCGAACTTCTGGTCGGCGTGGCCGGTCGCGACGGCCTGATGGGCGTCCGTCTCGATCTCGGGCACGACCCGCAGCAGCACCGGCAGCTCGCGCCCCGCCGCCGCGTGGCGGCCGAGGCGGTCGATCTCGTCGAGGTTGTCGATCACGCACATCACGCCCAGCTCGGCGATCGTCGCGAGCTCGGCCTCGGACTTGGCGTTGCCATGGAAGATGATCTCCTTCGGCTGGTAGCCCGCGCGGCGGGCGAGGTGCAGCTCGCCCGCGGAGGCGACGTCGACTACCAGCCCTTCCTCGCGGAAGATCCGCAGCACCTCGGTACAGGGGAAGGCCTTGGAGGCGAACGCCACCGCGCCGCGCTCGCCGTGGTGATCGGCCAGCGCGCGCAGGAAGTCGCGCGCCCGGGCACGCAGGTCGTCCTCGGCCACGATGTAGGCGGGCGTGCCGAACTCGCGCGCGAGCTCGAGCACGTCGCAGCCGCCGATCGCGAGGCGGCCCTCGTGCACGGACGCGGCCTCGGGGTAGACGGTCAGCGTCGCGGCGGCCATGATGCGCGCCGATTATGCGCTATGAGACCCCCGCTCCCCCGGCCGAGCTCGGCGAGCTCGACGGGCTGGCCTACTCACTGTGGCTGCCGGACGGCGCCCCGTGGGCCGGCGTGGTGATCCTGCACGGCGCCGGGTCCTGCAAGGAGAGCCATCACGACTACGCGCGCGCCGCCCGCGCCGCGGGGCTGTCGGCGGTCTGCTTCGACCAGCGCGGCCACGGCGCCAGCGGGGGCGAGCTCGACGGCCGGGCGCTCACCGACGTCGCCACCATCGCGGGGCTGCTGGGCGACGTCCCGCTCGCCGTGCGCGGATCGAGCATGGGCGGCTACTTCGCGATCCTCGCCGCCGAGCCGCTCGGCGCGCGCGCCGTGGTCGCGATCTGCGCCGCGAGCTCGGACGGCCTGTGGCGCAGCCTGCGCAGCGGCGAGCTCGGCTTCCCCGCCGACGTGCCCGCGGTCGGGGCCTTCCTCGCCGAGCATCCGCTCGACGCGGCGGTCGAGCGCCTCCGCGTCCCGCTCCTGCTCCTCCACGCCGAGGGCGATGAGCAGGTCCCGGCGGCGCACTCCCGCGAGCTGGCGCGGCGCTCGCCCGACCCGCGCACTGAGCTGGTCGTCGTCCCGGGCGGCCATCACCGCTCGGTTCAGCACGACGCCGAGCTCCAGGGTCATTCGCTGCGCTGGCTGCGCCGCGTGATCACGGCGCCAGCCGTGGCGTAAGCGTGCCGCGAGGCCCCCCGAGCGGGACGTCTGCCTGCGGAACGGACGGCAGCCGGAGGGCCTCGTCCTGGCGTGACGCGGTCCGGGCGCCGCGGTCCTCGAACGCGAGGGAGGCGGCCAGGAGGATCAGGACGCAGAGCGCCAGGCCGCCGAGGGCGGCGGCCCAGTCGAGCCCTGTGGTGAGCGTGCGTGCGAAGCGCATACGAGCCCGAACGCACGACAGCCGGGAATCTTGCGGTGATCGCCCGGTAAGGTCGCCACGTGCGAGGCCGGGTGATCCATTGCGTCGACGCCCACGCCGAGGGCGAGCCGAGCCGCGTCATCGTCGGCGGCGTGCTCGAAGTCCCCGGCACGACGATGCTCGAGAAGATGCAACACCTCGAGCGCGAGGGCGACGAGCTGCGCCGCTTGCTGCTGTTCGAGCCGCGCGGCTCGGCGCCGCTGTCGCTCGACCTGGTGCTCCCCTCCTCTCACCCCGAGGCCGACGCCGGCTTCCTGATCATGGAGTCCTGCTCCTACGAGGGCATGTCGGGCTCGAACACGATCAACACGGCGACCGTGCTGCTCGAGACCGGGATCCTGCCGATGACCGAGCCCGTCACCGAGATCGTGCTCGAGGCGCCGGCCGGACTCGTGCGCGTCCGCGCCGACTGCCGCGACGGCCGCTGCGAGCGCGTCACGTTCGAGAACGTGCCCTCCTTCGCGACCCACCTCGACGCGCCGGTCGAGGTCCCGGGGATCGGGGAGCTGCCGGTCGACGTCGCCTACGGCGGCGCGTTCTGCGCCTTCGTCGACGCCGAGGCGCTCGGCTACGCGATCGTGCCGGAGGAGGCGCGCGCGCTCGCGGACCTGGGGGAGCGCATCCGCCCCGCGATCGCCGACCAGCTGGAGATCGCCCATCCGGAGGAGCCGGCCCTCGGCGTCCTCTCCTTCGTCGTCTTCACCGCCGCGCCGCGCACCGGCGGCGACGCCCGCAACGCGACCGTCGTCGCCCCCGGGCGCCTGGATCGCTGCGCGACCGGCACGGCGACCTCTGCCCGCCTCGCCGTGCTCGCCGCCCGCGAGCTGATCGACGACGGTGAGGAGTTCGCCAACGAGAGCGTGATCGGCACGCGCCTCGTCGGCCGGATCGCGGGCCGCACCATCGTCGGCGGCACCGAGGCGATCGTCCCGGCGATCTCCGGCCGTGCCTGGATCACCGGCATCCACCAGTTCGTGCTCGACCCCGACGATCCGTTCCCGGTCGGCTTCCGGCTCGGAGACACCTGGGGCGCCGGGCTCTGAGGCTGCGTGTGCTCAGCCGCGCCGACGTCGAGCAGGCGCTGGACCTCGACGCCCTGGTCGGGGCGCTGGCGGACGCCTTCAGCGCGCTCAGCGCCGGCCGCGCGTCGATGCCGCCCCGCACCGGCGTCGACGTGCCCGGGCGCGGCACCGTGCTCCTGATGGGCGCGCACGCGCACGATGCGCCCAAGCTGGCGGTCAAGCTCGTCTCGCTGTTCCCGGGCCACGACCCGGCTCACCAGGCGGCGATCGTGGTCTTCGACGCGGCCACCGGCACGCCGGTCGCGCTGATGGACGGCGACGCGATCACCGCGGCGCGCACCGCTGCGGGCTCGCGCCTGGCCACGCGGCTGCTCGCCCGCTCCGACGCCGACGTGCTCGCGGTGGTCGGCACCGGAGTCCAGGGCGAGGCGCACGTGCGCGCGCTGCGGCGCGAGCGTGAGTGGAGCGAGGTGCGGATCGCGGGGCGGCGACCCGAGGCGGCCGGCGCGCTGGCGGAGCGCCTCGGCATCGCCGCGGCGGAATCCGTCGAGGCGGCGGTGCGAGACGCCGGCGTCGTCTGCGTCGCCACCTCGGCCACCGAGCCCGTCCTGCGGCGCGAGTGGCTCGCCCCCGGCGCCCACGTCAACTCGGTCGGCTACACGACGCAGGGGCGCGAGCTCGACGAGGCCACCGTGCGCGAGGCGCTCGTCGTCGTCGAGTCGCGCGAGTCCGCGCTCGCGCCGCCGCCCGCGGGCAGCGGCGACCTCGAGGGCGCGGACGTGCACGCCGAGCTGGGCGAGCTCGTCGCCGGCACGCGGCCCGCTCGCCGCCGCCCGGACGAGCTGACGCTCTACAAGTCCGTCGGCGTTGCGCTCGAGGACGACGCGGCCGCCGCCCTCGTCTTGCGCGGCGCGGAGGAGCGCGGGCTCGGGACCGTCGTCGAGCTCTGATCGCGCGAGCGGAGGCGCAGGAGCCACCACGTCCCCGCCACGATCATGATCACCGAGACGAACTGGGCGAGGCTGAACGGGCCCGCGATGTCCTCGTTACGGCGGATGAACTCGACCAGGAAGCGCTCGGTCCCCGCCAGCACCGCCCACCAGCCGATCAGCGAGCCGGGCCGCGCCTTGTCGCGGCGGCTCCACAGCCACCACGTCACCGCGCTCATGACGAGGAACTCGTAGATCGGGGTCGGGTGGACCTGGTCGGTGGTGGGGACGGTCCCGTCGGGATAGGCCATCGCCCACGGCAGGTCAGAGGGGATGCCGTAGTCGCCGTCGCCGGCGAGCTGGCAGCCGAGCCGGCCGACCGCGTAGCCGATCGCGAGGCCGGGCGCGCCCATGTCGAAGAGCCGGTAGTCGAGGAAGCCGCGGTAGCGGGCGTAGGCCATGACCGCGAGCGCGCCGCCGATCGCGCCGCCGTAGAACACGAGGCCGGTGCCGGAGAGCAGGCTGCTGAGGTCGCCCTTCTCGACGACGTACCAGAGCTTCGCCCCCGCGATCCCGCCCGCGCCGGCGCAGAACATCATCTCGTAGACCCAGTCGACCGGCAGGCCGAGCTCCTTCAGGCGCTTGGCGGCGAGCACGCCCGAGGACGTGAGCGCGAGCGCGAGCATCAGGCCGAAGGTCTGCAGCTCGAAGCCGAAGATGTCGATCTCGGGGAGCACCGCTCTGAAGAGGGTACGCGCCGGGCTAGAGGTAGCCGGCCGGGTTGACCGGCGCGCCGCCGACCCGCGTCTCGAAGTGCAGGTGGTCGCCGAAGCAGTGGCCGGTGCAGCCGACCGAGCCGATCACCTGGCCCTTGCTCACGCTCGCGCCGTTGGACGTCGCGTAGGACGACTGGTGCGCGTAACAGGTGGAGAGCCCGTTGCCGTGGCCGATGCAGGTGTAGTTGCCGTAGCCGCCGGTCCAGCCCATCAGGATCACCTTGCCCGACTGCGCGGCGCGGATCGGCGTGCCGGCCGGGACGGCGATGTCGACGCCGGCGTGCAGGCGGCCCCAGCGCATGCCGAAGGGCGAGACGATCGGGCCGTTGACGGGCCAGACCATGCCGCCCGAGCCGGGCCGGATGGGGCCGGCAGCGCCCGGCGCGCTGCCGTTCTGCGCCGCCGCGATCTGCGACTGGACGCGCGCGTTCGCGGCCTCGAGCTCGGCGAGATCGCCCTCCAGGTGCCTGCGGCTCTCGCGCGTGCTGGCGAGCGCGGAGGCCTTG
>Ga0136617_10000265_pt1 | contig 42014 bp, 36 predicted proteins | sample AntDrymUQ3222106_2_FD_129672 | JGI IMG/M metagenome (GOLD analysis project Ga0136617, IMG submission 129672) | Polar desert sand microbial communities from Dry Valleys, Antarctica - metaG UQ322 (21.06) | ecosystem: Environmental > Terrestrial > Soil > Desert | place: Antarctica: Dry Valley... | reverse complement strand
CCGAGCTCCGCGAGCACATCGCCGAGTACCCGTTGCGCCAGCGGGCCAAACCCGGCATCACCGGCCTGGCCCAGATCAATCACCACTACGACCGCTCGGTCGATGACGTGCGCACCAAGGTGCACTACGATCTCGAGTACATCCGCCGCCAGTCGGTGGCTGAAGACCTGCGCATCATGCTGAAGACCGTCCCCGTGATCCTGCTGCGTCGGGGGGGCTGGTAGCGCCGGTTTGCCATAGCTATTGCTTCGCAGTTCGTGGCACGCGAGCCACACTGATGCGCCAAACGGCTCGCCGTTGGTCCCGCCGAACTTTCCATGTTTCCACCATGTTATGTATGACAACAACTTAGCAAAGGGCTGCCGACTGCCTTCGGGGGAATGGCGATTGCTAGTAAGGCGGCGACTTTGACCCTATCCTTATGGATTGCCCTGACCTGGTGAACCAGACGAGCGTGTCTTCAGCCTCTGCTAAAGCAAATACCGGCGTACCTACCCTTTCGGTGGTCGCTCCGCTCTACAACGAGGCGGAGAACGTGCGCCCATTGGTGGAGTGGATCCTTCAGGCGCTGGAGTCCTACGTGGGCACCTTTGAGGTCATCCTGGTTGACGATGGCAGCCGGGATGGGACGTGGAATGAGGTTCGGGCGGCCGCCATTGATCCGCGGATCCGCGGCCTGCGACTGGGAGCCAATGTCGGTCAGACCGCCGCAATGATGGCCGGGTTTGACAACAGCCGCGGCGAGGTCATCGTCTCGCTCGACGGCGACCTGCAGAACGACCCACGCGATATCCCCGCCCTGGTCTCCAAGCTCAGCGAGGGATACGACCTTGTTTGTGGGTGGCGCCAAAGCCGCAAGGACAAGCTGCTGCTCCGAAAAGTGCCCTCCTGGCTGGCCAACCGGCTGATCCGCGGCTTGACCGGAGTTCCCATCACCGACAACGGCTGCTCTCTCAAGGCCTACAGGCGCGATCTGCTGAGACGCATCTCCTTATACGCGGAACAGCACCGATTCATTCCGGCGCTTTCAGCCAGTGTCGGAGCCCGCATAACTGAAATGCCGGTCCGGCATCACGCGAGGCGATTCGGTGAGAGCAAGTACGGCATTTCCCGGACGTTGAAGGTCCTGGTGGATCTTATCACGCTGAAGATGATCACGACATTCCGGTCACGGCCTCTTCTGGGTTTCGGGTTGGCGGCCATCCCGGCTCTGGCGGTTGCCCTGGTGTTCGGCGGGTTCTGGCTTTTCAGTCTCACCCACTTCGGCCCGGAGAAGGCCGCGGCGCTGATTTTCCCCGGCGCGGGGCTTCTTGCCCTCGAGGTGGCCTTCTATCTCTTCATGCTCGGTCTCGTTGCCGAGGTCGCGCTCAACAGTGAACGCGGGGATGCGAATGACATTCCCAATGCGTGGGAGGTTCGTTGAACATGAGCGCACAGGGGATTCTGATGGAACCCACGTCCAGTACCTCTAACGCCCGGGCTGCCCTCAATCCGGGCCTCATCTCCGTGATCGTACCGGTGGTAGAGCGCGCCGACGCGCTGGTGGCGGTATACCATGCGTTCGCGCGTGAGCTCGAGGCTCGCCCGGAAGCATACGAATTTATCTTCATCTTTGATGGCCGCTTTACGCCGCCGGCAGAGCTGGTGACCCTGGCTCGCGAAAATGAAGCGGTTCGCCTCCTTCGCTTCGCCCGTTCCTTCGGCGAGACGGCGGCCCTTCGATTGGGTATCGAGAAGAGCCGGGGCGATCTCGTCATCACCCTGCCCGCCTACTTTCAGGTTCAACCCGAAGGCATCCGCCTGCTGCTCGAGGCGGTATCGGGCGGTGCCGATATGGTGGTGGCCAGCCGGTCGCCCAGGCTCGACAGCTGGCTCAATCGGCTCCAGTCGCGCGCGTTCCACCGCATTGTGGGCGGCGTCTCGGAGCAGCGGTTTCACGACATGGCGTGCGGTGTTCGGGCCATGCGGCGCAGCGTGGCCGAGGCCCTCCCCCTCTACGGAGACCTCCACCGATTCATCCCGGCGCTCGCTCTCCGAGAAGGCTTCCGGGTAGAGGAGGTCTCGGTACCGCAGCATCCCGATGATGCCCGGACCCGGCTCTATCGGCCCGGCGTCTATCTGCGGCGGTTGCTCGACATCGGCACTTTTTTCTTTCTCGCCAAATTCACTGAGAAGCCGCTGAGGTTTTTCGGGCTGGTGGGCTCGCTATTCCTTGGCGCCGGTACCCTGCTCAGCCTGGTGCTCCTGGTGCAGCGGATCGTGGGCCAGGGAATAGCCAATCGGCCGGCTCTCCTGCTGGCAGTGCTCCTGCTGGCTCTGGGTGTCCAGCTGATGGGACTAGGTTTAGTGGGAGAGATAATCGTCCACCTTCGTGCGCCGCATCGGCGGGCCTACCGGGTGCGCGAACGTGCCTAGGTGGCGCCGCCTTGCGTGATGGTGTCCGTTCGGGAGAACCTTCAAGGGCCCGGGCTCCCGACTACCACGGACATGCGACGCGACATCCCCCGTCTGGCAGACACCAGGTTCGACCTCCTAATCGTTGGCGCCGGCATCTACGGCGCCTGCGCGGCTTGGGATGCGTCCCTGCGCGGCCTGTCAGTGGCAGTGGTAGACCAGGATGATTTCGGAGCGGCCACTTCGGCCAACAGCCTGAGGATCGTCCACGGCGGCCTTCGCTATCTAGCGCGGGGCGATTTCGCGCGCATGCGGGAGTCGATCCGGGAGCGCTCCGCGCTGCTCCGGATCGCCCCCGGGCTGGTGCAGCCCCTCAAGGTCCTGGTTCCCACTTACGGGCTCGGAAGCAAAGGCCGGCTGGCACATGCCGCCGCCCTGGCCTTAAACGACCTTGTGTCGCTCGGACGTAACCGGCACCTGGACCAGAATCGTCTCATCCCCGGCGGGAGCGTCGTTTCCCGGGACGAGTGTCTGGGTCTGTTCCCGTGGTTTGAGTCTCACGGGTTGTCCGGAGGCGCAGTGTGGTATGATGCCCAGCTCCGCCACCCGGAGCGGCTCACCCTGAGCTTCCTGCAATCTGCCGCGAGCGTTGGCGCCGTACCGGTAAACTACCTCCGGGTCGATCGGCTGATGACCGGCGGCGGAATAGTGCAAGGTGCCCGCGGGACAGACCGGCTCACGGGAGCCCAGGTAGACATACGCTCTCGCGCTGTGCTGGTGGCTGCGGGACCATGGACGGGGGATATTGTGGCAACGGCAGCAGGCAGTGGGCAAGGCAGGGCGGCGCCGGGCTGGGCACTGGCCGTCAATATGGTTGTGGCCCGCCGCCTGTCTACCGTTGCGCTAGGGGTTCAGGCCCGGAGCGGGCGTTTGCAGGACCCAGTGTGCGGGGGACGCCGCTTCCTGTTCTGCGCACCTCACGGGTCTGCTACTCTCCTGGGAACCTGGTACACGGCCGACGCTATAGACCCTCGAGCCGCCCAGGAACGTGGGAAGGCCGGCCTGCTTCAGGAATTCAATGACGCATGCCCTGGACTGGATCTTTCGAATGCTGACGTGGTACGGTCTCAGTGGGGATGGCTACCGCTGAAAGGCGCCGAGGAGCCAGGCCGGTCGGACGCCCTCGCGGAGCGCCCCCGTATAACCGATCACGGAGGTACCCATGGCCTGCGCCACCTCATCTCCATGGAGGGGGTAAAGTTCACGACCGCCCGCCGGGTCGCGGAACAAGCGGTCGATCGTGTGTTCGCCTCGCTTGAGCAGACCTCCCCACCCTGTCGCACTGCCGAGCTTCCCCTGGCCACCGCACAGGCGGAGCCCCCATTCACGCCCGGAGCTACGCCGGGCACTGAGACGATCGTACACGCAGTGCGGGAAGAGATGGCCGTCAAGCTCTCCGACGTGGTATACCGGCGCACCGACATTGGCGCGTTTCCGGGACCAACGCGTGGGGTGGTGGAGGCGGCCGCAAGTCAGATGGCAGGAGAGCTGGGTTGGGAACTGACCCGGCAGGGGGAGGAGATTGAAGCTGTCATGAGGGAGGCTGGCGCCCCGGGGCCCGCGTTGGAGACGGTGACGTGAAGATCCTCGTCCTCGCGCCGCATCCTTTCTTTCAGGCCCGCGGTACCCCGCTCGCGGTAAAGACGGTGCTGGAGTTTCTCAGCGCGCGCGGCCATCAGATCGATGTCCTCACGTTCCACGAGGGAGAAGACGTACACATCGCCAACTGTCGCATTCACCGGATTGCCCGCCCGTTCTGGATCCGGAACATCCGGCCCGGGTTTTCGATGAAGAAAGTGGTATGCGACGCCTTTATGTTCGCCAAGTGCCTGCGGATGATGCGGAGCGCCCGCTATGACCTGATCCATGCGGTCGAGGAAGGGGCCTTCATCGCGGCGGCCATGCAGCGGCTCAGCGGCATTCCTTATGTCTACGATATGGACTCGTCACTGGCAGAGCAGCTGGTCGATGCTTATCCCGGCCTCCAGTTCGCTTTCTCCGCGCTTCGGCGCTGTGAGGCTATTGCGGTACGGCACAGTCTCGGTGTCCTGACGGTCTGCGCAGCGCTGGAGGATGTGGCTCAGGGCCATGCGCCAGGAAAGCCGATAGGCCTGGTAGAAGACACCACGCTCCTGTCCCCGGCAGGAATCCACTCAGGAAATGGCCAGAGTGCAGATCCGCTATTGACTCTGGCGATAGGAAACCAGGCCCCGGTGGCCATGTACGTGGGCAACCTCGAGCACTATCAGGGGATCGGCCTGCTGCTCGAAGGTTTCAGGTATACGCTCGCACGTTTGCCGGTGGCACATCTGGTAATCGTCGGGGGCTTGGAAGTCGACATCGCGCGCTACCAGAGGCGGGCTCAGCAGCTCGGTATCGTAGGACAGGTGCACTTCCTCGGGCCCCGGCCGATTGCCGCGCTGGATGGGCTCCTGAGACGCGCCGATGTGCTCGTGTCCCCTCGCCTCAAGGGGCTCAACACTCCGATGAAGATTTACTCGTACCTGGACTCCGGCACCGCCGTTCTGGCAACCCGGCTTCGTACCCATACTCAGGTTCTGGACGACCGTACGGCTTACCTCGTGGCGCCGGAGCCGGAAGCGCTGGGCAACGGTCTGGCCCAGCTGCTCAGCGACCCGGGGCTGCGTTCCCGGCTGGCCACTGAGGCGAAAGCCTACGTGCAGCAGGAGTTCACTCCCGAGGCGGCCCACCGGAAGCTGACCTCGTTCTACACCATGATCGAATCGAAGGCCTTTGGGGCCGGGACGTGAAAAAGCTGTTGCTCTCACCCATGCTCCGCAGCGTCATCATCTACGGAGCGTCGGGGCTCGGCTTTGCCGGGGCTAATCTCATCCTTGCGCGCGTGCTTCCCACCACAGAGTACGGACTCTTCACTCTCGTCATCGCGCTGACCAATCTGAGTTTTGCGATGGCCCCGATCGGCGTAGACGGGGTGGTGAACCGGCGCCATCTCGAAGCCGGTCCGGACCTGCTCAAGCGCACGCTGGCGGCGGGATTTCTCACCTCCCTTTTCGCCCTCACGATCGCGGGCTTTGCATACGAGATAGGCACGACCCTCCTGCTCTTCGTGTTCGTCACCACTGTGGGCGGCGGTGCGATGCTGGTAGCGGCCGCTCAATTCCAGAGCGAACAGCGATACGGCATCTCCCTGGCCCTCACTCAGAGTCCCAACGTTGTGCTTATCGTGGCCGCCCTGGTGGTAGTCTGGACCGGGATCAGGGAAGCGAGGCTCCCGCTGGCCATCGCGACCCTCGGTTTCGTGCTGGCGGCCGTCATTGGATGGTGGGTGCTGTTCGGGGAGCGGGCGGCCAAACCGTACCGCGAAACCCGCTTTTCCTGGGGCGAGGCCCTCGCCTTTGCGGGGGTTAGCGCCGCGGGGACAGTTCTGATTCAAATCGATCGCCTCATCATTCCTCATGTCCTCACCCTCCATGATCTCGCCACCTTCGGGGTGCTCGCCGCAATCGCCGGCTCGCTCTTTCGAGTGCTTTCCATGGGAGTGGGCTACACGCTGGTACCCCGCCTCCGGGCCGCCAGTACGGTCATCGAGCGCCGCCGCCTCATAGCGCAGGAGGTCAAACTCGTACTGACTATTACCATTGCCGGATCTATCGCCATCTGGGTCCTGACCCCGTGGATCGAGCGCTCGTTTCTCGCGGGCAAGTACCACCTGGGTGGGTCGCTGCTCCTGGCCGCACTTTTCAGCGGCATCGCCAAGATTATGAATTCGTTCACCAAGAACACCGCTGTCGCGCTGGCCACCACCGGCGAGCTGGCGACGCTCAACTGGCTGGGGTGGATTGCGGTAGCGATGGCTGTTCTGGCGGGTGTCGCTGGCGCCCGCTGGGGCCTGGCGGGCCTGATCTACGGTGTGGCGTTTGGCTGGCTCCTGCGGGCGCTCGCCGCGCTCCATTTCACCCTTCGCCACCTCCGCCTTCCCAACGCCGTACCGGTGACGGCACCGTGACCGGAAAGCTCCCCGTCTCGGAGCGTCCGGTCCTGGTGACCGGAGCGACAGGATTTACTGGGGGCCACCTGGTTCGCGCGCTCGTGGCCGACGGTCACCGGGTGCGCGCGATCGTACGCTCCTCCTCTCGCGCCACTGGCCTGCCTCGGGAGGTGGATGTTCGCGAGGGCGACATCACGGTTCCGGGGGACCTCGCCCTGGCGATGGAAGGCGTAGGCACGGTCTATCATCTGGCCGCTGCCTACCGGGAAGCGTCTCACGTTGAAGAGGGCTACTGGCGGGTGAACGTCGGCGCCACTCGGAATCTGTTGGAAGCCGCCAGCGCCGCGGGGATCGAGCGGTTCGTGCATTGCAGCACGGTCGGAGTCCACGGCCACATAGCAAATCCACCGGCCGGCGAGGGGGCTCCGTACTCCCCGGGCGACGCGTACCAGCGCACCAAGTGCGAGGCCGAGGTAATGGCGCTCGCCTATGCCAGAGACCGGGGCCTCCCTCTGACAGTAGCCCGGCCAACGGCGATTTACGGACCGGGCGATACCAGGCTGCTCAAGATGTTCAGGATGATTGCCAAGGGCACCTTTGTGATGCTGGGAAAGCACGACATTTACTATCACATGGTTTTCGTGGACGATCTCGTGCAGGGACTCAGACTCCTGGGCAGCCACTCCGCGGCACTCGGCGAAGTTTTCATCCTCGGCGGCGAGCGATACTATTCGTTACAGACGATAGCCGGAACGATCGCCGATCTCCTCGGCGTGCGCCGGCCCTGGCTTAGACTACCCGCCCGGCCCTTTCAGCTGGCCGGGAGCCTCTGCGAGGCGATCTGCATTCCCCTCGGCGTTGAACCGCCGATCTATCGCCGCCGGGTGGACTTCTTCACCAAGAGCCGCGCATTCAGCATCGACAAAGCCCGAAACGTTCTCGGCTACCACCCTCGTGTGCCTTTGGAAACCGGGCTTCGTCGCACGCTCGATTGGTACCTCAGCAATGGATTGGTCACCCCGGGCAGCGCAGTTGCCTGACTCCAGTGAAGCGGAGTGGGCCGTCGCCCTGTTCGACCGTTCGGTGTTGAAGCAGGCGAAGTTCCGCCGGATCGAGTCGCTGCTCGATGAGCCTTCCGGCAAGACAAACCTCGACATCGGTGCCGATAATGGCGTGATCAGCTACCTGCTCCGGCGGCGTGGCGGACAGTGGTGCAGTGCCGATCTCGATGAGCGGGCGGTGAGCTCGATCCGCGGGCTGGTTGGCGATAACGTCTATCAGCTCGAGGGGGCGCACACCCCCTTCCCTGATGACGCCTTCGATCAAGTAGTGGTGGTGGATTACCTGGAACACATCGTCGACGACGCAGAGTTTGCCAGAGAGCTCGAAAGGATTGTGAAGCCCGGCGGAAGCGTGATCATCAATGTGCCGCACCTGAAGCCCGCGTCGCTGCTGAACCGCGTTCGGCACGCCATCGGACTGACGGACGAGTGGCACGGCCACCTTCGGCCGGGCTATACCGCCGACGGTCTTCGGGCACTGCTCGGGACGGGCTTTACGATAGAGCGCGCCGTCACGTACTCGAGGACGTTCTCGGAGCTCATCGACACCGGGCTCAACGGGCTCTACATCAGAATGCAGAAGAACGGCCCTGCGTCCCGCAAGGGAACGGTGGTTACTCAGAATGACCTCCGCAAGCATCGCAAGCAGTTCCTGCTTCTGTCGGCACTTTATCCCGTGCTCTGGGTAGTATCGAAGCTGGATGCCCTTTTGTGGTTCCGGCCCGGCTACAAGCTGATCATTCTGGCCCGGCGGCGGCCGGGGGCTGCCTGACCACGCCTACCGCAGTTCCGCTGCGGATCGGCTTGATGCTGCGTGCCATCGATGATGTCGATGGCCAGGGCATCTATATCCGCAAGCTATGCGACGCACTCTTCGATCTGGACACCCGTAACCAGTACATCGCCTTCTATAACAGCGAGCGTCAAGCCGGGCGCTATCGGAACCGAGGCAACGTCCGAGAGGTAGTAGTACCCGGGAGGAGCAAGCTGTTCTGGGACCAGGTGCTCGTCCCACTGGCCGCACGCAGGGAGCGCCTGGATGTACTCTTCCACCACAAGTTCAGCATTCCGCTTCTTTCTCTCAGCCCGGTGGTTGTCCAGCAACGCGGCACCGAATACTGGAGCCACCCCGAGTTCTACGTCGGGTGGTCCGGACAGATGGACCGGATCTACAGCCGGATCATGATCCCCCTCTACTGCAAGCGGGCAGTCCGGGTCCTCACCAATTCCGACACCCTGGGTGAGGAGCTGATCCGGCATATCGGTGTGCCTCGGTCGAAGCTGCGCACGGTGTACGCATCGGCGGACGACAGCTTCCATCCGATCAGCGAGCCTGAGGTTCTGACTCGGGTGCGGGCAAGGTATTCGCTACCCTCAGCTCCCTTTCTCCTGATGGTGGTGAAGGGTCATCAGGTCCTGGGGCAAGCCTCCGGGAAGGAACTAACACCCAGGAAGAACGTGGCTGTCGCACTCCAGGCCTATGGTCGGATGCGGGAGCACGCTGCCCGATCAGCCACGCGCGCGGTACCGCCGCTCGTCATCCTCGGACTCGGCATCGCGGAGCGGCTCACGCCGGATATGATCAGCGAACACGCAGACCCGGCATCGGTGCATACTCCAGGATTCGTCGAATTTGGAGACATGCCGGCGGTCTACAGCATGGCCCGGGCGCTGGTCTTCCCCTCACGTTACGAAAGCTTCGGAATTCCCATCGTAGAGGCGATGGCATGCGGGTGTCCGGTGGTGACCGCCACGACTTCCGCCTGCCCCGAGATAGCCGGCGATGCCGCTCTCCTGGTAGATCCTGACGACGTTGAGGGACTGGCCACGGCAATGCAGCGTATCAGCTTCGACGATGAGCTTGCCGAAGAGTTCCGGCAGAAAGGCTTCAGGCGCGCCGCCTCGTTCTCGTGGGCGCAGAGCGCACGCACCCTGCTGGAGGAGTTGCGCCGAGCTGCGGCGGGCGAACGTTAGCTGCTTGGAGCCGTTGCGTCGCTGCGTGCGGAACGGTAGAAGCGAAACTTGCCTGAGGGCTCCCGTGGAATGGCGGGCACCTGCTTGACCGTGACTGTGCATTCCTCCCCGAACACCGCCTTGACACCCTCGACCAGGACTGCCGCGGCATGATCATCAAAGCCTGGGCCAGGCTGCACCAGAACGGTCCAGGTCCGCAGATCGTGCTGCTCGAAAAGAACCTGGCGGATCGACTCGGGAGGGGTCTTCGCATGCACTTTCTTGAGCACTCCACCGAGAGCAGCAGTCCCGTGAACCTGGCTACCGGTGGATGTCTGGAGAACGTCGCCCGAGCGTCCCTCTATGCCGTACAGCACCGGGTGCGGCCGGCCGCATGAGCAGGGATCGGATGAGAGACGCCCGCGATCTCCAACCCGGTAGCGGATGAGCGGCATGGTTCGGTTTGTGGTACAGGTGAGCACGATGTCGCCGATTTCTCCCGGCGGTGCCGGTTCTCCATCCTTCAGAATTTCTACCTCGACATGATCGGCAAAGACGTGAATGGACCCCGCGGGGCATTCGTACGCGACGGTTCCAGTCTCGTTGCAGCCGTAGGTCTCGATGACACGTGCTCCAAGGCCTTCCTCGATGGTCTGACGCTGAAACGGGTAGAGCATCTCCCCAAACACCTTGACGAACGGCACCAGAGGCTGTGAACGCACGCCCGTCAGCCGCGCCTGTTTGGCCAGCTCCACCACCGCGGAGACATATCCCCACACGTAGGTCGTGTCTCCCCGCTCGAGAGAGCGCACCGCGGCTGCCAGACGCTCCGAAGACAGATCCGTTGCGGTGACCAGGTGGTTGTTGCGAATCCATTCTCCGAGCGCGCCGGCAGTACGGGGTCGTAGAGTCAGCGCACGCGCCCCGACCTGGATGCCGTGCCAGAGCAGCCCGTGGTAGTCCGCCGCCCAGGCCCAGGCCGCGGCAGCTGGATCCATCCCGACCCGAAGCGGGCTGCCGGTGGAACCCGAGGTGCTCCTGAAGTACCGTCCGCGCACCGGCGGCTGTGCCAGCATCTCGGCTTCGTGTGCCTGGATGACCTGGCGGTCAAGTACCGGCCAGGATCGCAGCTTGTGATGGTCCCTGCCCCGCAAAGCCGCAGCCCAGGTTCCGGACCGATAGAAGGGCACTGTGCTTCGGGCATACTCGAGCGTCTGGGCCAGACGTTGTTCGCGTAAAGCTCGAAAGCTCATGCTATCCAGACTGCCCCACTCCTGCAGCTGGCGTATGTATGGGCCGAGCGGCCGACCGCGAGCTCGTTGCACCGTCAAATAGAGGATTCGGTGAAATCGCTCGCTGGTTGATAATGGTTTGGTTCGCACGGTACCGATCAGCCGCTCCGATCTAAGCTCAGGTATGGCAAAGGGTGCTCCGGGGTGCAAGGTACCCGGGCACTAAACGCGTCGCAAACGCCCTATGTGCATGATTTCCGCGGGGGACTACATTCTTCTTCTGCTTCGGTACACGTCCCGACAACGCTGATCAGCCGTAGTACTACAAGGGAGCCATGTGATCGGCAGGCCCAAGCAAACGGCTTTGCTGAGCTCGGTCTTCAGCGGGCTTGGTAACCAGTACGCCAGCGCTCTTTCCACCGGCCTCGGGCAATTCGCCGTCACGGCGACGCTCGCGCGGCTGCTATCCCCCGCCGACTACGGGCTGTTTGGACTGGCGGCAGTGTACACCGGACTGGCAACCGTCCTTTCGCAGTTTGGCGTTGCGGCGGCACTGGTTCAACGCGCAGAGCTGACGCCGCGCTTCGTGCGAGCCGGCTTCACGGTGAGCGTCCTGATCGGGCTGTTCACGGCTGCTCTCGTCTGGATCACCGCCCCCCTCGCCGCCTCGCTCCTGGGCAACACCCAGCTAATACCGATCATCCGAGGTTTGAGTTTCGGCTTCATCATCGCCACGCCGGGGTTCGTCGCAGAAGGACTGTCTCAACGAAAGCTGGCATGGCGGCGGCTGATGTGGGTCGAGGTGAGCGCGTTCTTTCTGGGGTACGCGCTCCCGGCGATCTGGATGGCGCTGGCCGGCTATGGAGTGTGGGCCCTGGTGGCGAGCGCGCTCGCTCAGAGCTTCGTCCGCACGGTAGCGCTGCTCGCGCTCGAGCCGCATCCGAAATGGCCGCGGATTGGACCAGAGATTCGGGAGCTGCTGCGCTTCGGGTCTGGGTTCACCCTGGCGCGAATGTTCAACTACGGCGCAGCGCAGGGCGACAACCTGGTCGTCGGACGACTGCTCGGAGTCGTGAGCCTGGGCTACTACAGCCGGGCATTCAAGCTCATGATGATCCTGGTCACTTACTTCGCCGCTGTAGTCACGCGGGTCCTGTTTCCCATCATGTCACGGCTCCAGCACGATCAGGACCGACTGCGCTCTACGTACCTGACAGGCGCGGCGGTACTCGGTCTGATCAGCGCCCCGCTCGGAGCCATCCTGGTGGTTCTGGCACCCGAGTTCGTTCTGGTCGTGCTCGGGCCGAAGTGGATACCTGCAACTGTCGCTTTCCAGATTCTCACCGCCGGAATCATGCTTCGGAATGTGTACATGATGGCCTACTGCCTGGATGGCGCGTTGGGGGCACTGAGGCGTCGCACGGTGCGTGACGGGATCTATGCCCTCGCGGTACTGGCCGGCAGTCTGATCGGAGCGCGATTCGGGATCGTCGGTGTTGCCACCGGAGTCGTTATTGCGATCGCCGTGAACTATCTGATTGGTGCGGCAATGAGTCTGAACCTGCTGAAAGCCAGCTGGCGGCAGTACGCTGCGTCTCAGATACCGGCACTGTTGCTGGGAATCATGACTGCAGCTGTGGCTTATATGGTGCGATGGGGACTTCTGGAAGCAGGCGCCGGGCCGCTGGTCGTGCTGGGAGTCACCGGAGTTGCCAGCCTGGCGGCGGTCGGAGGGCTCTGCCTCCTGCGTCCGAGCGTTATGGGCAGCTATGGAGAAACCGCGGTTCGGCATTTTATTGTTGCTCTGCGGGCCAGGACCGCAACCACGAGCCCGGCCGCCTGAACCCGGCACGCAATTACTTCTGAGCTACTCCTGCGGTCACCTCGTAGAAGCGCCGGATCCTCGGGTCTGCCAGTAGCCCTCCATGCACTTGAAGCAAGTCAATGTCACTATCGCCGTTGGCTTCGATGATGACAGGCACACCATCGGAGGCCACGAGCACGTCCCACCCTGCCACTCGATTGAAGGGCAGGCTGGCGGCAACGCGAAGAACGGTGTCCCGTACTTCATCCCAGTGCGGCAACACCGCCCCGGCGATCTGCGCACCAGTAGCCGGGTGTTGAGATACCCTCTCTGCTGTGGCTCGCCCGGCCTTGAACGGGTTCACGCGACCCTCTCCTAGTGTCCCACTTTCCAGATCGATGGGAGCGGAAATTCCACCGCCCGACCAATTGTCTGTGGGCACCGTATCAGGCGTGCCGATGCGCTGCACCGCCCTTGCAACGAAGGGAGCCGGTTCCCCCGGCATCCACATCGTCAGCACGCGAATCGTGTTGGCGGTCTCCGGGAACAATGTCTTCCAAAAGGATGCCTGTTCCAGCTGTTCCTCGATGAAGGTCATGCGAGGCCGCGGCTGGTCACTGCCCGTCTCGCGGAGCAACGCCGGTAGATCGAGCGCTGCCGTCTGCCGACCGTGTCGCCGGACCAACTCACCCTCGCGCGTCTCCAGGAGGAACAGACCCTTGCCGCAGGCACCGTCCTCCGGTTTCACGATGTAATTACGCCCGTCGGATGCGAGCTGTTCCTCCAGTTTTTGCGGCTGGATCTGTCGTGCGTCACCGCTGAAGGGGTTGCTGAGAATCTTGCCCTCATACAGGAGGGCCACCGTCTCAGCCTGGCGGAAACCCATCGCCAGCAGGAACGATCTGAGGACGAGCTTGTGATTAAAGAACTCGTTGTGGGGATTGATCTCCCGGCACCGGGCGGCGCGGTCGTAGTCGCTCAGGTACTCACGAGGATCGTTGGAAGGCAGGTCGTACAGCATCGCCGACTCGGCAAAGAAGCCCCGCCGCCAGGCACTGAGTTTCTGGGATAGCCCCAGGTGGCTGTGATCGTTCTTCTCATGCTTCAACCAACCATACCCCACCTTGAGGCTCTGATATAGCCGCGGTCCCATCAGCCGCCGTACAACTGAGGGAGCTCCCGAAACACTTCCGGTCCACGGAAAGTAGGGCAACCCATGCGTACGGCTTCTTTCGATGGAAGGCCTCTCGCCATCGACACTCAGTGACTCCCCCTCACGCTGCGCCCCCATCGCTGTAGTCATGAGATGACCCCGAACGCCTGGTAGAAGCGGCGAATGCGTGGGTCCGCCAGAAGGCCTTTATGTACCTGGAGCAGATTCACGTCACTGTTACCGTTGGCCTCCAGGATGATGGGGGTACCCGTAGAATCCACGAGCACATCCCAGCCACCCATTCTGTTAAAGGGAACACTTCCCGCCGCCTGCAGCACAGCAGCGACGATTCGATCCCAGCCCGGGACGACCGCACCAGTTAGCTGTGCGCCCGAATCGGGGTGGCGCTCGAACCGCTGCTCCGCTCGTTTGCCCCTCAGCGGGTGCATTCGGCCAAGGCCGAGCCGGCCGGTCTCGGGATCGACCGGCACCGAGATCCCTCCGCCTGACCAGTTGTCGGTGGGCACGGTGTCGGCGGTTCCGATGCGCTGCACGGCGCGGGCGACAAACGGAGTCGGTTCTCCAGGGTGCCACAGAGTAAACAGTCGTAATGTGTTGGCACTATCGGGGAAGAGACTGGCCCAGAAAGGCCCCTGTTGGATGCGTTCCTCGATCAGCGTCGCGCTTGTAGGCCGCCCCTTGCGACGTGGAGGCTTGATGGTCCGGAGAAACGCTTCGACATCAATTGTCTCGATCGATCTGCCTCGCTGCCGGAAGAACTGCCCGTGTTGGTGCGTGAGCAAGAAAATGTCCTCGCCACACCATCCATCCTCGGGTTTGACGATGAATTTCCGCTCGCCTTCGCCGGTGCTGAGTAGCTCAGCGAACTCTCCGGCGTCCACGTAGCTCGCCTGCCCATCATACGGGTGAAGCAGGATTCGCCCATCGAGAACCAAGGCGACCGTGTTTGCCTGCCGCAGCCCGATAGCCAGAAGAAGTGACCTCAGCACCATCTTGTGAGCGTAGAAATCATTCCACGCATTGACGCGGCTGCAGTGGACATAGTGCTGATAGTCGGTCAGGTAGTCCCTGGGATCGTTCCTGGTCAGGTCATAGATCGTATCGGACTCGGCAAAGAAGCCGCGCCGCCACAGGTGGAGCTTTCGAGCGAGCGGGAGACCCGTTGGTGCGGCCTGCCACTCCTTCTTCATCCAGCCGTGAGTTGTCCGGACCGCCTGATACAGCTTCTGATCCGCCGTCTGGAGGGCGCTGCCAAGGTTGCTGAGCGGGTGAGATGTACCATGTGATGCAGCTGACTGCCGAGCGGGACAATTCTGAGACTCCATCTACTTCACCTATATCTTGCAGAGATCCAAAAGTTTTCCGAAGGGGCAATCTAACCGGCCCCCTATGATGCCGTCGTGATCAGAGTCACGCCTTCATATGTGATCCAACAGTTGCCAGAATTTGTTTGATCTGATGCAGCCGTTACCACTGAGTACAGAAGGTTCTTTGTACAGTCTACTTTCCGCCCCATGACCGATCGTCTGATCTACAATTCGGATTCTCCTGGTGTCAACTCGGATAGACTGATCGAGGATGCTGACATCAGCACTTTCTTACTCGGGTTGGTGAGCGCCCCGCTGGGCGCAATACTGGTAGTCCTGGCGCCCGAGTTCGTAGTGGTGATTCTCTGGCCGAAGTGGACCGCCGCGATCCTGCCATTTCGAATTCTCACTGCGGGCATAATGCTGAGGAATGTCTACCTGATGGCCTACTGCCTCGACGGGGCGTTGGGCGAGTTGCGGAGACGCAGCGTGCGTGATGGGATCTATGCGCTCGCGGTCCTGATCGGCAGCCTCATCGGAGCCCGGTTCGGGCTGGTCGGTGTTGCGAAAAAAGGTGGCGGTATCGCAAATGGAGTCAAATAACTTCATCGGCGCCGCGATGAGCCTCAGCCTCCTCAAAGCAACTTGGCGGGAGTACGCCCGGTCGCAGGTGCCGGCGCTGATTCTGGGGGTGATCACCGCCGCCGTGGCCTATATCGTCAGGTGGGGGCTATTGGAGTCAGGGGCTGGCCCGCTGCTGGTGCTGGCGGTGACAGGATTCGTCAGCCTGGCGGCCGTGTGCGGCCTATGCTGGATCCGCCAGCCGTCATGGGCGAATACGGGGGCTCAGCCGTGGGACACTTCGTTTCGGCGGTGGGCGACCGATTCAACCCTGGTCGAGCTTCTTGAGCGCTCGGTCAGCACCCGCCGCAGCCAGGTGCTCAGCTCGGGCCAAGCGCTCCCAGTTCCTGATAAAACCGGCGGACTCTCTGGTCGGCGAGCAGGCCGCCATGAACCTGAAGCAGGTTGATGTCGCTGTTGCCGTCGGCTTCGGTGATGACCGGCTCTCCATCCGTTGCCATGAGAACGTCCCAGCCCGCCATCCGGTTAAACGGAAGACTCGCCGCGGCGCGAAGAACGGTGTCTTGGACTCGGCCCCAACCGGGAACTACCGCGCCGGCAATCTCGATTCCGGTGTCAGGATGATGGGTCAGCGGCTGCCCTGCTACTCCTCCTCCACTCGGCGATGGATTCAGCCGCCGCCCCTTACCCAGGGTACCACTGACCAAATCGATCGGCGCCGAGATTCCGCCCCCCGACCAGTCGTCCGTGGGTATCGTGTCGGCCGTGCCAATGCGCTGGACCGCGCGGGCTATAAAGGGAGCCGGCTCACCGGGGATCCAGAGCGTCAGCAGCCGAATGCTGTTGGCGGTTTCGGGAAACAGTTGCTGCCAGAACGAGCCCTGCTCCACCTGCTCCTCAATCAAAGTCATCCGGCCCCGCCCTCGACCGTATTCTGATTGGCGCAGCAGGCTGCCGATATCGAAGGACGTGGTTTCCCGCCCACGCCGGCGAACCAGATGACCTCCGCGCGACTCCAGCAGGAACAGGTCGTCTCCGGGAGGGCCGTCCTCCGGCTTCACGATGTAGTTTCGGATGCCGGCGCCGAGCCGCCGGATCAACTCCTCAGGCTCGATATGCTGCGCGTCTCCGCCAAAAGGATCGCTCAGAACCCGGCCTTCGAACAGAAGCGCAATCGTCTTGGGTTGACGGAAGCCCATGGCCAGCAAGAAAGACCGCAGAACCAGCTTGTGGGTGAAGAAATCGTTGTGGGAGTTGATTCCCCCGCACCGCGCCCCCCGGGCGTAGTCGCTCAGGTAATTACGCGGATCGTTGCGGGGAAGATCGTACAGCATGGCGGACTCGGCATAGAAGCCGTGCCGCCACATCTGCACTTTACGACTCACCGGGAGGCTGGTCCGGTCGTTCTTCTCGTGCTTCAGCCAACCGTAGCCGGTCTTGAGACCTTGGTAAATCCGGGTGCCCAGCAGCCGGCTGAGGACCCCATCACTGACACTTCCCGGCCGAGGAAACTGAGGTAGAGTGCGTGAACCGCTCTCAGCCGGGTTCATTGGCTTCTCTGCGCCATCGCTCATCCGGTGTTTACGTTTGGTAACGGTAGTTCGGATCTATGAGACTACGCTGAGGGCCTCGTAGAAGCGGCGAATTCGGGGCTCGGCGAGCAAGCCACCATGGACCTGCAGCAGATTCACATCACTGTTCCCATTGGCTTCCAGGATGATCGGGATGCCACTCGCATCCACCAGCACGTCCCAGCCCCCAATTCGATTGAAGGGCAGGCTGCCGGCCGCCTGCAGCACCGTGGCGGTGATTCGGTCCCAACCGGGTATCACCGCTCCGGTCAGCTGAGCCCCCGTGTCGGGGTGATGCTCGAAGCGCTGCTCCGGACGACGGCCCTTGAGCGGGTGCATTCGTCCCAAGCCTAACCGGCCAGTAGCCGGATCTATCGGAACCGAAATCCCTCCGCCCGACCAGTTGTCGGTCGGCACTGTGTCAGCCGTCCCGACGCGCTGGACCGCACGAGCGACGAACGGCCCCGGTTCACCCGGGTGCCACATAGTCAGGACCCGCATGGTGTTGGCGCTGTCGGGAAAGAGCCCAGCCCAGAACGGACCCTGCTGCAGCCGCTCTTCGATCAAGATCGCGCTCGGGGGCCGTCCTTTACGCCGGCTTTTTTTCTGTTCGTCGAGGAACGCCGCCACATCGAACGGGTCGACGGCGCGGCCACGCTGGCGCCAGAACTGCCCGTCACGGTACAAGAGCAGGAAAATATCCTCGCCACACAACCCGTCTTCCGGTTTGACGATAAACTTCGAGTCGCCGCCACCTTGGCGAAGTAGCTCCAACATGTCGTCCGCCGAGACATAGCGGGCCTGGCCACTGTAGGGATGCAGCAGAATCTTCCGGTCAAGGATGAGGGCGACAGTGTTTGCCTGGCGGAGACCGATGGCCAATAAGAAGGATCGTAGAACCATCTTGTGGTCGTAGAAGCCGCTCCACGCATTGATCCGGCTGCAGCGTACAGCGTGCTGGTAGTCACTGATATAGTCGTCAGGACTGTTTTGGGTGAGGTCGTAGATGGTATCGGATTCGGCGAAGAAGCCCCGCCGCCACATATCGAATTTGCGGCTGAGGGGCAGATTCAACCGAGGGCCCTTCCACTCCCGTTGCACCCATCTGTAGCTGGTGCGGATGAAGTGGTACAGCCTTCGGTCGGCCTGCTTCAGGGTGATGCCCAGCTGATTTGGCGATTGCGGCGAAGTCATCGGGGAAAAGATAACGTCAATCGCACCTGAAGTCGTGATCCCTGTCACCCGCGTTCGGCACTCGCTGATGCATGGACAGGAATCGTTGTCCGGGTATTCTTCCAGGTATGGATAATCCCTCCAGCAGTGACGCCAATTCGGCGCGGCAAACACTCCAGGCTCCGTCCGGGGGAATGTTGGAGGATGCCGATATCAGCACTTCATCGGTCGATTATGCCCGCCGTTTCGCCGGTCCAGTTGGTCAATGGTTTGTCGAAACTCAGACCCGGATAACCCTGGATCTGCTACGTGTGCTGCCACCGGGGTCATCAGTTCTGGATGTGGGTGGAGGACACGCCCAGATCGCTCCGCCTTTGATCGATGCGGGCTACGCGGTGACGGTGATCGGCAGCGACTCTTCCTGCGGAGGCCGGCTTGGATCCTGGACCGATCAGGGCCGGTGTCGTTTTGACGTGGGCGACCTTCGAGCCCTTCCCTACCCGGATCAATCCTTTGATGCGGTAGTGTGCTTTCGACTCCTCTCGCACAGCGTCTCGTGGACCAGGCTGGTGGAAGAGCTGTGCCGGGTAGCGCGTTATTCGGTCGTGTTGGATTACCCTTCGCTTCGCAGCGCCAACGTCTTCTCGGAACGACTCTTTTCATTGAAAAAAGGAATCGAGCTGAACACGCGCCAGTTCCTGATGTTCACACCCCAACAGATCGATCAGAGCTTTGCTCGTCAGGGGTTCGACGTACGCTCAGAGCGGCCCCAGTTTCTCATCCCGATGGTGCTGCACCGTCTTGCGCGCTCTGCTCAGCTGAGCCGGATGGCTGAAGTCCCCGGGCGCCTTCTCGGGCTCACGCGCTGGTTCGGATCCCCGGTCATCGTTCGGGCCGACCGAAGATAAAGTAAGCCGGCCAAACAAACCACGTACCGTCTCACTGCAGATCCATCCGTCACCGGGCGAACGGCGCTGGCCCCGTTCGGCAAAGTCCGCAGGCACCGAAATCATAGTCCGTGCCCCTGGCTCTACTGGGGAGACCGAGAAGCATTTTCTGGTACATTCCGGCGTAGAGTGCACCGGAAACTGTGGCGAGTCTACCTTGGTTCTCGAGGGCAATGCGACTCTCCTTTAATCAGAGAATCCTGCTCATCCTGGTGTGTCTGGGAGCGATCCCCACCGCCCTCGCGATTCTCGGGTGGGGTTTGACAATCCGTTCGACGGCCAGGGCCCCGGGAGCCCGCGATGCCATCGAAGAGGTCGCCGCCTCCGGACGCGCCCTGCTGCACACCGTTGACTCCACCCGGCTGAGCTCCCCCGAGCGGCGGGCGCTGGCGGACCATGCCGATAAGCTCAACACCGCAATCGGCCAGCTCCAGCGGGCCGACACCTTCAGCCGCTATTACTACGCCGGCCTCGGCCTGGTCATCCTTCTACTCGGCGGGGCATTTCTATATGCGTCTATACGATTCGGCGGCCATCTGTCACGCCAGCTAAGCCGTCCCATCGACGAGCTCATCGGTTGGATTGGAAATATCCGCCGGCTCGAGCCGCTGCCGCCCGACCGGCCCCGGCGTGGCGCGCCCGAGTTTGCGTCTCTTCGTACCGCGCTCCGCGACATGGCGTCTTCACTCGAGCGCGCCCGGGCGCAAGAGATCGAGGCGGAACGGCTGCGGGCCTTCCGGGAAACAGCGCGACGTGTGGCGCACGAGATGCGGAATCCACTTACCCCGATCCGACTGGCCGTATCGGAGCTGGCTCAATCTGGGAGTCAGGAACATCGAGAGGCTATTGATGTACTCGTGGCCGAATCGGCCCGGCTGGAACAGCTCGCCCGTGAGTTTACCGAGTTCGGCCGTCTTCCCGAAGGACCGCCCGCGGCGGTGGATTTTACCGAGCTGCTGTCCGAGCTGGCTCGAACCTCGGTGCCGCCAACCATGAAGATTGGTATGCACCTGGACCCTAGCACACCGGTGCTGGTCGGTCACTACGACCCGCTCCGGCGAGCGTTCAGCAACATCCTGCGCAACGCGGCCGAGGCGTGCGGTGAGGAGGGAGCCATCGACATCACTGTAGCTCCAGAAGATGTATCCGGAGTCCGGATCGAGATCTGCGACCACGGACCCGGCGTTTCCGCGGCTATAGCGGATCGCATCTTCGATCCCTATTTCACTGGGAAGCCTGGCGGTACCGGGCTCGGCCTTGCGTTGGTCAAGCAGACAGTCGAGATGCACGGTGGCACGATCCGGCTCATGGAGACGCCCGGCGGCGGCGCGACCTTTGTGGTGCGGATGCGTCCGCCATGAGTGGAAGCGAGCAGATTCTTCTGGTCGACGATGAAGCCAACATCCGGCGGATGCTGGGCGCCTTGTTGCGAAGCGAAGGTTTCTCCGTCAGCGAAGCGCCCAACGGAAATGCTGCCTTGTTGTTTATGGATGATGCAGACCCGGATGTGGTGCTTCTGGACCTGATGATGCCGCCCGGCCCGGATGGCCTGGAGACCCTCACTCGTATGCGGGAGCGCGGCCGTTCGGCTCCAGTGATCATGATGAGCGGCAAGGCCCAGCTTACCGATGCGGTTCGCGCCGTGAAGCTAGGGGCGTTTCAGTTTCTGGAGAAGCCGCTCAGCCCTGAAGGCGTGCTGGTCACAGTGCGAGCTGCCCTCGAGCTGAACCGGACGCGGGCGGAAAACCGCGCCCTCAGCGCCGAGCTGGGCCGTCGGGCCGCATTGATAGGAAGCGGCCGCGCCATGCAGCAGGTGGCGGCGTTGATTTCCCGGGTCGGACCGACCGAAGCCAGAGTTCTCATCACCGGCGAGTCCGGAACTGGAAAGGAACTGGTAGCCGCGGCGATCCACGCCTCGAGCCGGCGCCAAGCCCGGGCATTCGTCACCGTCAATTGCGCCGCAATCCCGCGAGATCTGGTCGAATCGGAAATGTTCGGGCACGAACGTGGGTCATTCACCGGGGCAACTGAGCGGCGGCTGGGACGCTTCGAGCTTGCTCACGGCGGCACCCTTTTTCTGGACGAGGTCGGCGATCTCAGTCAGGAGGCTCAGGCCAAGCTGCTTCGAACTCTGGAAACCGGCGAGCTCCAGCGAATCGGCGCTGAAACGATGATGCGAATCGATGCCAGGGTGGTGGCAGCCACCAACCGGGACCTGGGAGAAGCGGTAAGCAGCGGAGCGTTTCGGGAAGACCTCTTCTTTCGCCTGAACGTATTTCCGATACAGCTTCCCCCATTGCGCCAGCGCCTCGAGGATCTGCCCGCTCTCGTGGCTCATCTGGCCGAACGGGTCAGGCCGCGCCACGCCGCGACCTTCACCGACGCCGCACTCGACGCCTTCGCCTCCTACTCCTGGCCGGGGAACGTGCGGGAGCTGGCCAATCTGGTCGAGCGGCTCAGCATCCTGAGCGGGCCGGTAGTCGACGCACCAGCGGTGCGGCAGGTGCTTCGCGGGCCACCGAACACGTCGACCGCTACCCCTTTGGCCAGCCTGTCCGGCCGCTCCCTGAGCGATGCACTGGATGAATTCGAGAAAGGCCTGATCATGGCCGCCCTGACACAAGCGCAGCGCAACATGGCCGAAGCGGCCAGAATCCTCCAGACGGATCGCGCGAACCTCTACCGCCGGATGCGCCGGCTGGGTCTGGAGAAGAGCGCGGACACCGAGCTCTAGCCCACTTCTCGATCGAGAGCCTCATGCGCCTGCTTTCAGCTGGCCTGGTGCTGATGCTGGTCTCGCCTCTTAAGGCGCAGGACAGCGTCATAGTTATCGACCCCAATGCGCCGGCAACCGACTCAATCGTCCGGGCCGGTGCGCCGCCCGAAGTCATCTCGGAGCTGATCGCCCTTTACAACGACTCCGGTTCCACCCGGATGCAAGGAGACGTGACGCTGCCTCCCGGAAGCAGGTTCGAGGGCAGTCTCGCTCTGTTCCGGGGCTCACTGCGGATTGCCGGGCGAGTAGTCGGACCCGTCACCGTGGCAAACGGCACGCTGTACCTCCTGCCCGGGGCATCGGTTCAGGGCGAAATCCTGGTGGTGGGCGGGCGGCTCATCCGCTCGGAGCAGGTGGAGCATTTCGGAGCCGACCGGGTGTACTGGGACGCCGCCCCGGTAATTCGTACCGCCGAAGGGTGGCTCGCTCTACGGGAGCGCCGCAGGTCACTCAGCGATCTGGCCACCGCCCGCACCTCGTTTCAAGTCGGCAGGATAAGGACTACCCTATCGCTTGCAACCGGCGGGACGTACAACCGGATAGAGGGGCTGCCTATCCTGTTTGGCCCCCTCTTCGAGATACGGCCTTCGCCGCGTACGTATGCCCGAATCGACCTCCGGGGAATTTTGCGCACTGCGGGCAGTTCCGAAGACCGCAGCGACTTCGGGTACGTGGCGCGGGCGGATCTCCGGGTCCAGGGCCAGCCCGAGTACGGCATAAGCGGCAGGCTCTACAGCCAGATCGATCCCTTCGAAGACCATCCCCTCTGGAACAGTGAGTCCGGCTGGTCGGCCTTTCTGCTCCAGCGCGACTATAGAGACTACTTCGAGCGCGAGGGGGTCGGCGGGACGGTATACATCCAGCCACATCGCGCCTGGCGCTTCGAGCTCAGCATGAGCCGCGACGCGGAGCGCTCGGTACGGATCACCGACCCCTGGTCCCTTTTCCGAAACAGCGACCGGTGGCGTCGCAACCCCCTGATCGACGATGGCCATTACTTCACCACCGGAATGCAGGTCGACTTCGATACTCGAAACGACCGCGAGCGGCCAACCACCGGCTGGATGATCCGGACACGCTTCGAGCATTCCACCAGCGACGACATAGCCCCGGTCGCTCTGCCGGTGGCAGTACGCCCCAACCCTCCGACCGGAGGTGGATATGCCACCGGGCGACTCTCACTCGATGTACGACGTTACACCAGACTGACCCCGAAGCTACAGGTGAATGGGCGGCTGCGCGCCGAGGGATGGATCGAAGGCGACCGGTTGCCGATACAGCGCCGGGTCTCGCTCGGCGGGCCTGACATCCTGCCTGGGTTCGACTTCCGAGCGTTCACCTGCGCGCCGAGGGGTTTCCGCGACCCGGCAAGCCCTGCGCTCTGTGACCGGGCGATTTCCACCCAGCTCGAGGTCAGGACCCGCGTGGAACTCAACCTCGGCTACCGGCTGCCGGATCGGGAGGGAAGCCGGGGGCGCTTCATTGGGATCGAGGAAGCCGATCTCGTCGTCTTGGGAGACGCGGGCAAGGCCTGGCTGGCTGGAAGCGGCCCCGGCCAGGTACCGGTCAATCGCCTCCCCGCCCTCAAGGAGTGGGCTTTCGACGCCGGGATAGGCCTCGACGCGGGAGGGATCGCCGCCTTCCTGGCAAAGAGCCTATCGGAAGAAGAGCCAGTCAAATTCGTGGTCAGGCTGCAGCGTCGCTTCTAGTGCGACACGGGCCTTCCTCCCAGCCTGGTGCACTGCTCCGCCGCGGCTGGTTTGTGGCGCTCACTGCCCTCTTCGCTGGCGTCCCGGCCAGCGGCCTCCGGGCTCAAACACCAGTTCGCCTGCACGTCACCCTGACACCCGATTCCAGTCTCGCCGGAGCGCGCTCACCCGTTGTGCGCTCGGAAAATTTGCTCGGCGCCGAGAGTCGCTGGCTCACGGCGCTGCGGTCAGGCCTGCCGGTTCGGCTGCACTACCGGGTGGAGGCGTGGCGCTCACGGGATGGCTGGTTCGACAACTTCGCCCGCCAGATCGAATGGGACCTGGTGGTACGGCACGAGCCGCTGCTCGATCAGTACACTCTTCTTACGCTGGTAGGGAGAAGGCGCCAGGAGCGCCGCTATGCAACATTAGACGCCCTCGGTGCCGCGCTCGCCTTTGCCTATCAGGTGAACGTGCGGCCGGAGGAGGCAGGAGGCTACTACTATGCCGCATCCCTGCAGGTGTCGACCCTCTCGGATTCTGATCTCGATGACCTGAAGCGCTTCCTCGCCGGCGACCTGGGCGAGGCAGCGGAGGGAAGCGAAGGGATTGGAGATGCGGTAGGGCGCGGTGCCACGCGCTTTCTCTTGCGACTTGCCGGGCTGCCGAGTCTCAGGTTGGAGGCCCGCAGCCCTCGGTTTGTGGTCAGGTAGGAGGCGCCTCTCCCCGCTAGCGAGCGCTGGCTAGAACTAGATGGTGCCGCCGAGGGCGCGGAGAGCCTCGTCTCCGTAGAAGAGCTTGATGTACTTGGCCTGGGTAACCGACAGGCGGCGCACCGCCCAGGATAGATGCACGAAGTGAGGCTCACGCGGCGCGCCCAGCGGGTGCATGCCGCACTCCTCCGGAAGATGATTCCCCTTGCGAGTGTTGCACGAGCTGCAGGCAGTGACGACGTTGCTCCACTCGTTATCGCCGCCCCGCGAGAGCGGAATCAGGTGATCGCGCGTGAGGCACTCTCGATGCCTCAGGTCGGACTGGCCTCGGTGACAGTACTGGCAGCGATAGCCATCGCGGGCGAAGAGGAATGTGTTTGTGACCTGGCGGCGGAAGCGGCGGGGGACGTGCACGAATTTGACGAGTCGGATGATCGCCGGTTTGGGCAGCGTCAGCCGTTCGCTTCGAACGATGTCGCTCCCATCGGATTCGACGATCTCGGCTTTGCCCTCGATCACCAGACGAAGGGCGCGCCGTACCGGAACCATGGTTAGCGGCTCAAAGGACGCGTTCAACGCCAGACACCGCAAGAGACTTCTCCCAAGGCGTGACGACGGGGGATAGGGGGTACCGAAAGAATCGTAATGCGCGCCTCCAGCACGGCGCAAGTTCGAGGCCGACAGCCCCCGCCTATCTCACGAGCTTCTGTATCCGGGCAGCGATCTCCTCCCGCAGGCGTTGACTTCGGGTGATCACCAGCACTGTGTCGTCTCCGGCGATGGTGCCGATGATCTCGGACCAGTCTGCCTGATCCAGTGCTTCGGTTACAGCCCCAGCCGAGCCGCTGGCCGTCTTCAGGACCAAGAAGGGCCCCACCCCGTCCAGACTGACCAGCAGAGCGGGCAGAACTTGCGCCAGCTCCGGACGAACCGCCGGACGATGTGGATGGGTGTAGTAAGCCCCGCCTTTGGGGTCGGCCAATTTCGCCAGTCCCAGCTCACGGATGTCCCGCGAGAGTGTCGCCTGAGTGACGACAAAACCGTCGTCCGCCAGTGCCTCGCGCAGGTCGTCCTGGCTCTCGATTCGGCGTTCCCGCACCACTCGCAGAATGGCGGCATGACGTCGGATTTTCATGTGGCCCGGTAAACGTCCTTCCCCGCTAGGCAGGTCAGCAGCACGTCCGCTGGAGAGCTGTCCAGGATGTGTTCGGCGGGCGCTCTCGTCGGCCCTTGCTCGGGCAGTCTAACCACGGCGCAGTCCGCCCATTTTCCTTTGCGGAGGCTGCCGGTTTCAGCCTCCATATTCAGAGCTTGGGCGCCGCCCAGAGTGCAGAGCTCGATCAACTCATCGGCGCCGAGAGTAGCCAGGCCTCCCGCAGCGCGTGCCTCACTCAGAAGATCCAAACAGCCGACGCTGACTTCCGAGTCGGTTCCGAGTCCCACCCTGATACCCGCGTCGAGCAGGGACGAAAGAGGCGCCGCGCCGTGGCGATGACTCCGATTGGAGAGGGGGCAGTGCGCGACGGCGGCCCCGGCCTCAGCGAGCAGCTGGATATCGGACGGTCCGGCTTGCACCGTGTGAATGCACAGCGTTTGGTCCGAAAGCACTCCATGGTCCGCCAGCCATTCAACTGGGGTTCGTCCCACCATGCCTGACAAGGGAATCCCGCGGGCTCGCCACGCCTCGGCAAAAGGGCCGGACCCGGCAGTCAGAAGCTCGTACTCGGCGGCAGACTCGGCGACGTGCACTGCCAGCGGAAAACCTTCTGAGCTGGCCCACCGGGCTACGGCACTGAACAAGGCTCCGCTGACGGTGTAAGGCGCGTGAGGCGAAACGCCGAGCCGTACCCGGTTGACGGCCCACCGTCCGGCCCGCTCCACGCTGTGGCGCAACCGCGCGAGGCTTTCGTCGGCTTGCAGAGGGTGCGGCCCGAAGACTTCCTGAAAGGCCACTCCCGATCCATCGGCCTCAGCAAGCGCCTGGATGGTCGCCCCCGAGTCGCCGGTGTCGGCTACGGTGGTTACGCCACGGGCATAGCAAGCCTGCAGGCCCCGCCGGGCCGCATCCAAATATTCGGCTGGGGTCCGGGTGGCTTTCAGTTTCCGAAGCCGCCTGATCCAGGCGGCAAAATCGGATTCCTCTACCTGTCCCGCAAAGCCGGTGAGTTCCAGATGAGTATGAGTATTGATCATGCCGGGAAGGATGACCGCTTCACCAAAATTTTCGGCTGGAATGCCCGGGGGGCTGGGTACATCGAGGTCGGCACCCACACTGTCCACCCGCCCATCGGCGCCGACCAGCAGGGCCGCGCGCTCTATCGGGGGGCCTTCGACGGGAATCAACCACCGGGCGGCCAGCCGGCGCGCCCGCATTTCAGCGCGGCGAACTGGGCGGCGGGCCGGTCCCCCCCATGACTCCAGAGGTGCCGCCGCCGGTGGCGGTACCTCCTGGCGTGGCATTCGGCTGAGGTGAGGACCCCGCACCGGGAGCCGTAGGAGGCCCTTCGGGGCTCTGCTGTGGCTCCGGGGATTCACCGCCCATTACACCAATCGATCCAAAGGGGGAGTGCACGGGACAGAATGCGGCCGGCGCCGTGCCGGGAATGAAAGACTCGATGTAGTGAACATCCTTGGGACAGAACGGTGTAGCCTTGTAGCCGGTGGTCTTGTCTACGTCGAGCGCGCTGAGGCCCCCTGGTCGGGACCAGGCGGCGGGCACACTCCTTCGTTCATACACCTCGCGCATCATCGCGCTCCAGGCGGGGCCCACGAGCACGCCACCCTGAGCGTTGCCTTTGATCTTTCTGGGTTGATCGAACCCGATCCAGATGCCCGTCACCATGTCCGGCGTGAAGCCGATGAACCATACGTCGAAGCCGTCGTTGGTGGTGCCGGTCTTGCCACCGGCGGGAAAGTTGATCCGCGCCCCCACCGACCCGACCGCGGTGCCGTGGCGTACCACGTCCCGGAGCACATCCGTCATGAGCCAGGCGTGCAGGGTGTCCATCACCTCGGCCGTCCGGACCGGTGGCTGCCAGACGATCTTGCCGCTACGATCCTCAACCCGGAGGACCGCGTTAGGCACCGTACGAGTCCCCAGATTGGCGAACGTCGTGTAGGCGGCGATCATCTCAAGTGGGATCACGTCGGCGGATCCGATGTGGATCGAGGGGAAGGCGGGGACCCGAGTCGTGATGCCGAATTTCGTGGCCTCACTGATAACCGCCTGCTCTCCCAACTCCATTCCCAGCTTGATCGCTATGATATTGCGCGAGAGAGACAAAGCCCGGCGCAGCGTCATGGGTCCATCGAACTCGAGATCGTAGTTCTGCGGCGCCCAGGGCGGCTCCGTCGGGTCCAGCTCGACGCTCAACGGGTCGTCCACCATCACGTGCGACATGGGATATCCCGCCTCCACCGCGGCCGAGTAAACGATCGGCTTGAAGGTCGAGCCGGGTTGCCGCAGCGCTTGAGTGGCCCGGTTGAACTTGCTGTCCTCGAAGTCCCGCCCTCCCACCATCGCCCTGATATACCCGGTCTTGGCCTCCAGAGTGACGGCCAGCCCCTGGAGATAAGGTGTGGTGGTACGACTGTTGTCGTCGGCATTATCCGACCGCGAGTCCATGTATTGCCGGTAGGTCTGGTGGGTAAACTTGCCGTCTGCGCCGCTCTCGATCGCTTCCAGCCGGGCCTCCAGCGCCCGCTCGGCCGCTTGCTGGATGTCCAGATCGAGGCTGGTGTAGATCCGATATCCGGAGGTATAGAGCTCGCGGCCGAACCTGGCCTCCAGCTGCTGGCGCACGTACTCGACGAAGTACTCTGCCACCCCGCTGAAGTCCGAGTGGGACGAGAGCAGCAGCGGATAAGCCTTCCAGCGCTCGGTATCGTCGCCGTTCAGCTTGCCGTTGTCCCGCAGCAGGTTGAGCACCGTGTTGCGGCGCTGAATGTTGAGGTTGGGATTCCGGCGAGGGTTGTAGCGGGTCGGGGCCTTGGGGATGGCCGCGAGCGTGGCCGCTTCCGCAACGTTCAGATCCCTGACCGATTTGCCGAAATAGCGCTGGGACGCGGCCTCGACCCCGTAGGCTCCGTTCCCCAGCGGTATCTGATTGAGATAGATCTCGAGAATCTTGTCCTTGGGATACTTCCGCTCGATCTCGCGCGCCACCTTCGCCTCTCGCAGCTTGCGCCGAAGCGATTTATCGGTCCCGCTGATGTCCTGATCCCAGATATTGCGCGCCAGCTGCATGGTGATGGTCGAGAAACCTTCCGCAAACCGGAGCTGGAAGACGTTCGTCTTGATGGCCCCGAAGACTCGTACCCAGTCGATACCATGGTGGCTGTAGAACCGCTTGTCCTCGGTTGCCAGAAAGGCGGTCTTTACATAGGGCGACATATCGCCCAGGGGAATGACGGTTCGGCGCTCCAGACCGAGATCGGTGATCAGTCTGCCGTCGGCGGCGTATACCTTGGATGCCTGATCCGGGTCGTAGCCACCCAGCTCCTCGATGGAGGGACAGGTATTCCCGGCACAGGCACGGCTCCATGCCGCCACCAGGATAGCCAGCCCGAAGGCCAGGGTCGCAAGAAAACCGACCAGTATATTTCGCCTAGCGCGAGGCGAAAGCCGGACGCGCTTCAGCTGGGGATTCACTTGGAGGGGCATGCTGGCAAGCTAGCCGATTGCGAGGCCCTATTCCAGCGGGTACCATTGGCGAATATGACCGAACTGCTCAAAACTTTGACGGCCCGTGGCCTGCTCCAGGATGCCACCCCGGGCCTGGCCGAACGGCTGGCGAAAGGTCCAATAACGGCCTATGTGGGGTTCGACCCGACCGCGAACTCTCTCCATGTGGGGAATCTGATCCCGGTGATGGGAGCGGCCTGGCTCCAGCGGCTGGGACATACTCCGATCGTCCTGATCGGCGGCGGTACCGGCATGGTGGGCGATCCTAGCGGCAAGCGCTCCGAGCGGCCGATTCTGCCGCTCGAGCAGATAGACAGAAACGCTCTGGCCATCCGCCACCAGCTGGCGCGCTTCCTGTCATTCGAAGGCAAGGAGAAGAACGCGACACGAATGCGGAACAACGCGGACTGGTTGCGTCAGCTGCCGCTCATGGATTTCCTGCGTGAGACAGGGAAGCATCTTACCCTTGGGTTCATGCTTCAGAAGGAGAGTGTCCGAAGCCGGCTGGAGAGTGGAATCAGTTATACCGAGTTCAGCTACATGGCAATTCAGGCGTACGACTTCTGGCATCTCTTTCAGACCGAAGGTTGCGAGCTCCAGGTGGGCGGCAGCGACCAGTGGGGCAACATTACGGCCGGCATCGAGCTGGTGCGGAAGCGGGAAGGTCAGCAGCTGCATGGCTTGGTTTTTCCACTGGTTACGGATTCATCAGGAGCCAAGTTCGGCAAGAGTGAGGTCGGCAACATATGGCTCGACCCCGCCAGGACGAGTCCCTATCAGTTTTACCAGTTCTGGATCAACACCGACGACCGGGATGTCGAGCGGTACCTGAAGCTGTTCACCTTCCTGCCGTTGGATCAAATAGCCGACATCGTGGGAGCGCACGCGCATGATCCTGGTAAGCGGTTGGCGCAGCGGCAACTGGCAAAAGAAGTGACGTCGCGGGTGCATGGCACGGCAGCAGCGGAGCAGGCGATGGAGACAAGCCAGTTGCTCTTCAGCGGTTCCCTCAACCAAAGTGATCCGGGTGGCAGCGAACTGCCGGAGCGTCGGGTGTCGCGCGCCACTCTGCCTCAGCTTTCAGTAGTGGAGTTGCTGCTGGCGAGCGGGCTGGCCACATCGAAGGCCGATGCCCGGCGAGGAATCCAGGGCCGGGGCTTCTACCTGAACGATGAGCCCATCGAGGCGGTCGACCGTGAGCTGACTGAAGACGAGCTCCAGGGCCCAGCAGGCGGACGCTACGTGATCCTGCGCAAGGGAAAGAAGAACTACGTGAGGCTCGTGCTGGAATCCTGATCACCGCCTACCAGCGGCGTCGCCGGGCCGGGGCACGGCGTGGCGGCTTGACACCGAGCAGGCCGAATAACCCGCGCATGACCTCTCTCACAACGGTTCTGCCCACCGGCGAGGATACTGCGTCCTTCGCTACTTCTGCCATGCTTTTGTCCGGCTGCGACCCGGACCCGCGCTCCTGAGCTACCTCCGCCGGCGGCGGCGCAGTGCGGGCCATCCTGGAGGCAAGTATCTCGCGCGCACTCTCGCGGTCCAGACTCTTCCCATACTCGGCTAGCAGGCTGGACTGGCCGATGTCCGCCTGCAGCTCCTCCGGGGTAAGGGGGGCCATGCGAGATGACGGTGGGATTAGTCGGGTGGCCACGACCGGAGTAGGAGTTCCGCGCACGTTCAGCACGGTGACCACTGCTTCCCCGATCCCAAGCGAAGTGAGCGTCTCACCCAGGTCGTAAAAGGACGTCTTGGGGAAGGTCCGCACCGTGGCCCTTAACGCCTTATCGTCGTCCGGCGTGTGAGCGCGCAATGCGTGCTGGATTCGATTGCCGAGCTGGGCGAGCACGCCCTCGGGTACGTCTTTCGGGGTTTGGGTCACAAAGTAGACACCCACGCCCTTCGACCTGATCAGCCGCACAACCTGCTCGATCTGGTCGATGAACGCCTTGGATGCGTCATCGAACAGCAGGTGTGCCTCATCGAAGAAAAAGACCAGCTTTGGCTTGGGCAGGTCTCCCGCTTCGGGCAGGTTGTGGTATAGCTCGGCCAGCATCCACATCATGAAAGTCGAGAACAGCTTCGGCTTTTCCGCTACATCGGGCAGCTCGAGGCAAGTCACCACGCCCCGGCCGTCGGAGGTCAGCTGTAGCATGTCGTGGACATCGAACTCCGGCTCCCCGAAGAACCGTTCCGCGCCTTGCGACTCGAGCTCTCCCATCTTCCGCAGCAGCACGCCCACGGACGCGCTGGACATACCGCCGTACTGCTTCAGCGCAGCCTTTCCATCGTCCGAGCCCAGGAATTGGAGTACCGCCCTCAGATCGTGCAAATCGAGCAAGGGAAGCTGATTGTCGTCCGAATACTTGAAGACCATGGCCAAAACGCTGGTCTGGGTGTCGTTCAACGACAGCACCTTGCCCAGCAGCAGCGGTCCGAACGAGCTCACCGTCGCACGAAGCTGGACTCCCAGGGCGCCGGTCAGGCTGACAAACTCGACCGGCACGCCTTTCGATTTCCAGTCCCAGCCGAGGTCACTCGATCGTGCGCTGACCCGTTCTGTCGCCTCGGCTGCCATCGCCAGACCCGAGAGGTCCCCCTTCATGTCGGCCGCAAACACCGGTACACCTTGAGCCGAGAGCTGCTCGGTGAGCAGTTGCAGCGTTCGGGTCTTGCCAGTACCGGTGGCGCCCGCTATGAGCCCGTGCCGGTTAGCCATCGAGAGTGGAAGACGAATCTTCGGCTCCTGATGCACCTGCGCTCCTTCGAGCGCTGCGCCGAGGACCAGAGAGGGCTGGTCGCTCGCGTATCCTGCCGCAAGCATCTCGGTAAATGCCGTCATAGGCCCTCCAATATGGAGACGACCCGCTCCATCTCCTCGACCGTGTTGTAGAAGTGGGGGCTGAGCCGGATAGCTCCCTCGCGCAGGCCACAGACCACCCGAGCCGACTTGAGAGCCCGAAACGCTCCCCCGACATCCGGCGGCGCCACGCAAAGAATACCCGACCCGTGGCCACCGACCGGCGACACCACTCGCACGCCGCACTCCGCGGCCCACTCGAGCACCGGGGCGTGCAGCGCCCCAAGGTGCTCGGCGATGGAACCGATGCCGGTAGCGAGAAGGAGCCCCAGGGAGGCGTTCATACCGGCGAAGTCCTGGTAGGGCAGCGTAATCATCTCGAAGCGCCGGGCGTCGCCCCGCAGGGTGTCGTCGTATTGGGTGAGCCGAGTGAAATCGTCGGTGCCCTCGAACGCCATCCAACCGGTTACCGAGGGTCGCAGCTTCCCGATCAGCTCCCGCCGCACGTAAACGAAGCCGGACCCCCAGGGCGACAGCAGCCACTTCTGCGCGCCACAGGCCAGCACATCTACCGGAGTCTTCCTGAGGTCCAGCGGCACCTGACCTACTCCCTGTATGGCATCGACAACCAGGTAAGCGCCGGAGGCTCGCGTAGCGGCGGAGAGTTGCGCCAGGTCAACGGTGTAGCCGTTGCTGAACTGCACCAGAGAGATCGCGAGAACCCGCACCCTGGGGTCGCGCAGCCGTTCCAGAAGGCGGTCCTCGTCCGGCCAACCGCCGGGGGTGGTTGGGGCGAGCTCGAGGGTGATCCCGCTGTCCTTCAGCAGCATCCAGGGATAGACGTTGGCCGGGAACTCGCGGTCGCTGGTCAGTACGATGTCGCCAGGCTTGAGCGGCAGCGCTCGAGCGGCGAGGCTCAGACCGGAGCCGGTATTGATGGTGAGGGCGATTTCCTCAGATGAGGCACCGATCAGTTCAGCCACCAGCCGGCGGGACTCGGCCAGCGTGGCGAATAGCTCCATATCCGAGAGCAGGAGCGGCGCGGCACGCTTTCGGTTGAACGCCTCGACCGCCACCCGGGTCCGCTCGGGCAGCGGACCGACGCTCGCGTTGTTCAGATAGATCGTATCGGCGGTCCAGGGGAACTCCTGTGCGCGAAGCGATGCGAGGTCACCATTCACCGGTCACCTCTCACTTCTGAGCTTCGGATCATACGCCTCGCGTAGCGCGTCGCCAACCAGGTTGAACCCGAGGACTGCCGCCCCGATCGCAAGCCCGGGCGCAAACGAGATCCAGGGGGCCACGCGAAGCAGGTCCCGCCCGTCGGCCACCATGGCTCCCCAGCTCGGCGTGGGCGGCTGGGCGCCAAGACCGACGAACGACAGTGCAGCTTCAGCCATTATTGCCCCGGCGATACCCAGCGTGGCGGCGATGATGACCTGAGTCCGCACATTCGGCAGCAGGTGCCGCAGGAGGACTCGCCGGTCGCGTGCTCCCAGGGCTTGGGCGGCCAGCACGAACTCCGCATGCCTGAGGACGAGCACCTGACTTCGCACCAGCCGGGCCATTCCCGCCCAGCCCACCACCCCTATAACCACAAATACGACCGGCAGCGAGGGCTTGACCGCCGCAGCCACTGCGATGAGCAGTAGAAGGGTGGGGAACGCCAGAGTGACGTCGGCAAGCCGCATGACCAGGGCATCCACCCAACGGCCGTAGTATCCGGCCAGCAGCCCCAGGAGTACGCCGAGAGTCACTGACACCGATTGCGAGATCACGCCGACGGATAGCGAAAGCCGGGCTCCGTAGAGGACCCGGCTCAGCACATCGCGTCCCTGGGTATCTGTGCCCAGCAGAAAGCGGGATCCTGGCTCAATCAGATAGGCGTTCCTGAGGTCGCCGGTGAGCGGGTTGTGAGGCGCGAGCCATGGCGCAAAGACCGCCGCAATGACGACCGTTGCCACAAAGAACACCCCTAGCTGAAAGAAGCGGTCCCCCCTCAATCTCTGCCGCAGCACGCCTTCAGACATCCTGATCCTGTGACATGGGTTACCCGGCGTGGCGAGACCGGGACCGGTTCGGACTCACCCGCCCTGGGCGCACGATTCTTGCATTTTTATCTCGGCAGGTCTCTAGTGCAACCTTTGGCAGGTACCCAATTTGATACCGGATAGCCCATTCACCCTGGTCCTGAGCGGCGGCGGCCTGAAAGGGCTGGCGCACGTGGGCGTTTTGAAGGCCCTGGAGGAGCGGGCGCTGGTGCCGAGCCTGGTTGTGGGTTCCAGCATCGGATCGCTGATCGGCGCCGCCTGGGCAGCGGGTGTTCCGGTGCAGCAGATGGAGGCACGAGCCCGGCTGGTCCGGCGCAAGGACGTCTTCCAGGTGGCCCGAGCCGATGTGGCCCTCCGCCGGCTGCTGGCTCCGTCACTCTACCGCCGCGAGCCGCTGGAAGCGCTGATCGCCAGTCTGGTGGGCAACGCCACATTCAGCGATCTCAAGCGTCGTCTCCTCATCAACACGGTGGACCTTCATTCGGGCATGCAGGTCATGTGGGGCCTTCCGGGACTGCGCAGCACCAAGGTTGCCGACGCAGTCGCGGCCTCATGCGCTCTTCCTGGCATCTTTCCTCCGCGGGAGATCAACGGCCGCGACTACGTTGACGGCGCTATCATCGAAAATCTGCCGGTGCGGATGGCAGCGTCCCTGGGCGAGGGGCCTATCCTGGCAGTCAACGTTGCCGCGATGAGCGTGCGACGTTCGGCGCTGGAGACTCAGGGTTTTGCGGCCACCTACAGCCGTGGAATCGAAATCGTGATGCAAACCCAGATTGAAACGCAGCTCCGTGACTGGAAGGGTCCGCCGCTGGTTCTGGTGCAGCCTAAAGTCGAGCACATCTCGATGTTTGCCTTTGATAAGACCGACGAGCTGATCAACGCCGGCTACCGCGCCACCGCCAACACCCTGGACCAGCTCGGCACCCGGCTGGGAGGAATTGCCCGCGGAATGCACCCAGTCCGCCGGCTAAGGGTCCTGGTTGACGAGGAGCGATGCGTGGGCTGCGGCTCGTGTGTGGTCCAGGCCCCCCAGGTTTTCCGGTTGGATGCCAAGGGCAAAGCGGAAGTGATGACACCGGTCCAGAGCTGGTCTCCCATAGACGGTGCCTACGTCCTCAACTGCCCCACCTACGCCATCAGTGTGCGTCCCGAAGACTCTGCCGCCTGACCTCAAAAAGGATCAGGGCTTACCCCTCCGCTGACCCCCATCTCTTCGCTCCCCGAGCTCTCCGCCGATCTGCCTGACATCGGCTGTAACCCGGTTCCAGTTATAGAAGCTCTCGACTGCCTGGCGACCCCCTGCACCGAGGCGTCGGGCGAGGGCAGGGTTATCGAGAAGCGCCCGAACCGCGTCCACAACTGGCTCTACCCGCCGAGCGTCGACCAGCAGCCCGGTCTCATTCTCTCGAACTGCGTCGGGGATACCGCCGCTCGACCCGCCCACCACCGGAATACCGCAGGATGAAGCTTCACTGAGCGAGATCCCGAACCCCTCCATCATCAGCTCGGCCGGACGGGAGACACCGAGATAGATCGCGGCGTTGTTGTAGAGCGCAGGCAGATCCGCGTCGGGCACGTCGGTAAGAAACCGCACGCGATGAGACACGCCAAGCCGTCGGGCGAGTCGTTCGAGCTCATCCTGCATCGTTCCAGAGCCCACGATTGCGTACCGCAGGCTCGGGTAGTCGTCCCGAAGCGCCGCCAGCACGTGTATTACGGTATCGATCCCTTTGTGGGCCACCAGCCGGGCAACCGTGAGCAGCCACCTACCTTCATCGAGCCCATAACGCGCTCGTACCTCGGAAGGGTCAATTCCGGGACGGAAGTGATCCGGATCGGTACCGAGCGGCACAACCCGCACGTCTATTTCCCCCTGACGGAAGCCGATCTCATATAAGACCGCCAGGCACAGCTCTCTAGTCCACCGGCTGATGGCCACCAGCACAGCAGCTGAACCGATCAACGTTCGAGCCGCCGACCGTTTGAGAGCCGAGCGGCGGAGGCGATCCTGCAGCAGGAGGAGGTCGGTGCCGTACAGGAAGATTCCGTATGGGGTGCCTACCCGTTGACGAACCCACCGTGCCGGATATCCGGCAGGCTTGAGATTGCCACACCACACAAATTCCGGGTCCACCGAGCGGGCAAGTGCACCGGCTCGGCGTGACCAGGCCAGAAGCCCCTGGAGCGTGCGCAGCCGGCGACTCGGCACCGTGATTCGATCTATTTGATTCCTGAAGGAGGCGTCGACCTCACAATCCACAGCGCAGGCTCCCGTCGACACCACGAGAGATCCCGGCGGATACCGCCTGGCCAGCTCGCCCATCATGCGGGCAATGCCACCGCCAATCGGGGGGAAGTCGTAAGTGAAGAGGAGTTGCGTCACGCGCCGGCCACCTCCGGACGGATTGCACCGGCTCGGCGCCGGAGCAACCACCCCCCACGGCCACCCTCGAGGTAGGTCAGCTCGGCACCCAAATCCTCGCTCCAGGCGCGCGCAATGGCCCGCTCATCGGGCCGGTCTCCATCGTCCATCAGGATCCAGCACGCGGGTGCAAGACGAGGCTTCAATATGGGGACGGCCGGGTATCGAGCTTGCGGCCCAAGTGCCCCCGGTGGGCCATCCACCAGTAGGGCGTCGATGGGCTGGCTTAGAAAGGGCTCGTAGGCGACGCCGTACCAGGAAGCAGCCCTCCCATCGACCTCTATCGGCGCGATGGGAGCCGTCACCACGGTGGCTACGTCGTCCAGCGCGTAGAGCCGAACCATCTCGCTGCTCCTCCGGGCATAGGCCGGATCGTGCTCCAACGAGACGATTCGTCCGCCAAGAAGTCGCAGGCACCGAGCAATGACGATGGTGGAGGTACCCGACCCGCACTCGACAACCAAACGGGGCCGAGTCTCGACGATCAGCCGCACAGCGTTATGCACCATGATCGGATCGGCTGCCCAGCCACTGAGGTCGAGGGGAATCTTCCCGAGAAGGGGGCGAATTTGCGTCAAGGCATATTGTTGCCGGTGTCCTTCGAGGATAGCGCTGCGCAACTGGGCTGATTCGAGAAGCACGAGGCACACAAGTGCTGCCCCAAAGAGTGGAGCGCCGGCCACGGCGTGGTCCAGCAGGATGAACACCAAGCCCGCCGCCGCCAGTCCCACCAGGGTGCGACGGCCTCGGCGCCAGGCGCGCGGAGTGCGCAGGCTTGGGAAGCGCATGTTCGGCAAAGTAGTGGGGTTACTATCTTTCCGGCGACTTCGCCCCGGCGTGGTTGACTGTTGTTTCGATGTGGGAGCTCTAAAGGCGGCCCCAACGCTTTGAGGTCATCCTGCGCGTAGTCGTTATCGGAGCTGGACGAAGGCACAAGAATGAAGCGGCAATAGCGCGGGCGGTGCGCTCACTGGGACACGAGTGCCGGCTGGTCAATGCCGTGACCTGGACCCAGAACCTGCGCGGGTTTGCCCCACCCCTGTTGAGTCGTCAGGTGGAGACCTTCGACCCCGACACCATAATCCTGGGCCGGCACGCCACTCTGCTGGGCGAGGAGCGGCTCAAGAAGCTGGTACGCGGCCGCTACTCGGCGTTCTGGTACTTTGACCTGCGGGTTCCTCCTATCCAGGACGTTTTGACGCTCGGTCGCCTGGTGGATGCCATGTTCGTGACCTACCTGCCCACAGTTGAGACCTACCGCTCCCTGGGCATATCAAACGTAATGCACCTGCCGCAGGGAATGGATCCCGAGCTGGACCGTCCGGCCACCACATTCCCGCGGCGCTATCGCTGTCAGGTTGCCTTCATCGGTGGCAATTCTCCCCACCGAAACACCGTCCTCCGTGCTATGGCCAGCACGTATGACTTACAGATCCGTGGCCCCGGATGGCGCAAGGCACCGCCGGACCTCCCGGTGGTAGGCGGCCCGATATATGGAAAAGCTTACGCTCAGGCGGTCGGAGCAGCAGCTGTCTCGCTCGGTGCTCACTCGCTGCCCGGGATGGCTTCACAGACCGGGTCGGCGTCCAACCGGATGTGGAAAGTCATGGGCTGCGGCGGGTTTTACCTCGGTGAGTGGGTAGAGGGAATTCAGGCTCTGGGGGCCGACGGGGTACACTGTGCGTGGTATCGAGGCATCAAACAAGGCATCGAACAGGTGCGGCACTATCTGGATCATCCGGAGGACCGCAGCAGAATAGCCCAGGCCGGACGACGCCACGCCCTGGAGCATCACACCTACGCCCATAGGGTACGCCTCCTGCTGGAGGGTCGCGGGTATTCGCTGGCTCAGACGGTTTTGTAGTTGCGGAACTCGAACACCCTGATACCGGTGTGCCGTTCGATAGCGGTCGAGAGGTAGTATCGAATGAAGCGCCATCGGAACTTTCGCGGGGCAATCACCCGATCGGGGTCGAAATAACGGTCCTCGATCCAGGGCCGCGCAACCGCAGGGTGAGTTCCCTGGAATCGCTCGAGGCCCGGCATCCAGGCCAGAAGCGGCAGGTTCACGTCGGCATTTCGCCAGGGATACATGGTGCGGCCAAGGTCGCGTTTCTCCCGCAGAGCCTGGGCCGGTCTGGCCCAACCGTAGTGGAACATTTCGGCGCCGGTCAACCGAGCTCGGATCCTTCGGTAATTGGGGCCAACCCGAAATCCCTGGGCGCCCTGGTATGGACGAATGTCCAGCTCAGCTGCCAGTCGCACCGCCCGCACCTCACGCCGATACCAGCGGCGGTGGGTGGCCACCGTATCAAACCCGCCGTAAAAATGCAGATACTTTACCAGCAGCCCTTCGATTCGTGGATCGCCATCCGCTGCTTGTATAGCGCTCGCGAGTTGTTCCCTGCCGCGCTCGTGCAGAACTTCGTCGGCCTGGATGTACACGCCCCACGGGTGGGTACACGCCTGCATGGCGCGATGCGTCTCCCGGCCAAGAACTGCATTGCGCCGGCTCATGTCCCACTCGGTTTCGAGGATCCGGATTCGGGAGTCTCCGATCGAGCGCACCAGATCGAGAGTATCATCTTCCGACCGCCCGACATTCACCACGACTTCATCGCAGATAGGCAGGATAGAGCGTATGCTCGCCTCGACTGGAAAGTCGAGCTTGATGGCATTTCTGACGATGGTAAAGCCGGACACCTTCACCACCGGACTGCTCCGAGACTGCGAGTTCGAGGCTGGGGGAACCTGGTCAGCACGGCACGATACAGGCGAAGTGTGCGCCCGATGGTGTGGTCGAGCGAGTAGGTCACTCGTGCGGTCTGTCTCCCCGCGGCGCCGAGACGGTTGGCCAATGTGGGGCGCCCAAGCAGCTGCTCGATGGCAGCCGCCCATGCCGGCGGATCGAGCGGCGGCACCAGGCGCCCGTCTACACCATCCGTCACAAGATCTAGGTTGCCGGTGGCCGCCGAGGCAATGACCGGCTTGCCCAATGCCATTGCCTCAAGCAGCCCTTGAGAGAGTCCCTCCGAGCGGGAAGGAAGCATGACCAGCTCCAACAGTTCGTAGAGCGGGCGAACATCCGGCCTGAACGGAAGGCACACTACCGCGTGCCGGTCTGGAACTGTACCGGCGAGGCCGGCCAAGTGACTCCGGGGATCCACTCCCGCCAAGACCAGGCGCACTGGGGTGCGAACGGTCTCCAGGGCGCGCAATACTACCCGTTGATCCTTGGGACGCGCGACCACCCCGATCGTGCGTTGGGCTGGTTGCCAGGCGATCCGCTCCTTCCACTCATCCAGCGCAGCAGGCGTTACCGGGATATCGATCCGGTCGGTAACAACACCGTTTGGAATGACGGTGAGCTTCCGACGGGAAGTACCCCGCCGGACCAGCGCCTCGGCTACCGAGCGGCTGACCGCCACGATCTGGGCCGCTGCCCGACTGACCAGCCAGTTCTCCGGGATGAAGGTGCGTGGCATCTGGCGGCGAGTCACAACCAGTGGAACACGCAGACGGCCCGAAAGCGCCAACCAGGTCAGCGCCTGACGGTCCCTCGCGCTTTGGGAGTTGATCACGTCGACGGGGTGGTTATCCAGAATACGGGCCAGAGCGGCCGCGTTCTCGCGGCGACGGTGCGGCTGGAGCGCAAGGGGGTACACCTCCAGCCCGCCGGCCCGTGCCAGTGACTCTACCTCGGACTCGGGAGGGCACACGAAACGCACTTGTAGCCCCGCCCGCGCCAATCCGAGACTGAGGTGGAGGGTAGAAGTAACCGACCCCGCACCACCTCCCTGATGAAGCACCTGCAAAACCGACGAAAGCGTCACGGGGCCGGAATGCCGTGTGGCGTCCAGATCAGGCGACTTGCGCGATTCTCGTCGTAAAGCTTTCGGTTGCGGGCCAATTGCAGGGGGTCAGCGTAGGGACGTGAGTGTTCCACATGCATAACCGGATTGCTGTAGCGTATCGAGCGGCCGTGTACGCCTAGCGCTTGCAGCCGGTGGCCGAAGTCTGCGTCCTCAAAGCCATAGCCGAAGCGCTCATCGAAGCCACCTACCGCTCGCATGTGGTCCGCCCAGGCGGACGAGTTGCCGCCGCGCCAACTGGGCTCTCGAGGGACGCGGCGATTCATGAGATCGCGTATCACCGGCAGGTGGCGGACCAGGAGCCGTCGACGCTTGTTCACTCGCGCCCACCAGAAACCGGGACGGTCCAGGCGTCCCGAGGACACCTCGGCGGGCGTAAGGCGCTCCGATAGTCTCCGGCTGAGGTACACCGCTCCCCCAGCCAGATAGCTGTCACGCCGGGCAGCCCGCAGGTGGATCTCGAGGCAGTCGCGGCCCGGGATGCAGTCTCCGTCGAAGAAAACGAGGTACTCGCCCGCCGCTTCCAGGATGGCCTTGTTGCAGATGGCGCACTTCCGAAAACCCTGGTCCGGGTGCCAGACGTGACGCACTGGAAAGGTGGCGCGTCCGGCAAACTCCGCGACCATCCTGGACGTTTCGGGTCCGCTGCCGTCATCGGCGATGAGAAGCTCGAAGTCCTGCACGGACTGGCGCAGCAGTCCCGCCAACACCAGTTCAAGACCTCGTGGATTGTTGTAAGTGGTCACCACCACGGACAAGCGAATGGACGGACGGCCTGGGGCTCGGGGACTGGGTCCAGCGGTCACACCCTGACTCCTAGAGCGGTTTCCTCCCCACGGAATTGTAGATCATACAGCCGGCGGTAGAGGCCTCCGGCGCGAAGCAGCTCCTCGTGACTACCCCGCTGCACAATGCCTCCGGAATCGAGCACCACTATATCATCGGCGTCACGCACTGTGGCCAGGCGGTGCGCGATGACCAGCACGGTGCGTTCCTGCATCAGCCGCTCGATGGCTTGCTGCACCAGACGTTCCGATTCGGTATCCAGGGCGCTGGTAGCTTCGTCGAGAATGAGGATCGGGGGATCTCGCAGCAGAGCGCGTGCGATGGCGATGCGCTGCCGCTGACCGCCGGACAGGCGGGTGCCACGCTCGCCGAGCACGGTGTTGTACCCCTGCGGCAGGACTGCAATGAAGGGTCCGGCGTTGGCCGCTTCCGCCGCGGCTTCGATCTGCTCGGCGGTAGCGCCAGGAGAGCCGTAGGCGATGTTCGCCTTGACGGTATCGTTGAGGAGCACCGTATCCTGGCTCACCACCCCCATCAGCGACCGGAGCGACCGGCGCCCGATCCGGGTGAGCGGCACTCCGTCCATGAGGATCTGGCCGCTGATGGGATCATGAAACCGGGGAAGCAGGTCGGCCAGGGTGGTCTTGCCCGCTCCGGACGGCCCGACCAGCGCGACGACCCTCCCCTTGGCGAGGGTGAACGAGATGTCGCGCAGGACCAGATCGCCGTCGTCATATCGGAAAGAGACCTGATCGAACACGATGTCGCGCTCGAACCGCGCCGGTTCATCACCGGGTGCCTCGATCTCGTGAGCCGGCTGATCGAGAAGCTCGAAGATTCGCTCGGCGCTTGCCAGGGTCACAGCCATTACGGCTGGAAACGACGCGATAGTCTTGAATGGCGACGTGAGCCGCAGGGCGGCCATCAGAAAGACGATGACAGCCTCGGGCGTAAGCGGCGCTCCCAGACCAACCAGCCCTGGTTTCGT
>Ga0136617_10000264_pt1 | contig 42088 bp, 30 predicted proteins | sample AntDrymUQ3222106_2_FD_129672 | JGI IMG/M metagenome (GOLD analysis project Ga0136617, IMG submission 129672) | Polar desert sand microbial communities from Dry Valleys, Antarctica - metaG UQ322 (21.06) | ecosystem: Environmental > Terrestrial > Soil > Desert | place: Antarctica: Dry Valley... | reverse complement strand
GCTGGCGAAGACGGGCAGCATTACGCCGCACACGAACTTTCTGGCGGAGGTGTACGTGCTGACGAAGGAGGAGGGCGGGAGACATACGCCGTTCTTCAAGGGATATCGTCCGCAGTTTTACTTTCGAACGACGGACGTGACGGGCTCGTGCGAGCTTCCGGAGGGGATGGAGATGGTGATGCCGGGAGACAACGTGCAGATGACGATCGAGCTGATCACGCCGATCGCGATGGACGAGGGTCTGAGGTTCGCGATTCGCGAAGGTGGACGGACGGTCGGTGCTGGCGTCGTGACGAAGATTCTTAAATAACGTTTCCCGTTATGCGTTGAGAGTCAGGCAAAGCGCCAGACTGAAAACAAAGGACGCATAACGGCAACAAGGTAAACAGACATGCCCCGCGACAAGATCATCCTCGCCTGCAGCGAGTGCAAAAACCGCAACTACTTCACTTCCAAGAACAAGCGCCTGCACCCGGAGCGTGTCGAATGGAAGAAGTACTGTCCGCGCTGCAACGCGCACAAGCTGCATAAGGAAACGAAGTAGATGGCGGTCGAGGTAGTCCAGCGCCGCGAGAGCCTCCCCGCCCGGGTCACGACTTTCTATCAGGAAGTGGTGACCGAGATGCGAAAGGTGACGTGGCCCGACCGCGAGCAGCTGAAGGACACGACGATCAAGATCATCATCTTCGTGCTGTTCATAGGCGCGGTTCTTGGCATCATCGACGTGCTGCTTCAGCTCATCCTGGTGAGGGGGATTCCATCGCTATTCACGGGTCGCTGACCATGGAGCACAGATGGTACGCAATCCAGACGACGTCTGGACATGAAAACAAGGTGAAGTCCCTGATCGTCCGGCGAATAGACCACGATTCCCGGCCGCCGGAGGACAGGCCGATCAGACAGGCCCTCGTCCCGACGCAGGAAGTCGTCGAGATCAAGAACGGCAAGAAAGTGAACGTGGAAAGGAAGATCTATCCCGGGTACGTGCTGGTGGAGATGATGATGGACCAGGAGACGGCCCACACGATCAACGGCATTCAGGGCGTGATCAAGTTCGTCGGTCATGAGCGGCTTCCGCAGCCGCTCCGCCCCGAAGAAGTGAACCGTCTGTTGGGGGTTGCCGACGATTCCGAGCCCGAGGAAGTGAAGGAAGAGATTCCGTTCCTGGTAGGACAGGCCGTCGCCATAACCGAGGGTCCGTTCACCGATTTCAACGGAACGGTCGAGGAAGTGTTGGCCGACAAGGGGAAGGTTCGTGTGTCCGTATCGCTCTTCGGGCGGCCGACCTCGGTGGAGTTGGATTACCTGCAGTTGAAGGGTTACTGAGCGAGCCGACCGCCGTCCACCCAAGACCCGGCGGCCCGAAACCGGCGACCCGAAACCGGCGACCGGCATCCCGAAACCGGGGCCGTAACCGGAAACCACGAAGGTGATATAAGACTGGCACGCTTTTTTCTGTTCGGCACTGCCGTTGCGAAAAGCGGCTGTTATATTAAAAGGCTATACCAGAGTCACAGCGGCCCCCTCCTTCGCCGCCGGTGGCGGCCCTTGCGCGGGGCGGCTGATAAGGCGAGTAGCGCATACGTCGGATACCACTACGACGCTAAGACCAACCGTGGGAGTTGGATCTGCTGAGCTCCAGTCAAGCTCCCCCAGCGGACTGATCACTAAGGAGTATCATGGCAAAAAAGGTCACTGGATTCGTCAAGCTGCAGATACCTGCAGGCAAGGCGAACCCGGCCCCTCCCGTCGGCACCGCTCTCGGTCCGCAGGGAATCAACATCATGGCCTTCTGCAAAGAGTTCAACGCTCGGACGCAGGGTCAGGACACGATTCTCCCGGTCGAGATCACGATCTTCGCCGACAAATCCTTCACCTTCATCACCAAGACGCCGCCCGCGGCAGTCCTTCTGAAAAAGGAAGCAGGAATCGAAAAGGGCTCGGGCGCACCCAACCGCACGAAAGTCGGCTCAGTCACGAAGGCCCAGGTGAGAAAGATCGCCGAGATCAAGCTCCCTGACCTCAACTGCGATTCCGTCGAGTCCGCAATGGCAATGGTCGCCGGCGCAGCGCGTTCGATGGGTATCGAGGTGAGGGACTGATGCGGCAGCACGGAAAAAAGTACGCGGTTGCCGCCGGCAAGCGCGACGCCGCCACCCGTTACCAGGCAAGACAGGCGATCGATCTCGTGAAATCGGCCGCGTTCGCGAAGTTCGACGAAACGGTCGAAGTCGCGGTTCGTCTCGGAGTCGATCCCCGTCACGCCGACCAGGTCGTTCGCGGTACCGTCGTGCTGCCCGCCGGCACGGGTAAGACTGTCCGCGTTCTCGTCATCGCCGCCGGCGAAAAGGCTCGCGAGGCCGAACAGGCCGGGGCCGATTACGTCGGCAACGAATACATCGCGAAGATCAAGGACAACTGGCTCGACTTCGACGTTCTCATTGCCACGCCCGACCAGATGGGACAGCTTGGCGCGCTCGGCCGGATCCTGGGCCCTCGCGGACTGATGCCCAACCCGAAAGCGGGAACAGTGACGTTCGACGTTGCCCGCGCCGTACGCGAAGTGAAAGCGGGAAAGATCGAATTCCGCGTCGACAAGAGCGGCAACGTGCACGCCGCCATCGGCAAGGTCTCGTTTCCGTCTGAGGCGCTGGAGACGAACTTCGCCGCCTTCATGGATCAGATCGTTCGTTCCAAGCCGGCCGCGGCCAAGGGCGTGTACATCCGCACCGTCGCGATCTCCAGCACCATGGGGCCCGGCGTCAGTATCGACATCACTCCTTACCGGTAACCAGAATGAAGAGAGCCGACAAGGAGCAGCTCGTCACCGAGCTGAGAGACAAGCTTCAGGGAGCGAAGTCGCTCTATTACACGGACTTCACGGGTCTCAACGTGAAGCGGATGACAGAGCTTCGCCGCCGCCTCAAGAGAGCCGGCGTGGAATACGTCGTCATCAAGAACACGCTGGCGCTGCGCGCCGTCAACGAAAGCGGACTGGTTGGCGAGAAGCTGAGAGGGCCGACAGGTCTGGTGTTCGGAACGGATCCGGTTGCAGCGGCGAAGGTGCTGTCGGACTTCGCGAGGGAGTTCGAGCAGAAGCCGGCGGTCAAGGGCGGCATGCTCGATGGAAAGTCGATCGACACCGCGCAGGTGAAACAGCTGGCATTGCTTCCTTCACGTGAGCAGATGCTGGCTGATCTCGGCGCCGGCTTGCAGTCCCCGATGGCCGCCTTCGTCGGCGCGCTCAACGGGCTTTTGTACATGTTTGCAGGCGCGCTCGACGCGCTCAAGTCACAGCGCGAAGGCGCCTAATTTTCCCCGGAGATATCCAACAATGGCCAACGCAACCATGAGTAAGGACGAGATTCTCGATGCCATCGGCAACATGTCCGTGTTCGAGCTCGCCGAGCTGATCGACGCATTCAAGACGAAGTTCAACGTCACCATCTCGGCGGCAGCCCCCGCCGCTCCCGCCGCCGGCGGAGCTGGTGCGGCAGCAGCACCCGTCGCGGAAGAGCAGACGGAGTTCACCGTCAACCTCAAGGGCGCAGGCGCCAAGAAGATTCAGGTCATCAAGGTCGTGCGCGAGCTGACCGGCCTGGGTCTGAAGGAAGCCAAGGACCTGGTCGACAGCGCCCCGAGTGCGGTCAAGGTTGGCGTCACGAAGGACGAGGCAGCCGCGATGCGCGCAAAGCTCGAGGAGCAGGGTGCAGAAGTCGAAGTGAAGTAAGGGCCAGGGGAATACGGCCGCCGGTTCGAGTGCCGGCTGGGCGACAACCATTCGTCCAGTCGGCGGTCAAACCACCGCGCCGCGTCAGCCCCAACCCTCACTTCTACTTCGACGCCATGCTTCAGAATCCACGTCGCTCCACAACTGATATCCCACGTTCGCTCCAATCCGGTTCCGCGAAAATTTCGCGTGTTTCCGGGGTGGAGCTGTTTTGCCGTAGGTGAATAAATGCCAGAACTCATGAAGGAAATCTCATTCGCCAAGCTCGACCAGGGCATGAACATGCCCCACCTGCTAGATATCCAGACGCGCGCGTTCGAATCGCTGCTGCAACTGGATGCGGCCTCGCTCAATCGCGAGGACATCGGGCTCGAGCGTGTCTTCAAGGATCTTTTTCCGATCACCGACGTCCACGAGAATTTCTCGCTGGAGTTCAAGAGCTACACGCTCGGAGATCCCAAATACAGCGTCGCCGAATGCATCGAGCGCGACATGACCTACTCGGCGCCGCTCAAGGCGACGCTGCAGCTGGTCATCTTCGAGGAGACAGAAGCGGGCAAGCGCCCGAAGAACATCATCGAGAAGGAAGTCTACCTCGGTGAGCTTCCGCTCCTGACTCCGCTCGGCACTTTCGTCATCAACGGCGCCGAACGGGTCATCGTGAGCCAGCTGCATCGCTCCCCCGGCGTGGTGTTCGAGGAGTCGACGCATCCCAACGGCCAGAGGCTGTTCTCCGCGCGGATCATACCGTTTCGCGGATCGTGGGTGGAGTTCACGGTCGATATCCACGACGTCGTTTACGTGCACATCGACAAGAAGAAGAAATTCCCTGCGACGGCGCTGTTGCGCGCCTTCGGATATTCCAGCAACTCTTCCATTCTCCGCCTGTTCTTCGCCGAGCGCGAGCTCGACCTCACGAAGAAGCGCGAGAGCCGCAACGACCAGCGTGAGACCACCGGCGCGATCATCGCCGAGTCGATCACTCTCGCCGGAGAAGCTGTCGATCCGGAGGCGCCGCGCCTCAAGACAAAGAAGGCCCGTACCCAGCTGGAGCGCGATCAGTCGGAGCTGCTCGTACAGGAAGGGGATGAGCTGACCGAAGAGGTGTTCAATCGCCTTCGCCGCCTGAAGATCGACAAGGTCAAGGTCTTCGCGTCGTACACGATGATCGATCTGCGCGACGAGATCGACGCGATCGAGCGTGGCGAGCGCTCCGACGGCCGGCGAGTGATTGCCGTTGACGTCGTTGATCGTGAATCGGGCGAGGTGATCTCCGAATGCGGGGATAAACTTTCCGACGTCGTCATTCGCAAGCTGCGCAAGGCGGAGATCAACAAGGTGCAGGTGTTCGTACAGTCGGGACGAGCGGAGTCCGTGCTGATCAAGAACACTCTGCACAAGGATCCGACTAGCCCGAACAACTGGAGCGAGACCGAGCGCAACAAGTACCACAGCGCCGAGGAGCTGTCCAAGGCGGCGGAGGAGAATGCTCTCCGGCAGATCTATGGACTGCTTCGTCCCGGCGACGCGCCCAATCGCGAGACGGCGAAGCAGGCGCTCGAGCGTCTGTTCTTCTCGCCGAAACGCTACGACCTCGGCCGCGTGGGCAGATACAAGATCAATCAGCGCCTGTCGCTGACCGAAGATCCGGCAACGACCGTCCTGACGCAGGACGATTTCGTCGCCATCGTGCGGTACCTTGTCGAGCTGGTTGAAGGTCGCGGAGTCACCGACGACATCGATCATCTTGGCAATCGCCGCATCCGCTCAGTCGGCGAGCTCATCGCGAACCAGTTCTCCGTCGGCCTGTCGCGCATGGCGCGCCTGGTGAAAGAGAGAATGTCGATCAACACCGATCCCGAAAAGATCTCGCTTGACGATCTCGTCAACGCGCGCACGGTTTCGGCGGTGATCCAGGCATTCTTCGGATCGTCGCAGCTGTCGCAGTTCATGGATCAGACCAATCCATTGGCAGAGCTCACGCACAAGCGTCGGCTGTCGGCGCTCGGACCGGGCGGACTGACCAGAGAGCGCGCCGGCTTCGAAGTGCGTGACGTGCACTACTCGCAGTATGGACGCATGTGCCCGATCGAAACGCCGGAAGGCCCGAACATCGGCCTCATCACGTCGCTCGCCTGCTTCGCGCAGGTGAACGACCTCGGCTTCATCGAGACGCCGTATCGCGTGGTGCGCAACGGCAAGGTTACAGAGGACATCTCGTGGCTCGATGCCAACAAGGAAGAGGATGTAGTGATCGCGCAGGCGAACGCGCCGCTCAATGAGGACGGCACATTCGTCGACGAGCTGGTGCTTTGCCGTCAGCGCGGTGACGTTCCGCTAACGGTTCCTGACCGCATCGACTTCATGGACGTCGCTCCGGAGCAGCTCGTCTCCATCGCGGCGGCGCTTATTCCGTTCCTCGAGCACGACGACGCCAACCGCGCGTTGATGGGCTCGAACATGCAGCGGCAGGCTGTTCCTTTGCTCAACCCGCGCACGCCGCTGGTGGGCACCGGGCTCGAGGAGAAAGTCGCGCGGGATTCGGGTGCGGTGATCATTGCGCATCGCTCCGGAACCGTCACCAGTGTGACGGCCGATGAGATAATCGTCGACACCGGATCGCCTGGCGGGGAGCGCGACCGCAAGGATACCGATCGACCGCTGTCGCGACTCACGCAGCACGATCGCTACAAGATCAAGAAGTACTGGCGTACCAACCAGGACACGGCGATCAACCAGCGCCCGATTGTCCGGCGCGGCCAGAAAGTCAGAGCGGGAGAAGTGCTGGCTGACGGCGCGTCGACCGAGTTCGGCCAGCTGGCGCTGGGTGCTAACGTCACGGTGGCATTCATGCCGTGGTACGGCCACAACTTCGAGGATGCCATCGTTCTCTCCGAGCGACTGGTGAAGGAGGACGTCTACTCGTCCATCCACATCCAGGAGCTGGAGCTGCACGTGCGCGACACCAAGCGCGGGCAGGAGGAGATCACGCGCGAGATTCCAAACGTCGCCGAAGAGGCGCTGACGGATCTCGATGAGCGCGGGATCGTGCGCATCGGCGCGCACGTCAAGCCGGGCGATATCCTCGTCGGGAAGATCACGCCGAAAGGCGAGACCGAGCTTTCGCCTGAAGAAAAGCTGCTAACGGCCATCTTCGGCGAGAAGGCGAAGGACGTGAAGGACTCGTCGCTCAAAGTTCCGCCGGGAATGGAAGGCGTCGTCATCGACGTGAAGATTTTTTCGCGAGTCGACGATCAGGTGGTGGAAAAGGATCGCGGCGAGCGCATCGGTGAGATTCGTCGCCTCGAAGGCGAGGAAAAGATCCGCGTCAACGATGTGCGTGATGCAGAGCTGATCGAGCTTCTCGACGGGCAGACGATCGCCCTCGCCCTCAAGAGTGGCACGGTCGAAGAGGCAATTCCCGCGGGTACGAAGCTGAACACCGCGATGCTGCAGGACATCAAGCTCGCCACTCTCGACCTCAAGACGTTCCGAGTCGAGAACAAGTCGATGAACGAGAAGGTCCGCACCATCATCGAGGCTGCCAACGACGAGAAGGCGAAGCTCGAGGAGAAAGCGGAAGAGCGAATCGACCGTGTGCTCCAGCCCGATGAGCTGCCTCCGGGCGTCATCCAGCTGGTCAAGGTCTACATGGCCGAGAAGCGCAAGGTGTCGGTCGGCGACAAGATGGCGGGACGGCATGGCAACAAGGGTATCGTTGCGCGTATCGTTCCCGAGGAGGACATGCCATTCCTTCCTGATGGAAGGCCAGTGGATATCGTCCTCAATCCACTCGGGGTGCCGAGCCGGATGAACGTCGGCCAGATTCTCGAAACGCACCTCGGATGGGCGGCCAGGCTGCTTGGATTCTATGCCAAGACGCCGGTGTTTCAGGGCGCCAACGAGCGGGAGATCGGTCTGTTGCTCAAGCTCGCCGCGGTCACGTGGGTGCGCGACGCGCTCGATCTTCAGACGCCCGGGGTCACGATCAGCGATCCTGAAGTTCGCGGTATCGTCGCGGACACACGCCACGACATCGGCGGCGAAAGCGAGCGCGTCGAGCTGCTGTCGGACGCGACGATGAACGATCTGGCTCGGCGTGGTGTGAGCCCGGAGACGCGCGACGTCTACAACCGGATACGCGATTTCATCGCCGCGGCGGCGAAGGAGCTGGCGGGCCGGGAGTATGCCGAGCTCGACAACCAGATCGCTTTCCATCGGGGTGGTCAGGACGATGAGGAAATGACGGGGATGGCTCGCGCGAGCTATCGCACCGCCGGCAATCAGGTCGAGAAGCGTCGCGAGGCAAACGAAGAGTCCGTGCTCGCGTCGCTCGAGTTTCCGGCCCTGGCTGCTTCTCTCGGAAAGAAATCGGACATCGACGTCGATCTGGCGGCGAGCGAGCTGATGCGCCTTGCCGGGATCTCTGCCGGTGGCAAGGTTCGCCTTCGTGACGGACGCACCGGGGAGACGTTCTCGAACCCGGTAACCGTCGGCGAGATCTACATGCTCAAGCTGTCGCACCTTGTCGACGACAAGATCCACGCGCGCAGCATCGGACCGTACTCGCTCGTCACGCAGCAACCGCTGGCGGGCAAGGCGCAGTTCGGTGGACAGCGCTTTGGAGAGATGGAAGTGTGGGCGCTCGAGGCGTACGGCGCAGCGCACACGCTCCAGGAGATCCTCACCGTGAAGTCCGACGACGTGAACGGCAGAAGCAGGGTGTACGAGGCAATCGTGAAGGGGCAGAACCTTCCCGAGCCGGGTATCCCGGAGTCGTTCAACGTACTCGTGCAGGAGTTGAAGGCGCTCGGCATTCACGTGAGCATGGGAGCGAACGTGACGAGCGGTTATGGATTGGGCAACAACGGCTCCCCCAACGGCAACGGTTCAGGGAGCGAGGAATAATACATGATTGATTTTCGCAGCTCGCGCGAGACACGCGCTTCGTCGTTCGACTACATCCAGGTTCGCATCGCTTCTCCCGAAGAGATGCGCGGCCCGAAGGATCCGAAGGAGCGCGAGCGCCTGGAGATGTCGGGCCTTCGCACCTGGTGGTCGTGGGGCGAGGTACTGAAGCCGGAGACCATCAACTACCGCTCCTTCAAGCCCGAGAAGGACGGACTCTTCTGCGAGCGCATTTTCGGCCCCGTCAAGGACTGGGAATGCCATTGCGGCAAGTACAAGAGAATCCGATACCGCGGAGTCATCTGCGATCGTTGCGGCGTCGAAGTGACCCTTGCCCGCGTTCGCCGCGAGCGCATGGGCCACATCGAGCTCGCCGTTCCCGTCGCCCACATCTGGTTCTTCAAGACTCTGCCGAGTCCGATGGGGAATCTCGTGGACCTGACACTGCGCGACCTCGAGAAAGTCATCTACTACTCGAACTACGTCGTCATCGAGCCGGGCAACCAGGAAGTGACGCAGAACGAGCTGCTCGACGAGGACCGCTATCTCGACATCAAGCAGAAGGCGAAGGACGAAGGCGACAACGCGTTCATGGCCGATATCGGCGCTCCTGCGGTGCGTGAGCTCCTCAAGAGAATCGACGTCGACAAGGTCGCCCAAGAACTTCGCCTTGGCCTGGTGGACGAGGGCTCACAGCATCGCAAGAAGCAGATGCTGAAGCGGCTGAAGGTCATCGATGCGTTCCGCAACTCCGGCGACTCGGGCAACACGCGCAACAAGGCCGAGTGGATGATCATGGACGTGATCCCGGTCATTCCGCCCGATCTCCGCCCGCTCGTTCCACTCGATGGCGGCCGTTTTGCGACGTCGGATCTGAACGATCTGTACCGGCGCGTCATCAACCGCAACAACCGGTTGATGAAGCTTATCTCTCACCGCGCACCCGAGGTGATTCTCCGCAACGAGAAACGGATGCTTCAGGAAGCGGTGGACGCGCTGTTCGACAACGGCCGCCGCTCGAAGGCAATCCGCGGGCGCGGCAAGCGCCCGTTGAAGTCGTTGTCCGACATGCTGAAGGGGAAGCAGGGACGCTTCCGTCAGAACCTGCTTGGAAAGCGCGTCGACTATTCGGGGCGTTCGGTCATTGTCGTCGGTCCGGAGCTCAAGCTGCACCAGTGCGGCCTGCCCAAGGCGATGGCACTGGAGCTGTTCAAGCCGTTCATCATTCACAAGCTCGTCGAGAAGGGAATCGCCGAGACGGTGAAGCGCGCCAAGAAGATCGTGGAAAAGGAATCTCCGGAGGTATACGAGATCCTCGAAGAGATCATTCGCGACCACCCGGTGCTGTTGAACCGCGCGCCGACCCTTCACCGGCTTGGCATCCAGGCGTTCGAGCCGGTGCTCGTCGAGGGCAAGGCAATTCGTATTCACCCGCTCGTATGCGCGGCGTTCAACGCCGACTTCGATGGTGACCAGATGGCGGTGCACGTTCCGCTGTCGTTCGAGGCGCAGCTCGAGTGCCGCCTGCTCATGCTGTCGTCCAACAACATTCTGAAGCCGTCAGACGGACGTCCCGTCGCCGAGCCCAGCCAGGACATCGTGCTCGGCTGCTACTTCGCGACCAAGGCTCCGTTCGATTTCGACAAGCTGATAAAGAATGCGCGTCGGTACAGCACGATGGCCGAGGTGGAAGTGGCTCTGGCCCAGGGTCGCGTGCACTTCCAGACGCCGATCAAGTACTGGGTGAACGACTTCGAGGGAGCGCGGTGGGTTGAAACCACTGCGGGACGCGCGATGTTCAACGCGATCATCCCGCCCGAGATCGGATACCAGAACCGCGACATGAAGAAGAAGGCCCTCGGCGAGCTGGTGTTCGAGTCATACCGCAGGAGCGGATTGAAGGGAACGGTACCGTTCCTCGACCGGCTGAAGGAATTCGGATTCCGTAACGCCACACTTGGTGGAATCTCGATCGGCATCGAGGACCTTCACATCCCTGATGAGAAGGAGACTCTGCTACAGGAAGCATCGGAGCGCGTCGAGCGCTTCCAGCGTGCGTGGATGACCGGCAACATCACGAACGGCGAGCGCTACAACAAGGTGATCGACACCTGGACGCACGCCAACTCGGACATCGCCGATGCGATGGTTCGGGCGATGGCCAAGTCGAACGACGGGTTCAACCCTGTATTCATGATGTTCGACTCGGGCTCGCGTGGGTCGCGTGACCAGATCCGTCAGCTCGCGGGAATGCGCGGTCTGATGGCGAAGCCGCAGAAGAAGCTCACAGGAGGAATCGGCGAGATCATCGAGAGCCCGATCAAGTCGAACTTCCGCGAAGGTCTGTCGGTGCTCGAGTACTTCATTTCCACCCACGGTGCCCGAAAGGGTCTGGCGGATACGGCGCTCAAGACGGCCGACGCCGGCTATCTGACGCGGCGTCTCGTTGACGTTGCGCAGGATGTCACGATCACCGAGGAGGATTGCGGTACGATCCTCGGCCTGGAAGTTGGAGCGCTGAAGGAAGGTGAGGATATCATCGAGCCCCTGGCCGAGCGCATCGTCGGCACGGTGGCGGCCGAGGATATCGAGGATCCGCACGAGACCGATCAGTCGGGCCGTCGCACATTGATGGCCGAGGCGGGTCAGCTCATCGACGAGGACATGGCGAAGGCCATCGAGGAGTCGGGCATCGAAACAGTGCGCATTCGCTCGGTACTCACCTGCGAAGCGAAGCGTGGTCTCTGCCAGATGTGCTACGGCAGGAACCTCGCGACGATGTCGATGGTGGACAAGGGCGAAGCGGTTGGTATCATCGCCGCGCAGTCCATCGGTGAGCCGGGCACGCAGCTTACGCTGCGCACGTTCCACATCGGTGGAACGGCAGCTCGTATCGCAGAGCAGACTGCGCGCAAGTCGAAAGTGGACGGCGTCATCGAATACAGCGACAGACTCATCAGCGTCACCAACGCTGAGGGGCTGCAGATCGTCACTTCATACGAAGGCGAGCTCACGATCCGCACGTCGCAGGACAACAAGATCGGTGCGCGGCTTCAGGTTCCACTCGGCGCGACGCTGATGGTGCGCAATGGCGAGGAAGTGAAGAAAGACCAGGTGATCTTCACCTGGGATCCGTACAGCAACCCGATCATCTCGGACGTCGAGGGTACGATTCGGTTCGTCGACCTCGAGGACGAGGTGTCGCTGTCGGAAGAGCTCGATGAGCTGACGGGGCTTCGGCAGACGGTCGTAATTGAAGACCGCGAGAAGAAGCTTCACCCGCACATCGAGATTCTCGAAACGAAGGGAGCAAAGGAGAAGCGACTTCGCGACTTCGTCATTCCAGTGGGCGCGCAGCTCACCGTGAAGGACGGCGAGCGGATCACTGCCGGTACCACGCTGGCGAAGGTGAGCCGTGAAGCCTACAAGACACGCGACATCACCGGTGGACTGCCGCGGGTTGCCGAGTTGTTCGAAGCGCGGAAGCCGAAGGATCCGGCGACCGTGTCGGAGATCGACGGTATCGTCAGGTTCGGTGAGATCAAGCGCGGCAAGCGTGAGATCTTCATCCGCCCCCTGACCACGCAGAAGGGGTCTGAGGTGCCGGACGAATCCGCCGAGGAGAAGACGTACGAGATCGGGGCAGGCAAGCACTTGAGGGTGCACGAGGGAGATCGCGTTCGCGCTGGTGACCGCCTGTCCGAAGGTCCGGTGAACCCGCACGACATCCTTCACATCAAGGGACCGCGTGCGGTGCAGGAGTATCTGCTAAACGAGGTGCAGGAGGTGTATCGCCTGCAGGGCGTGAAGATCAACGACAAGCACATTGGCGTGATCGTCAGACAGATGCTTCAGAAAGTCCGGGTACTCGATTCCGGGGAGACACCGTTTCTCGAAGGCGAGCACGTGGACAAGCAGACATTCCGTGACGCGAACGACAGGGCCAAGAAGAAGAAGGTTGAGCCGGCTGCTTCGGAGCCGCTGCTTCTCGGAATCACCAAGGCCAGTCTCACGACACAGTCGTTCATCTCCGCGGCGAGCTTCCAGGAGACAACGCGAGTTCTGACCGACGCCGCGATTCGCGGTGCGCGGGATGAGCTGATGGGTTTGAAGGAGAACATCATCATCGGCCACCTGATTCCTGCCGGTACGGGCATGTACCGGTATCAGGAAGTCGACATTGAGGGTGCACCGCTTCCTCCGGAGCCGGAGATGCTTCCGGAGCCGAGCATCGCCGAAATCCTGGCAGAGCCGGATCTGGAGGAGGAACTTGTGCCGAAGGGCGCCGGGCTTCCGAAAATGTTCGCCGACGAGGAGTAGAACGGCGGGCAGACGCGCGGGATAGCCTGGAGGAAGGCAAAAAAGGGGGAGAGCTTCACGCTCTCCCCCCTTTTTTGGTCCATTCGCTGTGTCCCTGTATGGTCTCGAACTTACCTGAAGACGACCGGCGTTCCGTACTCCACCAGCAACGCCAGCTGAAGAGCGTCCCAATTGGTGAGCCGCACGCATCCGTGCGATGTCGCATAGCCGATCGTCTCCGGCGACGACGTGCCATGAATACCGTAGTGCTTTTTCGAGAGCCCTATCCACACCCTGCCCACCGGCGAGTTGGGGCCGGGTGGAAGGAGCGCCTGCGGCTCACTGTCCGGGACTTCCGCAAAAAGCGCTGGCTGGTACCGGAACGCAGGGCTCTCCGAGACGCTCACCACCTTCAGGTTTCCGATCGGGGAAGGGTCGAACCCTCCTCCCAATGTGGATGGAAAGTGAAAAATCACCCGGCCCGACTCATCCTGTGCCTGGGTCCAGAAACCACTGCGCGACACTACGAGACGGGCCACTACCATAGTGTCGCTTGCGGAAGCCTCGGTCTCGTTGTCGACGTTGGGCACGAGCAGCGTGGTGCCCGCCGCGAGCCGGTCCAGACGCGCGCGCGGGTTCAGTTGCGCCAGCAGGCGCGCGGAAATGTGAAATCGCTCCGCAATCGCTTCAACCGGCGACGAATAGCAAAGGCAGCGGAGCTTTGCCTGCCGATACACGTTCTCCGGTATCTCCACAAAAGGGCCGCGAAGGTCGGCGGCCGTAACCCGGTATCGTTTGACCGGAGGAGCCGGCCCGGCCGCTGCCCTGAGCCGCTGGTACATTGCCTCCGTAATAGCGGAGACAGACGCCGGCTTTGTATTTCCGCCGCGGCCTTCAGGCGCCGCAAAGTAGCTTAGCGCCCTCGCGGCATTCGCTCCCCACGCGCCGTCGATGATTCCCGGAGAGAATCCCGCCCGGTCGAGGAGAATCTGGACATGTAACGGGACTTTGCCCTCCGGCAGGATGCGCACGGGGAAGCGCGTCAAGTCGGCGTTGAGGCCTGCTTCCGTGTACCGCGCGGGCGCGGCGCCGCCGGCAGTCGGCCGAGTTGCGTCCTGACCGGGTGGACCGTCCTTTTTCTGCTGGGCCGTCGACTCGCCCGCCGCTGCCATGGCTGCTGCGACAAAGGTTACGGCGACTCTTATCCGGTTCCCGCCGTAGACGGTCGCCCACCTCGCGCGGCGCTCGCGACTCGGCCAGTTTTTCATATATTGCAATTCACTCCTACCGGGATTCTCGTGAAAAGACTATCCAGCGCGGGGACGCGGTTCCTGCATGATGACGACGGTGCGGCGCTCGCCGAATATGGTATTCTCGTCGCTTTCATCGCGATCGTCGCCATCGTCGCCGTGACGTTTTTTGGCAGCAAAGTCTCGGTGAAGTTTTCGGAGTACGGAAACAAAGTCTGAAAAAAGCATAGAGCCGCTGCTTACCTGGGGCAAAAACAGCGCCCCGGTGGCATACCTTCCAGCATTCCTTCGCGGACGGCTGAACCGCAGCGCGCTCCGCTCGCTGCGAAAGCGCGGCGCGCGCCTGGACCGCTTCAAGCTCACGGAGAAGCCACGCATCCGCGCGGCACTGCTGTCTGATGCGGAAGTCCGGGCTGCCGTCCGATCTCACGCCCGGGAATCAGGCCTCGACGAGGCCGCAGCGTATCGCCTCGCCGAAGGGTACATCGACGAGATCGTTCCGTTCTTCAACATTCTCGCCTATTACCGCTTTGGCTACTTCGTCAGCCGGACGCTGCTCGGGGCGCTGTACAAGGTATCCGCCGACCAGCACTCCGATCGCGGCGCGAGCGCCCTGCCGAAGGACGCCATCGTGGTTTACCTGATGAACCACCGCTCGAACGCCGACTATGTTCTCGTCGGCTACGTACTTACCGGACGCGTGGCGATTTCGTATGCCGTCGGTGAATGGGCTCGCGCCTTTCCGCTCGAGTACATCTTCAAGAGTTTCGGGTCGTATTTCATCAGACGAAAGTTCCGTGAGCCGCTCTATCATACCATACTCGAGAGATACGTTCAGCTCATCACGCGGAACGGAGTCACTCAGGGAATTTTTCCGGAGGGAGGCCTCACCCGCGACGGCAAGCTGCGGGGAGCCAAGATCGGACTGCTGGACTACATCCTCGGCGTCGGAAGAGATGAAGCGTACCGCGAGAGGATGTACCTCGTTCCGGTGGCGATCAACTACGACCGTGTGCTCGAGGATCGCTCGCTGCTGCGTGAGCTTGCCGTGACGAAAGGCGAACGTACACCCCCTCGAAGCGCTCAGTTGTACGAGGTCGCGCGCTACATCGCTTGGAACGCGGGCCGCGCTGTGACACGGCGCTGGAAGCGGTATGGAAGAGCCGCGGTGACCATCGGCGAGCCGGTGCCGCTCGCTCCGTGGTTCGCCGCGCAGTCAACCAGTGAAGAATCGTTGTTCGACCTGCCTCGTCACGAGCGACTGGCGCGCGTACAGATCCTTTGCGACGACATGATGTCCCGCATCGGCGCGATCATTCCGGTCACCCCGGTACCGCTTGCATGCGCCGCCATTCAGTCGCTGGACAGCGACTTCATTTCACGGGTGCGGATCGTCGAGCGCATGGCCGATATGCGGGATGTCCTGCTGGAGCTCAACGCCCGCGTGATTCGTTCCGAAGGAGACATCGAGGAGACATTCGAGCGCGCGTGGAAGATGCTGAGAATGCGGAGGATGCTGGTGCGGTCAGGGGACGGGTTCGCGGTGTTGCCTGCAAACCGCCCTCTCATCAGCTACTACGCGAATAGCATCGCGCACCTGCTCGGGCCGTTCGAGGAGGGAGTGCGGAAGCGCGATACGTTACCATCGATGCGCGGCGGCTGGATAACCTGAACACTGTTGGACCGGCCACACTCACACCGTTTTCAAAACAGGTAAACCCGTTACCGGTAACCGGCAACCGGGGCCGTTACCCGTTACCCGCTACTCTCAGCACGCGCCCCACACAACGGTCAAGTCTATTGAAACTCCACTTTCGTTCCAGCGCTCACCAGTTTCGAGAGCTTTCTCGCGTCCCAGTTGGTGAGTCGCACGCATCCATGTGAATTCTGGTAACCGATCGTCTCCGGCGCGGACGTTCCGTGAATCCCGTAATGCGGTTTGGAGATTGCCATCCACACGACTCCAACGGGTGAGTTCGGCCCCTTCGGAAGCCGTGCTTCCGGTTTGTCGTCGGACACTTCCGCGAACAGCTTCGGTTGATAGTGAAACGTGGGGTCCTGCGCGATGTTGGTGATGCTGTAGTCGCCGGTCGGAGAAGGGTCGTAGCCCGCGCCGAGCGTGGACGGAAAATGGTAGAGGATATTTCCCGAGGCATCGAGGGCGTGGATCCAGAAGTCCTTCTTCGAGACGATGAGCTTCGTTACGGTGCCGGTCATCGGTACGGCAGCGGAGGCGGGAGCAGGTTGCAAAGCTCCGCTATCGGCAAGCACCGAATCAGTCCGCGGCGTAGTTGCAACGCGACGATTCGTAGCCCGGCCGCGTCCGGTTGCCGGTTTGCCCGCGCTGTCTACGGTCGCCGTTTTCCGAAGCGAATCACCGGGCTTTGAAGCAGAGGTCTTGTTTGCGGGCGAAGAAGCGGAAGTCTTGCTTGCTGTCGACTTGGTTGCGTTTGCCGCTGCAGCATCACCCTCGACATTCGGAACGGTCAGTATGGCGCCAGGCGCAAGAGAGGCCAGGTTCACCCCCGGATTGAGCTGGCCGAGCAACTTCTCCGTCGCATGGAACCTCTCGGCGAGAGCTTCAGCGGGCGATGAATAGCACATGCATGGGAGCTTCGCCTGATCGTAGACACGTTCGGGAATCTGAACGAACGGGCCCTGAATGTCCGCTTCGGTAATGGTGTATCGCGTCGTGACGGGTGCAGCTCCTGCAGCCGCGACGAGCCGTTTATACGTCGCCTGGTCGACAACCGTCGATGAGTCGGCGTTTCCCGCCGCTGTGCTATCCATTCCCGCGGCGACCTTGAACCAGCGAAGTGCCTTTGCCGCATTGTCGCCCCACGCGCCGTCCAGAATGCCGGGTGAGAAGTTCGCGCGGTCGAGCAGCACCTGAAGATGGAGGGCGGTCGGGCCCTGCAAGGGAATCGACGCAGGGAAGCGTCGTATTGTCGCAGCTGCCGTCTGCGGATTGATCTTCTTGAATGCGGTGTCATACGGAGCGAACCGCTCTAACCGCTGTCCCATGCCCGCGGTGTCGAGTGCGAACGACTCGTACGATGGAGCGGAGATGTCGTTCGGATCGAACGCCACCTGTGCGGAGTCAGTGGGAAGCGCGACAGCAGAGGAATCCTTGTCGGCGTCCTTGAATTCGACGCAGGCGCAGACAGCCATCGCAATGAGGGATCTGCCGAGGATGGGCAGGGCGGTGGACCGCCACGAGGGGAAACCGGAAGAAATAGTCATGAGGCCACGGAGTTCAAGATTGGGGCCGCGCCGCGTCGTCGGTCAGCTTTGGCTCGCCCACTAAGGGCTTGCCACGGGCGCAGCGTCAGCCCAGCGAAGTCTCTACTTTGGGTGGCGGTCGGGTTGACACTAAGCGCCGAGCAGTCTTAAGTTTACAGGCTACCCCGCCCCCTAGTGACGGGGGATTTTTTACACCCCAGCAGCCTTAATGCCGACAATCAATCAACTCGTCCGACAGAGTCGTCGCGACGTTCAGAAAAAAGAGAAAGCGCCCGCCCTCAAGTCCAACCCGCAGAGGCGTGGCGTGTGCACACGAGTCTATACCACTACGCCCAAAAAGCCCAACTCTGCACTCAGAAAGGTCGCACGCGTGCGGCTCACGAATGGGTTCGAAGTCACCGCCTACATTCCGGGCGAGGGCCACAATCTGCAGGAGCACTCCATCGTGCTGATTCGCGGCGGACGTGTGAAGGACCTGCCTGGCGTACGCTATCACATCGTCCGCGGGTCGCTCGACGCCTCGGGCGTCAACGGCCGCAACAAGAGCCGCTCCAAGTACGGCACAAAGAAGCCCAAGCCCGGCGCACCCGCCGGAGGAAAGAAGTAGATGAGCCGCCGCAAGAAATCAGTCAAGCGCCCGATTCTGCCCGATGCGCGCTATGACAGCCAGACCGTCTCGAAGTTCATCAACGCCATCATGTATGAAGGCAAGAAATCGACAGCGGAGCGCATCTTCTACGACGCAATGGATCTTGTCGAGTCGCGCACCAGTCAGAGTGGCGTGACGATCTTCAAGCAGGCGCTGACCAACCTCAAGCCGGCGGTTGAAGTGAAGAGTCGCCGCGTCGGTGGCGCGACATACCAGGTGCCGGTCGAGGTCCGTCCCGACCGCCGTACCGCTCTCGCTATGCGCTGGCTCATCACCTTCTCACGCAATCGCGGCGAGAAATCGATGGCCGAAAAGCTCGCGGCCGAAGTGATCTCGGCGTCGAAGGGCGAAGGCAACGCCATCAAGAAGAAGGAAGACACTCACCGCATGGCCGAAGCGAACAAGGCGTTTGCGCACTATCGCTGGTAGCGGGCACTCGAAGGGTTCGCATATTTCAATGCCCCGTCCGGCCAGTGTGCCGGACGGGGCATTTCCATTGAGCGAGACGAAACCATGAGACGCCCGAGAGCGGTATCGCTTTGTGTCGTTGCCATAGCCCAGCTCACTGCTTGCGCAACGCAGACTCCCGGTGGACGCCCGACACCGGTTCAGAGTTACGACGTGGTCATCCGCGGCGGAACGATCTACGATGGCTCAGGCGCGGCCGGTGTCGTCGGTGACGTTGCGATTTCAGGCGACACGATCTCTGTCGTGGGCAGTGTTCGCGACACGCGCGGAAAAATCGAAATAGATGCAAGGGGCCTCGCCATAGCCCCCGGCTTCATCAACATGCTGAGCTGGGCGACGGAATCGTTGATCGCCGACGGACGCGGACTCAGTGACATTCTGCAGGGCGTGACCCTGGAGGTGTTCGGGGAAGGTGAATCGATGGGCCCCCTCAACCCGACGATGAAAAAGGAAATGCTCGAGGCACAGGGCGACATCAAATTCGACATCCCGTGGACAACACTGGGCCAGTACCTCGAGCATCTCGAGCGCCGCGGCGTCTCCCCCAATGTCGCGTCGTTCATCGGCGCAACCACGGTACGTGTGCACGAGCTCGGGTACGCGGACCGCGCGCCCAGTCCCGAAGAGCTGGCGCGCATGCAGACACTCGTGCGGCAGGCGATGGAAGAGGGAGCGCTCGGCGTCGGAAGCTCGCTGATCTACGCTCCCGCATTCTACGCCAAAACCGAGGAGCTGATCGCGCTCGCGCGCGCGGCCGCGCCGTACGGCGGCAGCTACATATCCCACATGCGCAGCGAAGGAGTCAGGTTGCTGGAATCAGTCGATGAGCTGATGCGAATCGCGCGTGAAGGCGGTGTACCCGCAGAGATTTACCACCTGAAGGCGGCTGGCAAGGCGAACTGGGGGAAGATTCCCGCCTTGATTAAGAAGGTCGACTCGGCTCGAGCAGCCGGACTGGCGATTCGCGCCGACATGTACAACTACACTGCCGGTGCAACTGGACTTGATGCATCGATGCCGCCCTGGGTTCAGGAGGGCGGCTACAAGGAATGGGCGAAGCGGCTCGCCGACCCGGCCGTTCGTGCTCGTGTTGCTCAGGAGATGCGGACTCCTACCGACAAGTGGGAGAATTTCTTCATCGCTGTTGAATCGCCCGAAAAGATCATCCTTGTCGGATTCCGAAACGATTCGTTGAAGCATCTCACCGGGAAGACTCTGGCTGAAGTCGCGCGAATGCGTCGCAAATCGCCGGAGGAAACGGCGATGGACCTGGTGATCGAGGACGGAAGCAGGGTCGGCACCGTGTATTTCCTGATGTCCGAGGAAAACGTGCGGCGACAGCTGAAGCTTCCGTGGGTGAGCTTCGGTTCCGACGGAGGTGCCCTTGCTACCGAGGGGGCGTTCCTCAAATCCAATCCACATCCGCGCGCTTACGGTAACGTGGCCCGGTTGCTGGGACGGTATGTCAGGGAAGAGCGGATTATACCGCTTGCCGAAGCGGTGCGGCGGCTCACCTCGCTTCCGGCGGGCAACCTGAGAATCCCGCGTCGCGGCTCGCTTCGCCCCGGCTACTTCGCGGACGTCGTTGTTTTCGATCCGGCGCGCGTCGCCGATCACGCTACTTTCGAGCGGCCTCATCAGTATGCCACCGGAGTCGCACACGTGTTCGTGAATGGATCCCAGGTCGTGCGCAATGGAGCGCACACCGGTACAACCCCCGGGCGGGTTGTTCGCGGGCCGGGATGGAAGCGCGCACAATGACAGATTGCTGCACGCGATCATCAAAGCGAAACAAGGCATTCGCCCACTATGGCTGACAGGTCTTCACATTGAAGTAGGACAGCACGCGGCGGCACAGATGAGCCAGTGACTCGCGGTCGATTTCCTCTGTTCTCGGCACAAAGTTCTCCCCATCTTAGTTGCTCATGCCCGCCACAGACCGCCTACGCTCAGCACTGGCCGGGCGCTATTCCATCGAGCGTGAGCTGGGCGCTGGCGGGATGGCGACTGTGTATCTCGCCCGCGATCTGAAGCACAATCGCGAAGTTGCGTTAAAAGTGCTGCGCGCTGACCTCAGCGCCGTCATCGGCACCGAGCGTTTCCTCTCCGAAGTTCGCATCGCCGCCCAGCTGGACCATCCGCACATCCTGACGCTGATTGATTCAGGATCGGCTGATGGGATTCTCTTCTACGTTCTTCCTTACGTTCGGGGAGAATCGCTGAGAGCGAAACTCGAGCGCGAGAAGCAACTCGCAGCGCCGGACGCAGTCTCGATCATCACACAGGTGGCGAGCGCTCTCGACTACGCGCACGCCCAGGGAGTGGTGCACCGAGACATCAAGCCCGAGAACATCCTGCTCCACCAGGGTGAGGCGGTGCTCGCAGATTTCGGGATCGCCCTCGCGGTCAAAGAAAGCGGCGGCACCCGCCTGACGGAAACAGGTCTCTCACTAGGCACTCCGAAATACATGAGTCCGGAGCAGGCGTTGGGTGACCGTTCGGTGGATGCCCGGAGTGACGTGTATTCACTGGGCGCGGTGTTCTACGAGATGATGGCCGGGGAGCCGCCCGTCACGGGGCCTTCCGCGCAGGCCATCATCGCGAAGCTTCTGACACAAAAGCCCATCAAGCTGCGCGTCGTCAGAGAGACGATTCCGCTTGCGATGGAGCAGGCGACCGAGAAGTCGCTGGCGAAAACACCCGCTGACAGATTTGCGTCGGCCGGGGAATTCGCGCGGGCATTATCTGCTGCTCCTCTGGAGCCTGAGACATCGTTCGGTAGGTCCAGAAAGGTGTGGGCGGCCACGGCTGTTGCAGTAGTCGCGTTCATAGGAGCCGGTTTATGGCTGGCCGCAAAGAAGTCCGACCAGGCGCCGGACGAACCGCAGCAATCCGTCCTGGGCACTCGTACCGGGCAGCATGTCGCTGTGCGACTCGCGGTAATTCCCTTCGAAAATATCGGCGATCCGAGTGGCGCCTACTTCGCTGAAGGCATCGCGGGAGAGATCCGCGGCAAGCTCTCGGCGCTGCCTGGGCTCGAGGTCATCGCATCCACCAGCTCCAACCAGTACCGCCGGAGCTCCAAGCGGCCAAGGCAGATCGCGAAGGAGTTGGGGGTGCGCTACCTGCTGGTGGGGCATGTGCAGTGGGACCGGACGACAGCGGCCTCCGGAGGGCGGGTCCGAGTCAGCCCGGAATTGGTCGACGCGGCGCGCGGAACGACGACGTGGCAGCAGCCGTTCGACGCCACCCTGACTGACGTCTTTCAGGTGCAGGCCGACATCGCGCAACAGGTAGCGGAAGCACTTGAAGTCAGCCTTGGGGTCGGCGAGCGCTCCCGCCTTGCGGCTCGGCCGACCGCGAACCTGGCGGCGTACGACGCGTACCTTCAGGGTGAGGGGACTTGGAGCGGTCAGCAAGCCAGCGGGCCTTTGGCGCTGGGCCGCGCGATCGGCTTCTACGAGCGCGCCGTGGCGCTCGACTCCGGCTTCGCCCAGGCGTGGGCCAAGCTGGCGCAAGCTCAGGCGATCTTCTACCTGAACGCGTCGGGCGTGTCGGGGGACGCCGCCCGAGCCCGGAAAGCCGCTGAGCGAGCCCTCGCGCTCGCCCCGGACCGCCCGGAGGGGCACGAAGCTCTCGGCGTTTACTATCGCATGGTCGAATACGACATCCCGCGGGCTGCCGAACACTTCGCGCTGGCGCTCCGAACCGCCCCTAACGACGTGAGCCTGATCGTCAACGCAGCGGAAACGCAGCGCGCGCAGGGCCATTGGCGGGAAGCGGTGGCAAGCGCGCGGCGCGCGGCAGCGCTCGATCCACGGTCAATGCGCCCTGCCGCTTTCCTTGGTGTCTCAATGCTCTGGCTTCGACGCTACACGGAGGCGCGCACGGCCCTGGATCGAGCGTGCGCGCTGGCCCCAACAGATATCGGAAGCCGGGAGAGCCGGGCGATGGTCGACCTGGCGCAAGGAGATCTCGCCGCGGCGCGTCGCATCCTCGCGGCGGCCCCGCCCGAAGTCGACTCCATCGCACTCGCCTCGTACCTCGCATTTTACTGGGACCTCGGTTGGGTTCTGGACGACGCTCACCAGCGCCTTCTGTTAAGGCTCGGGCCGGACGCCTTCAGCGGCTCGCGCCTGACGTGGGGTCTCGCGCTTGCGCAGGTGGCCGCCCTGCGCGGAGACGGGCCTCGAGCCCGCGCCTTGGCCGACACAGCGAGGCGTGCTGCTGAGGTGGCGGTCCGCAACTCCCCGGGGGACCCGCAACATCACGTTCTCCTCGGCGTGGCCCTGGCCTATCTTGGCCACAGGCGCGAGGCGATAAAGCACGGCGAGCGGGCCGTAGCCTTGCTTCCAATCAGCGCGGACGCAGAGGCCGGGCCCTACATGCAGCACCAGCTCGCGCGCATTTACATCTTGCTAGGCGAGCCCGAGAAGGCGCTTGACCAGCTCGAACCGCTGTTAAAGTTGCCGTACTTCTTGTCGCCGGGCTGGCTGCGTATCGACCCCACGTTTTCGCCCCTTCGTGGTAATCCGCGCTTCGAGCGGCTTACATCAAGATCGAGCGCTTCAGAAGCGAACCGCAGCGGCTTAGCGGACAGCGTCTACTGAATCCTGAAACCGTCCTCGGTCACCGGTACGGTTTCAGCACGCCCACCGCTGCACGACCCTGCCGATGCCGGCTCGCCAAAGCTCGGCAGTGAGAACGACTGCGGCGAGCCGCCCGCCTGGATCGTAATCGCGTACGACTTCCCGTCCAGCAGAGTGCCGCTGACGGTCTCGCCCTTTTCGACCGTTCCGCTGACCTGCACGGTGCCACCGCTCACGTTCATGCAGCTGACTGAGCCGCGGAATCGCGACATGCCGGAGGGGCTGTTATGAATGAACTGGACGGAGCCGTTGGCGGTCGAGCCGCCGGACTCCGCGGCAACAGTCAGCTTTCTGGTGTCCTTGCCAACCTTGCTGATGGCTGCGCCGCTGACCCGGCCCTGGGCCAACGCCAGCGCGGGCACAAGGACGATGAGGGCACACGCGAGAATCCACGAGAACGCCGCGGCAACCCGCGGCGGTGGTTTCGTGCTCTTACGAAAGTCTGAGGTCATTCATTCTCCAGTGACGAGAGTCATCCAGCTGAAGGAACGACTCGCCTGATGGAATCTACGTAACACCAACATGTCTATTACACCCTGCGGGGCGGATAGCTCCCGATACCACTCCCGCCTCGAGGCGCTGAGTAGGCGGGCGGAATACGCGACGGATGGATACGTTTAGTGCGATGAGCACCTTCGAAGAGGATCTCCGGGCGTCGCTCTCCCACCTGTATGATCTCGAGCGCGAGCTTACGGGCGCGGGAATGAGCCGCGTTTTCGTCGCGATCGACCGTGCCCTGGCGAGGCGGATCGTGATCAAGGTGCTTCCGCCCGAGCTCACCGCGGGTGTCAACCGCGAAAGATTCCGCCGCGAGGTTCAGGTTGCGGCTGCGCTTCAGCACCCTCACATCGTGACCCTGCTGTCGGCGGGAGAGGACGGCGATCTCCTCTACTATACAATGCCGTACATAGAAGGGGAGTCGCTGAGGACTGCGCTCGAGACGAACGGTGCGCTGCCGGTGAGGGATGTCGTGCGGATACTGCATGACGTGGTGGACGCGCTAGCGTACGCGCACGCGCGCGGGGTGATTCATCGCGACATCAAGCCGGGAAACATTCTCAAGCTGGGCGCTCACGCGATGGTCACGGACTTCGGCGTCGCGAAAGCACTCAATGCAGCGATGCCGAGCTCCGGTATCACATCCGCGGGAATGGCGATCGGCACGCCTGCGTACATGGCGCCGGAACAGCTTGCGGGTGACCCGGCGTCAGACCACCGCATTGATATCTATGCCGTTGGGCTGCTCGCTTATGAGCTGCTCACTGGGGAATCGCCGTTCACCGGCCCTTCACCGCAGGCAACGATGGCCGCGCAGCTCACGCGCGACCCGGAGCCGCTGTACAAGTGCCGACCGGAAGTACCGCCCGAGCTTTCCGCGATCATCATGCAGTGTCTGGCCAAGACGCCCGATGCACGCCCCGCCACTGCCGAAGCGCTGATGGCAGCACTCGACGCGGTCACGACGTCCTCCGGTGAGATGAAGACCGGGGGCACTCCCGTTCTGCCGGCCGTCGGTGCGAGGCGGCGCCGACTGGCGCGGCTCGGAGTGGTGACGACGCTGGTTCTTGGATCCGCTGTCGCGCTGTATGCATCTCTCGGAACCGAATCGCGACAGGTTCCCCGACCGAAGGCAGACGCGGTTGCAGCCGCGATCGTTGGCCCGCCCCCACCGCCGCGACCATCACCGGTCGCGCCTGCTGCGCCAACCGTGATGTCCGCACCGCGTCCCATTGTGCTGACACGTGAGGATTCGTTCGCTATCGCCGCAGCCGTTCGAAAGCGCCTGGCACAGGAGGAAGCGTCCAAGGGTGCGCGACAGGTGGCGGTAATGTCGGATTCGATCACCGCGATGGTGCGAAAGGTTTTCATAGATTCGATCGTCAAGCACCATATACCGGCAATGTTGCCTATGCCGCCGGATCTGCCGGTGCCGCCGGCTGCGTGGGGCAAGCGCCGCGTCGTGATCACCGAGCCGCGTGAGACAAAGCGCGGAGATCTCAAAGCGCTGAGTCAGGCGCTCATCGACAGCCTGCGACGAAGCTTGTCGAAACGAGGTGGTTATCTGCTCGTCGACCAGGACTCGGTTCGCGCAGTTCTTCAGCAATCGCGATCGCTGTCCGTAGTCGCGGACGCCTTGCGACCCGACTTGCTCATTTCCCCCGCTTTCCTTGGCGCCGGTGACTCGCTCACGCTGATGGTGACGATCCGCGATCTGACCAATCCGACAGGGGCTGGATTGCGGATGCCGACGTCGAAGATACGCGTGGGGGATCCGGGCTCGCTCGCCACGGGTATACAGCTGGTGCTCAGGAACATCGACGACCTTGCTCGCACTCCGCGAAGGATCCCCGGGTTTCGAACCGCTCCGCGTCCGGGAACAAAGGCGAGCGGTATTCGGGAGCGGTAATCCTGCCTGCTCATGGCAGCATCCGCATGAGGTGGTCGTTCAGCTGCATCGCGCTTTCGTGTATGTGCGGTCTGGGCGGAATTACCGCTGTGTCCGCTCAGCTGCCTGCCGACAGCGGCTGGACTATCCGGGCGGGACGCTTCGCGAATGTATGGGTTCCAATTCAATCCGGTAAAGCGCTCGCCGGCCGCGGAGGGTCGCGGTTCTGGCGAGCGAGCTCTCGCAGGCACCCCGACCGGATGGTCGGATGGAACCCGTCGCGGCTTCCGATTCCGGTTGCGCTTCGACGTGGATCCGGCGGAATCTCCGAGTCGGATTCCGCGTCTTTCTGGAAGATTCTCGGCGCGATCGAATCCGATCTCGGGATGAGCGTATTCCGTCCCGCGACAATCGGAAAGGATGACGATCCGGACGACGTCATCGTCGTCGAGGTAAAGCCTGTTGGCGGCGCCGATGGCGTCACTCTGCTGACGTGGACGGAAGGGGGAGAAGTGTATGATGCCCGCGTGCGGTTGCGTCACACCGGTTTATTGGGCGACAGCCACGTTGTCACGCATGAAATGATGCACGCGCTGGGATTCGGCCATACCACGGCGTGGGCATCCATCATGAGTCCCGGCACTTCGCGTGTGGATCGCCTTACGTCGACAGACGTTGCGTACGCGCAGTACGCCTTCAATTCGCGCGCCGATGCAGATACTGAAGCGATATGGCAGCGGCTGGCCCTGGCGCTGGAGAGGGAAGGTGACCCCCGTCCGGAAGATCCCGCTGCGCCGTGCTCACTCGCGTTGTCCAATCCGTTCGACCGGGAGGAACGGGTCAGATTGCGAGGACTCGACGGGGAGACGGGCGCGGATGCCGGAAGTTGCGGTGCCCGCCCTGCCATGAGGTAGCCGGGCCGAGCCGCGCGAGCGTTGTGTGCTACGCGTTTAGAGTGAGGCGGCTTGCGTCACCCGTTTGGCGTATTGCGTTCCGCGTCGAGCAGCGGCAGAACAGGCACCCAGAAGATCAGCGGGAAACGCGCAGCGGTAGACAGGATACGCACTACGCCTGGCTCTGAACGCGCAACGCAAAACGTGCGTCCTCAGATCTCCGGAAGCGTGTACGTCCTGCCAGCATTCTGCTGCTTGAGCCACGTCTGCAGCGGAGCGAAGTATTCCACCATTGCCTGCGCGTTGAGCTCCTGCCCGGTAGTCTCTTTCAACACGTCACGCCAAGGCCGGCTGGCACCGGGCGCCATCAGCGCCTTGAGGAAGTTGCCAACCTCGCGACTGCCGAAGTAATCCGAGTTGTGCGGGTTCTGCTTCAGGATGTTGCGCGCGATGTGGGTGTGCAGCTGAAACAGCAGCGCCTGCGACAGCGCGTAGTCGTAGTACTGTCCCGGATCATCGTTGATGTGCGTTTTTGTCAGGCCATCGGCGAAGTTCTCGCCGCGCTGCGTCGGCGGCGCGATTCCCTGATACTTCGCGGCCAGCTCCCACCATTTCGCGTTGAACCTGTCAGGCGGAAGATTTTTCGAGTACAGCTCGTGCTCGAAACGCGTCATCGTTCCCGTGGAGAAAGGCATGAAGACGACGTACTGCAGCGCTTCCTTGAGCATCTGCTGGATGCTGTCGGGCGGCGATCCGCCGGCGATCACGCCGCGACCCACGAGGTACCGGTATTGAGAAGACGCCAGTTCCATCAGCGTCCCGATTCCTTCGTGATAGGCGCGATTGGCTCCGCCGCGCAGCACCAGCGGAACCTCGGGCCGTGAATAGCTCATGTAGTAGTAGATGTGTCCGAGCTCGTGATGCGAAGTACCGTACCAGTCCGCATCGGGCACGACACTCATCAGTGACCGCACGTCGTTCTGAAGATCCATGTGCCACGCGGAAGCGTGGGTGTTCTTCTTGAACGGAGAGTTCGCCGGCAGCTCGTATAACGATGACTTCTCCCAGAAAACCGGAGGTAGTGCGTCGAAGCCCAGGCTCTTGTAGAAATTCTCGCCCTGCCGCACGATCCACTCGGGAGTCTTGCCGACGAACGCGGAGTCGAGGTTGAGACCCTTCACCGATACGAGTGCCGACCAGTCCTGGCCCCAGCGATTCGGTAGCCAGTCAGCGGGGATGAGAGTCGGTACTGGCTGATTGTATTTTTTCGCCAGCTCGTGCCGGGCCCACGTGTGGAGCTCGCGGAACAGCGGACGAAGCTCGCGATTCATGTTGTCCGTGAGTCGCAGCATCTCGTCGGCAGTCATCCCGTAGTCGGACACCTGGTACGAGAAGAAGTCGGGGTAGCCGAGCGCCTGTACTGTCTGGTTGCGCAAAGTACGGAGCTCGATGATGCCGGGCTTGAGCGTCGGTCCGATCGCTTTGGATGCTTCCCAGAACGCGCGCCGGTCGGCCAGGTTGGTGCCGTTCCGCAACACCGAATCGATGGTGTTGGGGGTGACGGGCTTGCCGCTTACAGTGAAAGTGTAGCCGTAGAGTTTTTCAGTCTGGGCCGCATCGGCCGCGATGCGCCGGCGTACGACGTCAGCGACAGTCTGCGGGCCTAACCCCGCGTTGTAGAGCATCGCTTCGAGCTGTCGCTTCTGAATCGGGGCGATGACGCTCGCGGCTTTCAGAAAAGTGCGGATTCGATCGATATTCTCAGTGCTGCCGACGAACCGATTGAGTGCTTCGTCTGCCGCGCGTGTGCGCACGGCGTTGGTCGAATCGCCTTCGACGATCCGTGTGTTGGAGGCCCACTGTGCTTCGCTCGAAGCTGTAGCGAGGCGCTGATACTCGGTGGCGTAGGTGTCGAGGTAGGATTGAACGACCGACTGAGTGACCGACGTCGCGATCTCTTCCCCGATGGTGTTCGACTGGCTGCTGGCACACCCTGCGACCAGAGTGACGGACAGAAGTGCGGTAAGAAATCGGCGCATCGATGTGGTCCTGTGTGAGTTTGTTGATCCGTCACAAGCATGGCTCGCGCCGTCCGGCATTATTGGGGCGCTCTTCTTACTGATGTATTACTCCGCTCGGTCTTCCTACTACCACGGGAATGGGCGGTTGATCCACCACCAATGCGCTGGTTTCGCGCGGCTGCGAGCGGTGCAGTCGTGGTCGGATCGTGTCCATTGATTCGCGTCTGGGTTTAGTTGACCCAGACCCGAACGCCGAATTAGCGTCTGGTCTCACCTGCAGTGGGCATGGCAATTTTATCCGGCGCTTTACGTGGAGTGACAATGGATCACGCGCGCAGGTTACAGATTTTGGCATCTTACTGGTTAATCATCTCGAGCCTTGCCTCCTGCAACGAAGGCAACGTTACGTCCCCGGGTCCAGGAGCGGCAATCGAGTTCCGGCATCGAAGCGCCGACGCTCGCGAAAATCGGATCGCGGCGGGGCAAAAGCGCGACTACCCCGGATCCCGGGTCGCTGCCGAAGCGGCGGTGTGCGTAAGCGCCAGCAGCCCAGCCGCCAGCTACAGATTTCGTGTCGAGGCCAGCGGGCTGCAACACGGAGATAACCTGGCCGACGAAGTGTCCGTGCTGCCCGGCGAGTGCGCTGTGGTCTACAGCCGCACAGACCGTCTTCCCGAGGGCGGCCCGGTTACGCTGATAACCATCAGCCAGGCAGAGTCCCGTGGTGTGGTCGAGAACGTGGTGGCCAGCGACGATGCTAATGGCACGCGCTCGAGTTTCGACCCGATCACCCTGCCAATCAATTCCAATCACGGCGGATTTGCCACCTACTCGTTCGCTGGAACTGCACCCAGCTTGGACGTCTCGTGCTCTCCCAACTCGGTCGTTCTCCCCACCACAAGTACGACCACTCTCACCTGCACAGTTGCTTCGCGCGGTGGTTTCAGCGGTCAAGTCAGGCTTCAGGGAACGTCGACGCCTGCTGGCATCACCGTTGTGTCGTTCGACGAGGTCTACTCGCTAGGGTCCGACGGAATTGCCCAAATCCCTGTTGCCCTTACTCTCACGGAGGGAAGCGTCGGTGCGTACTACTCGGCGACTATTGTTGCCGTCAGCGGATCGGTGTCGGGCGAATCGACGCTGTCGATTCGTGCAACCGCTAATGTCGCCCGGGTAAACGTCATCTATCTGGTTCCATCGGATCGGTCGATAAACCAGGCGGCGCTACGAGGAATGGAGCGTGCCATCCGACATTTGCAGATCTGGTTCGCGAATGAACTGGGCACTGGTGAAACGTTCACGATCCCGACGCCCTTTGTCAGGGTCTATCGGAGTACTAACCCGGCCGCATGGTACAACACGAATCCGGCTGGTGGGGATGCCTCCCTGCAGTTCTGGCTGAACGTGACGAACGAAGGTTTCGCGCGTACCGGTGGCAGTTTCAGCGATCCGGACGACATCTGGCTCTTCTATGTCGACGCGGAAACCGGGCCAGGTCAGATAGTAGGAGGCACGTCAGGAGTTGCGGTGCTTCCCGGTCCTGACGTTCGCGGTGTTGCTGGCCAGGACCCGCTTCAAGGCACTTGTCGCTGGGTGGGCGGGCTTGGCCACGAATTCGGTCACGCGCTCGGGCTTGGGCATCCACCTTCGTGCGAAGGCGGGCCGGGTTCGTGTCCGACAGAGGCGCTGATGTGGTTTGGATACATCAAGTATCCCTCGGCGGTGCTGACTGATGCCGATCGAACGGTTCTTGCTGGAAGTCCATTCTTCTCCGGAGACGTGTCGGCGTCATCGAATCTGTTCGACTGCGCGAGCGCGCTGTCACTTCGCGGAACTGCCGTGCGCCATCACGTTCCAACAAATTCTGTCGCGAATCGGTCACGATCGGAGTGCGGGTATCGGGTTCTGCTGCGGCTTCCCCGGACCTTCTTATAGGGTTGACGTCTCAGCGATTTCCAGCTGTTCGGGTGGCGGTCCGGGTCCAGCCAAAAAGGGCCCTGACGAACACCACTGACAGCTAGCCCCGCGGCGCGAGTGCCGTGGAAGCAGCCTCGTCAACGACGCCTGCTGCCGCCGCGCACTCGAAGGTGGCGCGGCCAAGGATAGTCAGCCCAAGGAACTCGATGAAGAAGATGCCAAAGCGATCTCCAGTCGTCATCGCCACCCACGTCAGCCCGGCTACGACCGCTATGAGCAACCACGTTGCTCGCGAAAACTTCGGGTCGATGCGATAGCGGACGAGCTGCCTTCCTGCGCCGTGCTCCTCGATCGCCATCAGCACGCGGGCACTGCCAAGCGCACCCCCGCGCACCTCGAGGTCCCAGCGATCGAAGTCCCCGCCGCGAGTCGTGCTCGCTTCGTGTTCGTGAAGGAGCGTTTCCAGCGCGATAAGACGAATTTCGGTCGACAGCCAATCCTCCTGCCAATGGGCGTACTTGCGAAATCCAAAGAATGAAAGGCCCTTGTGGCGCCAACGCCACGGATGGAGTCCCTCCATCAGTCTCCCGCGAAGCCGCGTGATGGGCTGGAGATAGTGCAGTACGGCAATGACCACTCTCGCCCGCCACCTGAAGAAACGGCCCCTTGGCAGGTCGTCGAGACGAGCTTCGGCCGCGCCTCGAACAGCCTGCGCCATCGAAGCGAGCACGGCCGGAACCAAAATCAGCAGGGCACCAAGAAGAGGGGGCCACAGCGCGCCAAGCAGCGACACCAAGGCGAGCAGGCCAACGAATAAATGCCACTCAGGCATTTGCGGGAGCGAGCCCAGAACGCCGCGCGGTTGTTCGTACATAGACTGGAATGGAGCCGTACCCCAGGTGCCCTGATAGATTTTCACCTGTGTCGAAAAGACCGAGGTCGAGCGACCCTTCCCGTAAAGGCGACCGCCCCAGGTGACGTGCCCCACAGTGTTGAACTTCCGCGGCCATTTCGCGGCGAGCATCGCCTCCGCGCGGCCGTAGTTGTATTGCTGGCGAAGGTAGGCCGCGACACTGTTGCGGCGATGGTGCCAGACCACTGCCGCCGGACTGAATCCAAGAGTGCCAACCTTTTCCTGAATTCTCCAGCAGACATCGACATCGTCACCCGCGATCCGAAAATGCCTGTCGAAACCGCCAACCCGTTCGAGAGCCCATCTCCGGAACGCCATGTTGCATCCCGGAATGTGCTCGGCGAGCTCGTCCCCCAGCAGCACGTGATTCGGGCCTCCCGGTGAGTGCGCCACGCACTGAGCCCAGAAGCCGTCATGAATCGGCGGGAAGTTCGGGCCTCCGATGCCGGCGTGCCTGGTCGTCTTGAATGCCCAGGCGAGGTATTTCAGCCAATGTTCATCAGGGTTCGCGTCGTCGTCGAGATACGCTACAATCTGTCCTGAGGCCGCCTGCAATCCGAGGTTGCGGGCTCGGCTCAAGCCCCCGTTTTCAACGGCAATGACGTCGAAATCAAAATCGGCGAGTAGCTCGAGAGTATTATCTGTCGAGCCGTCTACAACCACCACGACTTCGTAGTCCGGATAATCGAGCTTCGTTAACGCCTCGCACGTTTCCCGGATGTGCCGGGAGCCGTTGTAAGTGCAGACGACGACGCTTATTCTCGGCCATTCGACATCGGTGGGAAACGGCACTTCCGCGAACGCGTTCCTGACGGCGTCGAGCGCGGGCTTCGGGCGTCTGTCACGCTCGGTAAGACCGAATCCCCACCCCTCTATTTCATGTCCCCCGCGAAACCACTCATCGGTCCACGAGAACACACACACGCCGGCGCAACCGCCGGTGAATGTGGCGCGGATCTGCCAGTCGAGTGTGGAGGCCTGCGCTTCCGGACCGTGTCTCTCGCTGTCCAGGCCGAGCTCTCCGAGCACGACCGGTTTGTCACTCGCAAGGTTGTGAAGGCGAGCGATATAGGATGCCAGATCCCCGGGTTTTTCCAGATAGACGTTGTAGCAAAGAAAATCAACGAAAGGCAGCTGGAGGTACTCGGTCGTCGGGTAGTTCACATACGTCACGAGCGCTTCCGGGTCCTCCTGTCGCACGATGCAGGATAGGTCCTCGATGAACCGCTCGATCCGTGCGGCCCCGTACCAGCGGACAATCGGCGCCGGAATCTCGTTGCCGACAGCGAAACCGAGCACTGCAGAGTGGCCGGCGCAGCTTACAACCGTCTGCCGCACGCTGTCCTCGATGCGGCGGCGAGTGTGCCGGTTATCGAGGAAGGTTATGTGCTGTTCCCACGCGCATCCGACGAGCACCCGGAGGCCGAAGCGCTGCGCGCAGTCGAGTAGCCAGCGCGGGACAGCGGTATACGTGCGTACCAGGTTGACACCGTTCGCGGCCATCGCGGCGAAGTCCCGCACCACCTCGGTCTCAGTCTTGTACTCGCAGCCCGTGTCGTCAGGCCGGAACGGGCCGTAAGTAACGCCGCGGATGTAGAACTTTCTTCCGTCCACATAGAAGAACTTGCCGCGCACCGCGGGGCGGCCGCCCTCGAGCGGGACCACCGGGAGTCCAGTTTTCCCGGCCGGTCTCGTCCGAGTACGCGCGATCTTCATTCTCTCCTTCGCCTGGGTTTCCGTCACGTGAGTCCGCCACAAAATGCGCCAAGACTAGAAAGTTTTTCGTCCACCCGCCCGAACTCAGCTTGACACACCGCTTCGCATCTCCATGAATCGTTGTTTAACGGCGAGGTGCGCCGTGGCCCGCTCCTGTACCGCAACATAGCGGTGACAAGACTTTACAGAGGCTTTACTGCGCTCCTGGGAAAAATCCGAGCACAATCGCGAATCCGAACGAGGTACGATCGCGGGCAAGGACCACTTGACCAGCAGCCCGCAGGCAGGCGCCACCTTAGGACCTGACGGCTGTTTTGTCAACAGGAACGAAGGGACCCCCATATATGTGATGCCACACTTGGTTACGGCGGGCTCGCCAAAAAATTCAGGTGCGCCGAAATGTAAACGTTACAGGCAGGGGTCGCGCTGTACGTCATCGACACTCGGCGGTCACACATGGGATTCACGGCGGACCATGAGACCGCGTCTGACGGCCCGAGCTGTAAGTCTGCGATGCCTCCTCGAGCATGCTGGACAGGACTTGCCCTGCTTCGAAATGGTCTTCGGCAATCTTGCGTGCCCCGGCCGCCTGCCGCTCGTAATCCAGTTCAATTCGGTCGAGAGCGTCCAACGCCTCGGCAGAATCGCGGAAGGAAAACAGGCCTGAACCGAGCGGCAGCCATTCCGAGAAACCGGTTTCCTGGGTGATCACCGGTCGACCGCTCGCGAGGTAACCAGCGCTTCGTTCGCTGAACCACCCGCTGTTGCTTGCGACATACCCATGTTTCGCGACTCCGAGCTCGCCTCTCGAAGCGCGCACGTACTCCTGGAAATCACCAGGAGTGCGTGCGATGTCGAGCGGGTTCTGGAGACGCCATCCCTTTTCGATCAGCATTGCGCGTGGCGCATCTGCACCACCGAGCGCGATTTCCAGAGGGACGGCGGCCTGCCCCGGCAGATCAGCGAAGGGCTCAAACGATGTGGACTTCGTCCCGAACCGCTTACCCTCGTGGTGCACCGGAGGGTAGCTCTGCCACTGCATTACCGTCGTGTATGGCGCAGCGATTGGTGCAGGCACTACGGGCCATGCGTCCAAAACCACAGGTTGGCGGGTGGGGCGCCAGTGGAAGCCATCGTCAGGCAGGCTGGCGCTGCCGTTCCTGACGTTCTCGGCAAACGTGAAGAAGGCGTTGTGGTCGAGCGCGCGTTTCCGTGCGGTATCGTTGGTGAGGTGCCGGACCTGGGTGAAGACGGGGTCCGTGTCGATAAGCAGGCGCAGCGGCACGTCCAGTGCCCAATCGCGTAGCGGATTGACCGCCGAGACATTCAGAATCATATCGGCGGACCGGCAGAACTCTTCGCCGTCGTCACGAGCGGCACCGAGCCAGCGGCCGGTGTGTGCATCATGGTAGGCCCAGCGATCCGCCAACCCAATGAGGCTGAAAGCGTCAGCAGCAAACCGGAGCCCATAGGATGGGTCGCAATCGACCACGTGCCTGCTCGGATCGTAACAGGCGGGATAGTCATCGCTATCCTCGATGAAGCGCACGTCGTGCCCGAGCCGGGCGAGTCCGAGAACGTACTGCAGGTGATGCCAGGCGAGTCCCCCGAGGGGACCGCGGACTATGTACCCCAGCACGACGATGCGCATCCTTGAATCCTTCCGAGTACGGGAGCTGAACGACGGTATGGACAGCCTACGGCCTGTCGGCCCGAAGGTGCTTCATCGCGTTCTGGCGGGCGGCTTCGTCATCCGTCGGGTGCAACACGCGAACGACTCGTTGCGGGTTTCCCACCACGACTGCATACGGTGGCACATCGACGTCGACGATCGTGCGGCTCCCCACAATGCAGCCACGACCGAGGGTCACACCCGGGAGGATCACCGAGTCGAAGCCCACCCAGACGTTGTCTTCGATTGTCACTGGCCGGCCACCCGTTTCAGGAAAAGGGCGCGCGGGATGTCTGGACGCGGCGACAACTGCAGCTGTGCGTGATTCAGCCGATTGGCTCGATGCGGGCCAGGAGTCGGTTATGAAAGTACCCCATGCGAAGAGGCAGTGCGCGCCGATATCAACCTTTCGTTCACAAACGATATAGCTCCCGTTGATGATCGTATACGCCCCGACCCTGACTCTGCCACGCGGCCCAACGATGAAGGACGACCGGATGTATGCACCGGCCGACTCGCCCAAGGTCAACGCCGGTTCCATACCTGAGTGGAAAGCGGCGAATGCGTATGTGGTGTCGATGTAAACGTTCCGGCCGAGCGACACGTTGGACGGCACGCTCCCCGGATACCAGTCGTGCTCGAGTCCCAACGGAATCGTCACGACGGCGCTCCAGTCACCGGCGCGGCCGGATTTCCCGCTACCGTGACGCCAGGATCGATGTCCCTGAGGACCAGCGATCCCGGCGAGACGACCGCCCCGCGGCCGACGCGCACTCCCTTGAGGATGGTCGCGTTATAGCCGATCCAGACGTCGTCCTCGATGATGACCGGGCGGGTCTCGATCGGCGGTCGTGTTGATCGATCTCCTGCTGGCGACAGGGCAATCGTATCGGCAAGACGGGCGGCTGGATCGACGGGATGAAAATCCGAGTCGACAATCGTCGCTCCGCCCGCGATGAACACGCGCGATCCGATGAGGATACTACGTGCTGCGACGAGAGAGGCATTCGCGATGTAGCAGTCGTCGCCAATCTCGATCATGCCACGCTCCTCTGTCGCGATCGACGTGCGCCAGAGGGTCACGTTGTTGCCAACCTTGAAACCGACAGGAAGGATCGACTGGTAGTTTTTGAAGCAGAACGAGGAATCGACAAGGGTATTGCGTCCGGCTTCGATATTCGATGGAACGGCTGCGTCGTACCAGTCGTTCGGCACCTTGGCACCGGGAACCAGCGGGAAAAGTCGGGCGACGGCCTGGCTCACGCGGACACGCGCGCGAGCAGACTGTCGAGCACTTTCGATGAGTCAAAGTATTCCTCGGCGATTCCGCGAGCGGCGCGGGAATGGACCTCGGGATGTGCAGCAACAGCTTCGATTGCACCGGCCGCCTCTTCCATCGTATTGAACGCAAAGAGGCCGTGGCCGGTGGGAATGATTCTCGACCAGCCCGTATCCTGCGTTACGACGGGCCGTCCGCTTGCTAGGTAGCACGCCGAGCGGCAGGAGAACCAACCCGTCCTGGCTTTCACGTACGCTTCCTTCGCCACTGAAAATTCCCCCGCGGACTCCTGAATGAATCGGCGATAGCTATCGGTGTCGGGTGCGCATTCAGCTGGATCCAGGATCGTCCATCCGGCCGCCGTAGCGACGTCTTCAGGAAACGGGGCCGCCATGTGTCCGGTCTGGCCGACAGCCACTTCCAGTGAGACTTCGGGGACACGGGAGGGTAGTTCCATCACCTTGGTGAACTCGACGTTTTTCTGGCCCCAGCGCTCACCTTGAAACTCAAAGTCACGGTTTGCCGCCCAGTTCATCACGGTGGTAAACCGCTTCCGTCCGGGCGGCAACGGCATCGCTGGCCAGGCATCGAGGCAGACCGGCTGGCGTGTGGGAAGCCACGTGACGCCGGAACGCGGTACTCGACAGTCCGGATCGCCAAGAAGCTCGCCAAATGAAAAATGGTGGTTGTGACCGGCGATGGCCTCGCGCATTCCGGGAGTACCTGCGCGAAATGCCATGTCCAGTTCAAACTGAGCCTGGGTGAACATCGGATCCGAATCGATGAGCACGCGATGAGGAATCGCACGATACTCGTCTCTCATGACATTGGCGCAAGACACGTTGACAAACACATCCGCGGTGTGGCAGACCTCGCGGACGGCAGCAGCCGACATTCCAAACCATGATTCGCTCATCTCGTCCCGGTATGCCCACCTGTCCGCCATCCCGAAGCGCTTCATCACTGCGGCGAGGTAGGCGACGTTGAGCGAGCAATTGGGGCCTTCATCCGATATCGGCTGAAAGATGGGCCAGATACGCGTATCCTCGATGTACCATACGTCGTGTCCCAACCGTGCGAATCCGGCAGGATACTGCATGTAGTCCCAGGTGACGCCTCCGGCGGGGAGCATGCCAACGTACCCGCCAACGACTATGCGCAAGGTCCGCTCACAAAACCGCGATGTTCTGGTTCCGATAGAGGCGAGCGTACACGCCGCGACCGCGAAGCAACGCTTCGTGGGTCCCCTTCTCGACTATCCGGCCATTCTCGAGCGCGAGAATCTGATCCGCACGGCGGATGGTGGTCAGGCGGTGCGAGATAATGAACGCAGTCTTGCCCTCGAGGTGCGAGGTCAGTCTCTCGAAGATCTCCGCCTCAGTGTGTGCATCCAGTGATGATGTCGGCTCATCGAGAATCATGATCGGTGCGTTCTTTAGGATGGCGCGAGCGAGCGCGATCCGCTGTCTCTCGCCTCCGGAAAGAGAAACGCCGCGTTCGGCGATCCGGGTGTCGTACCCGTCCGGCAACTGTTCGATGAAGCCGCGTGCGCAGGCGATCTCGGATGCAGCTACGATCTCCTCCTGCGTAGCGTCAGGGAATCCGAATGCGATGTTCTCGGCGATTGTCGCCGGAAACAGAATCGGATCCTGGAGCACGACTGACACGTTTTCGCGCAACCACCTGATCTGAAGATCCCGGAGATCGTGCCCGTCGATTCGAACAACGCCCGCGGTCGGGTCGTAAAAGCGCGAAAGCAGTCCGACGATGGACGATTTTCCGGCGCCGGTAATCCCGATGATCGCTGTTATCTGGCCCGGGCCCGAGCGGAATGAAAGATCGTGAAAGATCACGCGACCACTACCGTCTTCGGCCGGATAACCGAAACTGACGTTTTCGAATTGCACATCGCCGTGCAGCCGGTCCGGCCGTGTTGCGTCAGTTTTTTCCGGCACCTCCTCGGTGGAGTCGAGAATGTCGAGTACGCGCCGTCCTTTGCTCGTAATTGCGACAGCCGTACCAACGGCAGCAGTCACTCCGGTGAGTGGTCCGTTGATCGCCGCAACGTACCCTATGAATACCAGGAGGTCACCGAGCGTCAGGCGCTTGTCGATTACCCGGGCGCCCCCGACACCGATCAGTACTACCGCCAGAACACCGGTGATGATGGATGCAATCTGATTGTAGGTGGTGCCTACCTTCAGCGATCTTCGGTACGCTCCCCCCAACAGTCGACCATGACTCTCCAGCTGTCTCTGGATGTGGGGTTCGCGGGCAAATCCCTGAATTGCCTTTATTCCGGTCAGGCTCTGCTGGATAAACGACATCATCTCGCCTTGCTGCGTCCATTGCTCGCGGGCGGCGTCGTTCAGCGGCTTGTAAAAAAGCACCCAGGCCAGAACAAGCAGCGGGACCATCGAAGCAGTGATCAGCGACAAGAGCGGATCCAGCCGGATCATGAAATAGAACATTCCGACCAGCGTAATCGCAGCGGCCAGACCCGGCACTGCCACCGACGATACCACTGCCTGTACGGCGAACACATCGGCTCCGACCCGCTGGCTCAGATCACCGACCTGGTGCCGCTGGTGAAAAGAAAGCGATAGGCGCTGAAGCTTCGCAAACACCTCCTTGAGAAGGTCGTAAACCATGTCCTGCGCCACTCCGAAAACGACTACCTGAGTTACCAGAGACGCGAGAGCCGCTCCGACGATGAGCGCTGCGCCGGCGGCCACGGACCAGAGAATGATCTCGAACGGAGCAAACGATCCGGTGCTGGCGAAGCTTGAAGCGAGCCATTCGGGTAACCTCCGTCCCGAAATGGCATAGTCCACGATTGCCTTGGTGGGCCATGGCCGCGCGAGCTCGAGCCCCGTCGTCAGCACTGCCATGACGCCAGCAAGCGCCAGCCGTGACTTATAGGGAGCCGAGTACTTGAGCATCCTGATCAGGCCACTGGCGGTCGGCTTTTTTCCGTTCACAACGGCTGCAGGTGTCATGGAATCGAAACGTTCATCAGTATGTCGGCAGCAGTCAAGTCTGGTGGTGGCCAGCTCGACGGCCTCGCTGGGCACTCAGTTGATTGTGTTCGGCGCCGCACTGAAGATGGTTCTGCGCCTGTCGAGCAACGTGTTCTCCAGGCTTCAGCGACTGTCCCTGTCGTTCCACCAGCGCCACACCGCTGGCGATCTGACCCAGCGTGGGCAGCGACGTGTTTGTCGTTCAGGCCGCGGTCTGCGCTGTAGCTATCCTGCGCTATCTGATCCCGCTGAACCGGGGGTTAACCACGTTGCTGAAGATCGAGCCAAACGTGTAGCTCAGACCCAGGCCGCCATAATAGCTGTACTTGCTCGCGAGCTGCCGCCGCCGCAGCAGTATGTCTTCGTCGCTGAGCTGACCCTTGGCCAGATATAGCTGATCGCGCAGCAGCGACACTTCCAGGTAGGTGTTCAAACTCAAGCCCTTGAAGAGTCGCAAATCGAGCTCGTTGTAAAGCTTCGCGCGATGCTTTTTGAAATCGTCAAGCAGGGCTACGCCTTCGGCGGAAAGGCTGACTGAGCCCCATGGCTGCTTGAAGTCGACGGCGGCGATCACGGATTGATCGGGCCGCACCTCATTGAGCTTGCCGAAAATCGTGGTATCCTCGTAAGCAAAGGAGCTTACACCAGCGGCGTACGCCAGCGTGAACCTGCGGCGTGTGGACTCGGAGTAGGGGAAAACGCTGTACTCGATGGTCGGGGCCAATCGCAGGAAGAGCTTCTGGTTGAGAAACGTGGATGAGCTGAGAGAGGCGCGCTCGCCAATCGACCAGTGTGCGCCGACGCTTTTCACCATAAGGTGATTCGCTCCGTACGAATGCGTGTAGTTGGTGAATCTGGACCCGTCGCTGAACGTGTACTTGCTCTCGTAATAGCCGCCATGAAAGCCCAGCCCGAACTTCCATGCGTCCGTTGTTCTGTTGGCCGAGGTGGAACCGTTCAGGTTGGTGTACCGCTGTGACTCCTCTCCGCCGAAGTCCCCTCGCACGCTGGTGTTGAAGACCCACAGGTTCCATGGATCGCGGGCAGGCGCAACCGGTGTCGGGGCAGCCGCGCTGGGAGGTGTGTAGCCGACGCGCAGCCGGGCTCCATCCGGCGTCCGGGCGGCATAACGCACCAGACCGAGCTTCATTACTCGAGCGAGGCCGCTTCGTCTGTCGTCAGCGGTGGCTTCTTGAGGGACGGCGTGGCGAACGGTGTCGACCATTCCGGACAAGTCGCGCTGACCGATGAAGTTGATCGTGTACGAGACCCCGCCGCCCCCGGTAGGCTCGCTCGTGACGAGCACGTGCACCGATGCATCGGCACGGTCGCGCATGTGGTCCACGAACGGGATTTCGGTCCTGAAGTAGTCGAGATCGCATCCGCTGGTCTGGCAGTCAACGAAGACGCGTACGCGTGACCCGGGCTGGCTCGAAGCCGGCGCAGGCATCGCTGTCCCTGCCTGCGTAGTGGGGGTTGCAGTTGGCGTCGTAGCTGGCGTCGCAGTTGGCGTCGTAGCTGGCGTCGCAGGTGGCGTCGTAGTTGGCGTCGTAGTTGGCGTCGCAGGTGGCGTCGCAGGTGGCGTCGCAGGTGGCGTCACGGGTGGCGTCGCATTGGTCTGCGACAGCGTGATCTCTCCCATCCCCGGGTGAATCGAGATGTTCATCTCCCATCCATACGACGCTCCCCTCCAGGGGACCGGATCGGGAGTTACCAGACGATAGATTCCCGGCAGTAGCCACGCTCTTGCGGTGCCCGTTCCGTCGGTCTGAATAGAGATGCTTTCTCCGTTCTCGTCGACGACGAGAATGCTCATGCGCGTGACTGGTCTCCTGAAGCCTTCCGGTTCCGTCATCGCGGCTTCGATCTTTGCCAGCACTCTCCCGCGGGCGTCGAGGTCACCAGCCAGCGGTACCTGCGCCGAGACCGGCGCGGCAAATGCCGTCAGTACGGATAAGTAGAGTGCTATAAGCGAAGGGCAGGCTCGCATCGAACGGCTCCGGTATCGGATTGCAGAAAACGGCAAACCCCAATAAGCACTGCAGGTCGCGCGATTCCTAAAACATTCTCGAATCTCTGTTTGACACTCCAGTCTTGATCGGTGTTGAACACGGATCATGATGTCGGTGACATTTCTAATGGCGTAAGACAGGGGACATTTCTAATGGTGTTTGACACATCACGTCTTGATCGGTTGACACCTGACACCCCCAGTGCGATAATTCAAGGCTGTTCACAACTCAACGCCGGCCAGTGACTTAGCCCGGCGCGCCTCGAGTCCCCGCCCGCGTTACAGTTGCGGGCGCACCCGGCGGCAGCGGATGGATACCGGCCTCAAGGGGGCGCCTGGTCCAGCCGCGTTTTTGTTGAGTGTGCCCGGTGCCGCATCCACGAGAACACTGCAGACCCCGATGACAAACGCCGCAATTCCAGCTCGCCCGGAAGGCAAGGGCAAGTCGCATACTACTAGCAGGGGCCGCGAAACCCCGCTTGAGCACTATCGTAACATCGGCATCATGGCCCACATCGATGCCGGGAAGACGACTACCACCGAGCGGATCCTCTATTACACCGGAAAGTCCCACAAAATCGGCGAGGTGCACGACGGCACCGCGACGATGGACTGGATGGAGCAGGAGCAGGAACGCGGCATCACGATCACGTCGGCGGCCACGACTGCATTCTGGACCCGCAACGGCGTCGAGCATCGCATCAACATCATCGACACACCGGGCCACGTCGACTTCACTGTCGAAGTTGAGCGCTCGCTCCGCGTTCTCGACGGCGCGGTGACCCTGCTCGACTCGGTCGCCGGCGTCGAGCCGCAGACCGAGACCGTCTGGCGCCAGGCCGACCGCTACATGGTCCCGCGACTCATCTTCTCCAACAAGATGGACCGCGTCGGCGCGAACTTCGATCGCTGCCTGGCAATGATCAGGGACCGGCTCACGAAGGACGCCTATCCGATCCAGCTGCCGGTTGGCTCGGGTGAGCTGTTCACCGGCCACATCGACGTCATCGAGCGCAAGCAGTACATCTTCGACGACGCCACCCTCGGCAAGGAGTTCGAGGTAG
>Ga0136617_10000263_pt1 | contig 42157 bp, 42 predicted proteins | sample AntDrymUQ3222106_2_FD_129672 | JGI IMG/M metagenome (GOLD analysis project Ga0136617, IMG submission 129672) | Polar desert sand microbial communities from Dry Valleys, Antarctica - metaG UQ322 (21.06) | ecosystem: Environmental > Terrestrial > Soil > Desert | place: Antarctica: Dry Valley... | reverse complement strand
TACACCCCAGTCCTACGCCAAACCCAGCTACCCGAGACCCCCGTCCCCTGGTGGGAAAACCGCACCCTCCGCTACGAGTTCGCCTGACCCCCTTGCGTCGGACCAGTTGCGTGGAAATCCGCGCTAACGGACTGAGACCGTTGCTATCAAGAACTGATATCAAGCAGTAGATGATGATCTCGTTATCGACTAAAACACCTGCTCAGAGTGGGTGGAGCTGAGGGGATTCGAACCCCTGACCCCTTGACTGCCAGGAAATCGACATCACTCGTCCGGCGCTTCTACCAGGCACTTCGCTACCGATCCGCTTGCTCTGGCCGCCGCGACTTGCACCACGGCACCCGAGTTCGCACCACGACCGGCACCACGATCGTCGGTAGCCAGAGACTCGATCCGCCACCCTGCACGAGGAAGGTCCGACGGCGAACCTCACCGATCATCGATCGGGATCGACGCCCAGAGGGAGGTATCGGATGCGGATGCGGTCGTCGAGTACGACGACGACCGCGCCGGCATCGAGGGGCTCCGCGATCTGCGCCAGGTTCGCCAGCAGGATCAGCGCGAGTGCCTTCGGATCGACCTCTTCACCGCGGTACAGCACAAGGCTCGGACGGCGGTCATTGCTCCGTGCCAGCAGCTCGCCGAAGTCCGTGTCAGCCGACACCAGCACGCGGTCCTGTTCCCGCGCGGCTTCCATCACGACGAGGTCGGCCGAACCGGCAAGTCCAAGGCCGACGACGGACACGGCATCATGACCGGCGGCGCCCAGCTGTGCGGCCAGCGATGGCGACAGGCACTCGTCGACGAGGAATCTCACGCACTGTGCCGCAGCGGCAACTCACGCTCCGCCACCGCGGCCGCGGCATAGAGCAGCGCCTCGTGCACGTCCTCGGCGGTGACCTGAGGGAAGTCCGCTCGGATCTCCTCGACGGTCATCCCGGCCGCAACCATCTTCAGCAGTCGCGTGACGGGCATGCGGGTACCTCGGATACACGGGACACCGCCCATGATCTCGTGGTCGACCACGATCCGCTCGAAGCTCACCCTGACAGTCTAGAACGATCGTCCAGCGCACAACGCCCCGTCTCCGCCCCACGCCGCATGCTCATCGGCGCAGCAGCCGACCGCACTCGGAGAGATCATGAGACGCAGGAGCCCCTGCAGCACCTCGACCGGCTCTGCCACCGGACGGACCATCGTGACCGTGGTGCCAAAGTCAAGTGGTCACCTGCATCAGTTGCTGCGACAGCGGCGCAACAGAAACGCGTTTCCGCTGGTCAGAGTGGGTGGAGCTGAGGGGATTCGAACCCCTGACCCCTTGACTGCCAGTCAAGTGCGCTACCAGCTGCGCCACAGCCCCGTACCCGGAGAAAACTATCACGGCCTCCCGACCCGGATGCTCACCGGGTCGGGAGGCCGCACAGCTCAGCCAGCAGCGATGGCCTCCGCCAACCACCCGCCGTTACTCACGTCGATCTTACGCCCGTCGACGACGACGGTGGGCGTCCCGAAGCCACCGTCCCCGCTCAGGACGGGGTCGGTCGCCGCGGCCTGGGTCGCGGCGGCGACGGCTTGAACGTTCGACCCGGACCGCACACAGTCGGCGAAGTCACCGGAAGCACCCAGCTCGGTGCCGAACGCGATCAGCTGGTCGTCACTCAGCCCCGCGCTACCCATACTCGGCTGTTCGGCGAAGAGCTTGTGACTGTACGCGGGGAAGATCCCGGCGGGCACCGAGCAGAGGGCGGCGTTCGCCGCGCGGATCGAGTAGCCGGGCGGGTCGCTGCGGCCGTTCAGGATCGTCACAGGGTGGAAGCGCGCGGAGACCTGGCCGTTGTTGAGGGCCGTGGTGAGCTCGTCGCCGTAGCGCTGCTCGAAGCGCTCGCAGTGCGAACAGAGGTAGTCCACGTACACGTCGACGGTGACCGGCGCGGACGGCTGACCTGCGGTGATCACAGCATCGGATGTGCTCGCTGAGTAGCTCGCCGACGCCGTGCCAGTTGATCCCCGGGGGAACAGCACTCCCGCCGCGACCACAACGGCCACCACGATCAGGATGCCGACCACGATCAGGGTGGCCGATGGGGCCCGCCGTTCGGGCGGCGTGATGCCCGCCGCACCCAACCGTTGGGCCGCCTCCTCCTGCTGGCGCTTCTTGTCGTTGCGCGACGCTCCGCCCACGTCAGATCCTCTCCTTCGGGCCGGCTGACCGGCTGCGTTCATCGAGCCACACGTCCAGTGCGAACAGCGTCCGCGGTCGCACCAGCAACCAGCCCGCCAACAGGCCGAAGCCGGTGTCTCGGAACAGCTCCGGGATGTATGCGGTCTCCCCCGGGTCGACCGGACCGCCGCCGCCGAAGCAGCCGCAGTCGATCGAGAGCCCACGCGCCCAGGCCTGCGCGACCCCGGCGACGAACACCAGCAGCAACGCAGCGGAGATCGCCGCGACGGCGCGGGTGCCGAACCCGACCACGAGCATCAGCCCGAGCGTGATCTCCAGCCACGGCAGCACCGCGGCCACCACCTCGATGCCGGCCGCGGGCAGCACCTCGTAGCTGCGCACCGCCACGTACGTCTGGTCCGGATCGAGAGCCTTGAGCCCGCCGGAGACCAACCACACGGCCGCGAGACCGATGCGCGCCACGGTTCCGACGACATCGAGTAGCCGGCCCTGATTCACGCATTCAGACTATCGACGGGATCAACCTCGCAATGACCCGGGCCCGATGAGGCCTGCCTGTCGCCACCTGAGGAAAGCCTCAATTCAGTCCAACATGGACAGCTTACTCGGGTACTGTTAGGGCCATGACGCAGGTCCCGGGCCCGGCGGCGTACGCCGCGCATGACAGCACCCACCACGGCCACTCCGACGTCTCCGGCGGCTGGCTGCGGGCTGCGGTGTTCGGCGCGATGGACGGTCTGGTCACCAACATCGCCATCGTGGCCGGCGTCGGCGGGGCCGGAGCCGGCCGACAGCTGATCATCCTGACCGGCATGGCCGGGCTCGTGGCGGGCGCGTTCTCGATGGCGCTGGGTGAGTTCGCCTCGGTGGATACCCAGAACGACGCGGTGGCCAACGAAGTTACGGCCGAGCGCGAGGAGATCCGCCTGCACCCGGCCGTAGAACAGGCCGAGCTGGCACAGATGTATCAGGAGATGGGTCTCACCGTCGGCACCGCGCAGGCCGTGGCCGACGAGGTGCATGCCAATCCCGACCTGGCCGTCAAGATCCACGTCGTCCAGGAGCTCGGCGTCGACCCTGACGACCGGCCCTCGCCGTGGACCGCGGCGATCTCGTCGTTCCTGTGCTTCGCGGTGGGCGGTGTGTTCCCGCTCATCCCGTTCCTGCTGGGCTCCTCCGCCCTCGCGCTGGGCTTGCTTGTCGGTGCCGTCGGGCTGTTCGCCGTGGGCGCGTTGACGTCGCGGTTCACCACCCGGAGCTGGTGGTTCGCGGGTCTGCGCCAGCTGGTCTTCGGTGCCCTCGCGGCAGGTGCGACCTACGGGGTGGGTGCGCTGATCGGGGTCAGTGCGGGCGGATAGCGGCCGGGCCCTCGGTCACGGAGCACTCTGCGAGGCACTCCGCACCGCGGCGTGAGGGCCGCGGCAGGGTTTCAGGTGCCCGCAGCCAGAAGCCCAGCGCCACGAGGGCGATCGCCCCGGTCAGGGCGAACGACGGACCGAACCCGATCCCCTCGGCCAACGCGCCGGCCGCCACCGGGCCGATGATCGCACCGAGGTCGGCGACCATCTGGAAGCCCGCGAGCACGGTGCCGCCGCGCGCCTTGTTGCCGATCACGTCGGCCACCGCCGCGTTCATCGGAGGGTTGATCAAGCCGTTGCCCAGCCCCGCAACCAGGCTGACCGCCAGGAACAACGGGGGCCAGGGGATGAATCCGAGCACGCCGGTGGCAACGCCAGACACCGCGAGGCCGATGATCGCCGGCGGACGCCGGCCGCGCCGGTCGGCGATCCGGCCGGCAGTTACCAGGGTGGCCGCGGTGCCCGCGGCAAAGACCGCGAGCGCGATCCCTGCCCACGACTCGGGCTGGTCCAGCACCTCCACGACGAACAGCGGCACCAGCGCGATGCGCACGCCGAACACCGCCCACCCGTTGGAAAAACTGGCCACGAGCGCGGCCCGGTAGGCAGGGTGGCCCAACACCTCGCGGAACCGGGCCGGCGGCGCCGCGGTGACGTCCGCGCCGCCGGATTCGCCGGTTCGGTTGCGCAGCAACGGCCAGGTGAGCCCCACAACGGCGACCAGCAACCCGGCGTAGACGAGGAACGGCGCCCGCAGGCTGATCACGATCAGGCCACCGCCGACCAGCGGCCCGATGATGTTGCCGATCAGGAAACCCGTGGCCCACATCCCCGACGCCCGCCCGCGCATGGTCGGAGGCGCGAGCCGGATCAGCAGCGAGATCGCCGAGACGGTGAACATCGTCGATCCAATACCGCCGAAGCCACGCAGCGCGATCAGATGCCAGTACTCGGTGGCGAACGCACATGCTCCGGTGGACACCGCCACCACCACCAGCCCCACCAGGTACGCGGGCATCTCACCGAATCGGGTGACCAGCCGCCCGCTGACCGGGGCGAACAGCAGCCGGGACAGCGCGAACACGCTGACCACGGCCGAGACCGCGGTGATGCCGACGTCGAAGCTCCGGATGAACACCGGCAACGTCGGCGCGACGATCCCGTACCCGATCGCGATCATGAATGCGCCGCCGACGAGCACCCAGATCTCGCGCGGGAGCCGGTCGGGTGCGTGGACACTCGGGCTGTCCGTGTCGACCACCCGCGCTCCCTCCGCTGCATTCCCCCTAGAAGTTACGCGGCCGAGGCGTCCCGGGGTGACACCGACGCCCCGACGCTCCCCCCTCCCCTTCCCTCCCCCGCTTGGTCGAACGAACGGCACGTTCGTCCAGTAGGTATGGATGAACGTGCCGTTCGTTCGAGCAGGCGGGGTCTGCGGACCGGCGCGGAGATCCCCGCAGCCAGGACGACCGGCCGGGAGACGTCACCACCCTGCTGGCATCCGCCCCGGGTCTGACACTGCGGGAGCCGAGACTCCGCACGCCTATCGGAGGCAGGCGCCACTACCGCTGAGCCGATGTCGGGTGACGCGTGAGCCGATGTCGGGTGCTGAGCTTGCGGTTCGTCTGCACGGAGACCGATGACCGGCTGTTGCCGGACCGGTGCGCAACAACAGCGAAGCCGTAGCCGCTGGCCACGCGGCTACGGCTTCACCGCAGAAGGTTCGAACTATAAGTCGAACCGGTGGAGGTGCCGGGAATCGAACCCGGGTCCTCCGTCGCTTCACAAGGGCTTCTCCGTGCGCAGTCCGCGTTGCCTCTACTTGGATCCACCGGTCATGCGGACGAGCCGGTGTGACGATCCCAGTCGCTGTTCGTTGTCCCCGCCGGCCCCGCGACCAGGCCGGCAGGTGAGTCCCCTAGCTGATGCCGGGACCCGGGGCGGGAACATCCCCGGACCGACAGCGACACACTCGCTCAGGCAGCGAGGGCGTACGCGCGCTGATTGGAATCGGCGCTTATAGGGTTGCGACGGGTGGTTTTCGAGATCATCGTCGCCTTCCTCGGCACGCTTCCCCTTGATCGTCGTCCGGAGTCGAAACCGTTCACCCCCTTCATCACCCGGAACCGGGCGATCCGTACAGAGTAACGCCTCGCGGCTCCCGGATCATTCCGGTGGAGGCGGCGATCCATGCATGATCTTTCTGAGGGATCCGCAACGGTCGCTCCGGCGACGCCGAGGTAACCCTCGGATCGATCTTGATCGAGGCGTCGCTCAGAGCCACGCCGGAGTGTCGTGCAGCACCGACCGCAGGAAGCCCACCCCGAGCCGGTCGTCGTCGGCCGCCCAGCTTGCGACCGCGCGCACCTGTTCGACAGGCAGGGTCTCGCGGATCGACCCGCCGACCTGAACGTGCACCTTCACCACGCGGGCCCCGCCGCACAGCGGTCCCGAGGTAGTCGACGACGTCCTGCAGCGCAGCGCCTACCGCATCTCCCGGACGCGCCCCTTGGCCGCCCGCCCGTAGGCACGCTGGATCTCGCGGTCGGCGTCGCGCTTGGCGAGGTCGGTGCGCTTGTCGTAGCTCTTCTTACCCTTAGCTAGGGCCAGCTCACACTTGACCTTGCCGTCGTTGAAGTACAACGCCAGCGGCACCAGCGTGAGCCCACCCTCGCGGATCTTGCCGATCAGTCGCTCGATCTCGCCGCGGTGCAGCAGCAACTTGCGGGTGCGCCGGGGCTCGTGGTTGGTCCAACTGCCCTGGGTGTACTCCGAGATGTGCAGGCTGCGCAGCCACACCTCGCCATCGTCAACGGTGGCGAACGCATCCACCAGCGATGCCCGGCCCAGTCGCAGGCTCTTCACCTCAGTGCCCAGCAGCGCGACGCCCGCCTCGTAGGTGTCGATGATCGCGTAGTCGTGGCGCGCCTTGCGGTTCTGCGCGATCACCTTCCGGCCCGTCTCCTTCACCGGATCAGTCTACGCGGGGGGAGGGCACCCCTCGAGACGTGTCAGAACGGTCGCCTGGGCCACCTCCTCGTGACACCGACCCACTGGCGACGACAGGCTCACGAATAGTGCAGGTTGTATGCCTGACTACACCCCGTGTAGGTATTTCTGAAGTTGGTGATGCTGACAATTACGCGCGGGTCTCGACCGTTGCGTGCGATAGCGATATCGAGCGGGTGGCCTTCGTCAAATGGACGCCCAATGATCTCTGTACCGTGTCCGTCGGTTGGCGAGGCGCCGAACCGGCAAACGCGCCGTCCTCCGCAGCAACATCCGAACGAGCGGCACTCTCGTCCGGTAGATATGGACGAAAGTGCCGCTCGTTTGGGGTTTCGGCCGGGCTGCGCTACCAGGTGATGCCGGCGTTCACCGCGACCGAGCGCGGTAGAACCGCCGCGATCCACCATCCCAATAGAATCGATCGGGAACCGCCCGCGCGGTACCGGGACGGCCAGCGTCAGGTCTGATGGACGTGCAGGGCGATGCTCAGAGCAGACCGTTCGCCATCAGCCAGTTCTTCGCGACGGTCTGCGGGCTGGGCTTGCTGTCACCGGCCGCCTCCGCGTTCAACGCGGCCAGGCCATCGGTGGTCAGCTTGGCCGAGACGGCGTTGAGCACCTGCTTCACGGTGTCGCTGGCCTTCATCTCGTTGATCAGCGGCACCACGTTCTGAGCGCCGAAGAGCTGCTCCGGATCGTCCAGCACGACGAAGTCGTTCGCTGGGATAGACGCGTCCGTCGTGAAGATATTGGCGGCCTGGATGTCCCCGCGCTGCAAAGCACCCACAGTGAACGGTCCGCCCGCGTCCAGCTCCCGGTACTGCTGGAACGTGCAGTTGTAGGTATTCGCGATCCCGGGAATGCCATCCGGGCGGATCTTGAACTCGGACGCGCCGCCGAAGACCAGCTGACCGCAAGCGGGGGCGAGGTCGGCGAGGCTCTTCGCGTTCAGCCTGGTGGCCGTCTCGCGCGTGAGGACCACGGCGTCCTTGTCCTCGGCGGCGGACTTGTCAAGCACGATCAGCCCGGCCGGCAACTGCTGCTTGAGCGCGGCGTAAACAGCTTCCGTCTCCCTCTCGGTCGACTGCTTGTTGATCTCTCGCAGGAGTGCACCTGTGTAGTCGGGAACCAGGTCCAGCGATCCATCCTGCAGCGCGGGGAAGTAGGTCTCCCGGTTTCCGATGTTCAGACGCTTCTCGACGGCGACATCCTTGGCCTCCAGTGCCTGGGCGTAGATCTCGGCCAGGATCTGGTTCTCGACGAAGTTCGCCGAGCCGACCACGAGCGCGTCGGACCCGGAACAGGCGGACAGACTGGATGTCAGGGCTACCGCGGCAACGGCGGCCATCAGGGTGCGACGCATGGGACGGTCCTCCAGCTTCGGATCGGGTCAGGCTGGCGCTCGCGCGGTGTCGGACGCGTGGGGGTCAGGTACCGGGCGCAACCGGCGACGGCCCGTCGGGACGGCTTGCAAGCCGGGCGAGACGATCAGACGCTGCAATCCGGAGAGCAGCAGGTCGGCCGCGATCGCCAGCAACGCAACGAGCAACGCACCCGCTGCCATCTGCGGTATGCCGACCGCGAGCCCGTCGATGATGATCCGCCCCAACCCGCCGAGTCCGACGAACGCGGCGATCGTCGCGGTCGATATCACCTGCAGCAGGGCGCCGCGGACGCCCCCGATGATCAGTGGTGCGGCGTTGGGGAGCTCCACCTTCCAGAGGATCTCACGGCCGCGCATTCCCATGCCCAGTGCCGCGTCGATCACGGCGGCGTCGATGTTGCGGATGCCGGCGTAGGTGCCGGCCAGAACGGCCGGTACCGCCAGGATGACCAGTGAGACGAGCGGACCGAGCAGGCCGATACCGACCGCGCTGGCCAGCAGCACGAGCAGCCCGAGAGTCGGCAGCGCCCGTAACCCGTTGGCAAAGCCGACCACCAGGAATCCGCCCTTGCCTGTGTGCCCGATCCAGGCGCCCAGCGGGATCGCGATCACCAGTGTGATAACCATCGTCAGCACCGTGTAACCGAGGTGCTCGAGGACCCGCTGCGGAACGCTTTCCGTGCCCGTCCAGTGGGCCGGGTCGGTGAGCCAGGCCCACATCCCGCCGAGTCCGGATTTCACCCCGAGCTCCGCTCGGCCACCCGGCTCCGGTCCCACGGCGTCAACGCCCGGCCCACCAGCAACAGAGCCGCGTCGGCGATCAGTGCGATCAGCAGCACCAGAACGATCCCGGCGACGATCTCCTCCGGGATGTCGCGCTGGAACCCGTCGGTGAACAGCTTCCCGAGGCCACCGAAACCGATGACCGAGCCGACGGTGACCAGGCTGATATTGGACACCGTGGCCACCCGCAGCCCGGCCAGCACCACCGGAACGGACAAGGGCAGTTCGACGGTCACGAAGCGGCGCAGCGGCGGGTAGCCCATCGCGGTCGCCGCGTCCACGACCGCCGGCGAGACCGCGCTCAGCGCGTCGGCGACCGTGCGAACCAACAACGCCACCGTGTATATGGTCAAAGCGACGACAACATTGATCGGATCCAGGATCCGGGTATTGATGATCGCAGGCAGGATCACGAACAACGCCAGCGACGGCACTGTGTACAGCACGCCCGACACATTGGTCAGAATCGACCGTCCCAGTCGACTCTCATTGGCCAGCCAGCCGAGCGGAAGTGCGATCACCAGCCCGAGGAGAACCGGAAGCAGGGCGAAGTAAAGGTGCTCGAGCGTGAGCTCCCCGATCAGATCCAGGTTGTTGAGCACCCATGTCATGGGCGTCCACCGGCCGCTGACCGACCGCTGGTGGGGCTCACGCCGCGTCCTGCGCCCGTCGAAGCTGCGCGAGCGCGCGCAGCACGCCTTCGGCGCTGACCGAACCCACCACCCGCCCATCGCCGTCCACCGCGACACCCTGGCCCGACGGGGAGGACAGTGCCGCGTCCAGAGCACTGCGTAGCGACCCGGACATGACATCATAGAGCGAGCCACTGGGCACCAGCCCGTCGGCGGTCACCGCCGCGCCCTCGGTCAGGTCAGCACCGGCCAGCCAGCCCCGCGGTCGGTCGACGTCGTCGACGACGAGAGTCCAATCGCCGTTGCGGCTTGCCGGCGCGCCGAGTGCGACGGTGTGCAGCTCGCCCAGCGGCAGCTCATCGGCCGAGAGGAATCCCAGCCCGCGGTACCCCCGGTCCCGCCCCACGAACTCGTCCACGAAGCCGTCGGCGGGTCGGGAAAGCAGGGTGCCGGGCTCGTCGTACTGGGCGAGGTGACCACCTGTGCGAAACACCGCGACCTTGTCACCGAGCTTGACGGCCTCGTCAATGTCATGGGTGACGAAAACGATCGTCTTGCCCAACTCAGCCTGCAAACGCAACAGCTCATCCTGCAAACTCTCCCGCACAACCGGGTCGACTGCACTGAACGGCTCGTCCATCAACAGGATCGGCGGGTCGGCGGCCAGGGCCCGGGCCACGCCGACTCGCTGCTGTTGCCCGCCGGAGAGCTGCACAGGGTAGCGCTGCGCCATCTCCGGCACCAGCCCGACCACCTCCATCAGCTCCGCTGCACGCTCCCGGGCCCGGCGCTTGGTCCAGCCCAGCAGCAATGGCACGGTGGCAATGTTGTCGAGGATCGTGCGGTGCGGGAAGAGCCCCGCCTGCTGGATGACGTAACCGATGCCGCGGCGCAGCTCGGCCGCATCACCGGTCATGATGTCAGCGCTGTCGACCAGGATCGTGCCCGACGTCGGCTCGATCATCCGGTTGATCATTCGCAACGACGTGGTCTTCCCGCACCCCGACGGCCCGACGAGGACGGTGATCCGCCCGGCGTCGATGGTGAGGTCGAGATCGTCGACGGCGACGGTGCCGTCGGGGAAACGCTTGGTGACGCCCCGGAACTCGATCACCCAGGACCTCCGTGTTCTCGATGGCCTCTTGTCAGGCCGCCGCGTCGCAGAAGGTTAACCCGATCAGTGGGATGGCGCGAGGACTGTGACCGGACCGCGACCCAAGGAGGCCGTGAGCACAACCCGACCGGTGTGCTCGACCCAGTGAGCCGGGGCGAGCGCCGTTCACGGGGCAGGGGGTGGCAGCCGGTCGCCCGCGATCAGCTCGCGTAGGCGCTCCCCGCTCATCGGGCGTGCGAACAACCACCCCTGGTAGGCGTCCAGGCCAATTTCGCGCAACACGTGGAACTGTTCGGCGGTCTCCACACCCTCGGCAACGGTGGAGCGGCCCATCGCCCGGGCCATGTCGACGACGGCGCGTGCCACGGCTGCGTCCACCGCGTCGTCCGCCACACCGGTGACGAACGCCCGATCCAGCTTCACGATCTGGGCCGGCAACTCCTTGAGTCGGGCCAGCGAGGAGTGACCGGTTCCGAAGTCATCCACCGCGAATCGCACGCCGCGGGAGACCAGCTCGGCCATCGCCGCCACCGCGTGCGGCGGCAGGGCGACGAGGCTGGTCTCCACGAGTTCGAGCACCAGCCGGTCCCACCGCAGGCCGCTCTCGACGACGACCTCGGTCACCGCGGAGAGGAAGTCGACCTCGCTCGGGAGCAACCCAGCCAGGTTCACCGCGACCGCCGGGGGTCGGCCGAGGTGCTCGGGCCAGGTGACCGCTTCCCGGGTGGCCTCCCGGAGCACCCACAGGTCGAGCTCGCGCAGCAGCCCGCAGCGCTGCGCGACCGGCAGGAAGTCCCCGGGCGCGATCAGGCCGCGCTCCGGGTGCAGCCAGCGAACCAGCGCCTCGGCGCTCTGCACCGTGCCGTCCGGTCCGACCACCGGTTGGTATTCCAGCAACAGCCCAGCACCGGTGATCGCCGCGCGCAGCTCCGCTTCCAGCTCGAGCGCCGTCGTCGCGGAGCTGACCACGCCGTCGGTGGCCACCACGATGCCACCCCGATCCTGCCGGTGCTTCGCGTCATGCATTGCCACCTCGGCAAACCGCAACAGGTCAGCAGCGCTGACGTCACCGTCGGGAGCGGGGGTGGCGAGGCCGACCGACGCCGTGATCTGCACCGGCCCGCCGTGCACGGTGACGGTGGCGCGGAGCAGGTCCGCGACGGTCCGGGCGAGCAGGTCCGGACCACCGACCTCGGTGTGGTCGACACAGATCACCACGAACTCGTCGCCGGACAGGCGGGCGGCCGTGCATCCCACCGGCAGCTCACGCTGGAGTCGCCCGGCCAGCCGGACCAGCAGGTCGTCACCGGCCTCGAACCCGAGCGAGGAGTTGACCCGCTGGAAGGCGTCGAGACCACCACACGCCACGGCGACCCGGCCGCGCCCAGCACCCGCCAGCAGGCGGTCGACGAGCTCCAGCGACGCTGCACGGTTGGGCAACCGGGTCAGTTCGTCCACGGTCCCGGCGCTGCGCAGAAGTTGCGCCGCGCGCCTGCGCTCGCCGATGTCGGTGCACACAACCAGCCAGAACAGTCGGCCGTCATCCGCTGTGGTCACCGATACCGCGAGCTCACACCACACCGTCGTGCCGTCGCAGCGCAGCAGGGGCACCGCATCGATCTGGTATCCATGCCGCGTCCCGGGCGCCACGGCCCGTAGCCATGCCGGCAACGTCGTGGGCTCACCGGCCTCCCCCGGCGGGCCGTCGACCAGCGGCTCCGCGGTCAGCGCGGCGGCCCGCCTGCCACGCAGTCGCTCGATCGGCACGTCGAGCAACACGCACAGCGCCGGGTTGGCGTCGACGAGGCGCCCGGACGCGTCCACCAGCGCCACCCCACCCGGCACCAGGGCCATGAGGTCGGCAAAACGCTGCCCGGAGTATCGGACCCGGCGCTCCGCCGCACGCTGGGCGCCGATGTCGCGAACCACCCCGACCAACCGCACCGGGGTTCCGTCGTCGGCGCATTCCACCTCGGCGCGGCAGCTCAACCGCCGATCGCCCGCGAGCTGGAGCTCGATGTGATGGTCATGGGCGCCGGCCACTCCCGACCGGAGCCCCTGGCACAGCAACGCGACCTGCTCGCCCTCCACCGGCCCGCCACCCCCGTCGGGGTCGAGCCCGACCGACCGGTACAGCTGCTGCAGGGTCTCGCTGCGGCGCAGGGTTGCCGACGCCAGCTCGTAGCTCCAGGTCCCGACCCGCGCCATTCGCTCCAACGCGGCAATCCGTCGCCGGTCAGCAGCGTGGCCCGCTTCTGGAGGCGGGATCTCCCCCAGCTCGACGAGCACCACCGCATGCAGTTCGCGACCCGGCAGGTCCCACCGCACCACGCGCACGCGGACGAGTGCGCCGTCGGCACGGACAAGGCGCGCGTCGGCGTCGGGTCCGACGACCAGCTGCGGCAACCGCATGCCGAACAGGCCAGCAGTGTCGATGGCCGCTTCGTCGGCGCTCCGCGGTGCGACATCACCCCCCTCGACCGGCCGGCCCGCGAGCCGGAGCAGCGCGGCATTGACCCGGACGATGCGGTCCGAGCGGTCACACACCAGCGAGGGAGCGCTGGGCAGGCACACGGTCTCCGGACCGGCGGAACCGTCGGCCGTGATCGGGGCGCGCTCGCCTGAGACCGCCCACCCCGAGGCCGCCCACTCCGACCTGCCGGCAGTCGGTTCCGGCCGGGGGTGGTCGAATGCCACCTCGGGACGAGCCGGCAGCACGCGGGAGCCTTCGGGGTCGTCGGGCCGCGACAGACGCGCGGCCACCGGTGCCACGATGGTCGTATCGCCGCTGCCGTCGAGCGTCGTACAGGCGGGCGGCACCAGAGGATCACCGGGGGTGGCACCGGCGGGGCGCGCGACACCATCCATGACCATTGCGGGTGGCGGGAGGGCTCCACTGCCGAACACAGCCTCTCGGGACCGGCGCAGTTCGGCCCGCGCAGCCATGTCGATCATGGCACGAGGACTGCCGGGCGACGCTGCCACATCCCTGCCGGAGTCGACGCCGTGCCCGTGCCACCGCTCGTTCATGAGCATCTCCCAGGACCGCACCGACCGAATGTCTACCGGGACAACGACCGCGCGACCCGGTCGATCCGGGCGAATTTCTCGATCAGTCTACATTCCGGCCAGCCAATCATCGCATTTCTGTCTACTGTGCGTGACAAGGCCGAGCAAATGCCGGAAGAATCGCCGGAAATATGCGACAAATCGATTACTCAGCGTCAGAAACTGCTGCCACCGCCGATGCGACGGCCGGTGCCACCCTGGGGTCGAACGGACTCGGGACTATCCGATCGGCCGCCAGATCATCGCTCGCCACCGAGAAGATCGCTTCGGCCGCGGCGAGCTTCATCCGCTCCGTGATGCGCCGCGCACCGGCATCGAGGGCACCACGGAACACGCCGGGGAACGCCAGCACGTTGTTGATCTGGTTCGGGAAGTCACTGCGGCCGGTGGCGACGATGGCGGCGAACCGGGCCGCGGCGTCCGGGTGCACCTCGGGATCGGGGTTGGAGAGGGCGAACACGATGGCCCCGGACGCCATCAGCGCGAGCAGCTCCTCCGGCAGCCGGGCACCGGAGAGACCGACGAAGACGTCGGCCCCGGCGAGAGCCTGCGCCGGGCCTCCCGAGACGCCGCGCGGGTTGGTGACTGCGGCCAGGCACGCCTTCTCTGCGGTCACGCCGGTCCGGCCCGGCACCAGCACACCCCGCGAGTCGAGCACGACGACATCCCCCGCACCGGCCGCGAGCAGGATCCGGGCGCAGGCCACCCCGGCGGCGCCGGCTCCCGAGATGACGATGCGCAGCCCTGCCAGGTCGCGATCCTGCACCGCACATGCCCCCCGCAGCGCGGCGAGCAACACGATCGCCGTGCCGTGCTGATCGTCGTGCATGACGGGGCAGTCCAGCGCCTCGATGAGCTTGCGCTCCAGCTCGAAGCAGCGCGGCGCGGAGACGTCCTCCAGGTTCACCGCGCCGAAGCTGGGCCGCAGCCGCACCAGGGTTTCGACGATCTCATCGACGTCGGTGGTGTCGAGCACGATCGGGATCGAGTCGAGCCCACCGAAGACCTTGAACAGCGCGGACTTGCCCTCCATGACCGGCAACGCGGCGCGCGGGCCGATGTCGCCCAGGCCCAGCACGGCTGTGCCGTCGCTGACAACGGCGACCAGCCGGCTCGTCCAGGTGTATCGGGCGACCAGACGCTCGTCGACGGCAATCGCGCGGCTCACCTCGGCGACGCCGGGTGTGTAGGCGATGGCGAGCTCGCGGGCGTTGTGCAGTGGTGTGGTGAGTCCGGTGGCGAGCTTGCCGCCGCGGTGCGCGGCGAAGATCTCCGACATGGACGGAACGGTCGCCAGGGTGTCGGGCAGGGTGTGCTCGGAGAAGGTCGTCATGGCGGTGCCACTTCCTCACGCGGTGCGGATGGGGTGCCCTGGGTAACGAGCACACTCGCCGTGCACCGGAGGTCGCGGGTATTCGGCCGTATCGCGGTGCCGGACGGCCCCCCGTGGCACCCGCCGCGCGATGTCGCGACGCGCACCGACGAGGTTGGGGCTGTCGGATACGTCGATCACCCTAACGCCTGCGCTCAGCGGGGCCGCGGACCCGTCGTCTTCGGCACCCATGTCTTCGGCACCCACGATGTCGCAGGATCCGGGGACACGGCCACAACCGGGCCACCACCACGGCCTGGACGAGCGCCGGGCCGAGTGAGCGCGAGTCGGTGGAGCCGTACGGGTTGTCGCCGCGCACCCACCAGCCGGGCCCGTCGAACCGGAGCGCCCGCTTCACCGAGAGCTGATCGGGCCTGGTGGCCCAGCACACGAGCACCACATCACCGCACCGCACCGCGGTGCCGAACCGGACCAGCACCACGTCGCCGTCGCGCAACGACGGCGACATCGACGGCCCCCGCACCGCCACCCGTCGCCACCGCACCCGCGCCTCCATCTCGTCCTGCCCGGATCGGAAGCCGAGAGTACTGTCGGCGCTGCCAGAACGATCACAAACCAGGGAGGACCCCATGCGGCTGCTGTCCCGCATTCTCCACCCGCGGCTGGAGGCTACCGCGCACTGCGACCTCCCCTGCGGCGTTTATGACCCGGCCCAGGCCCGGATCGAGGCCGAGTCGGTCAAGGCCGTCCAAGAGAAGTACCAGGGCAACGAGGACCCCGAGTTCCGCGCTCGGGCGCTCGACATCAAGGAACAGCGGGCGGACCTCGTCAAGCACCACCTGTGGGTGTTGTGGACGGACTACTTCAAGCCCCCGCACTTCGAGAAGTACCCGGAGCTGCACGAGCTCTTCAACAGCGCCACCAAGAAGGCCGGGGGCGGCGCCGGTGGGGTGAAGGCCTCGACCGACCCGGCGACCGGTCAGGAGCTGCTCGACTACATCGCCCGGATCGACAAGATCTTCTGGGAGACGAAGCAGGCCTGATCTGAACGTTTCAGACGGCGCTGACCAGAGCGAACACTTCCCGTTCGGTCGGCGCCGTCCGTCACCTCCAGAGGTCGACCGGGCCGATTATGTCAATGTGATCAGAAGAAGTGTCGTCGGCCGGCTACCGCCCGCCCGGTACTCCCGAGGATGAAGAGAATCACGCCGACCACCAGCAAGATTGCACCGAGGGTCACCAATAGCGAACTGGGCAGGATATAACCCAGCACCAGCAAGATCAAACCTAGTATGATCATTAGAACCTCCATGGTCACAGCCAAAGTCAGAGCGCTATCAACTCTAGGGCCCGGCGCCGACATCGCGCACGGTATGGACCCAGATCGAGCGAACCGCGATGTGGCTACCGCGCAGGTTGACAGGTGCTCCGACGTCTCGTGACATGATGGCTGGCTGGCCCCCAGGGCCTCGGTGAGCAGTCACCGCACATGTCGACCTCAGGCCCGATACACGGTACGCCGGTCGTCGCGGCGGATCGCGACGAACCCCGGCCACGCGCACTGTCGCGAGGTACTACGAGACCGCAGCCCTGCGTGAGGTCCACGGTGTGGTCGATGCCGACAGGGTGCGGTTAGGCGATGGGTCGGGCACACCCTGCACGCCGAGGTGGACCTTCCTGGGTCGCCCGGGATCAGTGTCGAGCAGGCCCATCACATCGCGCACACCGTCGAGCACGAGCTCACCCACGCTGTCCCCCGGCTCACCACCGCCTCCGTGCACGTCCACCCGCCCGTCAGTAGGGTCGGCAGGGTGGATGGGCGGGTGTTCTTGTTGCGGCACGGAGAAACCGAGTGGTCCCGGTCCGGGCGACATACCGGCCGTACCGATGTTCCGCTCACCGAGCGTGGCCGCGAGCTCGCGCGGACGGCCGGCGTTCTGGGCGAGCAGTTGCGCGGCGCCGAATCTCCCGCGCTGATCCTGACCAGCCCACGCAGCCGGGCCGGCGACACAGCCGAGCTGGCCGGGCTGCACCCCGACCGGGTCGACGAGCGCCTCGTCGAATGGGACTACGGCGACTACGAGGGCCGAACCACCCCCGAGATCCGCGAGATGGTACCTGACTGGACGGTGTGGACCCACCCGTGCCCCGGCGGAGAGACCGTCACCCAGGTACAGCACCGCGCCGACGCCGTGCTCGACGAGGTCCGAGCAGCGCTCCCCGAGGGCGACGTGGTGCTCGTCGGGCACGGCCATTTCAGTCGGGTCCTGATCGCCCGCTGGATCAGATCACCGGCCGATGACGGCGTCCGATTCGCGATGGACGCCCCGGCCTGGGCCGTGCTGGGCGAAGAACGGGGCGTCGCCCGGCTCGACCACCTCAATGTGGCGGTCCTCGGGTGATCCGCGATATCGGTGCGGTCGACCTCGACGCGGTGGTCGCGCTCGGGCACGAACTGGCCGACTACGAGCGGGCGGCGCAGTCCTCCGGCACGCTGACCGCCGAGCAGCCCACCGTGGCGCTGTTCGTGACGGGCGGATGCCGGAGTGGACGGCCTTCCTCCGGCTCAACGAGCCGGTGCTGGCTGCGATCGGAGCGGGCTAACGGCTGTCGGGCACGTCCAGCCCCATCGACCAGGTTCGGGAGCGTTCGCTGATCAGCAGCATGAAGCAGCTGATCACCAGCGCACCGGTCACGATTCCGAGAACCAGCCGCCGTGACGGCCCGAGCAACGAGTAGACCACCGGCAGCAGGAGCAGTTGGGTGACGATGGCCGGGCTGCGCGCCCACCGGCGCCCGGTGATCAACCCGGCGGCCACGGCGACCAGCGCGACACCGGCGAGGGCGAAGAAGGATGCCTGGCCGACCACGGCCAACCACGGCAGGTCGCTGGAGAATGCCCGCACCACGAGAGCGATCGTGAAGCCGAGCCCGAGCAGTGCTTCAACGCCGACGAGCGCGCCGGCCCAGCGCACCTGCGGGGGCGGGACTGCACCGGCGACTGAGCCGGAGGCACCCTGGTCAGTACTCATACTTGCCGAGGGTAACCCGAATGCCTGTACCCGCCGTCGTGTGAGACGGGCAGCTCGTCGCAGCAGTGACACTCTGATCACCCGATGCGGTGTTCGGACTGGTCCACTCACCGATGCCGGTGGACCGTCGAGCCGCTAGGGGGTCGCACCTGGGGAAACGGTGGCCCATGGTGGTTGAGGACAAGCGAGTGATTGCGGGGAAGTTTCCCGCATGGTCTGCCAGAACTCGGACAATCGAGACCGGCAGGCGGGACAAGGAAGATCGTTCGTCGCGGCAGTGTGATGGCATGACAACCCAACGTGCCGACGTTCGTTGCGACGCGTGGGTGAGGTAGGCGATTTTCATCACCCAGGTGGACCTTGACCTTGAAGATCGAGCGCGCTCGTGAAACAATTCACAAGCGTGGACACACCGTGACGGACGATCGGCGCGACCCCGATCGCGCAAGTACGAGGAGCAGAGCAATCATGGATTGGCGCCACCGCGCAATCTGCCGCGACGAGGACCCCGAGCTGTTCTTCCCCGTGGGAACGAGCGGTCCAGCGTTGCTACAGATCGCAGAGGCCAAAACCGTATGTCGGCGCTGCCCCGTGGCCACCGACTGCCTCACCTGGGCATTGGAGAGCGGCCAGGACGCGGGTGTCTGGGGCGGCATGAGCGAGGATGAGCGGCGCGCTCTGAAGCGCCGCAATGCACGTACGCGCGCACGCACTGCCTAAACGAACACCTGACTGGCCACCGCGTGCCGGGCCTGGTCTGAGAAGTACCCGCCTCATCGAGTTCACTGTCCGGGTCTGATGACCCGAACGCTGTTGCTGCGGGCCCGAAGCCGGACACCCCGGCTCGGGCCCGCAGTTCATTCCCAGGATCCTTCCGCTTGCCAGTTCATGGTGCGCGTAGCGGGAGGCGGATGATGGCCTCCGTGCCACCTCCGGCGCGCGGGCGCACCTCCAGCGTCGAGCCCAACTCAGAATCCGACAACGTTCTGACGATCTGCAGGCCCAGCCCGCCGGATGTCTCCAGGTCGAACTCCGACGGCAGGCCCCGGCCGTCGTCGGTCACCACCACGTCCAGGTTGTCGGCGCGGCGCTGCGCCGCCACCACGACCTCACCGGTCCGACCCGGCTCGAACGCGTGGGCGAGTGCATTGTGCACGAGCTCGGTGAGCACCAGGACCAGCGGGGTCGCGAGCGCAGCCGGGAGCGTACCGAAGCTGCCCTCCCGGCGGACCTTGGCCCGCGACTCAGCCGTGGCACCGTCGCCGATGACGGGCAACACCTTGTCGACAAGCTCGTCGACGTCGACCCGTTCGGCCACCGACGTGGACAGTGTCTCGTGCACGAGGGCGATCGAGTTCACCCTCCGCACGCTCTCCGCGAGCACCCGGCGGGCCTCCGGGATCGCCGTTCGACGAGCCTGCAGGCGCAGCAGTGCCGCGACCGTCTGCAGGTTGTTCTTGACCCGGTGGTGGATCTCCCGGATGGTGGCGTCCTTGCTCAGCAGGGCCTGGTCACGGCGGCGCAGGTCGGTAACGTCGCGCACCAGGACGAGTGCCCCGGCCGCCTCACCGCGGGGCCGCAGCGGCAACGCCCGCACCAGGACCACCGCCCCACGCGCCTGCACTTCCATGCGCAGCGAGGTCCAACCGGCCAGGGCCGCCTCGATCCGGGCCGCAACCTCGGCGGCGTCGAACGGATCCGGTACCCGCTCGCGGGTGACCGCAGCAAGCGACAAGCCGACCAGGTCGCTGGCATGGCCCATCCGATGATAGGCCGACAGCGCGTTCGGGCTCGCATAGGACACCAGCCCACCGGCGTCGAGCCGGATGAGTCCGTCGCCAGCCCGCGGGCTGGTGTCGGCACCGACAGTGACCGCTGACGGCGGGAACGACCCGTCCGCGATCATCTGGCAGAGGTCCGAGGCGCTGCCCAGGTAGGCGATCTCCAGCGGGCTCGGCACCCGGGGCATGGCGAGGTTGGTGTCCCGGGACAGCACCGCCACCACCGACCGGCCGTGGCGTACCGGCACGGTCTCCCGGCGGACGGGCACCTCCAGGTGCCACCGGGGTCCCTCCTCGCGGCAGATTCGGCCCTCCCCCATCGCGCGCCGCAGCTGCGGGTGATCGGCGGTGTGCACCCGGACAGCCACCCAGTCCTCAGGGTGCGCGGTCGGCGCCGTGGTCGGCCGAACCTGGGCAACACACAGAAACTCGCCCATCCCCGCTGACCCGGCGGGCGCCGGCAGCGGAATCCAGAGCAGCAGGTCGGCGAACGACATGTCGGCGAGCAGCTGCCACTCCACGACCACCTGCTGGAGATGCTCGACGGCGTCGCCGGGCAGCCGGGCGTGCAGGGCGAGCAGCTCACTCAGTGTGGACACGGAGACTGTCTACTCCACGGCCGAGCAGTTCGGGGGGACACGTGAGCGCAGCCCCGCGGGATGGCAGACTCGACCCCGACCCGGAGGAGGAACCATGTCCCGACGTGCACGCAAGAAGCGCGACCGCAAGAAGAGCGGCGCCAACCACGGCAAGCGACCCAACTCCTGAACCGTGCACCGGGCGGAGGGCGGCGTCAGCCAGCCAGCCCTTCCGCTCAGGGTGAGTGACCGGCAGACCCCCATCGCTGATCAGCGCTGCACCTAGCTCCGATGCTCGATCCGGGTGGTCCGCACCTCGATCGTCGTGCCCGACGGGCCCGTCTCCACTCGCACCTCGGCCTGCTCCAGCACCGCGACGCGAATCTGCTGGCGCAGTCGGTCCCGGAGCCCGTCCGGGGCGTGCTCCCCACCGCATCTGGTAGCCAGCAGCTTCTTGAGCTTCTCGTAGATGCCGTACTCGGCGAGGCAGGGGCCGCACTCGTCGAGGTGCTGGGTGAGCAACGCCCGGCGACTCTCGTCGCACTCCTGGTCGAGGAACATCCACACCTCGGCGAGCACCTCGGCACAGTTGGTCTGGTGGTGGTCACCGCAGCTCATGACGCCGTCTCCGGCTGACCGCGCAGGAAGCCGCGTTCGCGCGCGGTGTCGGTGAGCATGTCCCGCAGCTGGCGGCGGCCCCGGTGCAACCTCGACATCACCGTGCCGATCGGGGTGCCCATGATGTCGGCGATCTCCTTGTAGGCGAACCCCTCGACGTCGGCCAGGTACACCGCCATCCGGAAGTCGTCGGGGAGCTGTTGCAAGGCAGCCTTGACGGCGTCGTCGGGCAGCCGGTCCAGCGCCTCCACCTCGGCCGAGGGCAGACCTCGGGAGGTGTGCTCGCCGGCCTGGGCGATCTGCCAATCGGTAATCTCGTCGGCGGGCTGCTGCAACGGCTGACGCTGCTTCTTGCGGTAACCGTTGATGTAGGCGTTGGTAAGGATCCGGTACAACCAGGCCTTGAGGTTGGTGCCGGCCCGGAACGTCGCGAACGCCGCGTAGGCCTTGAGAAAGGTCTCCTGCACCAGATCCTCGGCATCGGCGGGATTGCGGGTCATCCGCAACGCCGCGCCGTAGAGCTGGTCGAGCAGCGGCATGGCGTCGCGCTCGAAGCGGGAGACCCGCTCCTGCGCGGACTCCTGCTCCTGCGCCAGCGCCTGCTCAGAGGTTTGTCGGGTTGTGGCCGGATCGTTCGGGCCGGTGGACACCGGGGTGCCAGGCACCGTGCTCCTCTCGCGCCGGGTCGCTCTGCGTGAGACGACCTCGAGTGCGGCCACCGCCTCGGCGACCGGATGACGGATCGAGAGTACGCGCCCACCCGCGGGCCTGCTGACCGCGCGCAGCGCCAGCGGAGCACGCATCGACTCAGCGCACAGCGTCAGCGGAGCACGCATCGGTTCTGGCGGGCGATCCATCAGTACGTGCATCACAAGCGTGGCAACGCCGCTGTCCGGTGCGCCATTCCCGCCGTTACGGTCGCGCCGTGGCCGGTAAGGGGACTCCCGCGACGGCGCTGCTCACGAAACAGGGTCGGGCTCGCGCCAGCCGATCTCGTCCGACTTCCCGGTGGCCGTTTCGCGCCGATCGCCGACCGGAACTGACGATCTTCGGACTCCGGTAACGGACGCGGCACTGCGAACGATCTTCCAGCTGGACGTTAGTGGCCTCGGGGAAGGACTGAAACCATGTTGGGTCGAAGCATCGTGATCGTGGCAACCGGAGCCGTGCTGCTCCTCGGATCGGCCGGAGTGGCGACCGCCGCCGCCATCGCGGGCACCGACGGTAATGATCTCCTCGCTGGCACCCAGAGCGGGGACACCATCGACGGCAAGCGCGGGAACGACCTCATCGACGGCCGAGCCGGCGACGACGACATCACCGGGGGTAAGGGCCGGGACGTCATCTCCGGGGGATCCGGCAACGACACCATCCGGCTCGGGAACGACGGCGAGCGCGACATCGTCAGCTGCGGGGCCGGGAACAAGGACGTGGTAAGGGGGGCCGACAGCAAGGACATCATCGACCAGAGCTGCGAGACGGTCCGCCGGTGACGCGATGCCGTACTCGTCGCGCTCACGCTGCGTGACGAGTACGGCACCGCTCCTGATGGTTCAGCGCGCGAGTGGATTGGGGACCGTACCGCTGCGGCCGCAGTTATCGCCGCCGTCCGCCTTGTTGTTGGTATTGCTGTCGGTGCAGCTGCGCACGTAGAAGCCGACGAGGTCGAAATCATCCGAGAACGTGAGATCGTTGTAGGGCTGAGCGCCGTTGCAACCGATCTTGTTCCAGCGCGGCGGCGTCGTTCGTGGCGTGTAGTCGGGGCGGCGCTCGAAGACGAGCTGTGCATAGGTTCCCCGGGCATCACATTTGTTGTCCAACACCTGGAGGTCGATGTCGTTCATCGACCCCGGTCCGGCCCATGTCCAGGTGAGGCTTGCGGAGCCGCCTTCGCTGCTCGCGCCACCCGGACCGCTGGTACCGGCCTGCGCCGGTCCGGCCAACCCGACCACGCTCGCCAGTACCGCGGTGGTGATCAGCAAAACTCTCGACGTACGCATCTGGATCTCCTCGTTGCTCGGATGGTTGATCGACGGTGGGAGCACCCTCACCGGCCGTGCTGATCATCGGGAACGAGAGCCACATCTGGTTGTCTCCCGTATACGGCACCTCGTCTACGTGCATGTTTGCGCTACCGTGGCGTCGATCATCTGATGCTGAAGGGGGCTATGGGTGACGCCGGTACGTCGAGGCTCGGCACCAGATCCCCGGGCGGCGGCCAACCAGGCAGAGTTCCGCGGTTGCCTGCGAGCGCTCGTGGTGTGGGCCAGTTTCTCGTCGCTGCAACAACTCGAGGCGGCCGCGGTACGGCGGGGCACGAGCATGCCGGTATCGACCGCGAATCGGGCCTTGAACACCGACCGGCTGCCCACCGCGGAGTTCGTTCGGCGGTTCGTCATCTCGTGCGGTGCCGACGTTGCCACCTGGATCGCGGCGCGGGACACGCTCGCAGACGCCAGATACCTGCGAGATGGGGTTCCCGACGAATCGGCACTGCCTTCGATTGCCGGCGTGGAGGACGTTTCCCGAATCGACGACGTCTGCCCGTATCCCGGCCTTGCCGCGTTCAGCCAGGATCACGCGCGATGGTTCTTCGGACGGGAGCAGGTCACCGCTGAGCTTTTGAGCATCCTGGTGGAGCGGCTGGCCGGAACCGGGCCGCTCCTGGTGGTCGGACCGTCCGGCACAGGGAAATCGTCGCTGCTGCAGGCGGGTCTCCTGGCCGCGTTGAGTGAGGGGCGGCTACCGGGATCGACGAGTCGGACGCAACTGGTGTTCACCCCGACCGCGGACCCGGTTCAGGAGCTGGCTGATCAGGTCACCTCCGTGGCCCGGTCCGGCCATCGGGACCTCACGGCCGCCTTGCTGTCGGACCCGGGTCACTTGGTTGATGTCCTGCGAGAGGCCTCCGACACGGTGCTGGTGGTCGACCAGTTCGAGGAGATATTCACTCTCTGCTCTGACGAGCGCCATCGGCAGGCGTTCATTCGAGCTGTATGTGCCGCCGCAACCAGCGACGACGGTCCGCCGGCGGCGCTGGTCGTCCTCGGATTGCGCGCAGACTTCTACGGCCGATGTGCGGCCTACCCGGAGCTCATCGAGGCGTTGCGGCACGGCCAAGTTCTGTTGGGAGCGATGAACGACGCCGAGCTGCGTGCTGCCGTCGAGAAGCCCGCCCACGCGGTGGGCCTGGAGCTTGAGCCCGGTCTCCTCGAGATCATGTTGTCCGATCTGGGTCACGGCGACGTCACGGCCGGTGAGCCCGGCTACCAGCCCGGCACCCTGCCGCTGTTGTCCCACGCGCTGCTCGCGACGTGGCAGCAACGTGACGGTCAGATCCTGACGATCGCCGGGTACCGGTTGACCGGCGGCATCAGCGGCGCGATCGCCACCACGGCCGAACGCGCCTTTAGGCGGTTGGATCAGGGCCAACAGGAGATCGCCCGCTCGGTGCTGCTCCGCATGATCCAGCTCGGCGACGGCACCGGGGACACCCGCCGCCAGGTCGATCGCGCCCGCATCGTCGCTGAGTCGGGCGATCCGGCCGGGGTCGAGGCAGTTCTGGACGTCCTGATCCACGCGCGGCTGGTCACCACCCATGCCGCGAGCGTCGAGATCATCCATGAGGCGCTGCTCCGCGCGTGGCCGAGGCTGCGGGAGTGGCTCAACACCGACCGCACCGGGCTGCTGCTGGAGCAGCGGCTCGTGGAAGCCGCTGAGATCTGGGCCGACGAAGGGCGACACGACTCCGATCTCTATCGGGGAACCCGGCTGGCAGCCGTCCAGGAACGGGTCGATGGCGCCCGCGACCTGCCTGGCGTCGCGAGCGAGTTCTTGCGCGCCTCGGTCGAGCATGAGCGGGACGAGCAGCGCGGCCTCCTGCGACGCACCCGGCGGCTGCGCAGGCTCGTCGTCGTACTCAGCTGCCTGGTGCTGCTGGCGGTTGTCACGACGGCATCTGCGATAAAGTCACAAGACGATCTCCTCGGTCAACGCGACATCGACCTGTCCCGGGAGGTGGCCGGATCGGCCACCGCGCTGCAGGCATCCAACGCCGGCCTGGCTGCGCAGCTTTCTGTGGTCGCCTTTCGCATCTCACGAACCGCCGAAGCCCGCGGCGCCATGATGAGCACCTTGGTGAACCTAAATCTCACCGGGCGATCCGACCACGACAACTACGGTGATGTCTGGTCCGTCGCGTTCAGCCAGAACGGTGAGCTGCTCGTCGCCGCGAGCAAGGACAAGATCGCCCGAGTGTGGAGGCTGGGGAGTCGGCCCAGTCTCGCTGAGCCGCCGATCGCCTACCTGCACCATCCCAGGGAGGTGAGGTCAGCAGTTTTCAGCCCTGGTGACCGGTTCCTGGCCACCTCCAGCGCCGACCACACGGTCCGTCTGTGGGCCGTGGCCGACCTCAGCCAGAACGAACCGGTGGCGCGCACGCTCCCCGAACACGCTGGGCCATTGGCGTTCAGCCCCGATGGCACGATGCTGGCCACCGGCGGCACAGCCGAAGCCACAGCACGGCTGTGGGATCTCACCGGCGGTGAACCCGTCCCGATGCCCGAGCTCGTCGGTCACCGGGACGACGTCCTGGCGATGGCGTTCAGTCCCGATGGCAAGACCCTCGCCACCGGCAGTGCGGATGGGACAGCGCTGCTGTGGGATGTCTCCGATCCGAGCAACCCCAGCGTGATCAGGACGATCAAGCCGGATGCCGGGTTCGTCTACGCGGTCGCGTTCGGTCCCGTCGGGCACCTCCTGGCCACCGGGCATGAGGACACCACCGCCAGGCTGTGGGACGTCGGGGCCAGCTCGCCGCTGGAGCTATCGGTCCTCGCGGGGCATGTCGGCGAGGTCGACGGCATTGCGTTCACCCCGGACGGCAACACCTTGGCCACCGCGAGCCACGACACGGCCAGCAAGCTGTGGAACGTATCTGACCCCCGTCAGGCCACCGTCCTCGCGACACCGCTGATCGGGGACGCCGGCAGCGTGTACTCGGTGGCGTTCAGCTCGGACGGCCACACCCTCGCCACGGGCAACCAGGGCCATGAGGTGCACCTCTGGGAAACCGATACGGACCGCGTTATCACCGAGATCTGCGGGACGGCCGGCGCCACCATCACCCGTGCCGAGTGGGACCGCCACCTTCCAGACCAGGAGTACGAACCACCGTGCCCGACACCAGCGCGAGTTGATCATCCAGTTATCCCGCAAGTCACGCCGGCACCACCGGCTGGGTCCACACAGCTGGTTGCGAGCCACAGCGACAAGTGCGTTGCGATCGAGGGCGGCGTCCCCGTTGACCGTGCGCCCGCATACCAGATCGGCTGTACCGGCGCGCCGAGCACTAAATGGTACCTGCGGGAGGCGGCAGAGATCTCGCCCGACGGTGCCCTCTATCGCATCGTCACCGCTTCGTCGGACATGTGCCTCGGATCGTCGGACTCCGAACAAAAGGACGGCGACGCAACTCAGGTCGTGCAGCGACCGTGCACGGAGGATACCGCTGCCGGTCAGCTCTGGAGGATTGACGTGGTCGGTCGGGGCTCGGACTGGATGGACGTACGGTTCATCAACACCGGACATAAAGACTGCCTGGACATCATCGGCGAGTCGATCACCGATGATGCGCATGTCGTGCGCTGGCCATGTGGAGATCGATTGAAGCTGAACCAGGTCTTCCAGGTGTCAAGTTCAGCTGTCGGCCCCCACTGACGAGCCACCCCGCCACCGCAGCCACTAGGGCAGCGCGGTCAGCCTGGAGGGAATGGTCACCGCGCAGCACCACCTCGCGGCCGAGCGCCGCGGCCGGGCGGCCGAACGGGTCGCGCTCACCCTGCACAACGAGCACCGGGACCTGCGGCAAGGCGAGCTCGTACAGACGGTCCTTCCCGGCTTGCCCAGAGGGTGCACCGGGAACGCCTGGCACAGCACCCCACCGCGACACCGACAGTAGCCGTGCGGCAGGCCACCCGAGCGCCGGAACTACGGCCACCGAACACCAGCGGCAAACCCGGCAACGTGGCCTGGACATGTTCGACGACGGCGAGCCACGCCGCATCCAGGGCAAGCGCGCGGGCCTGGACTCCGAGCCGCTCGGCCATGGACACGTCTCGCTGGTGCTGTGCGACCCGCCACTGCTGCACCGCCACCGCGCCGGTGCTCACCATGAGCACGACCCGTAGCGGCCAGCCCGACCGCGAGGGTGCGCAACCGGCGGTTACTCCGCCGCGCCGCCGGGAGCTCGCCACACTCACCTTGGCGGCTGGTCGCCAAGAAGGCTCGCTCATCGTCGGTGAGCCCGCGCGCGTCACCGGCGCTCCACTGCCCGTGCCACATCCAGCCGCGCACCTCGCCACAGCACGCCCTGATCGCGCCCCAGACCGACCCAGTCGGCCGTCACCGCGGTCAGCGCGCGGTGCAGCCGTAGGCCTTCCCGATCCTCGTCCAGCCAGGCCCGCAGCGCCGGCCATTCCCGGATGAAGGCCTCGTGTGTGATCTCGACACCGCCAGCGTCGGTGGTGAACAGGCGTCCGGCGACGAGGCGGTCGAGGACGGCCGGGTCTATGCCTGTAGCGTCGAGCAGCTCGGGTCGACTGCGATGCCAGCCACCAAGCTTACTCCGACCGCTCCCTGGCGGTGATCAGCTCAGGCGTTGCCGCGTCGTCGGTTTCCTCTTGGACGGCTTGAGCGTCCATCTCTTGGAGCGCGTCAGCGCCGAGCTTCAGGAGATTGCGCAGTACACCAGCATCAAAGGAAAATTCAAAGATGTCACCGCCACTACCAAAAATAAAGGACACGTTGGCACTGCCGCTGATACTGTATTTTATGGGGCAGCGTTCAAGAGCACTGGCCCAGCTCATAACCTTCAAAGGCTCGTACATCTGTCTCCCTGCGCTTCCGTTGTTCATCTGTCGTGGGTGGCACCCAGCGCCGGGGAGCGGCTTCACATGGGAGCCAAGCGCCAAGGTGAATGCACTTTATGCGGAACGGCGCTGGCGGTGCCGCTTCCTGGAGAAACTGACCCGGCGTTGGGTGCCTTGATCGCAAAGCTAGGACACCGACAGTGAGCAAGGCTGTACAAACTGTCCAGCCTTGTGAACTCATCTCACCCCCCTGGTGGTTACCCTGTAGGGTTGACTGTCCGTACCGGCAGGCAGTGGAGTGAGAGGCCCGTGACCAACATCAACGAGCACGACGAACAGCAACAGCGCCGCCAGGTGGCGGAGATTGTCATGTACTGGATGCGTCGCCGAGGGCTGACGCGGCAGGTGTTCGCTGACCGTCTCGGCAAGTCGCTGAGTTGGGTTGACAAGATCAAAAATGGCGACCGTCAGCTTGACCGGCTGAGTGTGCTCCGTCAGATCGCACAGGTGCTCGATATCCCCTTGACGGTGCTCATCGACCCCGAGGAAGCCGAGCGGCAGCGATTGTGCCCCGATGACCGTGAGATCGCCGCCATCCGCTCAGCGCTACGCCGGTACGACGCCATCACCAACGTCTTTCGGCCGAACGGTGACGTATTGCCTGAGCCCAACCTGAGCCAGCTTGAACGCAGCGTCCAGTACGGCTGGATGGCATTTCAGGTGTCGAACTACCAGACGATTGGTCAACTGCTGCCCGATCTCATCCGGGAAGCCCAGGCCGCCGTCTGGCAGCTCGACGCCGACGACAAGCGCGCTGCACAGGGATGGCTGGCGTGGACGTACCAACTGACCGCCGAGACCGCCTTCAAGCTCGGCGACGCGCAGCTTGGCTGGGTAGCGGCTGACCGCAGTATCCAGCTTGCCGAACAGACCGAAGACTTGACGCTCATCGGGAGTGCCGCCCGACGGGTAGCACATGCCTTGACCTACACCTACCAGAGCAGCGATGCCGTGACGTTGGTGCGTTCTGCTGCTGATCGGTTGGCGCCGCATCTCCGGCAAGCGGACGCCGCTTTTATTTCGGCCTACGGCATGTTGCTACTCAAAGGCAGCATCGCCGCCGCCCGAATATACCAAGCGGCAGACGTGCGTTATCTGCAAGGTGAAGCGCTGACTGTCGCTGGCAAGCTCGGCGGTGACCGCAATGAAAACTGGAGCGCGTTCGGCACCACAAATGTGCTGGTGCACCAAGTCTCAGCGCTGGCCGATATGCAGAGTGGTGGCCGAGTGATCGAAGCCGCCAAGACTATTTCTCGTGCCGATCTTATGCGTTTACCCAAAGAACGTCGTGCCAGTCACTTGTTGGATGTCACACGTGGCTATCTGCAATGGGGTAAGCGCGATGAAGCTGCTACTATGTTGCTCGACGCCGACCAGTTCGCGCCCGAAGAAGTCCGGTGCCGCCCGATGGCGCACCTGCTTATTACCGACCTGATACGCAGTTACCCCCACGGCACGAGCCCGCCAATTGCCCTCACGAAGGTAGCTCGGGCGGTAGGTGTCACCGTATGACGGCCCCGCCTGAGCGCGTGCTGTACGTCGTCACGTGTGCCACGCCTGCCGCCCGTCATGTCGGCGAACTGGTGAGCTTAGCCCACAGTGAAGGCTGGACGATTTGCGTCATTGCCACGCCGTTAGCAATGCGCTTCATCGACCAAGCCGGGCTAGAAGAACAGACCGGCTTTCCAGTACGCAGCGACTACAAGCAGCCAGGCACACCTGATGTGTTGCCGCCCGCCACCGCCATTATTGTAGGTGGGGCGAGTTTTAATACGATCAACAAGTGGGCCGCCGGCATCTCGGACACCTTGGCCCTCGGTCTACTGACGGAAGGCATTGGACTTGAACTGCCACTAGTAGCCTTGCCGTTTTTCAACGCCGCCCAAGCCGCGCATCCGGCATTTAACCGCAGTGTGCGAGAGTTGCGTCAGGCTGGCGTCAAGGTGCTGTTGGGCGATGACGGGTACACACCGCATACTCCGCACCAGGGGTCGAAGAACCTGTCAAAGTATCCGTGGGAGAAGGCGCTACGAGCAGTAGCGGCGCTGCTTAGCTAACATCGAAAAGTCGATCACCGACGGCGCGCACGATCGAAGCCGAACCAGTTCTTCCGGATGTCGAGGCCAGCTGTCGACCCCGACTGACGAGCCACCCCGCCACCGCGGCCACCAGGGCAGCGCGGTCGGCCTTAAGGGAATGGTCACCGCGCAGCACCACCACCTCGCGGCCGAGCGCCGCGGCCGGGCGGCCGAACGGGTCGCGCTCACCCTGCACAACGAGCACCGGAACCTGCGGCAGAGCAAGCTCGTGCAGGCGGTCCTTCTCCGGCTTGCCCGGAGGGTGCACCGGGAACGCCAAGCACAGCACACCCACCGCGGCACCGACAATAGCCGTGCGACAGGCCACCCGGGCGCCGGAACTGCGGCCACCGAACACCAGCGGCAGACCCGGCAACGTGGCCCGGACATGGTCGACGACGGCGAGCCACGCCGCGTCCAGCTGCGCCGCCGGGGCGGGTGCCCGTCGCCCGGCCACCCGGTAGGGCTGCTCGACGAGCACGACGTGGACACCGACGTCGCGGGCCGCGCCGGTGACCGCGACCAGGTCGGGCGCCGCCACACCCCCGCCCGCGCCGTGACCGAGCAGCAGCACCGCCCACGCGTGATCAACCGCGCTGTGCACGGTGATCCGGGCGGGGCCGTGCGAGGTGAGGACCTCCTCGGGGGTGGTCCCCTCCGCTGGCGTCATTGCGGGTTCAGGCCGGCGAGCAGATCCAGCTGCAACGGTTCCTGCACATCGTCGGCCGCGAGCGGTTCGAGCAACTCCGGACCGTTGTTGCGGACGCTGTTGACCCGCGGCGACACCGGCCGCAGCTCCATCAGGGCCACCAGCTCCGCAGACGGCGGGGCCAGCAGCGCGGCCACGGTGTCGGCGCTCGCGTCGGCGTCCGGGTCGAGCCACGCGTCCCAGGCCGACGGCGGGAGCACCAGCGGCATCCGGTCGTGCACCTGGGCCAGCAAGCCGACCGCGTCGGTGGTGAGCACCGAGCAGGTGACCAGCCCGTCGGGATACTCGTTGTCCGGGTCTTGCTTGGGTTTCCAGAACTCCCAGAGCCCGGCCAGCGCAAGCGAGGACCCGTCGCGGTAGTGCGTGTAATACGGCTGCTTGTGCTCGGGGCCGCGCTGCCACTCGTACCAGCCATCAGCCGGGAGCAGACACCTCCTGCTGGCGAGCGCCCTGCGGAACGCGGGCTTCTCGGCGGCCGTCTCGGCGCGCGCGTTGATCATCTTCGCCCCGACCTTCGGGTCCTTCGCCCAGAACGGCACCAGCCCCCAGCGCAGCAGCCGCAAAGCGCGCTCGGAGGCGTCCGGATCGACCGTGCCCTCGGCATCGCGCGGGTGGCGCTCGACTACGGCGACGACCTGTTTGGTGGGGGCGACGTTGAAATCCGGGATGACCGGGGCGTCTGTCGCATCGACCGCACGGAACTCGTCGGCGAGGTCGGCGGGGACCTTGATCGAGGCATATCGACCACACATTGCGCCATCGTCGCATTGGGGACGGTTTCGGAGCGCACCGACAGGGATGCTGAGCACGAGAGGTAAGGAGGCGGCCCATGGCACCCACACTCCAGGTGAGTTCTGCGTGCACTGACGGCTCGTCAACGCCCGCCCGTGCGATGGGGAATCATGGGCCTCGTGATTGCCTGGCCCGCCCCACTCGCGCCCAACCCCGTCCGCGGCCGCGTCGCCGTGCCCGGGTCGAAGTCGGTCACCAACCGCGCCCTGCTGCTCGCTGCACTGTCCGACGGGCCGGCGGCCGTGTCCGGTGCGCCGGCCACCCGGGACACCGCGCTGATGGTCGGCGCACTGCGCGCGCTGGGCGTACCCGTGCGCGTCAACGGCGAGCGGGTGGAGATCGGCGCGCACGACGGCTTCCATGGCGGTGCCACGGAGACGACCGGCACCGTGGACTGCGGCCTGGCCGGTACCGTAATGCGGTTCGTGCCGCCTGCCGCGGCGCTGGCCACGGGCCCGGTCCACTTCGACGGCGACCAGCGAGCCCGCGAGCGGCCGTTAGGCGCGGTGCTCGACGCGCTGCGCGTGCTCGGAGCCCGGATCGACGGGAACTCGCTGCCGTTCACCCTGCACGGCACCGGTGGGCTGCCCGGTGGCGAGGTAGTGATCGACGCGTCGGCGTCGTCGCAGTTCGTCTCCGGGCTGCTGCTGTCCGGTGCCCGCTACGACAAGGGCATCACCGTGCACCACGACGGGAAGCCGGTCCCGTCGCTGCCGCACATCGAGATGACCGTCGCGATGCTGCGCACCGCGAACGTCGAGGTCGACGACGCCGACCCGAACACCTGGCGGGTCGCGCCGGGGCAGATCACGGCGCGGGAGTGGACCGTCGAACCCGATCTGTCCAACGCCGCGGTGTTCCTGGCCGCCGCGGCGATCACCGGAGGTGCCGTCACCGTGGCCGGTTGGCCGGCGGACTCCACCCAGCCCGGGGCCGAGATCCTCTCGGTACTCGCCCAGGCCGGCTGCACCGTCGAGCCCGGCCCGGCCGGAATGACCGTCCATGGACCGGATGAACTGGCCGGGGTGGACGTCGACCTGCACGACGCGAGCGAGCTCACCCCCACGGTGGCGGCCGTCGCGGCGCTGGCCTGCGGCCCGTCCCGGATCCGCGGCGTCGCACACATCCGCGGCCACGAGACCGACCGGATCACCGCGCTGGCCACCGAGATCACCGCGCTGGGCGGCGACGTCACCGAGACGCCGGACGGTCTGGAGATCCGGCCGGCTCGGCTGTGTGCCCAGCAGGACCGGCTGTGGCGCTCCTACGCCGACCACCGGATGGCCACCGCGGGGGCGCTGGTCGGCCTGGTCGTGCCGGGCGTCATGATCGACGACGTGGCGTGCACCGACAAGACGATCCCCGACTTCCCGGACCGCTGGAGCGCGCTCGTCCAGGCGGGCCGCTGAGCGCGCGCGAGTACGACGAGTCCGACATCCGGGTCCGGCCCGGGCGGCGGGGGTCCCGGCCGCGCAGCAAACGCCGCCCGGAGCACGCCGACGCGAGCGAGGCGATGGTGGTGGCGGTCGACCGCGGCCGGTGGACCTGCGCACCCGACGGCGATCCGAGCCGCCCACCCGTCACCGCCATGCGGGCCCGTGAGCTGGGTCGCACCCCGATCGTGGTCGGCGACCGGGTCGGGCTGGTCGGCGACCTCACCGGTGCCGTCGACACCCTGGCCCGGATCGTCCGGGTGCAGGAGCGCGCCACCGTGCTGCGCCGCACCGCCGATGACACCGACCCGTTCGAACGGATCGTGGTGGCCAACGCCGCGCAGCTCGTGATCGTCACCGCGGTGGTCGATCCGGTGCCGCGCACCGGGTTCGTCGACCGCTGCCTCGTCGCGGCCTACGCCGGGGGCCTCTCGCCGCTGCTGTGCCTCACCAAGGCCGACCTGGCCGACCCCGCCCCGTTCACCGCCCACTACGCCGACCTCGAGCTGCCGGTGTTGGTGACCCGGCGTGACGTCGCACCGGACCTGCTGGCCCACGCCCTCGCCGGGCGGGTGTCCGCGCTGGTCGGGCACTCGGGAGTGGGCAAGTCGACGCTGGTCAACGCCCTGGTCCCGGACGCCGCCCGCGCCGTCGGGGTGGTGTCCGCGGTGGGCAAGGGCCGGCACACCACCGTGGCGGCGGTGGCGCTCCCGCTGCCGCTGGCACCGGACGGGAGCCCCGGCTGGGTGGTCGACACCCCCGGTGTGCGGTCGTTCGGGCTGGCGCACGTCACCCCGAACAACGTGCTCGCCGCGTTCGACGACCTCGCCGCGGCGATCGAGGACTGCCCACGTGGGTGCGGGCATCTCGGCCCGCCCGCCGACCCGGAATGCGTGCTCGACATCCGCGTGATGAGCGGGAAGTTGCGGCCAGGGCGGCTCGCGGCGTTGCGCCGGGTGCTGGTGGCGCTGCGGTAGACAGCCGACAGATCGCCCACCGGCAGCCGCTGTGCGGCGGCGACGTGGGCGGCGGCGGCCATCCCGGCCCGGTTGAGCTCCGCCACGCCGGGCACGGTCGGGCGGCTCAGTCCGGACCCAGCAGGAACACCAGCTCTGCCGGGGAGTACCAGGACAGCTCATGGTCCTCGGCCTCGCCGATGAGGAACTCCGCGTCCAGATCACCGAGATCCGCCTGGTCGACCGCGCCCGCGGCCTGCCGCACCGCGTACTCCGCCTCTGCCGAGTCGACATGGACCGCGGCGATCACGGCCATCGGCACCGGGCCGGTGATCCGCACCGCGCCGTCGTCGAGGTCTGGACGCAGCGTGACGGCATCGAGATCACCGGACACCACCACCCGCCGCGCCGGCACGGAGTCCTCGCCGAGCCCGAACTCGATGGCCAGCAGCCGCAGCGACGCACGCGCCGCCTCGGTCATCGCCGCGTACTCCAGCTCCTCGTCGCTGCCTGCGGTGTAGTACTCGCGCAACGTCGGCGTGAGCGCGAACGCGGTGCCCCCGATCGGCTCCAACCGACCGGTCCGCGCCAGCTTGCGCAGCATCGGCCAGGTGGCCGGAATGTAGACCCGCACGCTCAGCCCGCCGTCGACACGAGCTCGTCGAGCGCTTCGCCGACCATGCCGGCGAGCACGTCGACAGGCGGTATCGCGTCGCGGTCGCCGTGGAATCCGGAGAAGGCCCCGCCGTCGTAGAAGGTAAGACCGATCGGGAGGGGCTGCCCCATGGCCAGCGGCCCCACCGGGAACATCTCCAGCATCGTGGCGCCCGCCGCGTAGCGGGGGAACTGCGGTCCCGGCACGTTCGTCACCACCAGGTTGAAGATGCGCTTGGACATGCCACTCGCGGCGCGAGCGCCCAGTGCGTGCAGGGTAAGCGGCGCGCAGCCACCGATCCGGACCAGGGTGTCGGCGCCGACGGACTAATCGGAAATAGGCACTTCGAAACCGTAGGCGGCGAGCTGCTCGTCCAGCATCTTGACAGGGTGGGTACTTCGCCACCGCTGCATCTGGGCACGCACCGTGCACAGCTCCCGAGTCAACCGCACCGAGGGGCTGTGGCTGGCAAACCTCGCCGCGTCCCCCAGGACCTGCGCGGCTTCCTCGACCCGTTCACACCGCAGATAAGCCGTCCCGCAGCGAATCGACAGCCGCGTATGACCACCGACGTAAGCGGCGTCGAAGCGTCCCAACGCGGCGGACGCGGCGTCGGCGGCCTGCTCAGGCTTGTCCAGCAGCAATAGATAGTCGCTGCGCTGGCTGAGCAAGAACCCCTCGTCAAGCCGATATGCGGGGGACTCCGGAGACGCCTCTCCACTCGTGGCCAACGCGTCCTGGGCACGCTCAAAAGCGGCCATGAACGCCGTGTACTGCCATCGAGCGCGAACGCTCCAGCGGGGGCTGTCTGATGCGTCAACGCCCGCAGCAACACGTCATCCGTGCGCGTGCCGAGGCTCACCGCGGCGGCGGCCCGATCCAGCGCGGTGGGCGCGTCGCCAGTCAGGCGCGCCAGGAAGCTGATCCGCACGACGCGTAACACGCATGCGCCGGGCTGCGGGCATCGTGCGCCGCGGCACGGGCCGCGTCATAGCAGCGCCGCGCACGCTCGGGGTCTCCCATGTTCACGTAGTTCATCCCGGCGGAGCAGGACAGACCGCTGTAGACCGACAACAAGCGGGCCCGCAGCGGCGCTGGGTGAGCTCCGCAGCCCGGCGCAACACCGAAGCTGCCGACCCAGATCACGACGCAGCACGGCCAACTTCTGCGGGTCATCTGCCACATTGGCCTCCCTGGTGCACGTACCCGATCACCTTATTCCGAGCCGTGACAACCACGTGACAGCGACCCAAAGAACTATTGCGGTGCTGCATGAGGTGGCAGGCTGCACACCGTGCGAAGCGTCAGTGGAGCCCCCAGCGGCATAGCGCCGGAGCAGCGTTCCCCCAAGGACACCTTCATCACCGTCTACGGGCGCCGACCCGTACTCGAGGCTCTCGACGACCACGATCTGCGAGTGGACAAGGTCGTGCTCGCCGACGACCTGCGCGGCGAACCGGTGCGGGCGATCCTGGCCGCGGCGCAGGCCCGGGACGTCCGGGTGCACCGTGCCTCCGCACAACGGGTGAAGGTGCTGGCCGGCAACGGGCGCCACGACCAGGGCGTTCTGGCGGACGTGGTGGCGCCGCGGATGGCTCCCGTCGCCGAGTTCCTCGATGCCCTGGGCCCGGTTGCGCCCGCGTCGGTGCTCGTGCTCGACGCCGTCACCAACCCGGCGAACGTCGGGATGCTGCTGCGCAGCGCGACCGCGGCCGGGTTGGACGGGGTGCTGCTCCCCCGCCGCGGCGTGCCGGCGATCGACCCGCTGGTGGTGAAGGCCTCGGCCGGCGTCGCATTCCGGGCCCCGGTGCTGCGCGCGGCCACCGCTGCGCAGGGGTGCGCGGCGCTGCGGGCGGGCGGGTTCGGGGTGTTCGGGCTCGACGCGGGCGGCGCGTCGCTGCTGGACGCTGAGCTGCCGGCCCGCGTCGCGCTGGTACTGGGCAACGAGACCGACGGGCTCTCCCCCGACGTCCGCGCTGAGCTCGACGCCAACCTGGCCATCCCGATGCACGACGGCGTGGAGTCCCTGAATGTGGCCAGCGCAGGCGCGGTGGCGGCCTACGAGCTGCTGCGCCGGCGCCGGTAGCGGCTGCCGCGCCCCGCCCCTCGAGCACCACCACACGCGCTTAGGGTGACGGCATGGTTCAGCGTCGGGTTCCGCGCCCCACCGAGCTGCGACCGCTGCTGCGACCCGCGCCGATCATCTGGGACCCGACCGATCGACGCCTCGCCCGAGCCGCCAGCATCGCCGACCTGCGGGCGATCGCGCGCCGCCGCACACCGCGCGCGGTTTTCGACTACACCGACGGCGCCGCCGAGGGTGAGAGCTCGCTTCGCCGGGCTCGTGAGGCGTACGCCCGGCTCGAGTTCCGGCCCACGGTGCTGCGCGACGTGTCGGAGGTCGACACCGGCCGCGACATTCTCGGGGTGCGCTCGTCACTGCCGTTCGCGCTGGCCCCCACCGGTTTCACCCGGATGATGCACCACGAGGGCGAGTGCGCCGTCGCGTCGGTGGCGCAGGAGGTGGGCATCCCGTACGCGCTGTCGACGATGGGTACCACGACGATCGAAGATGTGGCAGCCGTCGCCCCGTCCGCGCGCAAGTGGTTCCAGCTTTACCTGTGGCGCGACCGCGCCCTCGCGAAGGACCTCGTCCAGCGCGCCACCGACGCCGGCTATGACACGGTCATGCTCACGGTCGACACCCCCGTCGGCGGGGCACGGCTGCGCGATGTGCGCAATGGACTGGCGATCCCGCCCGCGCTGTCGCTGCGGACGTTCGTCGACGGCGCGATGCACCCGCATTGGTGGTTCAACCTGCTCACCACCGACCCGCTGGTCTTCGCCAGCCTGAAGTCCACCGACGGCACCGTCGCCGAGCTCATCAACCGGGTCTTCGACCCCGCACTGACCATAGCCGACGTCGAGTGGCTGCGCGCCACCTGGCCCGGCAAGCTCGTGATCAAGGGAATTCAGAGCGTCGACGATGCCTGCCGCGTGGTGGACGCCGGCGCTGACGCGGTGCTGCTGTCCAATCACGGCGGCCGCCAACTCGACCGCGCACCGGTGCCGCTGGAGCTGGTGGAACCGGTGACCCAGGTGCTCGGTGACCGGGCCGAGGTGCTGGTCGACACCGGGATCACCCATGGTGCGGACATCGTCGCCGCGATCGCTCTCGGCGCGCGCGCAGCGCTGGTCGGCCGGGCCTACCTGTACGGGCTGATGGCGGGTGGGCGACGCGGGGTGGCCAAGGCGGTGGCGCTCCTCGCCGCCGAGATCACCCGGACGTTGCAGTTACTCGGGGTACACAGTGTGGACGAGCTACGCCCGTCCCATGTGCGGCTGCGGGCGAATCCGTAGGCCGTGTCCACGGCTCATGAGTCGGCCCGCACCGTCACGACCCGGCCACGGTGAGGCGGCTGCGCGTGCTGATGTCGATGAACAGCACCTTGATCGCCGTCCCGGTCAACGATCCACGTCCGGGCTCACTGCCGCGAGGACGGCGATCAGGTAACCGCGGATGATCTGTTCGTGCCCCGCCGGGAGGTGTGGCAGCCGCTCGTGCAGATCGGTAGCGACCTGGGCGGACATCGCCCGCAGGTGCTCGTGTCCGGAGACGGTGAGCGACAACCGCACCACCCGCCGATCGGTGGGATCGCGGTCGCGACGGAGCTCGCCGGTGGCTTCGAGGGCGTCTACCACCGGCGTGAGTGTGGCCGGGGTGACGCCCAGAGCCCCGGCGAGCTCACGATGGGACAGGCCGTCGCGCAGGCTCAGGATCCCCAGCGCACCCAGTGAGGTGGGCGTGCAGCCGTGCTCGCCGACCGCTCGCTGGTAGTAGCGCGACACGGCGGTACCCACCCGGGGCAGCAGCTTTCCCAGCGGCATGTGCTCCGGTCGCCGTTCGAAGAACGCCTCCAGCATGAGCCGACCATACAGTCGCTAACTGTATGGGGCCATACGGTTTGTTGCCTAACGGGTGGGAGTCCACTCGACGATCGACCATCGCCCGGCACTCTGCCGGAATGACCACGACCCATCCCGCCCCGACCACCGCTGCGGTGCCCCAGGTACCGCGGCTGCGCCTCGTTCGCTACGAGCCCGACCCCGAGGAAGCCGGCCTCACAACCCGTCCGCTCACCACGGCGTCCATACCGCGGGTGCTACCGCCTCCACCACCCGCTCCACCCGACGAGAGAGTTCGGCAGCACGTCCAACAGGTACTCCGGCTCGCGCTCGAGGTGCTCGACGGCCGCAGACCGATCGCCCAGCTCGGCGCGTTCATCGACCCGTCGACCCTGCGTTACCTGCGGGCCGTGGGAAGAAGGGGACCCGGGCCAAGCCGACTCACCTCGCTGCGGATGTGTCGACCGCGACCGGACGCCGTCGAGGCGGCTGCGGTGTATCGGGTCGGCGGGCGAGTCCGAGCGCTTGCCGCCCGATTCGAGCAGCTCGACGGCAGGTCAGGATCGTGGCAGTGCGTGGCGATGCGGTTGGGTTGAGGCCCGACGGCCGTCCATCCCGACATGCCTGCTCAGGGACGGGCGCCGGTGGGCGAACCGTGGCACTGCTTGTACTTGCGTCCCGATCCGCAGGGACACGGGCGGTTGCGCGAAGGAGCGGCTCCGGTGGCTGTGGTCTCGCCCCGGCTGCCGTCCCTCGCCGCCGCACCGTTTCCGGAGCGGGTCTGGGTCGGCGTGCCGTCCTCGGCAGGACCGCTGTAGCGCAGCTCGGTCGGGCGGTTGCCCCGTAGCGCCGCGGGCAGCACGCTGGTCGTCGCCGGATCGCCGTTGGTCGCGGCGGCACCATGACGCCGAACCGGTTCGGCCCGGGCAGCAGCGGGAACAGGTTGGGCAGCATCCGGAATCGGCCGAGCGGGCTGGGCGGGCTGGGCGGACCTCGCAGCAGGCTGCCCACCAACCACCCCCGACTGGCCACCAGCAGCAGGCTGCCCACCAGCCGCAGCAGGCTCGGCGGCTGAAGCCCCCTGAGCCTTTGCGTCCAGGGCCACAGCTGCCTGATCCGGAGCCGCAACAGCGGGCTGGGCGACCGTGAGCTGCACGTTGAACAGGTGCTGGACCGTCTCCTCCTTGATGCCTTCGAGCATCGCGGCGAACATGTCGTAGCCCTCGCGCTGGTACTCGATCAGCGGGTCGCGCTGGGCCATCGCGCGCAGCCCGATGCCCTCCTTGAGGTAGTCCATCTCATAGAGGTGTTCGCGCCATTTGCGGTCCATGACCTGGAGCAGGACCTGCCGCTCGAGCTCGCGCATGCCCCCGCGCGCACCGATGGCCGCGTCGATCTCCGCCTCGCGTGCCGCGTACGCGGCCCGGGCATCGGCCAGGACGGCTGCGGTCAGCGCGTCGCGGGTGAGGTCGCCGTGATCGTCAAGGGGGTCAGCGCCATCCCCGTCCCCGTCGCTGCCTCCGGTGAGGTCCTGCCACCTGATGGACACGGGATAGAGCGTGCGTAGCGCGGTCCACAGCTTGTCGAGGTCCCAGTCCTCGGCGTAGCCCTCGGCGGTGGCGCCGTCGACGTAGGCGTTGACCACATCGGCGAGCATGTGCCCGCTCTGCTCCTTGATGTCCTCGCCGGCGAGTACCCGACGGCGCTCGCTGTAGATGACGGTGCGCTGCTTGTTGAGCACCTCGTCGTACTTGAGGACGTTCTTGCGGATCTCGAAGTTCTGCTGCTCGACCTGGGTCTGCGCGCTGCGGATGGCCTTGGTGACCATACCCGCCTCGATCGGCACGTCATCCGGCAGGTTGAACCGATTCATAATCGATTCGACGATCTGGCCATTGAACCGGCGCATGAGGTCGTCGGCGAGGGACAGGTAGAACCGTGACTCGCCGGGGTCGCCCTGGCGCCCGGAGCGACCACGGAGCTGATTGTCGATCCGCCGCGAATCGTGGCGCTCGGTGCCCAGCACGTACAGCCCGCCAGCCGCCTTGACCCCCTCAGCCTCGGCCGCCACCTGCGCCTTGCACTCTGCGAGTGCCTGGTCCCAGGCGGCCTCGTACTCCTCGCGGGCATCCACCGGGTCGAGGCCGCGATCGCGCAGCATGAGGTCGGCGAGGAACTCGGGGTTGCCGCCGAGCACGATGTCGGTGCCGCGGCCAGCCATGTTGGTGGCCACCGTGACCCCACCGGCGTGCCCGGCCATCGCGACGATGTGCGCCTCACGCTCGTGCTGCTTCGCGTTGAGCACCTCGTGCGGCACCTGGAGCGCCACCAGCAGCTTTGACAGGTACTCCGACTTCTCCACGCTCGTCGTGCCGACCAGCACCGGCTGCCCGGCCCGGTTCTTCTCCGCGATGTCGGCCGCGACCGCGGCGAACTTCGCCTCCTCGGTCTTGTAGATGAGGTCGGCCTGGTCGACGCGGACCATCGGCTGATTCGTGGGGATCGGCACGACGCCCAGCTTGTAGATCTGGCTCAGCTCGGCCGCCTCGGTCTGGGCGGTGCCGGTCATTCCAGACAGCTTGTCGTAGAGCCGGAAGTAGTTCTGCAAGGTGATGGAGGCCAACGTCTGGTTCTCCGCCTGGACCTCCACCCCCTCCTTGGCCTCGAGTGCCTGATGCATGCCCTCGTTGTAGCGACGACCGGCCAGGATGCGGCCGGTGAACTCGTCGACGATGAGTACCCGCCCGTCGCGGACGATGTAGTCCTTGTCCTTCTTGAACAGCTCCTTGGCCTTCAGAGCGTTGTTCAGGTAGCCGACCAGGGCGGTGTTGGCCGCGTCGTAGAGGCCGCCCTTCTCCTCGTTCATCGTGCCGCCCTCGACAGGGACGGCCTTGAGGCCGAGTTGGTCCTCGACGAGCCGCACACCCTCCTCGGTGACGGCCACGGTGCGCTTGCGCTCGTCGACCTCGTAGTGGATCTCGGGCTTGAGCAACGGGGACATCCGCGCGAACTCCGCGTACCAGCGCGCGCTCTGCTCGGCCGGCCCGGAGATGATCAGGGGGGTACGGGCCTCGTCGATGAGAATCGAGTCGGCTTCGTCGACGACGGCGAAGTTGTGCCCGCGTTGCACCATGTCCCCGGCGTTCCAGGCCATGTTGTCGCGCAGGTAGTCAAAGCCGAACTCGTTGTTGGTGCCGTAGGTGATGTCCGCGGCATACTGCGTGCGACGCTGCGCAGGCGCCATCTCCGAGAGGATCACCCCGACCTTGAGGCCGAGGAAGCGATGGATGCGGCCCATGTTCTCCGCGTCGCGCTTGGCCAGGTAGTCGTTGACCGTGACCAGGTGCACGCCGGCGCCCGACAGGGCGTTGAGGTAGGCGGGCAGCACCGAAGTGAGCGTCTTGCCCTCGCCGGTTTTCATCTCCGCGATGTTGCCCAGGTGCAGCGCGGCACCACCCATGAGCTGCACGGTGAAGTGACGCTGACCGATCGTGCGCACCGCGGCCTCACGGGCCACGGCGAATGTCTCGGGCAGCAGCTCGTCGAGCGACTCGCCACCCTGGTGGCGCTCGCGGAACTCCTCGGTCCTGGCGCGCAGCTGCGCGTCGGTGAGGACCTGAATGTCGGGCTCGAGCAAGTCGATGTGCGCGGCGATGCGACCCAACCGCTTCACGAGCTTCGTCTCACCGGCGCGGAACAAACGGTCCAAGAACGGCACTGATCGACCTCATTCACCATCGCGGTCATGACGCAGGAACGACCACCCTGCACGGCCTAGGGTAGCGAAGCGACCGGCCGCGGTCCGCCCGACGCCGACGGGGCGGTGC